>TARA_R110002051_G_scaffold33923_3_pt1 | contig 36104 bp, 32 predicted proteins | sample TARA_R110002051 | Tara Oceans TARA_R110002051 (sample SAMEA4397023) | marine metagenome | biome: Polar Biome; feature: [MES] marine water layer (ENVO:01000295) within the mesopelagic zone...; material: water (ENVO:00002006), including particulate matter (ENVO:01000060) such as...... | reverse complement strand
TGCAGGCGTTCCAACGGGGTCGGGAATGTCAAAACAGATCCCATGAAAAACATCAGCATGTTCAGCAGCATAGACCACATAATACCGTGCACGAGACTGTCCATACCTTCGATCCCGAACAAGGCGTAGGGCCGCAGCCATCCAATGCCGAAGGGGCCAAAATCTACAACGCTTTGTGTCATAACCGCGTCGGCGCCAAAACTAGGCAAGAAAAGCGTCCAGCCCCAGACCATAAAGCCGGTGATCAGCCCCAAAGCCGCCCCGACACGGGTTGCACCGCGCCAGAAAATTCCGCCAATCAATGCAGGCAGGACCTGCACCGCCCCCGAAAACGACACCAGCCCGATCGCCGCCAGTGCCGTGCCACCGCCCGAAAACCTGTAGTAGGAATAGCCGAGCAAAAGCACCCCTGCGATAGACAACCGGCGCGCAAGCAAGATCACATAACGCACATCGCCGGACCGGTTTGCGCCGCCAGCCGCCTTTGCATTGAGCCAGATCGGCACCACGATATGATTGGATACCATTGTTGCCAGTGCGATTGTCGAAACGATCACCATTGAGGTCGCCGACGAGAACCCCCCCAGAAACGACAGCATCGCCAAGCCCTCGCGCCCCTGACTTAGCGGGACGGTCAAAACAAACATATCCGGGTTCTGGCCTGCGGGCAAAAGATCCAAGCCCACAACCGCGATCGGAATGACAAACAGGCTGATCAATAACAAGTAGCCGGAAAAGGCCCAGCCTGCGATGTTCAAGTGCCTTTCGTCGACGTTTTCGACAACCAAGACTTGAAACATGCGCGGCAGGCAGATAAATGCAGCAGCCGACAGGAAAATGATGCTGGCCCAACGCCCGCCATCTTGCTGCCAAAGCGCGATGGGCGATGCGTCGATCTGGGCCAGCATCGGCCCCGGCCCGCCAGCAATGCCCCAAACCACAAAGATGCCGACCGCCAAAAGGGCGACAAGCTTGACAACCGCTTCGACAGCGATGGCCATGACGATACCGTGGTGCCGCTCGTTGGCATCGACTGTGCGGGTGCCGAACAGCACCGTGAAGACGGCCAGTCCCATAGCCACGGTCAAGGCCGCCCCGTTCAATTCCTCGCCGCCCCAACTGCGCCCGCCCGCCTGAGCGAAAACCGCAAACGAGAGCGTCACGGATTGTAGTTGCAGCGCAATATACGGGGTTGTGGAAATCACCGCCATGACGGTCACGATCACCCCCAGAGAGGTTGATTTACCAAAGCGCGAAGATATCAGATCAGCGATTGATGTGATGCGCTGGGTGCGCCCGATCCGGACCAACCTGCGCAATATCCACCACCAACCGACCAAAACAAGCGTCGGTCCAAGATAAATGGTGACGTATTCCAACCCAGACCGCGCCGCATAGCCGACCGCGCCATAAAAAGTCCAAGCGGTGCAGTAGATCGAAAGTGACAAGGTATAGACGATCGGTGACCGCAGCCATCCGCCATATCCGCGTTGGGCACGACGCTCGGCCAAAAATGCAACCGTGAAAAGGAAAACAACATACAACAGCGCGACGGCAACAAGAATGTTAAACGCAACCATTAGGTCGGATCCGCAGATTTCGGTTTTGGCGCGTCACTTTTCACGACCCGCGAAATAAGAGCGGCCAGCGCAATTAAGAACATCCAAACCACAAAGACGTAAACCAAAGCCTGGCTTGTGGTTGCCCCGCCATCTTCTGGCGCGGCACGGATCCAAAGCAACGGGATGCTTAATAGCACGGCGCCAATAATCGGGACAGCGCGCGCCAAATCCCGCATCCGTCTTCGTTTATAGGCCTGACGTTCGAGAAAAACCAAAGAAGGTGACCGCTTTGTCATGCCTCCATCAAGCTACGCACATGGTCGCGCACCTCCGCATTTGAAAACGGTTTCGTCATAAAATGGTTCGCGCCCAAACGCAGTGCCAAATCGCGGTCTTTGGTTTGGCCACGCGCCGTAAGCATCATCACTGGAATTTTTGTCGTCACGGGCTCGGCCCGCAAATCGCGCAGGATATCAAAGCCGCTGCGTCCCGGAAGCATCACGTCGAGAATGATCAAATCAGGAGGCAGTGCCATCACCTTTGTCATGGCCGTTTCGCCGTCTTCGTGGGTGTGCACAGTAAACCCGTCACGTGACAAAATAAAGCTGATCGCCTCGATAATGTTGGGCTCATCCTCGATCAACAAAACGCGTTTGGCCATTTTTTTTGTTCCCCCCGAAAGCGATCTTTGGGCGATCACATTCAAATACCAGACTATCGATGTAATTTCCGGCACTGTCAAAGAGACATGTCGGTGTTAAATCACAGAGGGCTCTCTGCGGGCTGCGCAATCATTTCGTGGACATATGCGACAAGACACACCAACGCCAATGGCCGGAGCATTTCCCTCTGGCTGATCAAATACTACCAACATCGTTGCGCGCATGACCTGTGGCACATCAAACCCGAGTGCGCCTATGGGATGCGCAACTGCATAGCATAGAAACCTTTGGGCATTTGCTCCGGGCATTGAGGCCTCGGCGCGGAGGGGTTGATTGGGGCGAGAAAACGCCGAGAACACTGGCCACAGCGGGCACCCTGCCCCCGCACGCGGCATTGTAAAACCGGCCACCTGCTTGACCAAAAGCAATGCACCTGACGAATCCGCCACGGCGAGCCCCATTGGCGGATGACCGTCCTTTTCGCGCAGGCAAGAAAGGCGGCGCAGCACGGAGGCTATGTCGACTTCAAACTCTGTGGCCAAGCGTAACGGGTCATATGCGCAGGCCAGTGCTGTCTGCGTAAAGGCCGCTAATGGCATCGCGGCCGCATCTGCCGCGTATTGTGATAAATGGGCGCGGAACACAGTCTTTGCTGCCAAACCGCGCATGTCTGCAGCCGCAACAATTGCGTCAACCGCATGGGAACCTCGTGTTTCGATGTCCGCAAAGTGATAGCCCGACTGCACCAAAGCTGCTTCGACCTCTTCGACCGGCGCCAGATGTGGAGTGCCATCAGTCTTGGGTGAATCGAGATAGTTGATCAGGGCTTCGCTGCTCTCTGCAAGGCGTATACTATCGTCATAGATATTGCGGTGAAAGCGGGATTGCCAATCGGCATCCAAGGCCTCGCCACCGACCAAAATAGACGCTGTTGATCTGATCGCGGTGACCGCAGAAATAACATCATGCAAAGATCCCGCTAACTCGGGATCATATGTCATTCTATCGCTTAACTCTTGTACTCGCTCTTCCAGAGATGCCAAGCGTTTAGCTTGTCCGACAATCAGAGCAGCCCACCCTGGATAACGGCCTGCCATTTCCTCTGCGCGGGCGATCTCTGCAGGCATCGACATCTCGGCGGCGGCACTGCGCAACCTGTCTAAAACGGCCGTATCGGCGCCGCGCGTCAACTGCTCTGGCGCGACATCCAAGGCACGCGCAATCCCTGAAAGCAGCTTGCCTGCGATTCTGCGGCGGTTATGTTCGATCAAATTCAGATAGGACGGTGATATACCCACGGTGGCGGCAAGATCAGCCTGACGGACACCGCGATCTATACGGCGCTCACGGATCCGCGTTCCCGTAATTCCCTCAACCGACATTATGAAATCCCTCAATAGTTTCAGCGGCTTTCTGCGGTTGCAAGAAAATTGATTTACAAAATTTACAGCCCAAATGTGGATTACTTTACTAATTCGGGAAGCAAATGCAATGGCCTGTTGCCCGAAGTGGTCGCTTACCCCGATGCTACCGTTACACTGCAAAGTGTCGGCCGTGCGAGCGAGGAGGCTCAATCGGTACTGAAACTTAAGGGAGGATAATAATGTCCATTTCTAATTTCTCACGTCGTGGGTTAATCAAGACGGGTGCCATCGCTGGTGCGGGTCTGGCGCTTCCGACGTATCTACGTGCGGATACGCATACCGGATTCACAAACGCCCCAACCGGTTCGACTGTAAAAATCGGCTTCAACGTTCCACAAACCGGTCCTTATGCTGAAGAAGGTCTTGACGAACTTCGCGCGCAGGAACTCGCAATTGCTCACCTGAATGGCGAAGGCGACGGCGGCATGTTGAACACATTCTCGTCCAAAGCGTTGCAAGGCAACGGCATCTTGGGCAAGAAAGTGGAATTCGTCACAGGCGACACGCAGACGAAATCTGACGTGGCCCGTGCTTCTGCACAGTCAATGATCCAAAAAGACGGTGTGATAATGGTCAACGGTGGGTCATCTTCGGGTGTTGCCATCGCTGTTCAGGGTCTGTGCCAAGAAGCTGGCATCATCTTTATGGCTGGCCTTACACACTCCAACGACACAACCGGTAAAGATAAGAAGCGCAATGGCTTCCGTCACTTCTTTAACGGTTACATGTCCGGTGCTGCACTTGGTCCGGTTCTGGAAGCAGAATACGGTTCTGACCGTAACGCTTACCACCTGACTGCTGACTACACATGGGGCTGGACACAGCAAGAATCCATGCAGGCGTCAACTGAAGCGATCGGTTGGTCAACAGCACAGAACGTCCTGACACCGGTTGGTGCTGGCGACTTCTCTAGCTATATCGCGCCTGTTCTGAACTCTGGTGCCGATACGTTGATCCTGAACCACTACGGTGGGGATATGGTTAACTCATTGACACAGGCTGTTCAGTTTGGCCTGAAGGACAAGCAAGTTAACGGCAAAGACTTTAAGATCATTGTTCCGCTGTACTCGGAGCTTATGGCTGCTGGAGCGGGTTCAAACATCGAAGGCGTGTTTGGCTCCATGAACTGGAACTGGCAACTGTCAGACGAAGGCACAGCAGCTTTCGTTAAGTCGTTCGGCGAAAAGTATGGCTTCCCGCCATCCGGTTCTGCGCACACATGCTACGTTCAAACTCTGCTTTACGCGGATGCTTGTGAACGTGCGGGTACATTCAACCCTTGTGGCGTTGTTGAAGCTCTTGAAGGCTTCAAGTTCGATGGTATGGGCAATGGCCCAACAGAGTACCGTGCCGAAGATCACCAGTGCTTCAAAGACGTGCTTGTTATGAAGGGTAAAGAGAACCCGACTAACCAGTTCGACACACTGGAAATCGTTGAAGTGACTCCACGTGCGCAGGTCGAATATGATCCCGAGCACCCAATGTTCGCTGGCGGCAATCTGGGCGAGTGTAACCCAGGCGCCTAAGCTTACGTCACACATCGGACCGGCGGCCATTGAGCGGCCGGTCCTCTCCGCCCCGAAATTGACGGGGCCTTTCCAGCAGACAAGATGGGGCTAGTCCGATGGACGCAATTATTCTTCAAATTCTCAACGGTTTGGACAAGGGTTCGGCATATGCCTTGATCGCGCTTGGTCTGACCTTGATTTTCGGCACTTTGGGTGTCGTCAACTTCGCCCACGGCGCATTGTTTATGATCGGTGCGTTTGTCGCCGTGGCCTTGCAGAAACTATTCAATCTTAGCTTCTTGACGGTTGACGAGACGCAAACGGACTTTTTGGGAAATCCGTTGAAAGTGCAAACCCCCTATGTTGAAGCTTGGTTTGGCGATAACATTGGCAATTGGTTGCAAGATTGGTCAGTTCCGCTGGCACTCCTTGTTGTTATTCCGGTGATGTTTTTCTTGGGCTTTGTGATGGAACGCGGGCTGATCAAGCACTTTTATAAGCGCCCCCATGCGGATCAGATTCTTGTGACCTTTGGTCTTGCGATTGTGATTGGTGAAATCATCAGAGTATTTTTCGGTGCCAACCCAATTCAAACGCCACCTCCAACAGCATTTCTGGGCACAATCGACGTCGGGCGCTGGCTTGGATTTGATGCAAATACAATTGCCTACCCCACTTGGCGCATCGTCTATTTCGGCTTCTCTGCAGTAATTATCGCTGGTGTGTTTGCGTTCTTGCAGTTCACCACATTTGGTATGGTCGTGCGCGCGGGCATGGCAGACCGCGAAACTGTTGGTCTGCTTGGCATTGATATCGACAAGCGCTTTACATTTATGTTCGGACTTGCGGCGGCGGTCGCAGGCGCGGCGGGCGTAATGTATGCCCCAATTCTATCACCTCACTATAACATCGGGATGGACTTTCTTGTCCTGTCCTTCGTCGTGGTTGTTGTTGGCGGCATGGGCTCTTTGCCCGGCGCCGTCTTGGCGGGCTTTATGCTTGGCATCCTACAATCATTCGCATCCATGAACGAGGTGAAGGCGCTGATCCCTGGTATTGACCAAATCATCATCTACCTCGTTGCAATTATCATTTTGCTGACCCGTCCTCGCGGCCTTATGGGTCGCAAAGGCGTGATGGAGGAATAATCATGCTTGGTCTCAATTCCCGCGACTTCAAACTCTTCATCATCGTCTGCATCATGGCTCTTGTTGCGCCGATCCTTTTGAACCCCTTTCCTACTGAATCTGCTTTGGGCCAAAGCTTTAACGCAGGTTACCCCGCACTCATGCAACGGTTTGTGATTTTCGGGATTTTGGCAATCGGGTTTAACATCCTGTTTGGTCTGACGGGGTATTTGTCATTTGGTCACGCCGCGTTCTTGGGTGTGGGGTCATACGCCGCTGTTTGGATGTTCAAGCTGTTGTCCTACAATGTTGTGCCCGCGATTCTCCTTTCGGTTATCGTGGCTGGGCTTTTTGCAGTGGTCATTGGCTACGTCAGCCTACGTAGGTCAGGGATCTACTTCTCAATCTTGACGCTCGCTTTTGCGCAAATGTCCTACCAACTTGCATATTCGGTGCTCACGCCACTCACCAACGGCGAAACCGGGCTTCAGGTCTATAATGGTGACCCGCAAATTCTTATGAGTGCAGGCGACCCGCGGGTGCCACATCTCTTCGGGATTACCATGAACGGTCAAACGCAAATCGATATGGGCGGCTGGTCCTTCGTGTTCCAGAACGGATATTATCTTTCGGCACTGTTCCTCATTGCCTCGTTCTACCTGTCGATCCGGATTTTCCGGTCGCCAATGGGTCTGATGCTGCGAGCCATTAAATCCAACCAGACACGAATGTCCTACGTTGGGCTGAATACCAAACCCTATATGCTTGCCGCGTTTGTTATCTCCGGCATGTATGCGGGGCTTGCGGGTGGGCTTTTAGCAGCGATGGATCCGCTAACGGGCGCAGAGCGCATGTTCTGGACCGCTTCGGGTGAAATTGTCATTATGTCGATCCTAGGCGGAGTCGGGACCCTGATTGGTCCAGTGCTAGGCGCAGGCCTGATCAAATATCTCGAAAACATCATCTCCAAGATCAATGAGAATGTCTTGCAGCAATGGTTTGCATTCATGCCCGACTGGATGGAAAATAGCCTCGTGACAATTTTTGAACCGTTCATCGGCAAAGGCTGGCACCTTACGCTTGGCCTGCTGTTCATGGCAGTCGTAATCTTCTTGCCCGGTGGGCTTGTGCAAGGTGGTCAAAAAATTATGGACCTCTTCAGTCGAAACAAAAAATCTGACGCCGAAAGCCGCGCAGATACACCTGCAGAATAAGGAGAAACGACAATGGGTATCCTTGAAGTAAAAGGCGTCAACAAGCGCTTTGGTGGTCTGCAGGCCTTGGGCAACGTAAACCTAAGCGTGCAAGAAAATACGGTGCACGCAATTATCGGCCCAAACGGGGCCGGTAAATCCACCTTGCTAAACGTGCTGGTAGGCAAACTGATCCCGGACAGTGGTTCGGTCATGTTTGACGGGCAATCCGTATTGGGCCGCAAACCACATGAAATCGCGCAAATGGGAATTAGCCGCGTCTTTCAAACCCCTGAAATATTTGGAGATTTGACCGTGATGGAGAATGTGCTTATCCCTTGCTTTGCGAGACGTGACGGCGCATTCCGGATGCACAGCATTGAAAGTGTCGCGTCAGAGAAGGGCATCATAGAGCAAGCCGAAAAGATGCTTGATGAAGTCAAAATGCTCGACAAGCGCAATATGACCGCCTCGTCGATGTCGCGCGGTGACAAACGTCGCCTTGAGATGGCCATGTGCTTGGTGCAAGAACCACGGCTGCTTCTACTTGATGAGCCAACGGCGGGAATGGCACGGGCCGATACGGAAAACACTATTCAACTTCTTAAAGATATTCGCACCGAACGCGGTATCACAATGGCGATCATCGAGCACGACATGAACGTCGTCTTTAGCCTTGCCGAGCGGATCACCGTGCTGGCGCAAGGGATGCCTCTGGTTGAAGACACACCCGATAAGATCAAGGACCACCCCAAGGTCCGTGAAGCTTATCTTGGCGAAGCACAGGTGTAAGGACCAAAACCATGAACCAACCATTCAACAAGAACGCCAACAACGCCGCCACCCACCCCGCTTTCCTTAGCGTTTGGGAAATCGAGGCCTACTACGGCGAAAGCTACATCGTCCAAAATGTGAGCTTCAACATTCATGAGGGGGAAATTCTTGCGCTCTTGGGACGTAACGGCGCAGGCAAAACATCTACGCTGCGCACCATCGCGCGCATGGATAACCCAGATCTGCGGCACGGTGAAATCTGGCTCGACCACAAGCCGCTGCACCAGATGAAAAGTCACCAAGCCGCGACCGCAGGCATTGCCCTTGTCCCCGAAGATCGATCAATCATTTCCGGATTGACGGTCGAGGAAAATTTGCAGTTGGCGCAGATTGCCCCACGGATTGGTTGGTCACTGGAGCGAATCTACGAATTGTTCCCGCGCCTTGGTGAGCGTCGCAAGCAAGAAGGCGTAACACTTTCGGGCGGCGAGCAACAAATGTTGGCAATTGCGCGCGCCTTGGCTCGCGATATCAAAGTGTTACTTCTGGACGAACCTTACGAGGGTTTGGCCCCTGTTATTGTGCAAGAAATAGCAAAAACGCTTAACATCATCCGTGACCAGGGAATTACCACGGTCATTGTCGAGCAGAATGCTGTCGCCGCTTTGAAACTCGCGGATCGCGCTGTGATCTTGGACACCGGCACCGTGGTTTTCGATGGATCTGCAAAAGAAGTTCTTGAAAATGCGAAATTGCGCGAACAATACCTCGCAATTTAGGGAGAGTTTTTTAACCGGATCGTAAGAAAAGGGGCGCTTAATCGTGTTGTTCTTTCACTAATCGAACCCGGAGCATACAAATGGAAATTTCGCTTCAACAGTCTGCGGCCGCGCCCCTTGCTTATCGTCAAGATACGCAAGGGGCGGTACGGGCCGCCCCCAACGAGACAGCGTCCAACGCCAAGAAGGCAGAACAAGTTCCGACTCCAGCCCAATTTGGTGCAGTTGGCGCAGTAAACGAAGCACGCATCGGAACCTTAGAAACCGTGAAACCGGTGTTCGGCGGGATCGACCGCACCTTGAAACCTTATGACACCGTGATGCTGCCCTATACGGTTTCGGACGAAAACAGCATTCGGCGTTCAGCCTGATCGCGCTTAGACAGTGACCTTGGTTATTTTCCTACTCGCCGCGGCTTCCCACGCGGACGGTCGTGCCCTATAAGTTCTGCAATCCCACCGGCGTAGATACGTCGTTGGACAACTGTTGGGCAACGGGCCGAGGATAATATGACTAAAAAGACCTCTCATGACAGCGACGTAACTTTTATCCAGTCGCTTGCAAAACTCCTACGCGAAAATGATTTGACAGAATTGCAAGTCAAGCGTGAATACGGCGAAAACGACAGCCTAAATGTTCGCGTCAGTAAGCACGCCCCTGCAGTCATGCAAGCAGCGCCAGTGGCGCCAGCCACGCACTCTGCTACGGCTACTGCTCCGGCGCCAATTGCGGCCGAGACGAACTCTGATCCCGCGGCCCACCCCGGTGCCGTTGCTTCACCGATGGTTGGTACTGTTTATATGGCTGGCGAACCAGGTGCCGCTCCGTTTATCGCCGTTGGCACCGTAGTCAAAGAAGGTGATACGCTTTTGATCATTGAGGCGATGAAAACAATGAACCACATCCCGGCACCCCGTGCGGGAACAATCAAGCGCATTTTGGTCGAAGATGGCGGGCCGGTTGAATTCGGCGCTCCTCTCGCGATCATCGAATAAGGCGGGTCGGATATGTTCGACAAAATTCTTATCGCGAACCGTGGCGAAATCGCGTTACGGGTCGTGCGCGCATGCCGCGAAATGGGCGTAAAATCCGTCGCTGTTCATTCCACTGCTGACAGTGATGCGATGCATGTTCGCATGGCCGACGAGGCAATTTGCATCGGACCACCATCGGCGACGCACTCTTATTTATCGTTCCCAGCAATCATTTCGGCGTGTGAAATTACTGGCGCGCAAGCAATTCACCCAGGATATGGATTTTTGTCCGAAAACGCCGCGTTTGTTCAAGCCTGCGAGGATCACGACATCACGTTTATTGGCCCAACAGCCGAACATATTCGGACAATGGGCGATAAGATCAGTGCGAAAGACACAATGAAGGCGCTCGGTGTGCCCTGTGTCCCTGGGTCTGATGGTGGTGTGCCCGCGCTGAAAGACGCATTAAAAGTTGGCGACGATATCGGTTATCCGATCATCATCAAAGCAACCGCAGGCGGTGGCGGCAAAGGTATGAAAGTTGCGCAGAATGCTGGCGAAATGGAACGCGCGTTCCATTCGGCACGGGCTGAAGGCAAGTCAAACTTCGGGAATGATGAAGTTTATATTGAAAAATATCTGACCACGCCGCGTCACATAGAAATTCAAGTTTTTGGCGATGGCAAAGGCAATGCGGTGCATTTGGGCGAACGCGATTGTTCTTTGCAACGGCGCCACCAAAAGGTGTTTGAGGAGGCCCCGGGACCGACGATCACGCCCGAACTGCGCGAACGCATTGGCAAGGTTTGTGCAGATGCTGTGGCCCGGATCAATTACATCGGCGCTGGCACAATTGAGTTTCTATTCGAAAATGATGAGTTCTACTTCATTGAGATGAACACACGCTTGCAGGTCGAACATCCCGTGACTGAAGGCATCTTTGGCGTCGATTTGGTGCGCGAACAATTGCGTGTGGCATCAGGGTTGCCGATGTCGTTCACGCAAGATGATTTGAAAATAAACGGTCATGCAATCGAAGTGCGGATCAACGCCGAGAAGCTGCCAAACTTCTCCCCCTGCCCCGGAAAAATTACCCAGTATCACGCGCCGGGTGGGTTGGGTGTGCGTATGGATAGCGCCCTTTACGACGGCTACTCCATTCCTCCTTACTATGACAGTTTGATCGGAAAACTTATTGTTCATGGCCGCGACCGCCCGGAAGCTCTGGCGCGTTTGGGGCGTGCTTTAGGCGAACTGATCGTCGACGGCGTGGATACAACTATCCCTCTTTTTCACGCGCTTTTAGCCGAAGAAGCCGTGCAAACGGGCGAGTATAACATCCATTGGCTCGAACATTGGCTCGAGGAAAATATGAATCCCTAGTCAATCGTTGCGCAGCCACAATGAAGAGGTTGCGCAACGTTTTATCAGTTCTGAGCTACAGAATAACGACTGGCGTGAGGACGCGCACTTCGAAGTGGATCTTGCTAAGTCCGACCATTCAATATCAGAATTCAAACTGTTCGCGATCAAATTAATCGGCAAGTACGGCGGCAAATTCTGCACTGATATTTCTCCACCGGGACAGTGAAATGCCGCGTTCAAATCGTGGTTGTTATGTTCTTGGGTTAACAACATTATCAGATGATCGCCACAGGTAGTTCGCTGCTGAAAACCAACGGTTTCGACTTTAATTCGCGCAGCTGTTGAAGCCGAAAAATGTGATTTTATGACGTAAAATAAAATTCGACAGCTCAAATCACATCATAAGTATTTCCATTGGAAACTTAGCCAACAAACAGGTCGCCCAAACTACAACACGCCGTGCACACAGCGATAGACTAGAGCAGCGAAGAGTTTGGCGCGGGCTCCGCCGCGACGACACAGGCAGCACCCAAGTCGACATAGCCGTAGCACCAGCAATCATCATGAGCTGCAAGTTCATCGAAGGTACGGTAATGCAACGCAATATATAGGTAATTCGTCCAAAAAAAACACAACTCCAGATAAGCCGCCACGCTTTAAGCCTTTCGACGGCCCTAACTTTGGATTAGCCTCATCCAACAGCTACAATAGATCGTTTACTTATGGCACAAGACCTTGTCCTCACGTGCGAACTACTTCTCAGCGCATACGCAAGTGGCATTTTCCCTATGTCCGAAAGCCGCGACAATCCCGAGGTTTTCTGGGTCGATCCGCAGATGCGCGGCGTCATCCCGCTCGATAAATTCCGAATGTCTCGAAGCTTGGTACGGACCATCCGCCGCGGACATTTCACGATCACCCTAAACCAAGCGTTCGTTGATGTAGTTAAAGGATGTGCCGACCGCGATGAGACATGGATAAACCAGACCATCTTTAACCTTTACCAAGTCCTCCATGCGCGCGGCGACGCCCAATCAATCGAAGTTTGGCAAGACGGTATGCTCGTCGGGGGGGCTTATGGGGTCACAATTGGTGGGGCGTTTTTTGGTGAAAGCATGTTTAGCACCGCCACTGACGCCTCGAAAGTAGCCCTTGCTTATCTTGTAGACCATCTGAGACGTTGCGGCTTTACGCTGCTAGATACGCAGTTCATCACACCTCACCTTGCCAGCCTTGGTGCCATCGAAATCACGCGCAGCAGCTACCATCTCGCACTGCAGGCATCAATTAAGCAATCAGCAAATTTCAGGCAAACACTTACAATTCCAGCAGCTTATGAAGTGATACAGCGCAATGCCCAAACATCATAGCGCGGATGCTCCATCGCGTTCAGCGCAGGCGCCGATGCGATCATCCAACCCTCAAAAACGGGTGTCGGCAGATCACGGTATAAAACTGTCAATCTGGTGAAGGCGTCCCCATTCGGATTCGACGTCGGATAACGACACTCACTCAGCGTCACCTTCAAGTGTCCTAAAGCGGCCGTTTCCCCTATCGAGAGACGTAAATCAGTTACCGCACCTGTGACTTTATCTAAAACGCGCACAACGCCAGCGGTTGCATCTGTGGCCTGCTGAGCAGACGCCGCATTGGCCATAAACAGAGCCGCTATGAGAATAATGTGTTTCATGGCGTGCTCGAATCTCCGGTTACAAATTTCAATAATAGCGAAATCAGGCTAACGGCGCCTTGCGTATCTTCAATTTCGGCACCGGCCGCAAAATTGTCCATAGCGCCGCCCGGAACGATTTCGACAAAGTTTCCACCCAATAGCCCTTCAGATGCAATCACGACGGCACTGTCGGCTGGAATGGCAATGGCACTATCAATTGCCAAGATCGTTTCGCCTCTATAAGTGACTGGGTTTAGATCGATATTTGACACGGTTCCGATTTTAACCCCCGCCAACCGAATGTCCGAACCCGCGGAGATGCCTTCGACCGAGCGAAAACTGGCAGACAGTTGATAGCTAGCGCCGCCAACAGAAAATCCTGTACTGCGCAATGTGAATGCCAAGAATCCAAGTGCCGTAACCAAGACAAGGCCGCCGACTATTGCTTCTGTCGTATTTTGGCGCATGATGTTTAGCCCTTCAGATGCCTATTCGGGCGACCATGCCTCATAGTCGCTTCGCTCGGCAGGTGCTACGCGGCGCAGAGAGCCCGCAGGTGCATAGGCCAGACCAGTGCCTGTAAGGTTTTCCTGATGTGGCTTTTCCCAAACCTTATGGACCAAAGGTTTGTTTGTCGGCGGCTCATCCCAGGTTTTGTGCAACCACCCATGCCAATCTGGTGCGATGCGGCTTGCTTCCATCGGGCCATTATAAATAACCCAGCGGCGACTGTCGTCAGCATTGCTAAAATAGGCATTCCCTAAGGCGTCTTCACCCACCTTGTGGCCTTTGCGCCAAGTCCAGAGCTGGGTGCCGAATGTCTGACCATCCCACCAAGTAAAAACGCGCTTAACCGTACTAAAAACGCCCATCGGACTCTCCTTGCCGCTATTGCTCTCCTAGTGCCCGAAACTGGGGCAAAGGTCCAGTCCGCTATGCTTTTGATGCAAGGGCGGTCAGTTCTATTTCAATCTTATACTTGGGATCGATGAGCCCCGCAGAAATCATCATTGCCGCAGGCGGGTTATCACCGAAGGTATCTGCCAAAAGCGGCCAACACGCCTCAAAGTCTGAAGGATCTGGCAATATATACGTTACCCGCACTGCGTCCGCGAAACTGGATCCAGCGTCGAGCAAGGCCTTACCGATAATATTTAGCGCAGACTGACACTGTGCGACAACGTCATCAGGCACATCCGGACCTGCAACTGTTCCCGAGACATGGACGAAGCCGCCAGCCACAACTGCCCGGCAATATCCCACTTTTGCCTCGAAAACTCCGCCAGAATGAATCCGCCTAACCGACATCAGCTTGCGGTCGCAGACACTTTCTTTTTCTTCGCCTTGCTCTCGTCGTGAATCATTAATGGCGAGGCATCCGGCCCTACTGATTCCTCGTTTACAACCACTTCAGTGACTGTTTCCATCCCTGGCAGGTCAAACATCGTATCCAGAAGGATATCTTCCATGATCGACCGTAGGCCGCGCGCGCCAGTTTTGCGATCAATTGCGCGTTTTGCGATCGCAACAAGTGCATCTTCGGTAAACGTCAACTTGGTATCTTCGAGCTCAAACAGGCGTTGGTATTGCTTAACCAACGCATTTTTGGGCTTAGACAGAATTGTGACAAGCGCATCTTCATCCAGATCGGTCAGTGTCGCCAAAACAGGCAAACGACCAACAAACTCGGGAATCAGGCCGAATTTCAACAGGTCTTCTGGTTCAAGATCGGTGAAAATTTCGCCGATACCGCGTTCGTCATTGTCCTTCACGTCAGCGCCAAAGCCCATGCCCCCACCCTTGCCGCGAGATGCAATGATCTTTTCAAGACCCGCAAAGGCACCGCCACAGATGAACAGGATATTCGTTGTATCAACCTGTAAGAATTCCTGCTGCGGATGCTTGCGCCCACCTTGTGGTGGCACGGAGGCAACCGTGCCTTCCATGATTTTCAAAAGTGCCTGCTGCACGCCTTCACCCGACACATCACGGGTGATAGAGGGATTGTCAGACTTGCGGGTAATCTTATCAACTTCATCAATATAGACGATGCCGCGCTGCGCGCGCTCTACATTATATTCGGAGGCCTGCAACAGCTTTAGGATGATGTTTTCGACGTCTTCCCCAACATAACCAGCCTCGGTCAATGTCGTAGCGTCGGCCATCGTGAATGGCACGTCCAGAATACGCGCCAATGTTTGCGCTAAAAGCGTCTTGCCACAGCCAGTCGGCCCAATCAGCATAATGTTGGATTTTGCCAATTCAATGTCGGATTTATCGGCGTGATTCAGACGCTTATAATGATTGTGCACCGCCACGGACAGCACGCGTTTGGCATGAACTTGCCCAATAACATAATCATCCAGAACGCTACAAATCTCGGTTGGAGTAGGAACGCCTTCGCCGGCTTTAAGTCCTGCTGATTTGGTTTCTTCGCGGATGATATCCATACAAAGTTCGACGCATTCATCACAGATAAAAACGGTCGGTCCAGCAATCAGCTTGCGAACTTCGTGCTGACTTTTTCCACAAAAACTACAGTAAAGTGTGTTTTTGCTGTCTGTTCCGGTCGTGTTCGCCATATTTCAAACCTCTTGGCATTACGCCATGTATTACTTAATTCGGACTGCCCTTGGCCTAACCTAGGGCAGCCCGCATCTGGCTACAATGTCAAAATGACCCATCGCACGGTCACCTTAACAACGTGTTTACTTTAGTCCTCGGACTTATCGCGGTTCGCGACAATCTCGTCAATCAAACCAAACTCTTTGGCCTCTTCCGGCGACATAAAATTGTCGCGTTCAAGGGCTGCTTCGACCTTTTTCAGTGTTTGACCTGTATGGGCGACGTAAATTTCGTTGAGACGGTTTTTCAATTTTTGCGTTTCGGCGGCGTGGATCATGATGTCCGTCGCCTGCCCCTGATACCCGCCGGAGGGCTGGTGAACCATAATGCGGGAATTTGGCAGTGAGAACCGCATCCCCTTTTCACCGGCCGTCAACAAAAGCGACCCCATGGATGCTGCCTGACCAATCACAAGTGTCGATACCTTCGGCTTGATATACTGCATCGTGTCATAAATCGATAAACCAGAGGTCACAACGCCGCCAGGGCTGTTGATATACATGCTGATCTCTTTTTTGGGGTTTTCGGCCTCAAGGTGCAGCAACTGAGCGACGATCAGTTGGGACATGCCATCATGCACGGGGCCTGACAGGAAAATGATGCGTTCTTTCAACAAGCGGCTAAAAATATCGTAAGCTCGCTCGCCACGTGCTGTTTGCTCAACGACCATTGGAACGAGGTTCATATAGGTATCGATTGGATCTTGCATATTCACTGCCTCACTGTTGGACATTTGCGTCCTATAGGGAAATTCCTGACAGAGTCTTAGTGCTGACAGACAGTGGCTTCAAGGTCGCTTTGGTCAATTGCCAAATTCGCAATCCCGTACAAGGAGCAAGCGGTGCCAAATCCAGGCCAGTTGTCGCTGCCGATTACCACGAGAACGATCAGAGAACCTTTGTTTTAGAGTACAGTTTTCCAGCTAAGCAAGACGCCACATTCTAGCCGTGTTGCCGCCAATAGCAGTCAATTGCGGCCTCGAACCCATTAAAATTGCTGCCACAACGGAAACAATCGCGGATCAATGATGTGCAACATTTGAGCGTTACTGAAAAACATCGGTTCCAAATGTGTTCTTTTGGACAGACTTGCCTCACACGCGCCACATTTATCTAAAATTGCCTTAAAAAGACCTTCGACGTCGCGAGAAAAACATAAGCACTCCGCATTCAGAACATCTCCTTTCTTTACTTCCTTTTGCAAGAGTTCAGCGATGACGCCTTTTGGCCTGTCGTGTGAAACCGCACATCGAGACAGTAACGCGAAGTAGAAGGTAAGAGTTTTTCATGGCCACAGGAATTTTAGTCACGCTGGGTAACGGCGAGTTGGACACAGGCGACACGACCGCCATAAGTACATCCACCTTTACGATATCGGAAATTCTCGGTGCAGGTACATGGGACTGGGTCGAACTTAAGAAAAACGGCGATGTCAAAAGTAGCGGCACTGTAACTGGCACGTATAATCTGGGAACAGATGGCAATATCTATTTTGTCTCCGACAGCGGCACGTATCCAACAGCGCAAGACGAAGCGACGGTTGGTACGCACCCGACATATCCGGTCCCTGATGGCACTGTTGATGGTACCGCAGGCGACGACATCATCGACCTTAGCTACAGCGACGCCCAAACGGATCGCGTCACAACAGGCAACGACATCATCTATGCTGGCGCTGGCAACGACATCGTCTATGCAGACGCAGGCGACGACTATGTCACTGGGGGCGCAGGCGATGACACTCTGTATGGCGAGGCTGGTAGTGACCTCCTTTACGGCGGTATGGGTAAAGACACGATTTACGGCGGCACAGGAAATGACACTATCGAAGCTGGGTTCGGCGAAGATAGCCTCTCAGGCGGTGCAGGCGATGACACAATTTACGGCGACGACGGCACCGTGGGCACAGCGTCGACAACCGCGTTCTCATGGGCATCCCAAGGCGTTGCAGATGAAACATCTGTTGCGGGCGGCCTGACCGGGTTCAGTGCAAACGGCAACATTCAAGTCGATCTAACAGTGATCCAAGAGGCAAATTTCACGTCGGCGTCTATGGAAACCACTGACACTCTTTATGACTTTGACGGGCGCAGCGACAATTCATCCATTGAGCTATACGGCGGCGGATCAGGCACAAGTCAAGACGCCGCGATAGTCACTATGGACTTTTCTGCTGCAACTGCAGGCTATGCAAACGCAGTTCAAAATGTCTCGTTTGGTATCTTTGACATCGACGAATTTAGTGGTCAGTTCATCGACCAAGTGACGATCACAGCGTATGATGTCGATGGAAATGTTGTGCCCGTCACGTTGACGCTTGGCAGCACAACTACGCTGTCATCAACAACAAACCCCGACGGGTCCAGTACTGTCACCGCCATTCCCGGCTCGGGCGGTAGCGGCAATGTAAACTCGCAAACTGGTTTTGTGCAGGTTTCTGTCGCGGGTCCAGTGTCTTCTATCGTGATTGACTACAACAACATCGACCCGGCTTACGGTAACCACGCGATCCGGATTGGTGATCTGGAAATGACCACGATCCCGTCTGACGGGGACGCTGACATCATTGATGGTGGCGCAGGCAACGACATCATTTACGGTCAAGGTGGCAACGATACCATTGATGGCGGCACCGGCAGCGACAGTGTTTATGGTGGCACTGGCGACGATACGATCACCGACACCGGGATAACCACTGACTACATCGAAGGTGGTAGCGGCGACGATTCTATCGACGCAGGTGCGGGCAACGATACTGTCTATGGTGGCGCGGGAAATGATACAATCACTGCGGGTACAGGTGCGGACCTCGTCTATGGCGGGTTTGGCAACGACAGTATCATGGGCGGCACAGGCGACGATCGGCTTTATGGCGGCGACGGCGACGACACACTTGCCGGCGGGAGCGGCAATGACAGTCTTTTTGGTGGCGCGGGCAACGATATCCTCATTGGTGACGCAGGCCGCGACAGCCTGTTTGGCGGTGCGGGTGATGACGGCATTTACGCAAGTTCTGGCAACAATACCGTTGCGGGTGGCGACGGTAACGATTCCATCTACATGGGCACAGGCAACGACGTGGTGTCCGGCGGCAACGGCTCCGACACGATTTTTGGTGGTGCGGGCAATGACAGTCTTGCTGGCGATGCCGGCAACGATAGCTTGTTTGGCGGCGCGGGCAATGACACCCTAACAGGCGGCACTGGAAACGACAGCGTGACAGGCGGCGCTGGCTCTGACCGGATCGTGCTGGGTGAAGGTTTTGGAATAGACACGATCGACGCCACCGACGACGTGGGCGACACCGACATCGACGTTCTTGATGCATCGAGCATGACCTCGGGTGTTACCCTCAACCTCTCTGGTATTGATCCAGAAACGGGCACGCTGACCAACGGCATCAACACTGCAACATTTACCAACATTGAAACCGTAACCTTGGGGTCCGGCAACGACACCGTGATCGGCTCCAGCGGCAATGATAGCGTTACTGCAGGCAGCGGCGCTGATACCGTCAACATGGGCGCAGGCAACGACACTGTTGATCTTGGCGCTGGCGCGCCGGATCTTAATGCTGACGTTGTCATACTTCAAGATGGCTTTGGCGACGATACGGTCAACAACTTTGACGCACCTGTGCTCAATATTGATGGCACATTTACAGGTATCGATACGCTTGATGTGACGAACCTGCTCGACGCAGGTGGCGATCCAGTCAAGACAAACGACGTAGCCGTCAGCGATGATGGGTTCGGAAACGCAGTTCTGACATTCCCCAACGGCGAAACCCTTACCCTGAACGGCATCGCACCAATCGACGCCAATAACCCGTTTTACCTTAATGCCATCGGCATCCCCCTGCCCGACGGCACCGTATCTGGCACGGTTGGCAACGACATCATCGACGGTGGTTACACCGGTGACCCAGATGGCGACATGGTTGACGGCAATGACGCAATTCTTGCTGGTGACGTCAACAACGACGACCTGATTTACGGCTACGCTGGCAGCGATGTCATCTCCGCTGGAGATGGCGCCGACGAAGTCTATGGCGGTGCTGATAACGACACGCTTTATGGTGGCGCTGGCAACGACACGCTCGACGGTGGAACAGGCGCTGATACACTGTTTGCAGGACTTGGCAACGACACCTTGATCGGTGGTAGCGGCGACGACACCTTTGTTGTGGCTGACGGTTTCGGCTCTGACACCATTACAGGTGGCGAGACAGGCGAGACAAACGGCGATACCCTTGATCTGTCAACGACGACCAATAACATGACGGTGAACCTGACAAGCGCAGATGGTGAAGCAGGGAGCATCGATGACGGGCTTGGCAACTCGGCCACCTTCCAGGAAATCGAGAACATCATCTTGGGTGGTGGCAACGACACCATCGTTTTAAACAATACGACTGGCAATTACACGGTTGCCCAATTCACTGCACCCACGCCCAACCCAGATGGAACATTCACTGGTACGGATGTTCTGAACGTCGCAAATCTCAACGACTTGGGCGGTGATCCTGTCAACGTTAACGATGTCAACGTAACCGTCGATGGCAATGGCAACGCTGTTCTTAACTTCCCTGGTGGTCAAAGTCTGACGCTGGTTGGCATTTCTCCGACAGATGCCGACAATCCATTTTATCTCAACGCTATTGGCATCCCGCTTTCCGACGGCACTGTCTCGGGCACCGCCGGTGACGACGTCATCGACAATAGCTACGTCGGCGACCCTGACGGGGATATTGTTGATACCAACGACGCAATCTTGGTGGGACACTCCGGCAACGATGATTTGATCGAAGCGGGCGCAGGCAACGACAGTGTCTTTGCTGGCGCAGGCAACGACACCATATACGCTGGTATTGGCGACGACAGCGTTTTCGGTGGTGTTGGCAGTGACCTGATATTTGGCGAAGCAGGCAATGACGTCATCAATGGTGGCGAAAACGCGGACACGCTGTTTGGTGGCGAAGGCGCTGACCTTTTTGTGCAAGCGGCGGGTTTTGGCAACGACACCATCACCGGTGGCGAAACGGGCTTGGACAACGACACCATCTGGTCCACGCAAGGCATTGATACAACAACAGTTCTGACGGGTAACGAAGCGGGCACCATAACGGACGGCACGTCTACTGCGACCTTTTCCGAGATCGAAGTAATCAATGTCGGCGACGGCAACGATATTGTTGATGCTTCTGCATCTACCGCATCGATTACCGTTTACGGTAATGCAGGCAACGATACGATCACGGGGTCCGCGACAGATGATCGCCTTTTTGGAGGGGCGGGTTCAGATACAATATCTGGCGGCTCGGGCGCAGATACAATCTTTGCCGGTTTGGGCGACGACACAATTATTTTGGGCGATTCATTTGGCAACGACGTTTTGTCAGGTGGCGAAGGCAGCGAAGTAAGCGGCGATCTGATTGACGGCTCTGGATTGACAGAAAACGTCACGGTCAACTTTACTGGTAGCGAAGCTGGCACAGTCACCAATGGAATCGATACCGCAACCTTTAGCGAAATCGAGAGTGTTGCAACCGGCTCTGGTGATGACACTATCACCGGCGGTATCGGCAGCCAAAACGTCACCACCGGTGCGGGGAATGACACTGTCACTACGACGGGTACAGGGTCCGACACGATCTCCACGGGGGCCGGCAACGACACTATCACGTTCTCCGAAGGCGACAGCATCGATGGTGGGACTGGTGACGACACATTCACCTTTGAAGACCTTGGTGAACCAACTAACGGCACGATCACTATCGTCGGTGGTCAAGGTGGTGAAACACCTGATGACAGCAATCCGCTGACACTCGAAGGGGATACCCTCAATCTCGGGTTCAACGCCGACATGTCGACGCTGACCATCACCTCGACGACGATCAACGCTGACGGAAACACCTCTTACGCGGGTACCGTCACAATGGATGATGGGACGCTGCTCGCATTTTCCGAGATCGAAAATATCATTTGTTTTACCCCTGGCACGCGAATTGCGACACCGAAGGGTGCGCGCGATATCGCCAGCTTGAAAGTTGGTGATCTGGTAGTAACCCGTGACCACGGGCTACAACCAATCCGTTGGATTCAGCAGCGGACAGTTCCCGCGCTAGATCGTTTTGCCCCGATCCGCATTCGCCCGGGTGTTGTCACCGGTCAGGAACGAGATCTACTCGTTTCGCCCCAGCACAGAATGATGTTTCAAGGTTACCGTGCAGAGCTTTTGTTCGGCGAAAGCGAAGTGCTCGTTGCCGCCAAGCACTTGGTCGATGGGGTCCACGTCACCCAAGATATCGGCGGCACTGTTACCTACATCCACATGATGTTTGACGAACATGAAGTGGTCTATGCCGAGGGGGCTGCTACCGAGAGCTTCCATCCCGGTGACGTGGGTTTGACTGCCATAAGCGACCCTGCGCGCGATGAACTCTTCACATTGTTTCCCGCGTTGCGGACCAATGCAAACGGTTACGGTCAAACTGCACGCCGTTGCCTGAAACGGCACGAAAGTGATTTGTTGATCCTGTAGCTTGGAGTGTTTAGCAAGCGCGGGCTTTCAGGTTCTAAAAAGTGTTATGCGCGTCGCAAATGACCCAACTTTTCGCTTTTCCAATCGGCACATGCGGCTCCAAACTGTGAGAACAACGGCCGCGACACCGGATCGTCAGCCGCGTTCCATTCAGGATGCCATTGCACGGATGACGTGAACCCCGTGGCGCCCGCGACATAAATTGCCTCGGGGGTCCCGTCAGGCGCGTGACCATCGACTACGATGCGTGGACCCGAATCTTTGATCCCCTGACCATGCAAAGAATTGGTCATGACTTTTTGCGCGCCCAATGCCCTGTGGAACAGTCCGCCTTTGGTAAACGTCACCTCGTGGCGTAGGGCAAATTTTTCATCCAATGTACCATCAGGCGGCATTCGGTGGTTATCGCGGCCGTCGAGTTCACGAATTTCTGGGTGCAGTGTCGCGCCCATCGCCACTGCGACTTCTTGAAATCCGCGACAAATTCCAAAGACCGGCTGCCCCGCGGCAACACAAGCACGGATCAATGGCAGCGCCAGCCCGTCACGGGCACGATCAAAATCGCCATGCGCTGCGGTGGGAATTTCGCCGTATTCTTCGGGATGCACATTGGGTCGGCCTCCTGTGAATAAAAACCCGTCGCAAAGTGCCATCAGTTCGGAAACAGTCACCACCGAGGGGTCGGCAGGCACAATCACTGGCATACACCCGCTGACATGGGCCACCGCATCCACATTCATATTCCCCGCCGCATGGACCGGATAATCGTCAAATAACAAATAATTTCCGCCAATTATACCAATCACGGGACGCAACATATGGCACTCCTTTTCACATGATTACGGGACTGTAGCGCGACATCCAAAAGATGAAAAGCCACAGACTTAGCCATAAAATACACGGCCACGTGGAAACACAAGGCACTGATAGAAGTGTTTTAACCGATCAAATGTTAATGATTACGCTGCGCTTTCAATTCTAACCGACGACGGTGCAAAACTGGTTCTGTGTAACCCGAAGGCTGCACCTGGCCTTGGAACACCAAATCGCAAGCGGCCTGAAATGCGATCCCGTCAAAATTCGGCGCCATCGGACGATAACTTTGGTCGTCTGCATTCTGGCGGTCCACAACCGCTGCCATTTTCTGCATCGCGGCCATGACCCGCGCTTCGGACACAACATCGTGGTGTAACCAGTTTGCAAGCGCTTGGCTTGATATCCGGCAGGTTGCCCGGTCTTCCATTAGCCCGACATCATGCACATCGGGGACCTTCGAACACCCGACACCCTGATCGATCCAGCGCACAACATATCCCAGTATCCCCTGAGCATTGTTTTCCACTTCAGTCATGATCAAGTCCTGTGACCACTGCGGATTTTTAGCAACTGGTGGCGTCAACAGGTCATCCAAATGACCACGCGGACCAGCCGCCATAATTTCCACCTGCCGCACCAAAACATCAACTTTGTGGTAGTGTGTTGCGTGAAGGGTGGCGGCAGTTGGACTAGGCACCCAAGCACAATTCGCGCCGGCCATCGGGTGGCCGATCTTGGTTTCCAGCATATCCGCCATCAAATCAGGCATCGCCCACATTCCTTTACCGATCTGCGCACGGCCCTGTAGCCCACAGGCCAAACCGATATCGACGTTGCGGTCTTCATATGACGTGATCCATGCTTGCCCCTTCATCTCGCCCTTCGGCACCATTGGGCCCGCTTCCATACTGGTGTGAATTTCGTCGCCGGTGCGGTCAAGGAACCCCGTGTTGATAAACGCCACGCGCGATTTTGCGGCCCGAATACATTCTTTCAGGTTTGCGGAAGTACGGCGTTCCTCATCCATAATACCCAGCTTGACGGTATTTCGTGGCAAGCCCAGCGCATCCTCTACCTTGTCGAAAACCTCGACAGCAAACGCGACCTCGTCGGGCCCGTGCATCTTGGGTTTTACAACATAAACGGATCCATGCACGGAATTGCCACCATCGCGCTGTAAATCGTGCATTGCAATCAGCGTGGTGCACATCGCATCCAACAACCCCTCGCCCACCTCCAGCCCGTCGCGATCCAAAATTGCAGGATTGGTCATTAAGTGTCCTACATTGCGCACCAACATCAGCGACCTCCCCTTGGTGACCAAAGGCCCTCCAGCGGTGTCATAAGTGCGGTCATCATGCAAAACACGGGTAAAGGTTTTACCACCTTTCGTGACGTTTTCGGCCAAATCACCTTTCATCAGGCCCAGCCAATTTGAATAGGCAACAACCTTATCCTCGGCGTCCACGGCCGCGACGCTGTCTTCGCAATCCATGATCGTAGACAGGGCCGATTCCAACCAGATATCTGAAATTCCAGCTTTGTCTTGGCCAGCAATCTGGCTAGATGGATCCACCTGCACCTCGACCAGCAACCCATTGACGCGCAACGCGGTCACGTGCACATTGCCACGCACCGCCGTGCCAACAAATTGCGACGGGTCTTTCAGCCTTAATGCGTTCAAATCGACATCAAACCAAGAGCCGCTTGCCAAAGGCGCAACTGCATCCAGATGCGTCCGCCCCCACGCAATGACCTGTGCGCCGCGGTCGGCATCATAGCCCTTTAGCTCGGGCAAAGTGCCCAGCGCATCGGTCCCATATAGCGCATCATACAGGCTTCCCCAACGGGCATTGGCTGCATTCAAAGCAAAGCGCGCGTTTGTGATCGGCACAACCAACTGCGGACCCGGGATCGTGGCGATTTCGGGGTCTACATTGGTTGTTTCAATTTCAAAATCAGGGCCTTCGGTAACCAGATAGCCAATCTGAATAAGAAATGCTTGATACGCCTGCGCATCACCATCTTGGTTTGCGATGTGCCATGCATCAATTTGCTCTTGGAGCGCTTCACGCTTTTCCAACAAGGCGGCATTGCGCGGACCCAATTGATGCACCAGATCGGAAAATCCTTTCCAAAACGCACTGGCCGCAATGCCTGTACCAGGCAGCGCCTTGGTTTCAAGAAAATCTACTAATCGGCGGTCGACTTGCAGTCCGCTTTTCTCAATACGCTCGGCCATTTAGGTTTCCTTTTGGACGGTATACTACTGTGCACATAATGTTGGTCGCTAAACTGCTAAGGCAATTAGTTTCACGACGCAACATCGGGGCCCACATCGATTATCAAATGAATCCGATAGGACTTTCGACTAAATAACCTTCCATTTGTCGCACCTGAGGCGACAATGACCGCACCATTGGGGGCAAAGCAAAGACGGTCTCAAGGACATATTATGTAAGACCAAAGCGCACAGATTAAATATCTCGCTGATTGCAAGTCGCCTCCCGATCTGATCGACAAAGTGCATTTGAGATTTTGGCTTCATGCGAACGCCACACGCGTTCCCGTCCAGATCGCTTTCGGGCCGTTTTTCCACGTCTATCTCCGCAATTTTTTCTCGCACGGTGAAGAGCATGACTGAAATCAGCCAAAATTAATGCAATCCATCGACGTGCGGCGCTAGGATGATCCTCGGTCAACGCCGATCTATCTGTTTACAGATATCGCTGATGACCTCATTTCCTACCGAGATACGATTAGCACAAAATCGCGCACCGCAGCGTTGCGCGACATTGATGTTCGCCTTGGCGATAAAGAAATTGGGCTTTCAGATTTGCCGCGCTTCTATGTCACTGAGGCGCCACGCGTGCGAAACGCGCAGTATTACTTTGGGACAAAGTGAAATCACAGCGTAAATTTTACAATAATCAGCTTAACCCTTTGTCGAAATTGCGACCGTCCAAGCGCCCGTGGTCGGTCGAGCCTGCGGGCGAATATTTTGCACCGGCTGACAATAGGCCTGCTGTGAGGTCCAATTGGCCATTTCGGCGATTTTAGAAGGCTTGGTCATGGGCCCCCAATCTGCCGCCACCCCGCGCCAGCGACCATCGCGCAACGCAACCGCCTGATCGCGTTTCACCGTCACAGCCATAATACGTGCAGCACACGACAAATTGTCGACAGGGTTTTTTAGCGCCTCTCCGGTTGTGGCACGGCACCCGTATCTGCGGGCCGTATCAGGATAGATTTGCAACAAGCCATACCACAGCCCGCCACCGCCAACCGCACGTGGATTGTAAGTGCTCTCGTGCTTGGATAATGCCGACATCATCCCAACCCAAAAAGCACGGCGTAAACTTGGCGAGTTCGTTGCATATGCAGGGCACCAACGCTCGATATCGCGCGGGACCACCGAATCAAGCCCGCCCTCATAGGCACCGACCGCCACCATCGCCGCACGCGTCCAAATTTTAGAGCCTCCGTTGGCATCCCAGCGGGTTCGCGGCAAAAACGGCGCTCGGGCCTTGGGGCGAACCTTGGGCGTCGATGTTTCAACCACAACCTGATACCTGATCATGTAGTCTGGGCGCGGCACCACACGAAATGCAGCCAGTGCAGCATCCTGCACCTGAAGGCGCAACAAGGCGGCATCATCACGGGAAGCTGGCCGGATCGTCGGCTCGGCGGCAGCCGCCCCTGTGATCGCAATCGCCAAAACCCCACCCAGGAATGTTTTGAACATCATCATAGGTGGCAATTTGCCCGTAAATGCCCACCTCTAGCAAGCAAAACGATCGCCGCATGTCTTGCCGCGCTCGCAGCCTTGGCATAGAACCGCCCATGACATAACGCGCGGAGTTTGCAAAATGCTTGACCTGACCTTTGAAGCCCCCACCCCCAAAGTCATCGCGGGCGCGCATCATGACTGGGAATTGGTCATCGGGCTGGAAGTCCACGCGCAGGTTGCAACCAAAGCCAAGCTCTTCTCGGGGGCCTCGACGCAATTTGGTGCCGAGCCCAATAGCAACGTGGCATTTGTGGACGCAGGGATGCCAGGCATGCTGCCGGTGATTAATGAGGAATGTGTCGCCTATGCCGTGCGCACCGGCCTTGGGCTTAAGGCGCAGATCAACCTGAATTCCGCCTTTGACCGCAAAAACTATTTCTACCCTGATTTGCCGCAGGGTTACCAAATCTCGCAGCTTTACCACCCGATTGTCGGCGAAGGTGAAGTACTGGTCGAGATGGGTGCGGGGGGCGCTGGTGAAAAACCAAAGGCGCGATTGGTGCGCATCGAGCGCATTCACCTTGAACAGGACGCCGGTAAATCTATTCACGACATGGATCCGAATATGTCCTTTGTCGACTTGAACCGCACAGGCGTAGCCTTGATGGAAATCGTCTCGAAACCTGACATTCGTGGTCCCGAAGAGGCTGCAGCCTATGTCGCGAAACTGCGCCAGATCCTACGGTATCTGGGTACTTGCGACGGGAACATGCAAAACGGAAACCTGCGCGCCGATGTGAACGTATCGATCTGCAAACCTGGTCAGTATGAGAAATATCAGGCAACGCAAGATTTTAGCCATTTGGGCACGCGCTGCGAAATCAAAAACATGAATTCGATGCGGTTTATCCAAGCGGCCATCGACGTCGAAGCGCGCCGCCAGATCGCACTCATTGAGGATGGCAAAGAAGTCGTGCAAGAAACGCGGCTCTATGATCCTGACAAAAATGAAACACGTTCCATGCGGTCCAAGGAAGAGGCACATGATTATCGCTACTTCCCTGACCCTGACCTTTTGCCTTTGGAAATAGAACAAGCGTGGGTTGATGACATCAAAGCCGCCCTGCCCGAGCTCCCTGACGCGAAGAAAACCCGATTTGTAAACGATTTTGGGTTATCGGACTACGATGCGTCAGTGCTAACCGCAGACGTCGAGAATGCGACATTCTTTGAAGCCGTGGCCTCTGGTGCGGACGGTAAACTGGCAGCGAACTGGGTCATCAATGAGCTTTTCGGCCGTCTGAAGAAAGACGAAAAAGATATCACCGAAAGCCCAATTTCCGCGATACGCATCGGCCAAATTGTGGCTTTGATCAAATCTGATGCTATCTCTGGAAAAATTGCCAAGGACGTGTTTGAGATCGCTTACACCCAAAACCGCGATCCAGAAGAAATTGTCGAAACCGAAGGCATGAAACAGGTTACAGACACCGGTGCGATTGAGGCAGCTGTCGACGAAATTATTGCAGGCAACCCTGCGCAAGTCGAAAAGGCAAAAGCCAATCCGAAGCTTGCAGGCTGGTTCGTCGGCCAAGTAATGAAAGCGACGGGCGGCAAAGCCAACCCTGCAATGGTCAACAAGTTGATCGCAACCAAGTTAGGTTTATGATGTGGGAATGGGCTCAACCCCCTTCTACTTTGGTCCAACAACCACACAGCTTGGGAAAACAAAATGAGTGAGCGCACCGTCGCCCCCGTATGTGCATTTGATATCAGTGACGACGGCACCGCTCGCCCCGTGGCATCCAACTGGCCCGACATCGAAACCTCCGATACCTATCGTTGGCTTCACTTTGACCTCAATGATTCCGGTTTTACCGCTTGGGCACAGACCCATTTACCACACATCGCGGCCAAAGCCTTGCTGCAGTCCGAAACACGGCCGCGCTGCGAAGCAACGCCAGCTGGCATGATCCTCAACCTACGTGGGGTGAACTTAAATCCCGGAGCGGATGCAGAAGACATGGTTTCGGTCCGATTGTGGGTTGAGGACGGTTTAATCGTCTCTGCACGGCGCTATAAAATTTTCGCGATTGACACAATCCGGGCCGATATCGATTTAGGCAAATCACCTAAGGATATTTCCGCGTTCCTTGCTGCGCTTGCTTTCGGGCTTACCAAACGCATCGAAACAATCTCGCTTGGTCTCGAAGAGGGTGCCGATGCGTTGGAAGAACTGGCCTTTGACCCCAAAGAGCCCCGCCTCGAAAATTTGCCCGAAATTCGGCAAAGCATAATCAAGCTACGCCGTTTCGTGCGCCCTCAAGCCGAGGCACTCAAAATCCTAGGAGCCGGCGATGTCTGGCCGCTTGACGAGATCAACGCGGCGTATTTGCGTGACACAATCAACCGCAACCAGCGCACGCTGGAAGAACTCGATGCGACTGCGGACAGGCTATCTGCTATACAGGAACACCAAGACGCCAAAGCGGCCGCCGCGCTTGGGCGAAATAGCTATGTTCTATCGATTATTGCCGCGATTTTCCTGCCGCTCGGGTTTTTAACAGGTCTATTTGGAATCAACGTAGGCGGGATGCCATTAATCAATTCTGATCTCGGATTTGCCGTCATTGCGGGCGGAAGCGCGGCAATTGGAATCTTGGTTCTACTTGTCTTTAGGGTTTTGCGCTGGCTTTGAAACCACAACATTTCGGTGCAGGGCACCTGCTTTGCTACTAGTCATGGTAAAATCCGGAAAAACCAGTGAATACTTGGATTTGCGTGGGTTACTTGATATAAATACCCGATCAAGATTAAAGGTAAGCTCATGTCGCAGTTTGAATACAAAGTCGTTCCAGCACCAAAAAAGGGCATTAAAGCCAAGGGTATCAAAACAGCTGAAGATCGCTTTGCCCATGCGCTTGAAACAGCTATGAACACGTTGGGTGCGAACGGTTGGGAATATCAGCGGTGCGATACATTGCCTTCCGAGGAACGCTCTGGCTTGACCGGACGGGTCACAACATTTCAAAATATGTTGGTTTTCCGCCGTGAGATTCCACAATTGGCTGAAACGGATGCGGTCGCCGATCATATTGCGGCGACAATTGCACCGGTCGCAGATACGCCCGTCATCTCCGCCAAGCCACTGGATGCGGACCCCGCGCGACCAGAGCCAAAGGTCGCCGCAGAATAACTACCGGATATCAATCGCCAGAGCGTGTATGCGCCCAATAATTTCGGGCCCTAACGCCTTGTGAATGGCACGGTGACGACCAATGCGTGTCATTTCAGCAAAGGTAGGCGCAGAGATCACGACACGCCAATGGCTTTCGCCGGTACCGTCATCACCTGCGTGGCCCGCATGTTGGGCGCTCTCATTCACCACTTCGAGCGTATTTGTGATGAACGCCGCTTCCAACGCGGCTTTTATTTCAATGTCCAGCCCCATTATTTTCACTTTGCCCCCTTCTATCTGACGGAGAGAAGATTAAAGTCTATTGGCCGAACTGGAAAGGTATTGAGCACAAATGAAAAAAAATGACCCCTTCGGTTTTGACATGTCTGTGTCGTCTTCCAAGAAGAAAAATCCGCGTGGCAGGCGCGGTATGTCAGGTGCATCCGAGACATCAACGCGGGTCTGTGACCATGATGGCTGCGAGGATGCGGGGAAATACCGTGCGCCCAAATCGCCCGATGTGATGGATGACTATTTCTGGTTTTGCCAACAACATGTGCGAGAATACAATCTCAAGTGGAATTTCTTTGATACGACATCAGAGGCCGAGCTTGCAGCACAGATGGACCAAGACCGCGTTTGGGATAGACCCACAAAACCCTTTGGCAAGAAATCCGAAGAGCAGCGCGCGTGGGCACGGTTGGGCGTAGACGACCCTCATCAAGTTTTGGGTGAAAACGCGACCATGAATCCAGGCAAAGGGCCCGCGGCCGGACGCCGTCTACCTGCAACGGAACGCCGCGCTATCGAAATTTTGGAAGCCAAAGATAACTGGACAAAACCCGAGATACGCAAGGCCTATAAATCTCTTATCAAGGTGCTGCACCCTGACATGAACGGCGGTGATCGCAGCCAAGAAGATCAACTGAACGAGGTCGTATGGGCGTGGGATCAGATCAAAAACAGCCGTAGCTTTAAAAGCTAGTATTCGTCAAAACGGCCTTCAGGTAGGGCAGCATGAAAAATGCTGTCCCGCTCTTGGCGCCATATCTTCAATAGCAAATGGGCCGCGAACAGAACGCACCCCCAAAATAGCGCGAGAAAAGGTGCCGAAAACAGCGATACAAATAGAGTGAACGGTCCAAACATCGTGCCATACAACGGCAGCGCCAGAGATCCGCCCACCAAACCGCCCAGAAAACTGACCCAAAGCATTCCAATCATCGCAAATGCGGCGCCGCGTAGCCCCGGATGCCCCATCCAGTTCCGGCCCATATAGAGCCCGCAACACGCCCCCACAACACCCGAGAAAATGACCCAATAGTCGTAGCCCGAGAACGGCGTCATTAAGGCGGAAACGCCACCCAAAGTTAACACTACATTCATCGCCATTGCCGCGCCAAAGAAACCAACTCCAAAAAATGCCAGCACGATGCTCTGCTCGCCCTGCGTCAGGTTCAGGCGGCGGGAAAGGCGCTGGAAGGGATGGAATCTGGCTAACATTGTATAAAAGCACTAACATAGCCACTCTGCGCTGCCGACAACGCATTCGGAAAATCACTGTTTCGCAGTCACTGCCAATGGCTAACATAAAGATACGCGGCGGATAGCGCACCTATGGACGCTGGACTTGGAACATTCAGGTAGTGGCGTTTGCGCGTCGGCGTGGGACACACATCACCTTATGCCCCCTTCCAAGCGTGAATAGGATTACCGGTTTGTTTCACAAACCGCATTAAAGTAGGGTCACTCGTCCAGCAGCCAGAATAGAACCCGTCGGATCGCCCGTAGGGGAGCCTCCAAGTGGCTCGTCTGTAATCGCCAGAATCCCCCCAAGCATAAGCGTCGCCAGTTCTGCAGACACAACGACAATCGCCTGCGCCTGTTCATTGGGCCAAATACCCAATGACACAGGCGCGTTTTCACCTGCTATCAGCCATAATTCTTGCGACCGATCTTCTGTCAAACCACCCGCCACTCGGGTCATTTGCAAGGTACTATCTGAAGGGTTAAAAGTGGCTTGGACAATCAGACTTGAATCTTCTGCTGCAAGTTCAGCAACATAGGTCGGACCAGTTTCGCGTAGGAAATTGCTCTGTCCCAAAACCACTAAAACGATCGCAGCAGCGGCCAGCCCACCAAGAACAGGCGCAAGCAAGCCGAACCGAGACCAGATTGATCGCCTTTCTGGTACCCCGAACAAGGTCTCAGAAATGCGCGCCTCCAGCGCGGGAGGCGGAGCGACGGGATCGACGTCATCGGTCAAAGTCGCAAAATCTTTTGCCCAAGTAGCATAATGATCCCGCATATCAGGGTCGACGGACAAGACATCCTCGAACGCAAGTGCCTCCCCCGGGGTCAGCAACCCCAAGGCGTACTCTGCGGCAAGGACAGACTCTTCATATGTGTCATTGTCATCGGTCATCGCGACAAACACTCTTTCAATTTGATCAGACTGCGGCGAAGCCACGTCCGAACGGTGTTGAGCGGCACACCGTAGCGGTCTGCCAGCTCTTGATATGTTTCACCTTCCAAGTAGGCGCGGCGCACCGCGTCCGACCTGTCCGGTTCCAATTCAGCCATACAGGCCACGATCTGCACCCGATCCGACGCCGCAATCGCCAGCGTTTCGGGTCCCGGGGCGGAACTTGGCAACTCCTCTGCCTCGTCCAACCCAGTACCCTGCGCTATTTTGCGGGCACGCAATTTATCAATCGATAGATTGCGTGCAATCGTGATCAGCCAAGTCATCGGGCTTAGACCGTTGACCTGATAGCGGTCCGCGTTCCGCCAAATCTTTACAAAAACGTCTTGCAAGGCATCTTCAGCTTCGGCGCGGTTACCTAACACACGCAAGCAAACACCAAAGAGTTTCGCGGAAGTTGCAGAATAAAGGTGCCCGAAGGCATCGCGGTCACCCAAGGCGCATTTTGCAATATAATCTTCTATGTCGACACGGTCGCTCATGACACCTCAAGTATTCTGCTTCATCCCACTTTGACATGATCTAGAATAAACGCAACAAAAGGAAAACTGCGCGCGATATCGTAATTCCGCAATCAAAGCGCTACGCCCCCTTCCCCTTGCGGTGCCAGCCGATATGTTGCATCCAAACACCATGACTTCAGACGCGGAAAACGCACGATACAGGAAGGCGCCAGCATGGCCGAAAACATGATCGACATTAACGCAAAACCAACCGAGGATATCTCTGTCCGTGAAGTGTTTGGCATTGACAGCGACATGAAGATCAAGGCCTTCGCCGAACCCTCTGAACGCGTGCCCGATATCGACAGCACCTATAAATTCGACCCCGACACCACGCTCGCGATCCTTGCAGGCTTTGGCTACAACCGCCGCGTGATGATTCAAGGGTATCACGGCACCGGCAAATCCACCCATATCGAACAGGTCGCCGCCCGCCTGAACTGGCCCGCCGTGCGCGTTAACCTTGACAGCCACATCAGTCGAATTGACCTGATTGGCAAAGACGCGATCAAATTGCGCGACGGCGTGCAAGTCACCGAATTCCATGAAGGCATCTTGCCATGGTGCCTGCGCAACCCGGTGGCTATCGTGTTTGACGAATATGACGCAGGCCGTGCCGACGTCATGTTTGTGATCCAACGCGTGCTAGAGGCCGACGGCAAACTGACGTTGATGGACCAAAACCAGATTCTGACGCCGCATAAATACTTCCGGCTTTTTGCCACTGCCAATACCGTTGGCCTTGGTGATACAACTGGCCTCTACCACGGCACACAGCAGATTAACCAAGCACAGATGGACCGCTGGTCACTTGTCGCCACCCTAAATTACCTGTCCCACGACGCGGAAGCCGCGATCGTGCTGTCCAAATCACCACATTATAACAACGACAAGGGCCGCAAGATCGTCAGCCAGATGGTTACCGTCGCCGACCTGACCCGCACCGCGTTCATGAACGGTGATCTGTCCACCGTCATGTCACCGCGCACCGTGCTGGCATGGGCCGAAAACGCCCGCATCTTCCAAGACGTGGGCTATGCCTTCCGCCTGTCGTTCCTCAATAAATGCGATGAATTGGAGCGCCAGACAGTAGCCGAATTCTACCAACGCTGCTTTGACGAGGAACTGCCGGAGTCAGCGGCGAGCTTGAGCTTGGGGTGATGATTGGGAAAAGCTCATTGATCGGTGCGGCAGGCGAATACTACGTAATGTCTGAGCTTCTACACCGTGGAGTGATTGGCGCGCTGGCACCCGAGGGCGTCCCAACAATTGATATTCTTGTATCCTCGCCGTTGGGCAACCGTCTAGCGTCGATTCAGGTAAAAACCCGAAGGACTATCGTGCCAGCAGCAAGTTGGCCAATGAACGAAAAACACGAAAACATATCATCCGACATGCTATTCTATTGCTTTGTAAACATGTTTGACGTGCCCGACAAAAAGCCTGAAACTTTCGTCGTTCCGAGTAAAGTCGTAGCAAAACTTATGAAGCTTTCACACGTAACTTGGTTGAGCGGCAAGAAAAAGAATGGTGAAGCGCGTAAGGACACTCCTATGCGGTCTTTCAGTCGAAGCCACAGCAATTTGAATGGCCTTACGTCTGTTGACTATTCTGCCGGTTGGTTAGAACAGTATCGTGAGCGCTGGGATTTGTTAGAACTCGAATTGGTGAAAAATTGAGTTATGACCAAACCATCAGACAACCCAGCCGATCCGTTTAAAAAAGCCCTCGCCGAGGCCACCAAGGTCATGGCGGATGATGGCGAGTTGACGGTCAGCTATTCGGTTGATCCCGCAGGTCAAACCGCCGATACGATCCGCTTACCGCAAGTTAGCCGCCGCATGACCCGCGACGAAGTGCTGTTGGCGCGCGGGACCGCCGATGCATTTGCTTTGCGCCACAAGTTCCACAACCCGAAAACCGCAGCGAAATACATGCCGCAAGGCCAGATGGCCAAGGACCTTTACGAGGCCATGGAAACCGCCCGTGTCGAAGCGGTTGGCGCGCGTCATATGCCCGGCACCGCAGGCAATATCGACGCAAAAATCAGCCATGAGGCCGCACGCAAAGGCTATGACCAGATCACCCAAGCCGCCGACGCACCACTGGCCACCGCCGCAGGTTATCTGATCCGCCACCTTGCGACGGGCCGCCCGCTTCCCAAAGGCGCCGATAACGTCATGGAATTGTGGCGCGGCTTCATCGAGGACCACGCAGGTGACACGCTTGGCGGGTTGCAGGATCTGATCGGCGACCAACAGGCCTTTGCCAAATTCGCCCGCCAGATGATCGCCGACCTCGGCTATGCCGACCAATTGGGCGACGACCCGGACGGGCAAGACGACGATCAGGAAAACGAGGCCGAAGACGGCAGCGACGAGGAAGAACAGCCCGATAGCACTGGCGACGACAGCGATGGCGATGATGCCGAGGCCGCCCCCGAGCAGTCCCAAGAAGACCAGCAAGACGCCTCCGAGGCGCAAATCTCAATGGACGATCAAGCCGACGCCGAGATGGGCGAAGAGACGGAGATGCCCGACGGTGAAGCCCCGCTTGACCCGCCAACCCCACAGCCGGTTTCTGATGCGGACCCTAACTATAAGGTCTACACCACTGATTTTGATGAGGAAATCCGCGCCGAAGATCTGGCAGAGGCCGCCGAGTTGGAACGCCTTCGCGCCTATCTTGACCAGCAGCTTGAACCGCTCAAAGGGGCCGTATCGCGCTTGGCCAACAAACTGCAACGCCGCTTGCAAGCACAGCAAAACCGGTCTTGGGAATTTGACCGCGAAGAAGGTATTCTGGACGCGGGCCGTTTAGCGCGCGTTGTGGCCTCGCCCACCACACCACTTTCGTTCAAGGTCGAAAAGGACACAGAATTTCGCGACACTGTCGTCACACTTTTGCTCGATAATTCCGGCTCTATGCGTGGCCGGCCGATCTCTATTGCGGCGATTTGCGCCGACGTCATGGCCCGCACGCTGGAACGCTGCGCCGTCAAGGTCGAGATCCTCGGCTTTACCACCAAAGCGTGGAAAGGCGGGCAATCACGCGAAAAATGGCTCGCGGATGGTCGCCCTGTCACACCGGGCCGTCTGAACGATCTGCGCCACATCATCTATAAATCCGCTGACGCCCCGTGGCGCCGTGCACGGCCCAACCTAGGGCTGATGATGAAAGAAGGA
>TARA_R110002051_G_scaffold81802_2_pt1 | contig 36117 bp, 33 predicted proteins | sample TARA_R110002051 | Tara Oceans TARA_R110002051 (sample SAMEA4397023) | marine metagenome | biome: Polar Biome; feature: [MES] marine water layer (ENVO:01000295) within the mesopelagic zone...; material: water (ENVO:00002006), including particulate matter (ENVO:01000060) such as...... | reverse complement strand
TGTTAGACAAAGAACAATAACTACATGTTACCATTTTAAACTTTGCATCTTAGCGCCTTTGTAAGAAAAACAATGTACCAACTCATAGCCTACATAAAATTTTTATTTAGCTCCACAAATCAGCACGGAGTGCACTCCCCTTTTGTCTATAATTTTGTTACTAAATGCCTTTATGATAAAACAAAACATAAGGCGTACCAACAATTATACGACTACCGCAATGGGTTAAAAAAATCAACAACCGTTCTAAAAATTAACGATTTTGGCGAGGGCTCTAAAGTTTTAGATAAAAATGAGCGTAGCGTTAAAAAGATGATTAAAACCTCTAGTAGTTCTAAAAAAGAAGCGAAACTACTATGGCGTATTGCAAAATACTTTAAGACTGCCCAGGTTTTAGAATTAGGTACTTCTTTAGGCATGGGTACTTTTGCTTTATCATTAGAAGAGACCACATCACATCTTACAACTATTGAAGGGTGTTCTAATACGTCAGATTTTTCAAAACATAAGTTTGAAGCTTTACATATTACTAATACTCATTTTATAAAAGGGCATTTTCTAGAAACTATACATCATCTAAAACAAACTAATTACGACCTCATTTACTTTGATGGTCATCATAATAAGACAGCAACAATTCAGTATTTCGAAACTCTTTTAACTAAAGCAAATAACGAAACTATATTTATTTTTGATGATATTTACTGGTCTAAAGAGATGACAGAAGCTTGGCAATATATTAAAGCACACCATGCGGTTACAGTCACAATTGATTGCTTCTGTTTAGGGTTGGTCTTCTTTAGAAAAGAGCAGCAAAAAGAACATTTTAAAATTAGACTGTAACAACCCTATAACTTTAACGTCTTATTTGGTGAACCGATTTTTAAATTCTTTTATCTTGCACAAGATTTAAGGAAACTAGACTATATAATTATGAGTAGCAACGTCATTGAAATTAGAAATATCATTAGAGATTTTAAACTAGGACAAGAGATTGTTCATGTACTAAAAGGTATCGACTTAGACATAAAACGTGGTGAATACGTTGCTATTATGGGACCCTCTGGTTCGGGCAAATCTACTTTAATGAATTTATTAGGCTGCTTAGACACACCCACTGCAGGCTCTTATAGTTTAAATGGTAATGATGTAAGCCAAATGACAGATGATGAACTGGCAGAAATACGAAACACCGAAATTGGTTTCGTTTTTCAAACCTTTAACCTACTACCAAGAACAACAGCTTTAGAGAATGTTGCCTTACCAATGATATATGCAGGTGCATCAAAAAAAGAACGAAATAGTCGTGCTTCAGAAGTTTTAACTGATGTTGGTTTAGCAGATCGTATGGACCACAAACCAAATCAACTATCTGGTGGACAAAGACAACGTGTCGCCGTAGGCCGAGCTTTGGTTAACAAACCTTCTATTATTCTTGCAGATGAGCCAACAGGTAACCTAGATTCTAAAACAGGAACCGAAATCATGGCACTTTTTGATGAAATTCACGCTAAAGGTAATACTGTTATTATGGTAACACACGAAGAAGAGATCGCAGCACATGCCAAACGTGTTATTCGTTTACGCGATGGTGTTATTGAGAGTGATACGTTTAACAGTTAAAAAAAAGTCTTAAATAAGCAATCCTCAGCAAGCAGATTTGTATTAATTTTGATTCTAGAAAAAAAACATTCAACTACAAAATTTCGATATAATCGAAAAATATCAAAATTCAGAAATAATGAATAAAGGAACAAAGATGCTAAGCGTAGCTTTAAGCACGAAGTTCCGAAAGTGAATGATGTTTTAGTAATTTACTATATTTTGATCATGATTTTTTGATTCGTTTTGTATCAAGTCAAAATGAATAAAAGATTAGACGACTTATTCTGATCACGATTAAAAAAGCTGACAAATAAATTTAACTCTAATTATCTTGTTAAATAGATGACCACACTCTACTCGTAATAACAGATGTATTTAAAACCTCTTTTTAAACTTTTCCCGTTTCACTAATAACTTTTAGTGCATAACTCTTAACTTTGTTTATATGAAAGTATATACAAAAACAGGAGACAAAGGTACGACTGCACTTTTTGGTGGCACACGCGTTCCTAAACATCATATAAGAATAGAAAGTTACGGTACTATAGATGAGCTTAACTCACATATTGGCCTAATTAGAGACCAAGATATAGACCAATTGTATAAAAACACTTTAATGGATATTCAAGATCGCTTATTTACGGTAGGTGCAATTTTGGCTACTGACCCAGAAAAAGCGACTTTAAAAAATGGTAAAGCACGTTTAAATATTCCAAAAATATCTAGTGAAGATATTGAGCGCCTAGAAAAAGGAATGGACCTCATGGAAGAAAGCTTACCACCAATGACGCATTTTGTTTTACCAGGTGGCCATACTACTGTGTCATTCTGTCACATCGCACGTACGGTTTGCCGTAGAGCAGAACGTTTAGCCTCGCACCTTAACGATTTAGAGCCATTTCAGCCTGAAACGTTGATGTACATTAATCGCCTTTCTGACTATCTTTTTGTATTGGCACGGAAGTTGTCTAAAGATTTACAAGCTGAAGAGATAAAATGGATTCCTAAAAAAGAATCTTAATGAAACATCAGTTCGCGTGTTTCGACATTTTTTGTCGGAATATATCGAGAACAGAGTTTCATATACAAGTCCTATTCGCGATACAAATTTTATTCCCTTTGGGTGATAAAATGCACTCGAATTGACGAACATTTAATTTCAAAAGCTAGGACCAACAATTGCAATACCAGGTCCGAACTAAAAGTTGACGATTACACGTTCTTTATATTAATGATTAAACATATATAAATGTCCTTTTAATTATTTAAAAACCATAAATATAGATGTTTAGTGAGACCGATAAATTAACATATTAAGTTAAAAAAATAAATAATTTAATTTTTTCTTGAATTGTTCAACTAAAAAATTATTTTTGCAAAAATTAAACTTACAACGCAAATGTATTGGACATTAGAATTAGCATCTTATTTAAGTGATGCACCTTGGCCGGCAACAAAAGACGAACTAATTGATTACGCAATTAGAACAGGAGCTCCTTTGGAGGTTGTTGAAAACTTACAAGCAATAGAAGACGAAGGTGATTCTTATGATTCTATTGAAGAAATTTGGCCAGATTATCCTACTGATGAAGATTACCTCTGGAATGAGGATGAATATTAACATACAATTTTACACAAAAAAAAGTCTCTTACGTTATCATAACTGAGAGACTTTTTCTATTTTCGAGGGCTTGTAATTTAAAACGAAACAGAAAGCATTTTTGTCATTAAGGACCGTATTGACATTAAAATATATTTTAATCAAAAACACCTAACAAAGCTGATGAAGCGAAGCATCTAAAGTATTTTAAAAACTAAGATTCTTCAATTACACTTCACTCTAAATGACATAATAATTATAATAACTAAGACCAGGTTGCAAAACCAACCTTAAACAAAATATAAAACATGGGTATACTAGATAAAGTACTAAAAGTTTTTGTTGGAGATAAATCTAAACAAGATGTAGGTGCTATAAAACCAATCGTAAACCAAATAAAAACTTTTGAGAAAGCTTTAGAGGCCTTATCGCACGATGAGCTTAGAGCAAAAACAGCTGAGTTTAAAGAAAAAATTGCAGAGGCAAGATTGCCACTTAACGCTAAAAAAGAAGAACTTTTAGCAAAAGCCGCAGTCACTGAAGATATTGATGAACGTGAAGATATTTATCTTGAAGTAGATAAAATAGAAGACGAAATCTACAATATTACCGAAGGTGTTTTAAATGACATCTTACCGGAAGCCTTTGCTGTAGTAAAAGAAACGGCAAAACGTTTTGTACACAACACACAAATTAAGGTAACAGCTAATGCATTTGACCGCGAAATTTCTGGCGATAATGATTATGTAACTCTAGATGGCGACCAAGCAATTTGGGCAAACTCTTGGGATGCTGCAGGTAAGCCAATTACTTGGGACATGATTCATTACGATGTGCAATTAATTGGTGGTATAGCTATGCACCAAGGTAAAATTGCAGAGATGCAAACTGGTGAAGGTAAAACGTTGGTAGCAACGCTTCCTGTATATTTAAATGCCTTAACTGGTCGTGGTGTACACTTAGTAACCGTAAATGATTACTTAGCAAAACGAGATAGTGCTTGGATGGCACCAATTTTTCAGTTTCATGGTATGAGTATAGATTGTATAGATTACCATACACCTAACTCAGATGCACGTCGCAAAGCCTACAATGCAGATATTACTTACGGAACCAACAACGAATTTGGTTTTGATTACTTACGTGATAACATGGCACATTCGCCAGAAGATTTGGTACAACGCCCACACCATTATGCCATTGTAGATGAGGTCGATTCTGTATTAGTTGATGATGCACGTACACCATTAATTATTTCTGGACCTGTACCAAGAGGAGACGAGCATGAGTTTGATGCCTTAAAACCTAAGGTAAATGCTATTGAAGAAGTGCAACGTAAATATTTAGTAGGAGTTTTAGCCGAAGCGAAGAAGTTGATTGCTGCTGGTGACACTAAAGAAGGTGGTTTTCAATTATTAAGAGCCTATAGAGGTATTCCTAAAAATAAAGCCTTAATTAAGTTTTTATCAGAAGAGGGCATTAAGCAATTACTGCAAAAAACAGAAAACTTCTACATGCAAGATAACAACAGAGAAATGCCTAAAGTAGATGCAGAACTCTATTATGTTATCGACGAAAAAAATAACCAAGTAGAATTATCAGATAAAGGTATTGAGTTCCTTTCAGGTGAAGATGATCCTAACTTCTTTGTAATGCCAGAAATGGGTACTGAAATTGCTAAGATTGAAGCCCAAGGCTTATCGTCGGAAGAAGAAGCGAATCTTAAAGAAGATTTATTTAGAGACTTCGGAGTAAAATCTGAACGTATACACACGTTAAATCAACTATTAAAAGCCTATGCTTTGTTCGAAAAAGACAACCAATACGTTGTAATGGAAAACAAAGTAATGATTGTAGATGAGCAAACAGGTCGTATTATGGATGGCCGTCGTTATTCTGACGGACTGCACCAAGCGATTGAAGCTAAAGAAAATGTAAAGATTGAAGCCGCTACACAGACTTTCGCAACAGTTACACTTCAAAACTACTTTAGAATGTACCGTAAACTGTCTGGTATGACAGGTACTGCTGTGACGGAAGCTGGCGAATTTTGGGAAATCTACAAATTAGATGTGGTAGAAATTCCGACCAACAGACCAATTGCTAGAGATGATCGCGACGACTTAGTTTACAAAACAAAACGCGAAAAATACAATGCAGTAATTGATGAAGTGGTGAGCTTATCTAATGCTGGCAGACCCGTACTTATAGGTACAACCAATGTCGAGATTTCGGAGCTTTTAGGAAAACTATTAAGCGTTCGTAAAATAGACCACAACGTCTTAAACGCAAAACAACATAAAAAAGAAGCTGATATTGTAGCGCAAGCTGGTAATGCTGGCCAAGTAACCATAGCCACAAACATGGCAGGTCGTGGTACCGATATTAAGTTGAGTGAAGAAGTTAAAGCAGCAGGTGGTTTAGCCATTGTAGGTACAGAGCGCCACGATTCGCGTCGAGTAGATAGGCAGTTACGTGGTAGAGCTGGGCGTCAAGGAGATCCAGGAAGTTCACAATTCTATGTCTCTTTAGAAGATAACCTTATGCGTTTATTTGGTTCTGAGCGTATTGCTAAGATGATGGACCGTATGGGCTTAAAAGAAGGAGAAGTGATACAACATGGTATGATTTCTAAATCTATTGAGCGTGCACAGAAAAAAGTTGAAGAAAACAACTTTGGTGTGCGTAAGCGTTTATTAGAGTATGATGATGTTATGAATGCACAACGTGAAGTGGTGTATAAACGTCGTCGTAACGCCTTACAAGGAGAACGTTTAAGAGTAGATTTGGCCAACATGATTTTTGATACCTCTGAAGGTATTGCCAATAACAATAAAGACGCAAATGATTATAAAAACTTTGAGTTTGAATTGATCCGTTACTTCTCTATGGCCTCACCTATTTCTGAAGCTGAATTTGGTAAACTAAGCGCCACAGATATTGCAGGTACCATTTACAAAGCGGCTTTTAAGCACTACCGTGAAAAGATGCAACGTAATGCAGATTTAGCCTTTCCTGTAATAGAAAATGTGTACAACACACAACGCGATAAATTTAAACGTATCGTTGTACCATTTACAGATGGTGTTAAAAATTTACAAGTTGTAACAGACTTAGAAAAAGCCTTTGAAACTAAAGGAAAGCAACTTATTAATGATTTTGAAAAGAACATTACGCTTGCCATTGTAGATGATGCTTGGAAAGTACATTTACGTAAAATGGATGAGTTAAAACAGTCTGTTCAGTTAGCCGTACACGAGCAAAAAGATCCGTTATTAATTTATAAATTTGAGTCTTTTGAGTTATTTAAAACTATGATAGACCAAGTAAATAAAGATGTAATTTCATTCTTATTTAAAGGTGAAATTCCACAAGAAACAGCAAACACAATTCAAGAAGCTAAAACTAGACGTCAAGAAAAACTAGAAACTCAAAAAGACGAGATTCCTAATTTAGACGAGCGTTCTTCTCAAAATAGAGCCGCTGGTACTGGCGCGTCGCGTCAACAACAAGTTGTAGAAACAATTGTTAGAGAACAACCAAAAATAGGTCGTAATGATAAGGTGACTATTAAACATGTTATGAGCGGAGAAGCTAAAGATGTTAAATACAAACAGGCCATTCCTTTAATAGAAAAAGGAGAATGGATCCTTGTAGAGTAATATAAACAAGGCCTGCCAAAGCTGGTCTCTTATTACAACACACCAAAACACATAGTGGCAGCCTAAACTTATTTTAGGCTATAGCATCAAAAACATCCTGATCTTACCCATCAGGATTTTTTTTGCACAAAACTCAAGTCAGCACACTACACCTCAAAGCCGATCTTGGTAGTCTCAACAACATAAACCGTCTTAAACTTAAGACGGCAACCGACACTTTTCCGTTTTTATTTCGCAGTACAAAACACCTTAATAGCTCTGTAACTCCCTTATTATTATTGAAATATACGTAAAGTTACGTATAGGATAATCTACCTTTTATCTTAACTTTACTGCTTATTAAATACACATTATTACATTTAAAAGCAAAATAACATTTACTATTTGTCGTTAAAAAAATGACATTACGAATTATGCTCCACAAAAAAAGTAAGAGAAAAACAAAAATTTAAAAGAATAATGGAATTCACTCAAAGCCAAATGAAATTTATAAATGATTTCATAACTGAAATAAATAGTGGGGATGCAGCAATCTTTGCAGGTGCAGGGCTATCAGCCGCTTCGGGTTTTGTAAATTGGAAAGAACTTCTAAGGGATTTAGCAGATGAATTGAAATTAGATATTGAAAAAGAACACGACTTAATCTCTGTTGCACAATACCATTTCAACAAATTCAAAAGAGGAAAAATAAATAACAAGATTATTAATGAATTTACAAGCCTAACTACAGGAAATGAAAACCATAAAATTCTATCGAGGCTTGACATTGACACCTATTGGACAACAAACTATGACAAACTTATTGAGAGAAGTTTAGAAGCGAAAGGTAAAACCGTAGAAACCAAAATTAGGAATCTTGATTTTTCAAGAAATATTAAGAAAAAAGATGCCATTGTATATAAAATGCACGGTGACAAAGATTCCCCTGATGAAGCAATTTTAACTAAAGACGATTACGAAACATATAGTGACAAAAAAGAATTTTTCTCGACAGCACTTAGAGGTGATTTATTATCTCAAACTTTTTTGTTTATCGGTTTCAGTTTTGATGACCCAAATTTAGAATACATTTTAGGAAGAATTAAAGTCCTTTTAAAAGACAATACACCTACGCATTATTGCTTTTTTAAGGAGCTAAATCAGGCAGATTTCAATAATGCTGATAAGTCAGATGAAGAGAATAAAGAAGATTTCCTTTACGCAAAAATCAAACAGGAATTAAAAATTGACGATTTAATTAGATATGGTATTCACGCTGTAATGATTAAAGAATATTCGGAGATAACAGAAATATTATCCGAGATAGAAAAGAGAATCAAGAGAAGAAATATTTTCGTTTCAGGTGCTGCATACGACTACTCACCATATACTGAGACAGATGCAAAAGACTTAATTCATTCTCTTAGTTATAAATTGGCTCAAGATGAATATAAAATAGTTTCAGGTTATGGCCTTGGAATTGGCAGTATTGTAATAAATGGAGCACTAGATTTTAAGTTAAATTCTAACTACAGAAATCTAGATGACTTATTAATTCTAAGACCATTTCCTCAAATGCAATCGGGCACTAAAAGCATTTCTGAGGTATGGACAGAATATAGAAATGATATGATTTCAAAAGCAGGTATTGCAATTTTTGTCTTTGGTAATAAATTGGTTAACGGTGAATTAGTTAACTCAAATGGTATGGAAGAAGAATTTCAAATCTGCCTGAAGCATAATGTTATTCCAATACCAATTGGAGCAACAGGCTCTGTCTCCAAGGAGTTTTGGACTGAAGTAACAAGCAAACTTCTAAATTATTATCCGTCTAACACAGACTTGCATAATGCTATACAGGAGCTTGGAAAAGATAACCCTACAAGAAATGAAGTAATAAATAACACAATAAAAGCAATTAACATTTTACAAAAAATATAATTATGGCAAGAAAAGTATTTACAAGTTTTCATTATGTTCCTGATAATTGGAGAGCTAACCAAGTCAGAAATATGGGGAAAATTGAAGGCAACAGTATTGTAACCTCAAACAAATGGGAAGAAGTTACCAATGGTGGTAATTCTGCTATTGAAAAATGGATAGACGATAATATGTATGGAAAATCCTGCATAGTAGTTTTTGTTGGAGAAAATACAGCAGGGAGAAAATGGATAAAACACGAAATAAAAAAAGCTTGGGAAGATGGTAAAGCTTTAGTTGGGATACACATTCATAATTTGAAAGATAGTGATGGCAACCAAGCAGAAAAGGGAAGAAACCCTTTTGAAGATTTTAACGTAGGCGGCAAATCTCTTTCTTCTATTGTCAAGTGCTATAATCCACCATACTCAACTAGTACAAACGTGTATTCACATATAGAGGATAACATTGAAGATTGGATAGAGGAGGCTATAGAAATAAGAGCCACCAACTAATTGAATAAGTACCGTTTAAATGGCAAGGAACGTTTATTTTTCATTTCATTATCAAGACGTAATTGACTTCCGAGCAAATGTCGTTCGTAATAGTGGAAAGTTTAGAAAAAGTGGAGATGTGTTTCGTGATTCTTCAATTTGGGAGGAAGCTAAAGAAAAACAAGTTCTAAAAATTAAATCACTTATAAATGATGAATTAAAAGGTTCAAGTGTAACCTGTGTTTTAATTGGCTCTGAAACCTATTCCAGACGTTGGGTAAGATATGAAATATTTAAGAGCTTTCAAATGAAAAAGGGACAAGTTGGAGTAGGGATAAATTGGATTAAAGATAAGTACGGTAAAACAAAATTTTGGAAAGGAGAAAACCCTTACAGCTACCTTTCTTTAAAGGTAAGTGAAGATGGAAATTTCCTAGACTTGTTCGAATACAAGGAAGACAATTGGATTAAATATAAAGATTTGCCAAGAATTAAGAATGCACACTTTAAAAAAGGTGATTATGGCAAAGAATTTACCTTATCTGAAATCTATAATCGTTATAGCTATGATTGGAATAATGGTAAAGAAAATTTCCAAAATTGGATTGAAGAAGCAATTACTAACGTTATTAAATAATATTCAAAAAAGTTGTAGACGATAGACTCTATATCTCAAAATAGAAAAAGTGTTTAATCCAAAAAATACATCAGACAATTTAACTATACTGTAATAATGAAAAAAGTAGATAAAATTTGAAAAACTAATATGGCAAAATTATTTATAGTGGTAATTTTAATTATCGTTTTAGCGTATTTCATTGGAAAAAACAAAACAAAAACATCGTGCACCAAAGAAGATAAATCGAAACAAACGACTAATACTCCACAAAGCAAAGAGCAAAATCAAATACCTGACAAATATCTTTACAAAAAAATAGGTATTAAAGAATGTAATATGAAGGGTATGTTTTATCAAAATCTAAAACCAAATATCCATTCAGGCATTTTTTATGGATTTGCAAAATGTGAACAAACCTCTCACGACCAATATGCCGTTGGAATCTACAACTTCGACAATGAATTACTCGGATACGCACCAAAAGGCAATAAGAGATTACACAATTCAATCCACGCATGGAATAACAGAATTGCACCAGCTTGGGGCTCGCTACGGTATAACGACTATAAGGATGAATGGTATGGGCATGCAGAAATAGCCATAGGTTTTAACAATGAAAAAACTAAACAAATTGAATGCTTTCTAAGACTCAAAAACAAAAACGAAGAATTAATTAGAAAACAAGAAAAATCAACAGAAAAATATTTTGAAATTCTTAACAATCACTCAGAAATAAAGACAATTTTATCTAGTTTGAAAGAAATAGTAAAATTAGGATATAGTTTCCAAACGAATCTACTACCTTCAATCTCTTCACATTTGGAAAAAGAAAAGAACTGGAAAAAACTTATAGAATTAGAAAAACATACTGACCTAATCTCTGAGTTAAGTGAAAAATTTAAACAAACAACTTTAAGACGAATTGATAAAGCTAAAAACATAGTCGAGAACAATAACATGTGATCCAATACCTCTTCATTAATAGTGAAGCACCAACCCCAACTAAACCAAACAATCAAAAAACTTTAACTCCTTTTTTAGACCTACCTATTAGGGTTTTTAGCATCTTAGGTGTTACAAAAAAAGCAAACACGATGAACACAATATTTAAAGTAAAACGGTTATATTTAGTATTGGTACTACCATTAATTATAGCCATGCAATGCGAGGAAGACGACCTAAGTTCGGGTTTTGAAACAGCCTACACTATTGATAATACCTCGAGTAGAGATCTTATATTTTTTAGAGATGGCTTTCCGCAAGTTGCAATTAACAGTAACAGCAATTACCAGTTTGCAACTGAACTCAACCAAGTTACAGAACCCATTGCACCAACGGCAGCTTCGGTATTTAGCAGTATAAAACTGTACGAAGACCAGGAGGGCAGTTTTATTTTGGTCTATAACCAAGACCCACTTAATGATGATGTGTGGACCCTTACTGAACCTTTTGAAAACAAATTTATTTACACGCTGAATATTACAGATGCGCTATTAAACGAGTAAAACAGGCGATAATTAGTAAGACACCGTTACTAAACACAACTTCACTATCTTGCACAGATAAACGTCTATTATGAAATTAAACTTAGTGTCTTGCGATGCGCAACGGCCAGACAAAAGAGCCATAGCACAATGTATTATTGAGCATTCTGATATTAGTAATGTATCTTTAGCTAATGAGCTTACTGATATTTTATTAGAAGGTGATCCCGTAGATATTGAGGTTGCAGACAAAAACTCTGGCTCAGCTTTAAGAGCGTTACGCAAACTAAGTATAGACTACGAAATTATCGAATAATTAAACACCATAGCATCACTACAATTAACACAACCGAAACGCATACAGTACCAAAAATATCGACACGTATTAGATTACAAGAGTATGGTGTTGGCCTTTTTAAATCTGCTTACACAAAATCTGCACTAAAAAAAGCATTAAAAAAAAACTACATTACAGTTAATGGCTATAGCGCCACTTCAGCCACATATATTACTGGTGGAGAATGCATTGTGTGTAGCATACCTGAGGATACTCGGGTATCAAAGGCATTTGTTTTTGATCTTAATGTCCTTTTTGAAGATGATTATTTAGCCTTAGTGCATAAACCTGCTGGTATTTTAGTTAGTGGTAACACGTTTAAAACAGTGGCCAATGCCTTATCACAAAACCTTAAGCGTAGCACACAAGTTGATGTGACTTCCCCAAAACCTGTGCACCGACTAGATTATGCTACAACAGGCGTCTTAATGGTGGGAAAAACAAGTAGTAGCATTAGAGCACTCAACCAAAGTTTTGAAGCAAAACAAATAACTAAAACCTATTTTGCGGTAACCATTGGCCGTATGCCATCTAACGGTTGTATAAACGAGCCCATTGATGATAAAGCCTCAGAAACAAATTATACTGTTATAGCTACCGTACCATCTCCAAGGTTTGGATGTCTTAATTTAGTACAATTACACCCCAAAACAGGCAGACGTCACCAACTGCGTAAACATTTGTCTGGTATTGGACATCCTATTTTGGGAGATAAAGATTATGGTATTACGGGGCTAATATTAAATGGTAAGGGCTTGTATTTGCATGCGCACACCCTAAAATTTACACATCCTTCTACCAATGAGGTGTTAACCATAATAGACGGACTACCTAAACGTTTTGTGAAGTTATTTCTTATTAATGCTATTGGATACAAAAAAGACAAAACGATTCGCGGAAAGCTTTAATTGTAACGTACAACTTACCCGAACCGACATAAAATAAATTGAAACCTGCTGTTGTGTTGAGCGCTTTTAAAATATACTAATTCTTAAAAGACAACTATAAACCTAATAGCAAATTAGGATCAGGACAATTCTGTTTGTAAAAATCTAAATCTAAAAGATTACTTACCCCAGGATAATCTCCGACAAAATGCTGCATATCTTTAATCACCTGAAAATGTAAATGTGGAGGGTAATCACCATTAATCTCAGCAGTGCCTAGCGTCGCTATTTGTTGCCCTTGCTTAACCTTTGCACCAAGTTTTAAATGTTCTAAAGACTCTAAACTTAAATGACCATAAAGGGTATAAAATTCTACATCTCTAACCTGATGTTTTAAAATAATGGTAGGACCATAATCTCCATAATTGGTATTGTTTTTAAAGCTGTGCAACGTGCCCTCTAAAGGCGCATAAATTGGTGTACCAGCTTCAATCCAAAGATCTACACCTAAATGAATATTACGTTCGGTTTCAGGGTTTTCTTGGTTAAAGTAAGTACTACGTTGGTAAATACTACGTGTTTCTAAATACCCACCATAAGCCACTTTAGCATTATTAGAGACCATATAGTCCCAAACATAGGTTTCTAAATCTTCTGATACTGCAATATTAACTGTTTTTAAATGTGAATTATGAATAGATAAATCTAAAGCCACATAAGCATTCTTAGTAATTGAAGCATCTAATACAGAATGTGCTTTAAGAGATTTTAATACGGTTTGAAAAACAGACATAAAAAAAATTTCCATAAAAATAGGAAACTATTTCATGGAAAGCAGTAAGAAAAATAAGATTATAAATATGTTTTGACACTAACAAAGTATCCGTATTAAGATAGGCGATTTTAATTCATAATAACAGTGCTAAATTTTGCATTTACTATTATGTTTTTATCTGAGGTTTGACCTTCAGGATAATTACGAATCGTTTTCTGTGTTGTAGGCTTATTGTTGTATTTAGAACGATTGCCTTTAAAATACAGAGTGTAATCTGTATTTTTTGGTAAACTAATTAACGCATCACTAGTCTCTAAAATTAAATTTAAAGTTTTAAAATGTGTTGCTAAGTTAGAAATAGTAAGATCACCAAAACTACCATCTATAATACCAGTTTCTAGTAGATTTTCTATATTAATATTAGACGACTTGGCGTTTAAAACCAAATGTTTCGCATTTTTAATATTCGCTTTATCTACAAAATTAAGATTAAGAGTGCCTAAATTCCATGTATTAATAACTACAGGCGAGTAAGACACATTGATGGAAGTGTCGCTTCCATCTATGTGTTCTGCTACCAAAAATGAATGCGATATATCACCACTCATATTATAAATAACTGAGGTTATTTTTAGTTCACCATGCCTTATGTTAGTTTTAAGTTTCGCCTTTTTAGGAATTTTAATCTTAATCACTTTTCGGACTTTACTATCATTACCAGAAGCGCTATTATGTATTAAAACCCCTTCCCTTTTTTGTCGCATTTGCTGCATACGATCTTCTAAGGCACGTTTGCGTAATTCTCTTTTTTCTTCTAAGGCTAAACTTCGTTTTTCACGTTTCTCTGTAATAACGTCTTTTCGCTTTTCTATTAATTCTGCTCTTTTTTGCAGTCGTTTAGCATCATTTTCGAGTGTTTTTGCATCTTTTTCTAGGTTTTTAACACTTTCTTCCATGGCTTTGGTTAGTCGTTCTCCCCAAGCTTCCATTTTTTCTCCCCAAGCTTCGCCAAAAGCTTCACCCCACTTTTCTAGGTCTTTGCCATAGGTTTCACCAAATTTCTCTCCCCATTTTTCCATGTCTTTTGCCCATTTGCCTTCAAAACGTTCACCATAAGTTTCACCCCATTTTTTCATTTTTTCTTGGTAACCCGATTTTGCAAATTTTCTTGCCCAAGCTTCCATACTTTTTTGAAGGTCTTTACCTCCTTCTTTTTCGTATTTTTTGCTCCATTCTGTGAGATAGGCCTCACCTTCCTTTTGATATTTTTCGTAATCAAAACTTATGGTTTTTATACCTTTGGGTAATTCCGGAAGTTCTGGAAATTCGGGCATTTCTGGCATTTCTGGTAATTCAGGCATATCTGAAATAGACCCTATCCCTACAATTGTTGGCAGCTCTGGGAATTCTGGTAACTCAGGTATGTCTGCCAAACGCATTTCTAAATCTCTAACCAAACCTGCATAATCATCTTGATCTAACCCATCTAAATTACGGCCACCGTTAGATGAAATAATAACACGTTCATTAGAGCCATCTACTTTAAGATTCCAAGCTTTTAAGGCTTGTTCTAATTCTTTTAGTGAAAGTTTACTGCTTTCAATATAAGCCTCTACCGCTACTTTATCTTTATTCCAAGTTTCTATTTGTATTTCTACATAACTGGTGTTTAAATCTATAACCACGTCTTTATTTACGTTAATAGCCTGTACTGTTTTAATTAATTTTTGTTGTGCAAAACCCGTTGTGGTTAGTAAACACAAGATTAAAATTTTTAAAGTCTTCATGATTTTTTTTGATTTTTTAGACATACCCAGTCAAGCTGAGTAAAATCTGTTCGTTTTTTGATTTTATAATTTAATTAGATGATGTCTTGTGCAAAAGTATCGTCATTAAACGCTTGTAATTTTTCTTTTAGACGCATAACAAGGTTAAGCCTAAATTTTAAATTATCTATTAAAGCGTCTAACGTTTCTGTATGTGGTCCGTTGGTATTTAACTCTTGGGTTAATCTATTATATTCTTCGTTAAGTTCTTTTAGGCGTAAAACGTAGCCATCAAAAAGTTCTTTGTTTTCTGGTGTTAGTTTTACACGTGATAATTGAAGATTAATACTCGCTAAATAATAATCTTCAATTTTCTTTAAATCTGGCGACACATCACCTAAGGTTTTTAAATCTGTATTTACAACTTCGGTAGCATTAATAACACCCTCGTTTGCAGGGAACATATAATAGACACCATAACTAAAACCTAGGATTACAATAATACTAGCCGCAATATTTAAGAAGTTAAAACGGTTTTTATGGTGTGTTTTAGGCAATTTATTTTCTAATTTTTGTAAAAAACGTGCTTTATGCCCATCAGACATTTTTATGTGCTGATCTTCTGGGTGTTTTTCAAATAAATTTCTAAGATCTTGTGCCATTTTTTTCTAATTTTAATGCGTTCTGTAATTTTTGTTTCCCTCGCGATAATTGTGTTCTTGATGCCACTTGTGTTATCTCTAAAATCTCAGCTATTTCTTGATGATCGTAGCCTTCTATTAAATATAATACCACCACAATTCTATATTTATCTGGTAAAGCTTCAATAGCTAGCTTTACATCATTAATTGTTAATGCATCATCTACCAACCAAGTAGCCTCATTTGCTTTATCTACCACATTTAAATGGTGAGCTTCTAATGCAATTAAACGTTGATGTTTAGATTTTAAAACATCTATACACCTGTTAATTACAATACGTTTTAACCAGGCACCAAAACTTACTTTGGCTTTATAATGTTCTAATTTTATAAAGGCCTTAATAAATGAATCTTGCACAATATCTTCTGCCTCCATCGTATTATTTACAAACCGTAATGCAACTGTAAGCATGCCATTACAGTACTGATTATAGAGTTGCATTTGCGCTTGTCTATCATTCTGTTTACATTTTTCAATAATATGAGCTTGAAACGTACTGATAATTATTTAGTTTTGGTTGGTTATACATTAAAGACGATGCAAAATTTGAAGTGTTGCAAAAAACTTCAAAAAAAGCACGAATTATAAGATTTACATAAAATTAGACGTTAGTATTCTATAAATTTAGGGAATTGAATTATCTTTAAATATTGAATACCAATAGTGGTCTTCTTTTTTTTGAAAACATATATTTAGATTACTTATTATGTTAAAACGCCTCCTCATTGGATTATTTGTACTCGCTTTGGGTTTATTTTTATATTCGGTCTTTGTAGAAAATATTTTCGCACCGCGTTTAAGTCCAAAAGACACTGCAGAGCTTAAACTTAACGATTTAAAGTTAGAAGTAAAGTACAATAGACCTTCTAAACGCGATCGTGATATATTTGGTGCATTAGTGCCCTATAATAAAGTTTGGCGAACTGGAGCAAACGAAGCTACTACTTTTGAGACCAATACCGATTTATTAATAGATGGTATAAAACTAGAAAAAGGAAAATACACATTGTGGACAGTGCCAATGGCTAACTCATGGAAAGTAATGTTTAATTCTGAACAATACGAATGGGGTGTAAATGAAAAGATGGAACCAATGTGGAATCCTAATTTTGATGTTGTAGAGGTTGAAGTTCCTATCCATAATATAGACACTATTGTAGAGCGTTTTACCATTTCTTTTGACAATAAAACAGGCCACTTAAAATTAAGCATGGCTTGGGATAGTACTGTTATAGATGTACCAATAGAAATGTATGATGCTAAGAAACTATCTGACTTAAGAAAACGTGGCAAAAAAGAATAAACCATACACCTCTGCTTTGCACGAAAACAAAGGTATTAAACCACCCGAAATGCTCAGTGCAAATTCAGCTAAAACTATAAGAAAAAACCGCCAAAAACAACCGTCTGTAACAGACTTAGTTTCTGGTATTATTGCTGGTAATATTACGGCGCTAAGTCGTGCAATTACCTTAGTAGAAAGTACAAATACAGCGCATACACAAAAAGCAAATGCTATTATAACAGCATGTTTACCTTATGCTAATAAGTCTATTAGAATTGGTATAACTGGTGTGCCTGGTGTTGGTAAAAGCACATTTATTGAAGCTTTTGGTAGTTATTTAACCCAATTAGACAAAAAGGTAGCCGTTTTAGCTGTTGACCCAAGTAGTAGCCTTAGTAGAGGGAGTATACTTGGCGATAAAACACGTATGGAAGATTTGGTAAAAGACACTAATGCTTTTATTCGTCCTTCTCCTTCAGGAAGCTCTTTAGGTGGGGTAGCCAGAAAAACACGCGAAACTATAATTTTATGTGAAGCTGCTGGTTTTAATACTATTATTATCGAAACCGTAGGTGTAGGACAAAGTGAAACTGCCGTACATAGCATGGTAGATTTCTTTTTACTTTTAAAATTGGCTGGTGCTGGTGATGAGCTACAAGGTATTAAACGCGGTATTATAGAAATGGCAGATGCCATTGTTATTAATAAGGCAGATGGCGATAATATAAAAGCTGCAAAAACAGCTAAATTAGAATTTAATAGAGCCTTACATTTATACCCTTCTAAAAATTCGGGTTGGTCACCAAAAGTTACGCTTTGTAGTGCTTTAAAACAAGAAGGTATTGCAGATGTATGGCAAATGATTACAGCTTATATAGACACTACAAATGCATCTCATTACTTTGAAGCCAACCGTAACAGTCAAAATAAGTTTTGGTTGCTACAAACTATAGAAGACCGTTTAAAATCTAATTTTTATAATGCTGATAAAGTTAAGGCAGAACTACAAACTCAAATTGAATTGGTTGAAACTGGTAAAACCACACCTTTTGCTGCTGCCGAGTATTTATTAGCATTATGACAAAGAGAAAACTCAGCTATGCCGTTATTATGCTGAGTGGCATGTGTCTTATTGCACTTATTATTATAGATTATTCAATTTTCTTAGACTACACAAATTCAAACGGAAAAAATAGAGCCCTTTATGGACTCACACTTATATTAAACTATCAGCATAGGCATTATATTGGGTTATTAACTTTAATAGTTTTTATAATCTCTAGTCTTAGTTTAATAAAAAAAAACGATTCAACATTACATGTAACAGCTGTAATACTAGCTTTAATTTCAGTCCTATTTTCATTTTTTGAAGTATGGCTTTTATTTGTTTAACTTACAATCAAAGGGTTTTAATGGTCTTATTATATAGTGTTTAATTCTATAACCTTTCGGTGTCATAAAAAAACAATATTTTTGTACCGACTAAGCAATCAATCGCATGACATATAAGTTCACTATTATAGTTCCTGTTTATAATGAAGAGGATAATTTAGTACGTGTAGAAACCGAACTTTCTAACTATATAAAGACAGCATCTGTTACAACATCTATTTTATTTGTTAATGATGGCTCTACAGATAATAGCCAAACACTTATAGAAGAAATTTGTAATCGAAATACAGCTTTTAACTATATTCTATTTAAAGAAAATAGAGGGTTGAGCGCAGCTATAAAAGCAGGCTTTGATACTGTAGATTCAGAATTAGTTGGTTATATAGATTCTGATTTGCAAACAGCACCAGCAGATTTTAATATACTTTTAGAACATATAGACACATACGATTTGGTAACAGGTGTGCGCTCTAACAGAAAAGATTCTTTTGTTAAAAACATGTCTTCTAAAATTGCAAATGGTATAAGACGCGCCTTTACACACGATGGTATGGACGATACTGGCTGCCCGCTTAAAGTTATAAAAACAGATTATGCAAAACGCATACCTATGTTTAGAGGTTTGCATCGGTTTTTACCTGCCATGGTAATGTTACAAAACGGTAAGGTTATACAAGTAACTGTTCAACATTTTCCGAGAATTGCTGGCACGGCAAAATTTGGACTTTGGAATAGGTTATTAGGTCCACTTATGGATTGTTTTGCTTATTTATGGATGAAGAAAAAGTACATTAATTACGAGATTGAGAAGTCGAGTAAAAATTAAGATCATTACCAAAACTGCCATTTAGAGCATCGTCTAGAAACTCTTGAATATTTAAACATCTCGACCACACTAAAAGTAGCAGTATAAAATTTTAAAAACTAAACTCTAATTTTTGAAAGACTGGATTATTTACAGCATCGGATTTTTAGCTCAGATTTTATTTTCGTCGCGGCTTATTATTCAGTGGATCACCTCAGAGAAGCAACGCAAAGTTATTACACCTAGCACCTTTTGGACACTTAGTTTAATTGCGTCTTTCTTATTATTTATATATGGCTATTTACGTCTAGACTTTGCTATTATGTTAGGCCAAGGCTTAACTTACTTTATATACATACGTAATTTACAATTGCAAGGTCAGTGGCAAAAGTATCCTAAAATAGTACAATACTTACTTTTTATTGTACCCATCCTTATCGTTATATTTTACTACAATAACAATAAAATAGATTTAGAACTACTGTTTAAAAATGAAGCCATTCCGTTTTGGTTATTAATTCTTGGTATTGTTGCACAAGTTATTTTTACACTGCGTTTTGTGTACCAATGGATTCATTCTGAACGTCAAAAAACATCTACTCTACCTATGGGTTTTTGGGTATTAAGTCTCATTGGTGCAGTTTTAATTTTGAGCTATGCCATTATTAGAGAAGACCCAGTACTTTTTGTTGGGCATTTATTCGGACTCATAATTTACGCCAGAAACGCTTATTTAATTAGAAAAACCAATGATTAAGCTTATAGAAAAATATCCTATTTTAAGTCTTTTACTTTTTGTATCAGTAATGTTAGGGTTTACTGTAGATGCTATACCTGTGAGTATAATGGAAGCACGTAATTTTATTTCGGCTAGAGAAATGCTTACAGATAATAATTGGATTTTAACCACCATGAATGGTGAAGCCCGTTATCAAAAACCACCATTACCAACTTGGATAACGGCAATTTTTGGCTCTGTTTTTGGCATTAAATCTGTACTCGCTTTACGTTGGCCTGCCCTACTCTTTTTAGCAAGTATTGGTATATCTACATATCTATTGTCGTTAAAATTAAAACTTACTAAATCTCACAGTTTAATAAACGGTTTTATCGTTATCACTTCATTTTATGTTATCGGTATTACTATTGAAGCTCCTTGGGATATTTACACTCACGGCTTTATGCTTATGGCATTATACCAATTGTTTCTGCTCTTTGATAAAGCAAAAACACCGATTTTACACAGCTTACTTTTTGTGCTTTTTTTAGCAGGCTCTGTCTTATCAAAAGGCCCAGTATCGCTTTATGTTTTGTTTTTACCTTTTATAATTTCTTATGGCATAGCTTTTAAACTTAAAGGCGGAACACTTCATTTTCTTAAATTAATAAGTCTTTTAGTTTTTGGACTTGTTTTAGGTGGCTGGTGGTATTTACATGTACGTATTGCAGATCCTGAAACTTTTACTGCTATTGCAGAACGTGAAACTTCTAATTGGAGCAGTTATAACGTAAGGCCTTTTTATTACTACTGGAGTTTCTTTATACAAAGTGGCTTATGGACTATTCCGGCTCTAATAAGCTTATTTTATCCGTATTTAAAAACGAGAGTTTCAAATTTAAAAGCGTATCGTTTTAGTCTTTTATGGACGGTGTTTGCTGTGATTCTTCTTTCTATTATTCCTGAAAAAAAATCGCGTTACTTAATGCCTGTTTTAATTCCATTGGCTATAAATATTGGTTTTTATATTGACTATTTAATTCGCGAATTCAAAAATATAACCTCTAAAAAAGAAACGTTTCCTGTTTATTTTCAATTTGGCTTAATAGCAACAATAGCCTCTTTATTTTGGGCTATCTGGTTTTTTTCTGAAGCTATTTTAACGGGTTATATATTAGTTAGATTTTTTATAACAGCAGTTGTATTATTAAGCATTGGTGTTTTTATATTTAGGAATCTAAAACAAAAGCAAATTAAAAACGTGTTTTATTTAGTGGCTGGTTTTATGATGAGCTTGGGCTTAATTGCCTTGCCAATATCTAAAATACATACACAACCAGACTACAAACCTGCATCACAAATAAAGCTGCAAAATCTTCAAGTTATTGGGTTAGGTTATGATGACTATTTACCACTTTATAGCTTAGATTACATTGCACCAGAAGTGATTTATAATTACGGTGATAAGATACCTACAATAACCACAAGCGCTGGTTATATGCTTCCAAAAGAAAAGACATTTTGTTTATTAGCCACTAAGGTAAACCCTGAGACTATAGAAGCATTGTCTAATTTATATACTATTGAGTTTTTAGAAACTTATGATTTAAATACCGTTTTTAAAGACGCTAGAGCCTACAAAAGCAGACTGGTTAATCAGCTTTATAGACTTAAAATAAAAAAAGCTAAACCTTTACATACGCTGGGTAAAAATGGTGGTGAGTTATAAATAGAACTTTCTAAATTTTAGCGTCAGTCACAAAACGATTTAAAAGATACGAATTGAGCTTGTAGAAACCAAAACCTGCGAGTGCGCCAAAAGTCATACCGCAAATAATATCTATAGGATAATGCACACCTACATAAATACGACTATAGGCAACAATAAAACTCCATAATAAGAGTAAAAATATTAGGTTTTTAAAGTATGGTCTTAAAACCAAACCGCCAAAAACAGCTGCTGCCATTGAGTTAGACGAATGGCCCGAAAAGAAACCATAACGCCCGCAACGTTCTGCAATGTAGCGCATACCTTCATCTTTTAAACTATCTAAACGGCAAGGACGTGGTCTCATATAACCATGTTTAAAAGCGTTAGTAATTTGGTCTGTAAACGTAATCATTGCGGCTATAACTAAAACCATTATTAAAAGTGATTTTAAGCCATATTTTTTATAAATTAGAAATAAAAGTATAGCGTATAGTGGTACAAACGTAAACTCGTGTGTAATAATAAGCCATAGATTATCCCAAGTAGGTGTCCCTAGTTTATTAAGGTATAAAAAGAGTTCTGTATCTAATTCTAAAAGTTGTTCTAACATTAGTCGTCGTAACGTTCTACTTCTCTATCGTAAAAGTCTGTAGCTTGTTGAATGTAGTTTTCTGTTTCAGTCTCTAATTCTTTTTCATCGTGCTGATCAAATTCTTCAAACCACTCTACTTCATCATTTTCTAAATTAATAATAAATCTAGGAAACTCTGTATGAATAATATAAATAGCATCAGGATGATCAGTATTATCTCCTAAAATGAACTTTGGTAATTCCATTCTTTAAGTTATAAATTTATAAGCCCTTTAAGCCCCTAAAATTATAAGTCCTTAAAGTTTTCTTAATGTTGTAGCAAAAGTACTAAATCCTATTGAGTTAAAAAGTTATAAGTACGTATATAATCTATTGGTCAGTTCTGCTGATTTGGGAGCTTCGAGCAAATTGTATCGAGAGTCATTTTACTTTCAAAAACTTTTCTATACTCTACCCTTTTGGCTTGGTACTCTAAGTGTCTTTTTTAATAATTATTTAATTGCTTTAGAAATCAGTTTCTTAGTTAAATAATTAAACCTCATATACAATAAAACAGCTGCTACTGTTAGTCCGGCAAGTAATCCCAACCAAATACCAAGGCTACCATAGGCCTCTTCCTTACCTAAAAAATAACTAATAGGAAACCCAATTATCCAATACGAAATAAAGGTAATAACGGTAGGGATTTTTACATCTTGTAAACCTCGTAATGCCCCAAGTGTAATTACTTGTAAGCTATCACTTATCTGAAAAACAGCAGCAGCCAGCAATAACGTTGCTGCAATTTTAACCACTTCGGCAGTATCTACAGCATTATTTGGGTCGTCTAAATCTACATACAAATCTGGTAGCATCGTATTAAAAATAACAAAGACTAACGCAAATACAACAGCAAAGACAAAGCCAACTAAAAAGATAGATTCGGCAATACGTTTTAGAGCTTTAAAGTCTTTTAGTCCTTTTTGGTTACCCACTCTAATCATAGCAGCAACACTTAGTCCCATAGCCACCATAAATGTCATAGATGATAAGTTTAATGCAATTTGGTTTGCTGCTTGTGCATTTGCACCCAAAGTACCACTTAACCATATTGCAGATGTGAAAATACCGACTTCAAAAAACATTTGAAGCGCACTTGGCAAACCTAAATTAGTCAGTTTTTGAAGCGCTTGTTTTTTTAACTTAAAGAATTTTATTTGGGTAACATAAGGTTTAGATTTTTCGCGCTTTGCGAGTAGCCACCATAAGTAAAATAGCATTACAAAACGCGATACTAACGTACCTACAGCTGCACCAACAATGCCCATTTCTGGGAACCCAAATTTTCCAAAAATTAATATATAATTGATGATAATATTTAAAACATTAGCAACAATAGTCGCGTACATTGGGTATTTGGTTAAAGATAAACCATCGCTAAATTGCTTAAATGCCTGAAAAATAATTAATGGCACCAATGAAAAAGCAACCAAGTCTAAATACGGAACCGCTAACTGCACCACCTCTTCGGGCTGATCCATAACATACATTAATGGTTTTGCAAAAAGTAGCATTAAGAACAACACCAAACCTAGTACAGTACAAAGAAAAAAGCCGTGCTTAAAAACAGATTTTCCTTTTGCAAAATCTTGTTCTGAGTCTGCCTCTGCAACCAAAGGTGTAATGGCTGTAGAAAAACCAATACCAATAGACATGGCAATAAAAATAAAACTATTACCCAAAGAGACTGCTGCTAATTCTGCAGCCCCCAATTGCCCAACCATTACATTATCTACAAAGCTCACAAAGGTGTGCCCTAACATGCCTAAAATTACTGGAGATGCTAGTTTTAGATTGTATCTAAATTCTTTTGTGTAATCATTTAAAACCATGGCACAAAAGTAGCAGTTTTGATTTTAGTAATTTTAATAAAAAGTGATTTTAATAAGCCGTTATTTTTAACCAAACACAAAATAACTTACACTATAAAAACGCTTTAATGATCTTTAAAATTATAGGGTTTAATATATTTAAAACTTGTGGTACACACCAATATTTAGAGCGATTTGTTGTGCTACATTATTACCAAAAAAAGCACCACCAAAACTGGCTGTTGCACCAATTTTATTAGTAATTTCACCAATAGCCTTTAGTCCAAAAGCGCCATAGTCTTGGTCGTTTACGTAGAGCGCAGTCAAGGTATTTTCTATTGGTAATATGATATCGCCATTTTCGAGAGATTTAACAATATCAACAAAACCGGCAAACCAAATACGATTGGTCACTTTATAACCTAATTCACCTCCAACTTTAAAATTAGAGCTGTAAGCATTAGTTCTAATATTAGCACCAATAAATGCTTGTAGGTAAGTTTTATTAAAACTCCTACCTGCTAAAAAAAGTGGTGTAAACGTATAGGCGTCGTAACCTGTTCTAATTCCAGAAATGGAATTATAAGTACTTGTATTAGCTTCAACAGAAAACTGACCCGTAAATAACCAATTATTATTATAAAAATTATGTTTAATGCCAATCTCTAAATTACCCAATGCCGTTTCCCTAAAGTCTTGTGAGCAATCACCTCCACAATCTATACGTGGATCTTCAAAATTATTAATTGAAATTACCTTTAAAGGCAGATTTACAATTAAACTCGTTTGGTTTGTTAAGCCATATTCACCGTACAATTGAATAGTGTTATCTGTAATATCGCCAAACGTTCTATAATCGGGATCACCAAATATGTCTGTATAGCTTGCTATTGTTGTAAATGAAAGTTGTGTATAAAAACTTCCTTTTTCTTGTGTCCATGGACTTTGTGCAGATGCAAAAAAACCAATACATAGCGCTAAAATTGTAAAACTATTTTTCATGAGTTAAAGTGTTATGAGTCTCTTAGTCGTGAAAAATTTTGAAACTTATATTTAATTTTGGTGGTATAATAAGTTTGATGCAGTCAACTAGTACTATTAGGAAGTTTTAAACTAAAACCTAAATAATATAAAAAAACACTCCTTAAAACTCAAAAAGTCAAGTTCTTTATAATCCTAATTAAACTTAATTATTCTTCAGTTTCTTTCTTTGAATTTATTAATTCAATTAACTACGATTGGCATATTTAAATTTTTGATAATAAAAGTGTAAGGAAATAACTGTACTTCAATTTTAAAAAAATACAGTAGAAACTAAAGCCTACTCAAGTTCTGCTTAGCCTCCTCAAACTCTGTAACCATTTCATTTACAATTTCAGCTACTGGTTTTACAGTATGTATTAAGCCTGCTATTTGGCCTATTTCTAATTCACCATCTTCTAAATCTCCTTCAAACATGCCGCGTTTTGCTCTGGCACGTCCTAATAATTCTTTTAGCTGCTCTGGTGTTGGTGCTGTTTTATAGAGGTCTTGTAAATCGTTATAAAATTTGTTTTTTATTAAACGTACTGGTGCTAACTCCTTTAATGTTAATTGCGTATCGCCTTCTTTAGCATCAACCACTACTTGCTTAAACGCTTGGTGTGCAGAAGATTCTTCACTCGCTACAAATCGGCTACCAACTTGTACACCATCTGCTCCTAAAACCATACATGCTAACATGGCTTTACCTGTAGCAATACCACCAGCTGCAATTAACGGAATTTGAAGTTGTTCTTTTACCATAGGGATCAAAGTTAACGTCGTCGTTTCGTCACGTCCATTATGTCCTCCAGCTTCAAAACCTTCGGCAACTACAGCATCTACACCAGCATCTTGGGCTTTTAAGGCAAACTTTACGCTACTCACCACATGCACTACTGTAATGCCTTTATCTTGTAACCATTTGGTCCATGTTTTTGGGTTTCCGGCAGAGGTGAATACAATTTTTACTCCTTCGTCAACTATAATATCCATAAGCTCTGTAATGTTAGGATATAACATAGGTACATTAACACCAAAAGGGTGATCTGTTGCAGCTTTGCATTTTTGAATATGCTCACGTAAAACTTCAGGATACATAGAGCCTGCGCCTATTAAACCTAAAATACCAGAGTTACTTGCTGCTGAGGCTAGTTTCCAGCCACTATTCCAAATCATACCTGCTTGTATAATTGGGTATTTTATATTAAAGAGCTGTGTTATTCTATTTGTCATGTGTTGTATGGTATTATAAAAGAGGAAAGTTAATGAATTTCATTTCTTAAGTGATAAATTCATACATATTTAAGTCATTAATCGCTTTCTACTAAAATATAAAAAAACACTTAAACTACACTCAGAACTGGCTTCACAAAAAAAATATGATTGCATCTAATTCTACTAAAAAAAATATACCTTAATACAAATCAAATGGTTAAACTAAAAAAACATAAGATGTTACCTTAAAACTTATCGCTTTATAAATTTGAATATTTTAGACGCTGTTGGTGATCTTAATTTAAGTACATAAATACCTGATGGTAAATTTTTAAGATATATGGTGTTACTAACACTTTTAAGCTTCTTACTAAAGACAGATTGCCCAAGTTGGTTATATATTAAAACACTAAGGTCACCGCTAAACGTGGTGAGTCTTATATTTAAGTACTCTTGTACAGGATTTGGAAAAAACATTACGTTGGTTAAAACTTCGTCGTCTGTACTTAGTGCTATGTCTTTTGCTAAGGCTAAATTTGGAATACCATAACCCAATAAATCATCTGGTGTGGTAAACTGCGATGCAGACTGCCTAACAAAGTCCATTACTGCTGTAGCAGAAAAATCTGGAAGCGCCTGCCATAAAGCTGCAATACCACCACAAAGTATGGGCCCACTAAAAGAGGTGCCGTTATTTTGCGTTATTGTATTGGTTTGGTCTATAACAAAAGCACTGCCACCTCTTGCCACAACATCTGGTTTTTGGTAGCCTACTTGTGCCTCATTACCTTGCGAACTAAATGCAACATAATCGCCATTAGCATCTACAGCACCAACAGATAATACTGCAGGCGAATCGCCAGGTGCACCTACCGTTTGCCAAGTTGTAGCACCAGCATTACCTGCGCTTACTACGACTAAAATTCCTTTTTCTACAGCTATAGAAGCACCTTTAGAAATGTATGCCACTTGCCCATTCATATTTGCAGGTGTATAATCGTAGTTAGAATTATCAAACAAACGATAGCCTAAGGACGTATTTATCATATCTACACCCAAACTATCTGCACGCTCTGCAGCTTCAACCCAATAGCTTTCTTCAACAGGATTTTCGCTTGCAACATCTTCAGTTATAAATAAATAATAGGATGCATCTGGTGCTGTACCCACAAATTCGTCTTGCACAAAACCTGCCATTGTACTTAGTACTCTAGTACCATGAGAACTTGCTGTATTGGCATAAACATCTGTATTTCGGTTTACAAAATCATAACCATTTAATAAGTCGTTATTGTCTCTTAATCGCTGAAATGCAGCCATTGTATTTACGTTAGGAAAGCCGGAGTCCATAACCGCAATTGTAAGACCTTCACCTGTAAAATTCTCTAAATGCAAGTTGTCTGCACTTATCATTTCTACTTGGTTTTGCGTATCCCCATAAGTAAAAGCAATAGCTTCGTCTTCTATGGTGTGGTTGTTCTCTGTGCCGTTTGGTCTCGAAGAATCATTGAGACTATGATTGGCATAAATAATACTATCTACATAAGTTAAGGATGCTAATGCCGTAATATCTACTTCTGTACCTCTAACATGCACAGCATTAAACCATTTAGATTTGGCTAAAACAGTTATACCCGTTTGTGTTTTTAAATTTGAAATATAAGGCTCGTGAACAGGCACATCTCTTCCATCAACGGTAATACCATGATTTTGTTTTCTTGTAATTGCTTTTTGAGTAAGTATTGAAATAGGATTTGCTAAAGCAATAGCTTCATTTGGCTTATCTACAAGATAAACCCAAGCATCTTCTTGAGCGTAGCTATTTATTGAAATGAAAAGCAATAAAAGCATGGTTAATTTTCTAAACATGACTTTTTTATTGCAAGTTAAGAAATAACTATTAAATGTAAGATAACTTAGCAACAGCTTGATTGTTATATCTTTATCAATAAAATGAAGAATATTAAACCGTAGTAAAACGAAAAATCTTCGCTTGGCTCTAAATGACAACCTTAATTTTAGTTTCATAAAAATTTCAGTAGTCACTTAGTTTAAAACCCTTAAAGTCCTCTCAAGGGGACAATTGTATAGATTAAACATTAGGTTGTCCTCTTGAGAAGACTTGAAGATTATTTTTTTAAATACACAGCTACTTACTAATTAACTTGTTTAAACGTAATTACACAAACACGTTTTTAATTAAGTGTAAACTGATTACCCATTAATAACAGCCCTAATTTAAGAAATAACTCCCGATCCTATTAATTCGTTTTTTATATACCAAGCTACAAACTGACCTTCGGTAATTGCTGACTGTTTGTTTTGAAACTCTACGTACAAGCCAGATGCTACTTTATGTAACATAGCTTTTTCTAAAGGCTGCCTGTAACGAATCCTTGCCATAACTGGCATAGTTTCACCTTCTGCTAACGTCAAATCTTCTCTTACCCAATGCAACTCGGCGTTTGTAACAAACAATACATTTCTAAATAAACCAGGATGATTTTTACCTTGACCTGTATAAATAACATTTTCTATAACGTCTGTATCAATAACAAAAAGTGGCTCTTTAGTACCACCAACCGCCAAACCTTTGCGCTGACCTTTGGTAAAATAATGTGCTCCTTGATGTTTGCCTACTACGTTACCATCTGTTAAGGTATAGATTGGTTTTTTTGACAAAAATTCTAATTCGTTTTCTTTTGAATTAAAATCTGGCAGTGGCTTACTATATGTTTTAAAAGTGCTATCTATTTCTACAATAACACCTGCTTTAGGCTTAAGTTGTTGTTGTAAAAACTCTGGAAGCCTAACTTTACCTATAAAACATAAACCTTGCGAATCTTTTTTATCTGCTGTTATTAAATCTTGGGCTTTTGCAATTTCTCTAACTTCTGGCTTTGTTAATTCTCCAATGGGGAAAAGTGCTTTTGCTAATTGCGTTTGCGACAATTGGCATAAAAAATAAGACTGATCTTTATTACCGTCTTCACCAGCTAAAAGCTGATGTACGTCCTTACCATTTATTTGAGTTGTCCCTTTACGGCAATAGTGCCCTGTAGCGACATAATCTGCACCAAGCTCTAAAGCAATATCCATAAAGACATCGAACTTTATTTCGCGATTACATAATACATCTGGGTTTGGTGTGCGTCCTTTTTCATACTCATTAAACATATAATCTACAATACGCTCTTTGTATTGCACACTTAAATCTACAGTTTGAAAAGGAATACCCAGTTTATCTGCCACAAGCATAGCATCATTACTATCTTCTAACCAAGGACATTCATCTGAAATGGTTACAGAATCATCGTGCCAATTTTTCATAAAAAGACCTATAACCTCATAACCTTGTTCTTTTAAAAGATAGGCCGCAACGCTAGAATCTACACCACCTGAAAGTCCTACAATAACACGCTTCACTTAATCTCTGTTTTCATTAGTATCTGTTCGAAAAACCTGTGCAAAATTACAAAATAAAAAAGGCAATCTTATAAAGGTTGCCATACCAAAATACTATTAAAGACATAGTTTTAAACTATTGCTTTTTATAAACCACTTCTTTATTAGTGTGGTCAATTTTCTTAATAAGTTCTCCATCTTTATAATAGCTCCAAATCTCTTTTTTAAGATCGTTACCATACATGCCTTCAGACAATACACGTGCGTTAGAATCGTAGTTTGTAGTTTTACCATGCAGCTCACCTTTTTTATAATGTGCTATTTTAAGAGGTTTTTCATTTTCTGAAAACCAATTGGCCTCACCCTCAAGCTTGCCATTTTTATAATTTGCACTTTCTGCAATTACACCGTTTTTATAAAAGACTTGACGCTCGCCATGTAATACACCATTAGCATTAAAATTTTCAATAATCATTTTTACTGTTGAATTCTTATGGTAGTATATCCATTGACCGATATAACGTTTTCCGTTCATTTGGCCTTTACTTATCACTTTCTTGTTTGACGCAAAAAAAGTAACATCAGCTAAACTGTCTTTTGTATTAAATACCTTAACGGCACTTAAAACGCTTTTACCCTCTGATAAAGTATAATACTTAAAAGAGTCGATTTCTTTCCCATTTTGAAAAACACCTTCATAACGCTTTTGGTCTGTTTTATGGTAGTTTTTGGTCCATAGACCATCACGTTTACCACTGGTATTGAAATTATTAACTGATTTTTGAGCGAGGGCAGTTGTTAAAATTATTGTAAAAATTACAAAGAGATGGATTTTCTGTTTAATCATTTTGTATTATTGTTAAACAAACATAGTGTTTGTATTTGATGAACAATTTAATTTTAAAAACTCAAAAAAATGAAAATTATTTCAAAAACATTCAAATTACTTTCAGTATTCGTATTGGTTTTAGGACTTACTGCTTGTGATGACGACGATGACAACAATGGCCCAACTGCACAAGCTACTACAGTAGTAGATGTAGCATTGGCAAACAACTTAACATCTTTAGCAGCTGCATTAACAGTTACTGGTTTAGTAGACGATTTAGAAGGCACAGGCCCTTTTACGGTATTTGCACCAACTAATGACGCTTTTACCGCATTGTTAACTGCAACAGGTTTAGATTTAGATAATTTAACAACAGACCAAGAAGCTTTAGTAAGAAATATTTTATTAAACCATGTCATTGTTGGTAGCACAATCTCTTCAACTGATTTAGTGGGTTTAGGTTCTGGTTATACAAATACTATGGCTACAGGTCCTAATGGAGCTAATTTAAGTTTATACTTTAATACAGGCAGTGGTGTTGTACTAAACGGACAATCTACAGTAACTAATGCAGACAATACAGCTACAAACGGAACAGTACACATTGTAGATACCGTAATTGGTTTACCAACAATAGCTACTTTTGCAACAACTAATGATGCTCTAAATACACTTGAAGCAGCATTAAATTTTGCTGATACCGGTTCACCTACGGTACAATGGATAGACACAGTTTCTGACGCTGCCGCTGGTCCTTTTACTGTATTTGCACCTACAAATGACGCTTTTGGTAATGTTTTAACAGAATTAGGTCTTTCAGGATTAGGTGAAGGAGCAGGTGAATTAAATGCTGCTACAACAGACGCTGTTTTATTGATGCATGTTGTAAGCGGAAATATCCAGTCTAGCGGTTTACCGAATGGTGCTGTAACGACACTTGGTGGTGTTATCACTGCGGACAATACAGCTTTTACTTTAACAGACGGTTTAGACCGTGAGATTAGTATTGTAACTGCTTTGGTTGATATACAAGCTATTAATGGTGTGGTACACGTTGTGGACACTGTTATTCGCCCAGGATCAAACTAATAAAAATGAAGAATCGAGGCTGATTACCTCATCCTTATATTGATTGATTAGTTAGTAGAAAGCCCTTCGGAACATCCGAGGGGCTTTTTTGTTTGTAATGTATTTTAACCATTAAACATTGCCTACCGTAATTGTGTATGGTCTAGTTTAACCGAAATAGTTTTAGAAATAATAATAACATTAAAAACACCACTCTGTCTAAATTGTAACGATCTCTTGAAAGTATATTAGCGAAAATAATAGCATTAAAACTTAGGATTTTAACCTTTAACTAGATAAAAAAACTGGGTCACTGACGTATTAACTATTTTTTGAAAGCCAGTAAAATAAAACTAACAGAAACGATACTTTATGTACTTGTACTTCTTAAGAACAGCACTTAATAGTTATTAATAAAGACAATGTAGTATAGCGTATAATTATAAAGGGTCGCAAATTGAAATAAAAAAGCCTTTCGATATACGAAAGGCTTTTAAATATTTAATTATAAAAACGCTGTTACAAGACTATATTATTTTTTATTTCGCTGTTGCGTTTTCTTTTGCTCTTCTGCTTGCGCCATTATATCAGCCATTTTTTTCTGAAACTTGTTCTGCTTCTTTGGCTTAGTTTTACTGACTTCAATTTTTGCTAATACCTTTTCTTCATCAATAATATAGTTTTTAATAACTAACATAATACCAATACTAATTAAGTTAGATATAAAGTAATACAAACTTAAACCAGAGGCGTAATTATTAAAGAATACGAGCATAAGTAGTGGTGAAAAATAAATCATGTATTTCATCATCTTACCCATATCTGGCATACCTTCTTGCGTTGGTTGTGTTGCCATTTGTTGGCCTGTTGTCATTTTCATGTAAAAGAAAATAGCGACAGCTGCTAATATTGGAAATAAACTTACGTGATCGCCATAAAAGGGAATACTAAAACCTGCTGGAAATTCGTAAATAGAATCAAAAGAACTTAAATCGTCTGCCCAAAGGAAACTTTTTTGTCTTAGCTCAAAAGCTGTGGGGAAAAACATAAATAAGGCATAAAACACCGGAATTTGCAATAGACCTGGTAAACAACCACTTAATGGACTTGCACCAGCTTTACTCTGTACAGCCATAGTTTCTTGCTGTGCTTTTAACTTATTGTCTTTGTGCTTTAATCTAATAGCATCTAATTCTGGTTTTAAAATTTTCATCTTCGCCTGAGATAAGAATTGCTTGTATTGTACAAATGAAAGTACAATTTTCACCAAAACAGTCATTACTATAATAGCAATACCGTAAGGTAAAAAGCCACTTAAAAATCCGAATAACGGTATAAATATGGCTTTATTTATCCAACCAAAAATACCCCAACCAAACGGAATACTTTCTTCGAGGCCTTTTTCATATTGTTTTAGTGTATCGTTATCTGTAGGTCCGTAATACAAATCTAAATTCTTAGATAATTCACCACCACTATAAGCTAATGGCATTTTAGATGTGTATAGTTTTGTAAACAGTGTGTCTATTTCTTCGTCTTCAACCAAATTTTGAGACGTCAACGCCACATTGTTAAATGGACTGTCGTCTGAAACTAATATTGTGCTAAAAAAGTGTTGTCTGTACGATAACCACTTTACATCATTAACCAGCTCATCATCATCTCCCATTTGAGATAATTTATCAACCTTTTCATCATCATGCATGTATGTAAGTCTTGTATAACGATTTTCGTAACTTATACTTTTTGCATGACGAATATTTTTTTGTTTCCAATCTAAAGTGATAGGCTGTGATGTATTAAACACATTACTTAACCCTTGAGATTTTATTGAAAAATCAATTAAGTAGTCGTTTGGCTTTAACTCATATCTATATTCTAAATAGGCACTTTCAGAAACTTTAAGCTTCATTGAAACCACTGTATTTTCACCATTTTTTGACACACTTGGTTGAAACGGTAAATCTTGTGTGTTTAGGGTACGATTATCTGATGTGCCAAACGTAATATTAAAGGCACTATTCTTATCTTTTACAAGATAAATTGGTACAGAATCGTAATCTACAAACTGTCTTAGTTTTACTTGTGCTAAGTGACCACCGTAAGTGTTAAATTTTAATTCAAAAACATCTGTCTCTACCGTAGTTTGGCTATCGGTTGCAGATGGTAATGATAATGCGTAAGCAAATGCACCTAATTTATTTTGAGCTGCAACCCGCCCTACAGAATCTAACACAGCAGTATTTGCATAATCTTGTGCCGTTGTAACCACAGCTTCGTTTTGCTTATTTGCTTTTTGTTCTGCTTCAACTTGTGCTTGCTCTGCTAATTTTTGAGCTTCAATTTCCTCTGGTGTAGGACTATTTTGGTACATTATGTACAATAAAATCCCAAAAATAAGAGCAAAGCCTATTATAGATTTAATATCGAATTTCTTTTCTTCCATTGATTTTCAGTTTTAGACCTGTCAGGTTTTAAAAATCTAACAGGTCTTATGTGTTGTTTTGTGAATAACCCAAAAAGTTATCCAAAATTAGTTTTGCGCCAAAGTGGCGTATTATTTATTCTTATTAAACTTAAGTGCTGCACTTACAAAAGCCACAAATAAGGGATGCGGATTAGCAACTGTACTTTTATATTCTGGGTGATATTGTACACCAACAAACCAGTTATGATTAGGTATTTCTACTATTTCTACCAAACCTGTTTCAGGGTTTAAACCTGTAGCTTTCATACCTGCTGCTTCTATTTGTGCTTTATAATCGTTATTAAACTCAAAACGGTGTCTGTGTCTTTCTTTTATACTAGACTTGCCATATACGGCATATGCAATACTGTCTTCTAAAACCTGACAATCCCAAGCACCTAAACGCATAGTACCACCTTTGTTAACGACATCTTTTTGAGATTCCATTAAGTTAATTACGGGATGGGTTGTAGATTCATCCATTTCTATAGAGTTGGCACCTTCTAGCTTAAGTACATTTCTGGCATATTCTATAACTGCCATTTGCATTCCTAAACAAATACCTAAAAATGGTATATTATTTTCGCGCACATAACGCACAGCTTCAATTTTACCTTCTATACCACGTTCACCAAAACCTGGTGCTACTAGTACTGCATCTAAATGGCTAAGCTTAAATGCAACATTTTCTACTGTTAAGTATTCAGAATGTACAGATTCTACATTAACTTTTACTTCGTTTTCTGCACCTGCATGTATAAATGCTTCTAATATAGATTTGTATGAATCTTGTAATTCTACATACTTACCTATAAGTCCTATAGTAACTTCACTTTTAGGATTTTTGTGTCTTTTAAGAAATTCGTTCCAACGGTTTAAATTTGGTACGTCACTTTTTAATTTAAGCTTATCTAAAACGACTTTATCTAAACCTTCTTCTAGCATTAGATTAGGTACATCGTAAATTGTAGATGCATCAATTGACTGTATAACGGCTTCTTTTTTAACGTTACAAAAACGTGCTAACTTTGCTTTTAATTCTTCACTTAATTCGTGCTCGGTTCTACACACTAAAATGTCTGCATGTACACCGCTCTCCATTAACGTCTTAACGCTATGTTGGGTTGGTTTTGTTTTTAACTCACCTGCAGCAGATAAATAAGGCACTAGTGTTAAATGGATAACTAATGCATTATTGTCACCTAAATCCCACTGAAGTTGGCGCACAGCTTCTATATAAGGTAATGATTCTATATCACCAACAGTCCCACCAATTTCTGTGAGTATAATATCATAGTCACCAGAGTTACCAAGAATTTGTATTCTGTGTTTTATTTCGTCTGTAATATGTGGTATAACTTGTACCGTTTTTCCTAAAAACTCACCACGACGTTCTTTATCTATAACACTTTGATAAATTTTACCTGTTGTTACATTATTTGCCTGAGAGGTAGGTACGTTAAGAAAACGCTCATAGTGTCCTAAATCTAAATCTGTTTCTGCACCATCATCTGTAACATAACATTCGCCATGCTCATAAGGGTTTAGTGTACCTGGATCTATGTTTATATAAGGATCTAATTTTTGAATGGTCGTTCTGTAACCTTGTGCTTGCAGTAATTTAGCTAAAGAGGCTGCTATAATGCCTTTTCCGAGAGAAGAAGACACTCCGCCTGTTACAAAAATATATTTAGGAGTTGTGGTCATGATGCGCTATTAAACGCTGGCAAATTTACAAAATAAAACGAGTATTATAAGAATTGTTTACGGTTTCTTAATATGTTATTATTCTAATGTTTAATCTCTTGAATAAGTCTTATTTAAAATTACATAATTTAGAGTATCCTGTATAATTAGATACTTCTAAAAGATCACGCTTTGTAAACTTTTATGTGGTTATACTTTTTACAGCAGTTGTGAGATTATT
>TARA_R110002051_G_scaffold173090_12_pt1 | contig 36195 bp, 39 predicted proteins | sample TARA_R110002051 | Tara Oceans TARA_R110002051 (sample SAMEA4397023) | marine metagenome | biome: Polar Biome; feature: [MES] marine water layer (ENVO:01000295) within the mesopelagic zone...; material: water (ENVO:00002006), including particulate matter (ENVO:01000060) such... | reverse complement strand
CGGCGCTTGGCCTGGGCTTCGTGCTCCTGCTCCGGCAGCGGGAATTTCGAGGCGTCGACCACATTGTCCATCATCCGGACGGCGAGCGGCACCACGCGGGCCAGCTCGTCCATATCCAGCTCCGCATTCTCCTCGAACGGATTCTTCACGAAGCGGGCGAGGTTGATGGAGCCGAGCAGGCAGGCGCCATAGGGCGGCAGCGGCTGCTCGCCGCACGGGTTGGTGGCGGCGATGGTCTCGCAATAATGCAGGTTGTTCCGCTTGTTGATGCGGTCGATGAAAATCACGCCCGGCTCGGCATAGGCGTAGGTCGCGGCCATGATCTTGTCCCACAGATCCCGCGCCCGCACGGTCTTGAAGACGGTGCCGTCAAAGACGAGATCCCAGGAATCGTCCGCCTTCACCGCGTCCATGAAGGGATCGGTGGCAAGGACGGAGAGATTGAACATGCGCAGCCGGGCCGGGTCCCGTTTCGCCTCGATGAAGGCTTCCACGTCCGGATGGTCGCAGCGCAACGTCGCCATCATGGCGCCACGGCGGGAGCCCGCGCTCATGATGGTGCGGCACATGGCGTCCCAGACATCCATGAAGGAAAGCGGGCCGGACGCATCCGCCGCCACCCCGTGCACCCGGGCTCCGCGCGGCCGGATGGTGGAGAAATCGTAGCCGATGCCGCCGCCCTGCTGCATGGTCAGGGCCGCTTCCTTCAGACCCTCGAAGATCCCGGCCATATTGTCCGGCACGGTGCCCATGACAAAGCAGTTGAACAGCGTGACCTGACGGCCGGTGCCGGCCCCGGCGAAGATCCGGCCGGCGGGCAGATAACGGAAATCGGCGAGCGCGGTATAAAACTTCTCCGCCCATGCTTCCTGATCACTCTCGACCTCGGCCAAAGCCCGCGCGACACGCTGCCAGCTCTCCTCGATCGTGCGATCGACAGGCTCGCCGTCTGCGGTCTTCAGGCGGTACTTCATGTCCCAAATCTGCTGGGAAACCGGGGCGATTGAAGTCATTCCGGGCTCGTCCGTTCTATCTCGTCAAACACTATATATAGCCGCATGCTATCCAGAGGACGCTATATATATACATCCTGATCGCATGTCCATCACTGGCACGTCATAAAGCCAGCCTAACACGATAACCCTATCCGGGCATCACCGAAGCCGCCGTCACCCGCAGCCAGGCCGCCTGATATTTGACGTATTCCGAGACCATCAGGAAGCGCGATTGCGGCGATTTCCACCATTCGGCAAGGCCGGGATAGGCCGGGCGGACCGGGTATTCGCTGATCTCGATATCCGGCATGGCTGCGTGGAATTCGATTCGCGAACGGGCCATGTGATAGTTCGAGGTGACGAGGATCATGGAATGATACCCCCCCGCCCGCATCCAGCCGGCCGCCTCTTCCGCATTGCCGATAGTGTCGTGCGCACCGTAACCGAGCGCCACGCAGCAGGCCATCTTGGCGGCATCGATGGACACACCGCTTTCCGCCACGGCGGCCCGGAATTCAGGCGGACTGACAATATCGTTCACCCCGGTCACCAGCAGGGCCTCCGCGTGCCCCTCAAGCAACAGCGAGACCGCGACGGGCACCCGGCGGCTGCCGCCGGTCAGCACGACGATGGCATCGGCCTGCGGGGCGGCACCCGGCGCGTCGGACGGCATGACGGCGAGGAACCAGAAAAACCCGCCGATCCATAAACCGGCCGCAACGACGGCGACACTCAGCATGCCGACGAGCCACCCCCTGAGCGGCCCGGCCTTCCAGTTCCGGCCTTTCTCCCCACTGCCCTGCCGGCCATCCTGCCGGCTTTCCTGGCGGCCTTCCGCGCTCACGGATTCATCCTTCTGAGCGCGCCAAGCACGGAGAGGCGCGCGGCAATCCAGGCGACAAAGGCCACCAGCACCGGCGCGGAGGCGATCAGCAGCCATTCGATAATTCCGGCGGGCAGCCCGCCGAGCAGGGTCGGGATCAGATTGGCGCCATCCACTGCCTCAGGCTCCAGAGCGGCGGCGCCACCGGCCAGCGTCGCAACCGCGAGAACCCCGCCGACCAGACCACCGCGCAGCGCCATTTTCAGAACATGGGCCTGAAATTCGGACGCGATATAGCCGTCGCGCGCGCCGATCAGATGCAGGATGGCGATCACTTCGCGATGGATCGAGACCGAGGTGCGCACGGCAAAGATCACGGCAACAACGGAGGCGCCCATGACCAGCGCCAGAACGGTCAGACCCAACGCCTCGACCGCCCGGGTCAGCTTCGCCACATGGCCCATCCACTGGGTATGGGCCTCGACCATGGCGCCGGGGAAACGCTCGCCCAGACGGGATTCGAACTGCTTCAGGTCGATCTCCGGCGGCGCGGCGAAATGCAGGTCGAACAGGCGCGGCAACGGCAACTCCGCCGCCAGATCGGCCCCGAGCCAGGGCGCCAGCAATTCGGCGCTGCTGGAGGTATCGACCCGGACCATCCGGATAACCCCCGGCAATTGCCGCATCATCCGTTCCGCCTGGCTCAGGCGCGGGGCATCGCTGCCCTCTGATACCGCCGACGGGATCTGCACCGTGACCACGCTGCCGAGGGCAAAATCCCAGCGTGCCGCGAGCTGATGCGAGGTCACCGCGCCGACCGAGGCGAGCACGGCGAAATAACACATGATGCCGAGCAGCCAGGGCAGGTAGCGGGCGGATGGATCGTGCGACAGTGGAATGTCGCCGCGGGTCATCAGGGCCATGGGATCAGCCCCCGTGGCGATGCTGGCTGGGGGCCGTGCCCGCAGTGGCGGCGCCGACCGGACGCGGTGCGCTGCGCCGGCTACCCGGTCCCCGGACACGGGTCACCCGCCCGCCATCGACATTGAGGCAGGGATGGGTAAAGCGCTCCACCAGCGCCCGGTTATGGGTCGCGATCAGCACCGTCGTGCCCATCTTGTGCAGTTCCTCGAAGAGATAGAGCAGCCGGACGGCCACGCCGTCATCGACATTGCCCGTCGGCTCGTCTGCGAGCAAGAGCTGCGGACGGCCGATCACCGCACGGGCAATGGCCACGCGCTGCTGCTGCCCACCGGAAAGCGTGTGCGGCAAGGCATCGAAATGACCGGACAGGCCAACCCATTCGAGCAACTCCGGCACATATTCGCGGATCGCCGATTCGCGGGCCCCCGCGATGCGCAGCGGCAGCGCGACATTGTCCAGCGCGCTCAGATGCTGGATCAGCCGGAAATCCTGAAACACGATGCCGATACGCCGGCGCAGCGCCGGGATGCCGTCCCGGCCGATGCTGGCCGCGTTCTGGCCGAACAGGGACAACCGGCCGCGCGACGGCTTGAGGCCGAGATACATCAGCTTCAGCAGGCTCGACTTTCCGGCTCCACTGGCCCCGGTGATGAACTGGAACGAGCGCTCCTCGATCGCGAAATTGACATCGCTGAGGATCGCCGGGCTCCCGGGATAGCGGAGCTCCACCTTGTCAAACTGGATCACGGCGCGGCGCGCCTCCCTCTCCCAGATACCAGGGCCCAGATACCGGGCCCCAGACACCAGTCCGGCCTGCGAATATGGTCTCGCGGGATTTTCCGGTTGCTCAAGTCCCCATGATTTCAGATCGTCAGCGCCATTGAAAGCCCGGCCATTGAAAGTGCCGGTATTAAAGCACGGGTATTGAAGCGTGGCGGACAGTAGGCGCGGCCGTCAGCTTTGCCTATAGTGGTCAGACCGTTAGTGGACAACAGGACCCCATGAAACTCACCTGTCCCGAATGTACCCAGTCCTTCAGCGTACCGGACAACGCCATCGGCCCCAAGGGCCGCAAGCTCCGGTGCAGCAAGTGCAGTCACGAATGGCATCAGACACTGGAAATGCTGGAGGAAAAGAAGGCACCGAAGCCCGCCGCAAAACCGCGCGCCGCCTTGCCTCCTGCTGTCGAATCAGACGCCCCCGAGCCCTCTGACGGCGAGGAAGAGGAGGTCGTTCCCTTCGGGCGATTTGGCAGCGGCGAGGCCGATCCAGAGGCGGAGCCCGCCTTCGAAAATGACGGGCAGGAAGAAGATCAGGAAGGCGTGTTCGGTGCGCCGCCGATCCCGCGCGGCCGCATGCCTCTGTCCCGGCCGCCAAAACGCCGGCGCAAGGGGCTGGTCGCGGCGGTCGCGGGCGTTGGCGTGCTGATCATACTCGCCATTCTGTTCGGCGCCCGCGGCTCCCTCGTCGCCGCCTGGCCGCCGATCGACCGGCTGTACGCCTCGATCGGGCTCGGTGTTCCGGTCATCGGCGAAGATCTGGTAATCCAGAATGTCGCCGCCTGGCGCAAGGCGGATGGCTCGATCGAGCTGCTCGTCATCAAGGGGGAAATCCGCAACCCGACGGAACAGATGCAGACCGTTCCCACGCTTGCCGGCAAACTGACGGGCACGCATGGCGACATCATGCAGGAATGGCTGTTCCGGGCGGAAAACCAGGTCATGTTGCCGGGCGAGAAGACCAGCTTCGAGTATGAGCTGCCGCAGCCCGGCGCCGATGCGGCGGAAGTCACCGTGACCTTCTCGGAAAAGACCCTCGGCGGCGGCCTCGGATATTAACTCCATTAACCGGGAGTGTAGCATTCCCGGTCCGCCACCGACGGCCCGGCATGACCGTGTTCCATTTGCCGTAACGGTTATTTAGCCCTAAAAACATTCTGCCCTGAATATCAGCAAAACTCTCATTTTATCGGGAAATTCCTACTATGGATGCCAATAGAGCCAGTTCGACAGCCTATACGGTCATGCAGGGGCTTTTATGGGCATCGAACCACCCGCATTATGCACCGCTGGTTGACGCCGATATCAGGCAATCAATACGGACCTTTCTATCGGCATCCCCCGAAGGACGGCGCCGCATTCAACAGGTGGAAGGCGTGATCTCGACACGCATGCTGCGCCTCTTTGAGAAGCTTCTCGCGCCCGGCATCAGCGTTCATTACGCGCTGCGGAAAAAGTTCTTCCTGAGCAACGTCGAAAAGCTGATTGCATCAGGCGCCCGGCAGGTCGTGAATATCGGCGCCGGCTTCGATCTTCTTGCCTGGAATTTGCACAAGAAATATCCGGACGTGAAATTCGTCGAGATCGATCATCCGTCAACCAGCCAGGAAAAAGTCGCGATCATCAATACGGTCTCGACACCGGGGGAAAACCTGTCTTTTCTGGCCTTCGACCTGTCAGAGGAAGGCCTGTACGCCGCACTTTCCTCTCAAAACATAATCGCACCGAACATCTCCACGGTCTTCATTTGTGAAGGCGTGTTCATGTATCTGGATGAAGGGTCCGTCATCAATACATTCAAGGACATTCAGAAATTCGACCCCAAAGCCGCTTTCCTTTTCACCGCACTGGCGCCGTTCGGATCCTCTGAAAATAATTCCACCTGGCTGCTACGCACCTACCTTCAGGTGAAGAAAGAACCTCTCGAATGGTGCATCGAACCCTCAGCAATTGAGGCGTTTCTGACAAGGATCTCCTTTACCTGCGATGCCATTCTGGATGATGAGAAAGCGTATCTGGAATATCTATCCCGCCCCCCGGAAACAGCTCTCCACAAGGGAGAGTTCATGGTCGCCGCGACGTCAAACATCTGATCACTCTTCCGAAAAAGTGCCTCAATGCCAATTCAGATAAAAATTGCCGACACCCCGGCCCTGCTGGACGCGCTTTATAAAGTCCGGCACGAAGTTTTCTGCACCGAGGAAGGCTTGTTTCCAGCAAAATCCGACGGCCGGGTTTTTGACCGGTTCGATGCCTATCCTACATCCACGAATATTGTCGCCGTCATCGATGGCAGGGTGATCGGCGGAATGCGTATCATCCTGGATTCGGACGTCGGCTTGCACGCTGATGATTATTACGATTACGGACCGATGATTCCGGCGGGCGCCGCCCGCGCGAGCGCGGGGCATTTCTGCATTCTCAAACAGTACAGATCGTCACAGGTCGCCTACGCGCTGATATTGATGGCCTGCTATTACGGCTGCTCACAAAATACAGACTGGGTTTTGGCGCCGGTCAATCCGTCGATCGGGCGGATGCTGAGACGGATAGGCTTCAAGAAGGCCGGTGACAGCTTCGAGGTCCCCGGAATCGCGGTTAAGGTATTACCGATGGTTCTGGATGTGCGTGACCTGCAGGACATGTTTATTGATTTCCTGCACCAGAATAATCTCTACAACTTTCTTCAATCCTACGAATGCCACATCTTCAATCCTGACGAGACGATCATCCGGGCAGGGGATGTGGGCGATATGGCCTACATCATCCTCGAGGGTGAGGTGCACGTGTTACACCCTGCCGATAACAGTGTTCTCGCTGTCCTTGGCGAGGGCGATATTGTCGGCGAGCTTGCGATCTTCATGGATGATGTGCGGACCGCGAATGTGATTGCCACCTCCCCCGTGAGGGCGATGACGCTGCATAAAGACGTCTTCCTGGAATTCCTGCGCTCCAACCCGGATGAGGCCCTCAATCAGCTCAAGCTGCTGGGCCGGCGCATGAAGACAATGGTCGCGAGTTACGGCTGACGCGCATCCGGGTCCTGAACGGTCAGGCCCGATCAGAACCGCTTCAGCAGCCGCTCGATATAATCCAGCTCCAGGCTCGGCCTGGAGCGGTCGCCCGAGCGTTCCCGCAACTCGTCGAAGATCCGGCGGGCCCGCTGGATATCGCTTTCCGTCGGGATCTCGACATCATTGTTGTCGTTGAAGCCGTAACCGGTGCGCCGCCGGTTCAGGGGATCGCCGTCCTCGCTTTCGAAATCGTCCTCTTCGGCGCTCTGCCCGTTCGGGTTTTCCTGCCCCTGACCGTTTGCCATCTCGCGCAGGGCCTCGTTCAGGGCTTCCGCGCCCTGCTGCATCTGGCTGAGGGCATCGCCCTGCGGACCGACAGCCTGCCCCGGCGCGTTCTCCCCAAGTGCTTCAGTCGCATCGCGCATGGATTGCTCGGCACCGCCAAAGCCTTCCGGGATCTGCCCGAGACCTTCACCGATCTTGCGCATGAACTCGCCAAGCTGCTTGCGCAGCCTTTCCTGCATGTCCGCCAGCTCCGCCGCCAGTTGCTCGGCCGTCATCTGGCCATCGCCCTGACCGGGTGACTGCCCCGGTTGCTGGCCGCGCTGCTGTTGACCGTTCTGACCGGGTTGCTGGCCCGGCTGTTGCCCCCGCTGACCCTGTTGCTGGCCCTGCTGGCCCGGCTGCTGGCCGCGCTGGCGCTGGTGTTGCTGGAAGGTTCGGTCCATCAGGTCGCGCTGCTGCTGGGACAGGTCTTTCAGCTGGCGCATCATTTCCTGCAGTGCCTGCTGCTGCGGCGACATCTGCTGCTGCTGCATGCCCATCCGCAGGTTTTCCATCATCTGCTGCAGTTGGGAGAGCATCTGCCGGGCCGCGTCGCGGGCACCGGTCTTTGCCATGTCCCGCATCTGGTCCAGCATCTTCATCAGATCCTCGCGGCGGACCATCTGGTTCGGATCCATCTGCTGACGCTGCATCTGATCGCCGCGCTGGGCCTGCTTCATCATCTGCTCGGCCATGGCCTGGAGATATTCGTCGATCGCTTTCTGCATTTCCTGCATCAGGCGCTCGATCTCCTCGTCGCTGGCATCACCGGCCAGTGCTTCCTGCAGCCTGCGCTCGATGTCCCGCAGCTTGCGCATCGCGGTCGACACCTCGCCATCCTCGATCCGCAGAGCGACATCCCAGAGCAGACTTTGCAGCGCCTCGATGCCTTCCGTATCCGGCGACGTGAAATAGAGCCTGTTCGCCGCCGTTTTCAGGCCGAGAAAGACAACAATGTCATGGAAATAGCGGTTTGGCCGGGCGGCAAGAGTCAGCAGGATTTCCGCGATATCGATGCGCTCTTCCGGCTCGCTCACCAGACGCTTGCGCTGCTGGATCACAGCGACCGCCACCGGATGATTGAAGATCCGCTCCGGCAGCACCATCTCGACCGGCGCGCTTGTCCCGGTCTGATCGAGATCGTCCGCCGCCTCGAGCGTGATGCTCACCTTGTGTCCGGCCCAGGGATGCGGGGTCAGGTCGTTGAAGCTGCGGCCGGTGATTTCCTTCCGCTCACCGGCAACCGCCGGCATGGCGATTTCAATCGGCGCCTCGTCGGTGATGCCGTCATCCCCGACGCGATGGATCAGCGCCCGGACCCGGGCCACGCCATAATCGTCTTCCGCCTCGTACCGCAGGACCAGCGCCTGCCGTTCGGACGCAGCCGGCGGCTCCATGAAGTCGACGGACGGCACCAGATCCGGCAACACATTGATGCGCCAGTCGGCCAGAGCCTCGCCGTCCTGCATCACGGCAAGCCGGGTGCCCCGGGAAATGGGTGTCTGTATCTGATGGCTTTCGGGTGCGATGGTCTCGAAGCTGACCCGCTCCGACATGCCTTGCGAGGCACCTTCCGCCGTCTTGTCGGCCGTGCCCGCAAGGGCGCCGTCCTCGATGATAAGTTCCGGCGTTTCCTCGCCGCCATTGACCGTCGCCAGAAAGCGGCTGCCAACCGGGATGGCAACGGTGTCCGGCTCCATATCTCCCGCTGTTGCGGCTTCCTGCCGGAGCGCCGACGGGCGGGAGAGCAGGATCGGGGCCATGCCGGTGTAATCCGGCGGGCTGACCCAGACATCCGCGAGCGAGGATGGTGCCGCCCCCGCGCCCCGCAGCTCGGGCGTCACCGCGGCCCGCAGCCGTTCGCCCGGATTCTGCCAGCCCGCAACGATCCCCATGAAAAGAATAAGCCCGACAAGAGAGCGCAAACCGAACGGATCGAGCCGTGCCGCAACCGGCTCCGGGCTGCCGACATGGACCTGACGGCGCACATCCCCGAGCCGCTTCAAATGCGCCTGCCAGAGCGCGGCTTCCGTCCGGCCGCCGCCCGCGACAGCGTCACTCAGGGCCGAGAGCGGCCGGTGACGCAGGCCCGACCAGCTTTCCAGCCGGCGCAGGATCTGGCTTTCGCCCGGCCAGGAGAAGGCAATGATCGCACGCCGAAGGGTCCAGAGAAAAAGCCCGAGTACGATGACGAGGAAGCCCGCCTGCAGCCAGCCGCCGCTGATCTGCCCAAGCGCCTGGGGCAGTTCGATCAGGGAAAATCCGAGGAACAGTCCGAGCAGGGCGAGCGGCCAGCGGAAGGCCGGGAAAAACCTCTCCCACGCCAGCACAAGACCGGTCGTCCATACCTTCAGCCGGTAGGAGAAGGAAGCCGTCTGGGCATCGTCACGCATGCAAAGACCCATCCCCGGCATTTCGCCGTGTCATCAGGGACGGATCCCGACCGCCTCCCCCGCTGGCTAGACCACCCGCGGCGGCACGGGAACCTGTCGATAACTCATACTCTCCCGGAGACGAACGCCCCGGTCAAGCCACGACAGGACAGCTAGCCCGGCCGGACTACTCTTCAAGAGCCAGCATTTCATCGAGCGTCTGACGGCGGCGGACAATTTTGTAGCTATCGCCATCGACCAGAACTTCCGGCACGAGCGGCCGCGAATTGTAGTTCGAGCTCATGACGGCGCCGTAGGCACCCGCCGATTTCAACACGATAAGGTCCCCGTCGCTGATCGGGCCAAGACGCCGCCCCCGCGCCAGGTAATCCCCGCTCTCGCAGATCGGGCCGACGATATCGGCCAGGCTGTCTTCCTGACCGGCAGCCGTTTCGGAGACGGTGACAATATCGTGATGTGCCTCATAGAGGGTCGGGCGGATGAGATCGTTCATGGCGCCGTCGACAATGACGAAGCGCCGGGCACCGCCCTGCTTCACGAACATGACGCGGGTCAGGAAGTAACCCTCGTTGCCGACCAGATAACGGCCCGGCTCGACCGACAGCCGGCACTCGAGATCGCCGACCGTGTCCTTCACGATCTCCGCATACTCGGCGAGATCCGGCGGCGTGCTGCCGTCATAGGAAATGCCGATCCCGCCGCCGAGATCAAGATGATCGACCTTGTAGCCCTGCTGGCGAAGATTGAGCGTCATGCCCCGCAGCCGGTCATAGGCGGCGCGGTACGGCGTGACATCCATCAGCTGCGAGCCGATATGCACAGACATGCTGCTGAGGCTGATATTTTCCAGCTCGGCCGCGAGCGCGAACATGTCCGGCGCCCGTTCGATATCGATACCGAACTTGTTTTCCTTGCGGCCGGTCGTGATCTTCGCATGGGTCTTGGCGTCGACATCCGGATTGACCCGGATCGCCGCCGGCGCGATCACGCCCTTGGAGGCGGCAACCTGGTTGAGAAGCCGGAGCTCGTTTTCCGATTCGACGTTGAACTGATGAATGCCCGCATCCAGAGCCGCCGCCATCTCGTCCGCCGTCTTGCCGACGCCGGCGAAAACGATCTTGTCCGCCGCGACACCGGCCCTGAGGCTGCGCTGCATCTCGCCGCCGGACACCACATCCATGCCCGCGCCCAATTCGCCGAACAGGCGGATTACGGCAAGGTTCGAATTGGCTTTCAAAGCGTAATAGATCGAGACCGGGAGACCCGCGAGCGCCCCCTCCAGGGCGCGATACCGCGCGGTCATTCCGGCTTTGGAATAAACGTAGACGGGGCTGCCCACATCTTCGGCGATACGGGCGAACGGAACCTGCTCAACAGTCAGGGCGCCGTCCACGTAGGAGACTTGCTCACTCATTTCATCAAACTTTCGGTCGGCTAACGTCTTCTGGATAACGCGTTATTGCGTCGGATAGGTGCGCGGGAAATCGGAAGATTGTCCGGAGGGCGGTTTGAGATTGCCCTTCTTGCCGCACGCGGTCTGGGTGAAGGCCAGACCGGCGAACAGGACCGCAAGCAGTCCAAACCGGGTCATCCGTTTCAACATCGCCCTCTCCCCTGTCCGCGCGTCAGCCGAGGAACCGGTCGCGGGCACGGGCGACCTGTTCACGCACATTGTCCGGAGCGGTGCCGCCATAGCTGGTCCGGCTCGACACCGAGGCATCGACCGTCAGTACGTCGAACACACCGTCCGTGATACCCGGCTCAACCGCCTGCATCTCCGCCAAGCTGAGATCTTCTATACCGCAGCCCTTGTCCTCGGCCAGCTTCACGATTGTGCCAGTGACATGGTGCGCCCGGCGGAACGGCATGCCTGCCGCCCGGACAAGCCAGTCGGCCAGATCGGTCGCGGTCGGGAAACCTGCCTTCAGGGAGGCCCGCATGGGTCCCTCATTGGCCTTCATGTCGCGGATCATGCCGGCGGTCGCGGCGATGCAGAGACCGAGCGAGTCGACCGCGTCGAACACCGGCTCCTTGTCTTCCTGCATGTCCTTGCCATAAGCGAGCGGCAGGCCCTTCATGACGATCAGCAATGCATTCAGATCGCCGATGATCCGGCCGGACTTGGCCCGCACCAGCTCCGCCGCGTCCGGATTGCGCTTCTGCGGCATGATCGAGCTGCCGGTGGTGAAGGCATCTGACAGCGTGATGTAATTGAACTGCGCACTGGTCCAGATCACGATCTCTTCGGCCAGACGCGAGAAATGCGTGGCGCAGATCGACATGGCCGAGAGGAACTCGAGCGCGAAGTCCCGGTCGGACACGGCGTCGAGCGAGTTCGCCGCAGGCCGGGCGAAGCCGAGCGCTTCCGCCGTTTTGTGCCGGTCGATCGGGAAGGACGTGCCGGCCAGCGCCGCTGCACCAAGCGGGCATTCGTTCATCCGCTCCCGGCAATCCCTGAACCGTCCGAGGTCGCGGCCGAACATCTCGACATAGGCCAGCAGATGGTGCCCGAAGGTGACCGGCTGCGCCGTCTGCAAGTGGGTGAAGCCCGGCATGACCACGGCGGCATTACGTTCGGCCTGATCAACCAGCGCCTCGATCAGCCCCGTCAGGCTCGCATCGACGGAGTCGAGCGCGCCACGAACCCAGAGCTTGAAATCGGTCGCCACCTGATCGTTACGGGAGCGTGCCGTATGCAGCCGTCCCGCCGCATCGCCGATCAATTCGGCCAGCCGGTTCTCCACATTCATGTGGATATCTTCCAGCGCGCGCGAGAATTTGAAGCTGCCGTCACGGATCTCCGCGTCGATTTGCTCTAGACCCAGACGGATTGCCTTACCATCTTCTGCGGTGAGCACCCCTTGGGCCACGAGCATTTCAGCATGGGCGATCGAGCCCTGGATGTCCTGGGCCGAGAAGCGCTTGTCGAAGCCGATCGACGCGTTGATCTCTTCCATGATCGCCGCAGGGCCGGATGCAAAGCGTCCACCCCAGATCGTGCTGGCGCCGTCGTTCTTGGGGTCGTTGTGCCGTTTGTTCATTTAGGGAGTTGCCCCGGTGTCTTGGATTTCATCAGTAGCGGTCAAGAAAACACTATTCGCCGGCCTCGCCGCAGCTTTCATGGCTGCGATTGCCGGTTCCGCCGAAGCCGAGCCCCCGCTGGTAGGCGACATGGTCAAGTTCGTGCCCAGCGCCGGGGACCGGACCGCGCCGGACACCCCCTTCATAAGCGCCACGGGCGAAGCCATCAAGCTGGACTCGTATCGCGGGAAGACCGTTCTGCTGAATTTCTGGGCCACCTGGTGTGCGCCCTGCGTCAAGGAGCTGCCGGCACTGGACCGGCTGAGCGCCGAGCTGGCCAGTGACAGGTTCGAAGTGCTGCTGGTTTCAATCGACCGCGGCGGCGCCCGTGTGTTCGAGCCTTTCCTTGAAAAACACGGGATCAGCAACCTCACCTCCGCCGCCGACAAAAAAGCCGAGTTGCTGCGCGCCTTCAAGGCTCCCGGCCTGCCAACCAGCTTCCTGATTGCCCCCAACGGCGCGATCAAGGGCCGGCTGGTCGGAGACGCGGAATGGGATTCCGCAGCCGCGAAAGATCTGATTAACTATTATGCTTCAAACTGATAGTCGGTATAGTTAGTTACATCACTCACCGCCTGACCAAGACCGGAAGACGATGACTCAGATCCCCCGCCCGTACTTCATCCTGATTGTCATGATCCAGGCTGTGGTGCTTGCGGGAAGCGGGGTCACCGGAAGCAGGCCCGCCGCCGCCCAGAATCAGATGATTTTCTTCCAGATCGCCACCGGCGGCGTGGACGGAACCTATTATCCGCTCGGCACGGCAATCGCGAATGCCATCTCCCTCCCCCCGGGCTCGCGTCCCTGCGAAGAGGCCGAGGAATGCGGTGTGCAGGATCTTGTCGCTTCCGCGCAAAGCTCAAACGGGTCAGTCGATAATGTGAATGCGGTGGAAGTCGGTCTCGTCAGCTCCGCCTTCGCCCAGGCGGACATCGTCTATGCGGCTTATTCCGGTACCGGACCGTTCGCCGGGAAACCGCCCATGACCAAATTGCGCGCCCTGGGGCACCTCTATCCCGAGGTGCTGCACGTCCTCGCCCGCAAGGAAGCGAAGATCAACAGCGTGCGGGACCTGATCGGTAAAAGGGTTTCGATCGATGAGCCCGGATCGGGGCTTCTCGTGATGGTGCGGGATATTTTCGCGGCCTACGGCATCGACGAGAACGACATGACCGCGTCATACCTCAAGCCCGGCCCTGCGGTGGACATGCTTGCCCGGGGCGAGCTGGATGCTTTGTTCCAGATTTCCGGGATGCCCAGCCAACTGGTGGCCAGCACAGCGGAAAACCGCGATATCACTCTCGTTACACTGGACGGCCCGCCCGTCGGCAAACTGCTCGACACACACCGGTTCCTGGCGCGCTACACCATTCCGGAAGGCACCTACCAGGACGTCAAGGAAGTGGAAACACTCTCCGTCGGCAGTCAGTGGATTGTCTCGGAAAGCCTGCCCGAAGAGCTGGTATACGATATCTGCCGCGCTCTCTGGAACAAGAACACGCGCCGGATCATGGACGAGGGCCATCCCCAAGGCCGCAACGTCAAACTCGAATCCGCACTCGACGGTATCGCTATCCCGCTGCATAGCGGGGCAGAGCGCTGTTATCGCGATCTCGGTGTCTTACAATAACAAACGAGGCACGGAGAAACCGGTGACATGACAGGATCACGTCATCGGTTGCCAGTCCCCCGAAAACAGCGCGTCTAGCCTGCTCTGTCAGTGCACCGAGAACGAATGGGCTTCGTTGATTGCGCGCCCTTTTATGCGTTTGCGAGTATAGGGATCGAGATTGTCAAAGCGCTGCTGCGCAAAGATGAGATCAATCGCGCTTCCCGAATTGAGGGCAGCACTAAGCGCGTCCGCGACATGACTTTCGCGTCCGGTAATATCCGCCACTGATATCTGGAGAAGCCGTAATGCCTTTTCGGCAACCGATACGGTCATGGTCCAATCCTTCCTTCTAAAGGATATATATTCCCTACCGTTTTGGTAGGTTCGACAGTTGTAGATAAAATTTTATCGAATTACAAGGCATTTTCTGCCTATTCGGCAAAATGTGCCGGGCACCGCCGCGTAAACTCAGCGGGTCGGCACCGGCTCATCGCCGGAATAATCATAGAAACCGCGGCCTGTCTTGCGCCCGAGCCACCCGGCCTCGACATATTTCACCAGCAGCGGGCACGGCCGGTACTTGCTGTCCGCCAGCCCGTCATAGAGCACATGCATGACGGCAAGGCAGGTATCGAGACCGATGAAATCGGCGAGCTGCAACGGCCCCATCGGATGATTGGCGCCGAGCTTGAGTGCGGTATCGATGGAGTGCACCGAGCCGACGCCTTCATAGAGCGTGTAGATCGCCTCGTTGATCATCGGCATCAGGATGCGGTTCACGATGAAGGCCGGGAAGTCTTCCGCGACGGACACGGTCTTGCCCAGCGCCAGGGCCAGCGCCTCGACCGCTTCGAACGTATCCTGCTCGGTGGCGATGCCCCGGATCAGCTCGACAAGCTGCATCGCCGGCACCGGGTTCATGAAATGCATGCCGATGAACCGGCCCGGCCGGTCCGTGACGGCGGCGAGACGGGTGATCGAAATCGAGGAGGTATTGGTGGCGATGATCGCAGCGGGCGAGAGATGCGGCACCAGCGTCTTCAGGATCTCGCGCTTGATCGATTCATCCTCGGTGGCCGCTTCGACGACGAGGTCGCAATCCCCGAAAATACCGTAATCGGTACTTGTGGTAATTCTGGCCAAGGCCGCGGCAACGTCGGCATCCCCGACCTTGCCCCGCGCGGCCTGGCGGTGCATGTCCCGCTCGATCTTTTCCATGGCTTCAACGAGCCGGGACTCTTCAAGATCAAGCAGACGGACATCGAAGCCCGAAAGCGCGCAGACATGGGCGATACCGCCGCCCATCTGTCCAGCTCCGATCACACCGATCGTGCGCAGCTCCATATTACCTCTCCCCGGTCTCTCCGGGCGGCCGCTTCGAGGCCGGCCGGTGACGGGCAGCATGGGACGCCCGTCACCGCTTGGCTGTCAAGTATTAGCCGTCCAGTTCCTTGCTCAGGGCCGGAACGGCCTCGAACAGGTCAGCGACGAGGCCGTAATCGGCGACCTGGAAGATCGGCGCTTCCTCGTCCTTGTTGATGGCGACGATGACCTTGCTGTCCTTCATACCGGCAAGATGCTGGATCGCACCGGAAATGCCGACAGCGATATAGAGGTCCGGTGCCACGACCTTGCCGGTCTGGCCGACCTGGTAATCGTTCGGCACGAAGCCCGCATCGACGGCGGCGCGCGAGGCACCGACGGCGGCGCCCAGTTTGTCCGCAACCTCTTCCAGCATCGCGAAGTTCTCGCCGTTCTGCATGCCGCGACCGCCGGAGATGACGATCTTGGCGGAGGTCAGCTCCGGGCGCTCGGAGCTGCTGAGCTCGGCACCGACATAGCTGCTGAGACCGGAATCGCCCTTGGCATCGGCGGCTTCGACAGCGGCGGAGCCGCCTTCGGCAGCGGCCGCGTCGAACGCCGTGGTCCGTACGGTGATGACTTTCACCGCGTCGGAGGACTTCACCGTGGCCATCGCGTTACCGGCATAGATCGGACGCACGAAGGTGTCCGCATCGACCACGCCGGAGATCTCGGAGATCTGCTGCACGTCGAGCAGGGCCGCGGCGCGCGGCAGCACGTTCTTGCCGAAGCTGGTGGCCGGGGCGAGAACATGGCTGTAACCGGCGGCGAGAGCCACGACCAGCGGTGCAACATTCTCTGCCAGACCGTTGGCGTATTCCGCTGCATCTGCATGCAGAACCTTGGAAACACCGGCGATCTTGGCGGCAGCGTCCGCGGCAGCAGAAGAACCGCTTCCGGCCACGAGCACGGTCACGTCGCCGCCGATTTCGGCAGCGGCGGTCACGGTGTTCAGGGTGGCGGGGGCGATTTCCGAATTATCGTGTTCGGCAACGACGAGAACGCTCATCAGATCACCTTTGCTTCAGTACGCAGTTTCGAAACCAGCTCGGCAACGTCGGCGACCTTGACGCCGGCTTCGCGCTTGGCCGGTTCCTCGACCTTGAGGGTTTCGAGGCGCGGCGCCGGATCGACACCGAGATCGGCCGGCGACATCTGGTCGATCGGCTTCTTCTTCGCCTTCATGATGTTCGGCAGCGAGGCATAGCGCGGCTCGTTCAGACGCAGATCCGTCGTCACGATGGCCGGCAGCTTGAGCGTGATGGTCTCGAGACCACCGTCGATCTCGCGCGTGACCTTGGCTTCGCCCTCACCCATTTCGATCTTCGAGGCGAAGGTTGCCTGGCCCCAGCCAAGCAGCGCGGCCAGCATCTGGCCGGTCTGGTTGGCGTCGTCATCGATGGCCTGCTTGCCCAGGATGACAAGTTCCGGCTGTTCCTTGTCGACCACGGCCTTCAGCATCTTGGCGACGGCCAGCGGCTCCAGATCGCCATCATGCAGCACATGGATACCCCGGTCGGCGCCCATGGCGAGCGCGGTACGGATGGTTTCCTGGCACTGCTGGGCACCCAGCGATACGGCGATAACCTCGGTCGCTGTGCCAGCTTCCTTGAGGCGGATCGCCTCTTCGACGGAAATCTCGTCGAACGGATTCATGGACATTTTGACGTTGGCGAGCTCGACCCCGGTCTGATCCGCTTTCACGCGAACCTTGACGTTGTAGTCGATGACCCGTTTGACGGGCACGAGAACCTTCATGGCGACCCCGGTATAGATTTCAGTTTCAACAGCGGCACTCGGTCATAGGCGAAGCGTTTTTCGCCTGTCAAGCTGACGCCGCCGCCTTATGCCCTTTATACGACATCCGGCAACGTGGCGGCTTTTCAGCGATTTTCACCCGGAACCCATAGCACATCGCCTGCTCCGTCATCATTGATATGCCGAGCAAGCACGAACAAATGGTCCGATAGACGATTGATAAACTTGATAGCATCCGCACTGACAGCCTCTTCTTCGGCCAATGCGGTCATGGACCGTTCCGCCCGTCGCGCCACCGTGCGCGCCAGGTGCAGATAGGCCGCGGCAGGCTTGCCGCCCGGCAAAATAAAAGAATCCAGCGGCTTCAGCTTGCCGTTCATGGCGTCGATCTCGTGCTCCAGGCGCTCGACCTGGGCGATATCAATGCGAAGCGGCGTCCATTTCGGGTTTTCCTGCTCCGGCGTTGCCAGATCGGCACCGAGATCGAAGAGATCGTTCTGAATCCGGGCCAACATGGCATCCACTTCCGGATGCCCGCCCGTATGCAGCCGGGCGAGACCGATAACACTGTTCGTCTCGTCCACCGTGCCATAGGCTTCAGGCCGGAGCGCATGCTTCTTGACCCGGGTGCCATCGCCCAGCGACGTCTCGCCGGCATCCCCGCCGCGGGTGTATATTTTGGTCAGCCGAACCATCTGAACGCCCCCGAAACTATTTTGCGAAGAGCTGTCGCGTCAGCGGCTCAAAGCCAGTGCGATCATGAACATAACAACCGCAACGAATTGAAATAACACACGATATCGCATCAGCTTGTTCGAACGCCGGGGCGCGTCCGGCCCGCCACGGGCCATGGACACAAGGCCGCCGAAGAGCGTGCCAAGCACGAGCAACAGCGAACAGGCCATCAGGATGATTACAAAAACATTCATGCGTCCCATATAGAACGCAGGGCCGCGATTGACCAGTGCCGAAGGGTCATGGCGGCAATCCGTCACAGCACAGACGCGAAACGATTTGATGCAAATGCCGTTTAATTCTGATCCAAAATTTACCCAATGTTAAACAATCGGACCGAGATCGAAACAGATTTAACATTTCGTAACTCCATTATGAGTTGATTCACTCCCTTTTTCCGAAATACACTTCCTGAATGGCCCCAAGATTTGCTATTCGAAGCCCGTGACCCCCAATTTATAGTAGGATACCTGACTTCAGATGCCTGACGATTCAGCCTTGAATTATGCAACTGCAAACTACAAAAACGATGTGATTTCAACAAATTACAAGAAAAGTCAGTCTTACATCGTCCCGTGCTCGAGCAGCTTTCGGGACCGTGTAACGGCATTTGCAGATTCACAGGGCGCCAGTGTTGCCGATCTGGCCCGCGGCGTGTTGCTCCTGGTGCCCAACGAAACCGTCATGGCGACAGACGATCCCGGCGAGCCCGACCCCGGCGACCGGGAAGTGGTGAAACTCCAGTCCGGCCCGTCGAAAGGCCGCACTCTGCGCCGGAAACCGCGCTTGCAGCTGCGCTTGCCGATTGGCTACGACATTGCCCGCCTGCGCCGCGCCCTGTCGCTTGCGTTGAAGATGGCCGAGGGGGAGAAGACTCTCAGCGTCGAGTCCGCAGGTGATCGCAAACAACGCAGCGATGATCAGGCAGTGCGCGCACGCCTGGAAGAAGATATCGAGCAATTACAGCGCATTATCGGCGACCTTGCCTTCGAGCCGCTGCGTGACGGGATCTCCAGCCGGAGCGAGGCGCTGCACGTTATGGGCTTTGCCCCGACCGCCGTGCCGGACCAGAAAGCCATTCGCGGGCGCTATCGCCGCCTGGCTCTGGTGTTCCATCCGGACTCCCCGTTCGGCGACCATCAGCGCATGAGCCAGCTCAACGAGGCCCTGGAGAAACTGACGCGTGCTTGACGTCAGCCCTCTTGACGGTTCCCCCGGGGCGCAATAAGTTCCGTTTCATGATGAATTATGCATTCCGGCGTCTGGCCGGTCGAATTATCGGGCGAATTAGCACCCCGGTCCTCTGATAGGGCCGGGCCAGTTGCTATTTTCCCTTATTCGACCCCCAAAGCCGGAGTGGTTTTGTCATGCAAGACGTTGTTGCGTCTCAATCTTTTCTCCCCAATTCTTCCGAAGCCAGCACCGAGACGGATGTGACCGCCTGTTTTTCCGTTCAGGCCGTCGCCGATCCCTCGGTCATGCCGCGCGTTCTCGAGCTGTTTGCCAAGCGCGGCCTGATCCCTTCCCGGTGGCACAGCGATCTCGGCGGCCGGCGCCGGGACGAGTTGACCATCGATTTGCAGGTCCAGGGCCTGACCCGTTCCCAGCGCGACCACACGGCGGCCATCCTGCGCGGCATGGTCTGCGTGACGTCGGTTCTGGTGTCGGAAAAGCGTTACTCCTGATCCACCCCGCCGGCGGAAAGGTCTGCCGGTGAGCGGATATCTGCATTATCTGAAGGTCTGCAACGCCTATAACCCGGCCGATTACCGTCCCTGGTCGATTTCCGGGACGATGATCGGGCAGGTTCGGCACGCGGTTGCGGAGCGGCTGACTGACCTTGGCTTCAAGGATGAAGGCGGTGGCCTGACGCTTGAGCCGGCCTCCTTCGAGGAGCTGAGCGAAACCCTGGCCAAAGCGACAGACGGTCTGCGCACGGCCGGCCTCGCCGCCCCTCCCCGGGGTGAGCTTTATCCGCTGCTCGCCCATCCGGACAGCGCGCCCCTGGCTGCGCTGGACCGGGGCGCCGCCACCGAATTCGGCATCCTGAACAGGGGCTTTCACCTCAACGGCATTGTCCGGCGGGTGGACGGGACCTTCATGTGGGTCGCCCGGCGCGCCCGCAACAAGACGACCTATCCCGGCAAGCTGGACAACATGGTCGCGGGCGGCCATCCGCTCGGCATCTCCCCGTTCGACAATCTGCTTAAGGAATGCCACGAGGAAGCGGGCATCCCGCCGGAAATCGCCGCGACGGCACGGCCGACCGGCACCATCAGCTACCAGATGGGCGTTCCGTCCGGTCTCCGGCGTCACATGTTCTATACCTACGATCTGGAACTCGATCCGTCCTTCGTCCCGCAGCCGATAGACGGCGAGGTCGAGAGCTTCGAGCTGATGCCGATCGGGCAGGTCATGGAGATCGTCGAGAGCGACCCCGACGCCTTCAAATACAACTGCAACCTCGCAAACATCGACTTCCTGGTCCGGCACGGCTTCATCGCCCCGGACCATCCGGATTATTTCGAGATTGCATCGGGTTTGCGCCACCCGCTTTTCTGATCAGACGGAGCGGGTAACCCCGCCGTCGATCCGCAGGTTCTGGCCGGTCATATAGCCGCCTTCGCTTGAGGCAAGCCAGGAAATCAGCGAGGAGACCTCTTCGGCACGGCCATAGCGTCCGAGCGGAATGCGTGCCTTTCGGTCCTCTTTCTCCGGCAGGCTGTCGATGAAGCCCGGAAGAACGTTGTTCATCCGGATATTGTCGGCTGCGTAGCGATCTGCGTAGAGCTTGGAGAAAGCAGCCAGACCGGCCCGGAACACCCCGGATGTCGGGAACAACGGGTCAGGCTCGAAAGCGGCAAAGGTCGAGATATTGATGATCGCGCCACCGCCCTGCGCCTGCATCAGCGGCGTGACCAGCCGGGTCGGACGAACGACATTCAGGAGGTAGACCTCCATCCCGTCGTGCCAATCCTCGTCCGTCAGATCCAGAACTGGCCCCTTCGGACCGTGTCCGGCAGAATTCACCAGCACATCGACCCGGCCCCAACGCTCGACGGCGCCATCGACCAGACGCTTCAGATCCTCGACCGACCGGTTCGAGCCGGTCACGCCGAAGCCGCCCAGCTCTTCGCCGAGGGCTTCGCCCTTACCAGACGAAGAGAGGATACCGACGCGAAAGCCGTCCGCCGCCAGCCGGCGCGCCGCATCGGCGCCCATGCCGCTGCCACCGGCCGTGATCAGCACAATTTTTTCTACAGCCATTTAATTTTTCCTCCGAAGAACTGTCTCACTGGAGCACTATATGCGCAGAAGCAAAGGCATGAGCCAGTCAGTTCCTCTACCCTGTGAAAGTAGAAAATCTATTGACTGAAAAATCCCGCCTACCACCGGTCAATGCGCTGAAAGCCTTCGACGCCGCCGGGCGGCACCTGAATTTCCGGGCCGCCGCGGACGAACTGGGGGTGTCCCAGGGCGCCGTTGCGCAACAGATTCGTGGTCTTGAGGCATATCTCGGCCTCAAGCTGTTCGACCGGCATTCCAAAGGACTTGCCTTCACGGCCGGGGGACGCGGTTATCACCAGCAGGTCAGTGCCGCCTTCGCCATGCTGCAGGAAGCAACACTCCGCCTCGCCCCCACGCCTTCCAAGGTGACGATCAGCGTCACGCCGACCTTCGCCGCCAAATGGCTGATACCGAACCTGCCAAGCCTGACCGCGCTTCATCCGGAAATAGACCTGCGGGTTCTCGCAACCGACAGCGTGCTGAGTTTTCATGGCGACGGTATCGACCTTGCCATTCGTCAGGGATCGCCGCCCTTCGGAGCCGCCATCGACGCCCGGTTACTGTTCCATAGCGACATTGTCGCGATTGCCGCGCCAGCCATCGTGCAGGGGCGGGATCTGCCACTCACGGCACATGATTTCAGCACGCTTCCGCTGCTACAGGATACACATGACCTGTGGCCTGCCTTTCTGGGTGAGGTGCTCGGGGTCAAAGACTGGACGGGAAAGAACAGACTGAGCTTCAGCCAGACATCTCTCAGTATCGATGCGGCGCTGGCCGGTCAGGGCATTGCCCTGGCGAGCCGCTTTCTGGTGGAGCAGGATTTCCTGGCCGGACGGCTGGTCGAGGTTGCGGACGGCTCTTTCAACGGCAAGCGAGGCTTTCATCTGCTTGCACAAAAAAGCACTGCCCGCCCCCCGGCCGTGACGGCAGTGATGGACTGGCTTCTCGGCAGGAGCGAGATGCAAGGCTGAAGCGGCAAACGCCGGTGTCAGATCGCAGTCTCCGGCCGGACGCCCGGGTGATTGGCCGGGTGGGCCGGCGGTCCTTCCGGCGCGGGCGGGATCGCAAGATCGCCCGCCAGCATGGCGTCGACGGTCTTGAGCAAAGTGGCCAGCCGCCGGTCCGGCATGCCGAGCTCGACCAGATGGGCCACCGTGTTGGCGAGATAATCCCGGCACGGCCCAGCGGTCCCGATACCCTGAATAACGAGGGCCGCCCGCTGCTCGACCGTCAGCCCGGCCGCATATTGCGGGTGCGTGCGGTCGACGACATAGGACTGGGCCACCGCGCGGCGGCCGGACAGGGGATCGATGATCGGCAGATAACGGGGATCGTAAACGCCCGTGATCATTTCCCGTTCATGCAGATAGGCCAGCACTGCTTCCCGGTTTTCCGGCGCGATGCGGTAGGCAATGCCCCGGCAGGACCCGCCCCGGTCAAGCCCGAGCACCAGGCCCGGCCGCTCCGGCGTGCCGCGATACCGGTGCGACCAGACACAGAAATCGCGATGATAGCCATTGAGACGGACAGCCAGCCGCTCCACATAGTCGAAGCCCGGCCGCCACATCAGCGAGCCGTAGCCGAAAACCCATAGATCATCGCTCTCGGTAGTCATATCTTTCGAGACACTCGGGAAGTGATTTGCATCAGATGACCAACCAGATAACCACACCACCGGCCCCGCACAAGCGCCCGCGACGCATTGGAACCGTTCTTTCCTTCGTACTGGCGCTCGCCGTGCTGACCTATGTCGGCAACTGGTTCGCCGCCGCCTTCTGGCTGGAAGGCCGGATCGAGGACTGGGCGGGGGCAGAACGGGCCAAAGGCAATGAGGTCACTTTCGGCACGCTGCGGTTCGAGGGGTTCCCCTTCGCAATGAGCATCCTGGCGCCGGACATCCTCTACCGGCGGAACCGGGAGGCGGTGGTCGAAACGATAACGGCCGACCGGCTGCGGCTCTCCGCCAGACCCTGGTCCCCGCTCGATCTGACGCTGACGGCGGAGAACGGCCTGACAGCGGTCCAGAAGGCCCCGGCGCAAGGCACAACGGTGACGCTGACATCGGCGCCGGACACCATGATCAATGCCCGGTTCTACAGCTCCGGCGTGCTGGAGCATGCCCGGCTGGACGCCGCCGGCGGACGGCTGGTCTCGCAACGGGACGGTGATCCCACGGGACCGCGCGAAGCCGCCCGACTCGGCGCGACCGTTGCGACACTGGATCAGGCCGACAGCATCGTCAGCCATGCGGACGCGGCGGCCGTCGTCAGTATCACCGCAAACCGCGTCGAGACGCCTGCCCTGAAGCAGCTCGGCACGGCTGCGGACCATGCAAGGCTCTCTCTCGAGGCGACATTGCGCGGCGCATTGTCCGGAACCGGCGCGCAGGATCTTGCCCTCTGGCGGGATGCGGGCGGGACGGTCGATATCGACCGTTTCACACTGTCGTTCGACCCGGTGGCGCTGAGACTGAACGCGACGCTTGCGCTGGATCAGCTGCTCCGACCGGAAGGCGCGGGCACCCTGGAGATCAAGGGGTTCGATGAAGCCATCGAAAACCTTGTGAGCGTGGGACATCTGACGCGGGATGCGGCGGAAGTTGCCCGGCTGGTACTCGGTGCCTTCAGCCGCACCAGCAACACGGACGCAACACGGGTTGTCAGCATGCCGGTCTCGGCGCAGGACGGGCGCGTGAGCGCCGGTCCCTTCACCCTATTCCGGTTTTCCGCCTTCTGAGCCCGCGTCCTTCTCACTGGAACCCGGTCCGCCCCAGGGGTTGGTGCCCTCCTGGTGCGCCTCGACAACACTGCGCCGGACTTCCCGCGTACGTTCGAAGAACTCAAAGAGCTTGTCGCCCTCACCCCACCGGATCTGCCGCTGCAAGGCGGTCAGATCCTCGGTGAAACGCTGCAGCATCTCCAGCACGGCTTCCTTGTTGTTCAGGAAGATGTCGCGCCACATGGTCGGGTCCGAACCGGCGATCCGGGTAAAGTCCCGGAAACCGCCGGCGGAGAACCGGATCACGTCCTGCCGCTCCTGCTCTTCCACATCGAAGGCCGTGCCGACGATTGTGTAGGCGATCAGGTGAGGCAAATGGGAGGTCAGCGCCAGCACCTTGTCGTGATAGGCCGCATCCATCACCTCGACGATGGCGCCGACGCGGGACCATAGCGCCTCGACTTTCGCCGTGGCCGCGGGGTCGACACCCTCTTCCGGCGTCAGCAGCCAGAAGCGACCCCGGAACAGCTCCGCAAACCCGGCATCGGGGCCGGATTTCTCCGACCCGGCGACCGGGTGCCCGGGAACGAAATGAACCCCTTCCGGAACCAGCGGCGCAACGTCACGCACCACCGCCATTTTCACCGAGCCGATATCCGTCAGAACCGCGCCCTGCTCCAGAGACGGCGCAATCTCGGCCATGATCCCGGCATAGGCTCCGACCGGCGCGCACAGCACGACACCGTCGGCGCCGGTGACGGCCTCTCCGGCGCTCTCGTGCACACTGTCGACAATGCCAAGCTCCAGCAGCCGGGCCCGGACCGCCGGATCCCGGTCGAAAGCCGCAAGATGCGCGGCGGCATTGTCTGCCTGTTTCACCGCGCGGGCGATGGAAGAGCCGATATTGCCGACGCCGATCAGCGCCAGCCGCTTAAAGACAGGCTCGTCCTGGGGAAGATCCACAGCGCTCATGATGCCGGCCTTTCCTTGCCGAGAAAGTCCGCCAGCGCATCGACCACGTCACGCATTTCCTCGCCGGTGCCGATGGACAGCCGGACGGTATCGGGCACGCCGTATCCGCCCATCTCCCGCACCAGAATGTTCCGGTCTGCAAGGAAAGCGCGGGCCTCCGCAGCCGTCCGCCCCTCTTCTTCCGGGAACCGCAGCAGCAGGAAGTTGGTCACTGTCGGCAGAGGCTCAAGGCCAAGCTCGGTGAACTTCTCCACGCTCCAGGGCAGCCAGCGATTGTTGCTTTCGACCACAGCTTCCTGGAAGGCCAGATCCTCGACGGCGGCAATGCCCGCCGCAATGGCCAGCGAGTTGACGCCGAACGGCTGCTTGATGCTTTCCAGCGTCGCCGCGATGTGCTTCGGCGCATAGGCCCAGCCAAGCCGCAACCCGGCCATGCCGTAGAGTTTCGAGAAGGTCCGCAGCATCACGACATTATCGTGCGCCTCGACCAGCTCGATACCGCTGTCGAAATCGTTCTTCGTTACGTATTCGCAATAGGCCGCATCCATGACCAGCAGGATATCGTCCCGCAGCCCGGCCCGCAGGCGCTTCACCTCATCCTGCGGAATGTAGGTGCCCGTCGGGTTGTTCGGGTTGGCGAGGAACACCATGCGGGTACGATCGCTGACGGCAGCAAGGATCGCATCGACGCTGACGGTGTATTCGTCATCCGGCGCCATCACCGGCACACCACCGGCGATCCGGGTCGCCATCGGGTAGACCAGGAAGCCGTACTGGGTGTGGATCGCCTCGTCGCCCGGCTCAAGATAGGCGAGGCACAGGGTCTGGATCAGCTCGTCGGAGCCGCAGCCGAAAACGATGCCCGCCGGATCGATGCCGTTACGCTTTGCCACCGCTTCGGCCAGACGGCTGGCGGCAACGGCAGGGTAGCGGTGCAGGTCCGGGGCGGCACTGCGCATCGCGGCGAGCGCCTTCGGGCTCATGCCGAGCGCACCTTCGTTGGCGGACAGGCGAATCACCCGTCCCGGCTTGGTCGCACCGCCGTGGTTCGGCGTGTAGCTGACCATGGTCGCGATGGAGGATTTCGGTTTGATAGACGGCGTCTTGTTGCTGGAAGACATGATTTTTTCAGTTCAAAAAGCGTGCGGGAGATCGGATCTGGGTCCGGCAGCGGGCCGAAAAATCAGCCGGCGTGAACCGGGACCGCGTAAGCGCCGATGCGGTAATAGGGCACCTCGCCTTCGCGGCCGCCCAGATGTCGCTCCAGCCCTTCCGGGATCTCCTGGAATCCGTCCTGCTCGATCAGCCGGTAGCCATCGCCCGCATCAATCACCTCGCCCGCGAGCTCGACACCGTCGCGCACCGCGAACAGCGTCTTGTCCTCGCCGGAGGATTCAGGCTCTTGGCCCGCAACGATGAAGGCATCGCCCGCGAATCCGTTGACGCCGACAGCGGCGCCGGTCTCGCAAAAAGGAAGCCGCGCAATGATGCGCGGCGTCGCCAGACCGGTTCTGTCGGAAACCAGCTGCGGCCACCATCGTGCGGAGGTCATCGGGAAGCCGGGCAGAACGCCAAGCGTCGCGGCGCCGCCCGCAATCGCGTCCAGCACGGCGTCAGCACTGTCCATACGCTCGATCGTCGCCGAAATACCGCAATGGTCACGCGCCAGATCGTAGACCTTCTCCGCGCCTTCCGGCAGGTAGACGGCGGCATGCACATGGGTCTGCATGTTCAGGTTGGCGCTCAGGATTTCGCGCCAGAACCGGATCAGCGTCGGGATGTTCAGGTAGGATTCGTTCCGCGCGACAAGGCGGCGGATGATTTGCGCCTCGCGGCCCGGACGGAAATAGGGACCACGGTCGCCGCCCTTGGCATCGGCGACCTGCTTGCCGATCTCGACGCGCCGCATCAACAGATCGTGCAAAGCCACGTCGATCCCGTCGATCTCCCGCCTCAGATCATCAAGCGTGCTCACCGGACTAGCCTTCCAATCGAACCCCGAACGGGTCCAGCCGGACCCGGAAAAAAGTAGAGTGCCGCAAAATTCCGTTTCCGGCGCGGCGGCTAGCAATAGCCGTGGCGCGCGCCGAATTCAAGCAGGCTTAGAACCGGTTGGCGGAAATTGGGCATGCCCCGCGGTCAGGCGGTTGCCTGAGCAACCGCCGTCATTGTCTGAAGATATCTTGCGGTCAGGCGATCTGGTCGCAGATTGCCAGCACCCGCTCCTTGATCATCGGCGTCGAGAATTCGCGGAAATCGGCCATGAAATCGGCCGCCTTGTGCTCCTCGAATGCGGCCATGTCGGTGTAGGACTCCCAGAGCTGGAAGGCGCCGGGATTTTCCTGATCGCGGGCAACGAGGAAGCCCTTGCAGCCTTCCTGGGTCAGGCTGTTGGCGGCGTGCTTCTTCAGGCGGGCCTCGAAGGCCGCGGCGTCGCTCTCGGCAACAACCAGTTTGACGGCGATCACGATCATTTCTGTTTCCTCCTCTGTAGACTTTCGGCCATGCGGCCATGGCCGCCGGCAGTGTTCAGGGCCGGCGTCCGGCGTGCGGGCAGCGGCAGGAGCTGCCTGATTTTCACCGCACGCCCCTTCGGCCGGGCATAGATCTGTTTCGTTGCCTCGATCAGTACCACACCGGAGAACCGGTTGAACCAGCGCTCGCCGAGTTTTTCCACGGCGGAGGCGGACCGCAGCAGCAACGGCGAATTCGAGGGTGGCATATAGAGCGCATGCGCGGTCAGGGACGGCGCGAACATATTGTCTTTCAGCAGGCGCGAAAGCTGCGAGGGGGAATAGGGATGACCGTGCCCGAACGGCGTGCGGTCGAGCCGGGCCCAGATACCGCGCCGGTTCGGCACCACCACCAGCAGCTTGCCGTTTCCGGCCAGCACCCGCCAGATCTCCTGCAGCATGGGCCGAAGCTGCTCGGTGCATTCCAGCGCATGCACCAGCAACACCTTGTCGACGGAGACATCCTGCAGCGGCAACTCGGCCTCGTCGGCGAGGCAGACCAGCCCCTTGCCCTCGCGCGGCCAGTGCAGCACGCCCTGCTGGGACGGCATCACCGCGATCACCCGCTCCGCCTCGTCCCGGAACGGGCGCAGAAACGGTGTCGCGTAGCCGAGTCCGAGCACGGTTTCGCCCTTGGTGCTCGGCCATAGCTCGCGGATACGGCGGCGGATCAGCCGCCGGGCAACCTGCCCGACGCGCGTACCGTAAAAATCCCAGAGATCGACTGCATCGTTGAACATGTTCCATACCGGCAGTTCACATGTCGCGAAGGGATCATAGTCGCCCGCTTGGCCGCGTCAAAAGGTTGATGCTACGGTCCCGCCAGCGTTTTCACGAAGCCCCACCGGATTCCAAGGAGCGAAGCAATGGCCCGTCTCGAAGTGGTGCTGGTCCCCGCCAGATCCGACAATTACGTCTATCTGCTGCATGATGCGGATAGCGGCGCGACAGCGGTGGTCGATCCCGGTGAAGCGGCCCCGGTTATCGCGGCGCTGGACGCGCGCGGCTGGAAGCCGAGCCACATCATCAACACCCACCATCACGGCGACCACATCGAAGGCAACGAGGCCGTGCGGTCCAGATATGACTGCACCCTGGTCGGCCCGAAATCGGAGACGGCGCGGATTGACCGTATGGACGTCACGCTGGCCGAGGGCGATGTGTTCGAGTTTGCCGGACACAAGGCGGAAATCTTCGAGACGCCGGGCCACACGCTGGGCCATATCGCCTTCTTTTTCCCGGATTCGGACATCCTGCTCTCCGGCGACACGCTGTTCGTGCTCGGTTGCGGCCGGGTGTTCGAGGGAACCATGGAGCAGATGTGGGACTCGCTGAAAAAACTGCGCGCCCTACCCGCCTCGACCCGGATCTATTGCGGCCATGAATATACCCAGTCGAACGCCCGCTTCGCGCTTTCGGTCGATGGCGGCAATGCCAAGCTGAAAGCCCAGGCGGCGGAGATCGACCGGTTGCGGGCGGAGGGCAAACCGACAGTGCCATCAACACTTGGCGACGAGCTGGAGACGAACCCGTTCCTGCGCGCCGACGATCCGGCGCTGGCCGCCGCCATCGGCATGGAGGGCGCCGGCCCGGCTGCCGTCTTCGCCGAAATCAGACGTCGTAAAGATAATTTCTAAGCCCACTTTCAGGGCAACCGGCTCACCGAGCCGGACATCCAAGGGAGCGTACAACCAATGAAACTGCTTTATGCACCGGCATCCCCCTTCGTCCGGAAGGTCCTCGTCTTCATCAAGGAACTCGGCCTTGAGGACAAGGTTGAGCTGATCAAGGTCTCCAGCACCGTGATCGACCCAAACGCCGAACTCGCCGCCAGCAACCCGGTCGCGAAGATCCCGACACTGGTGATGGACAATGGCAAAGGTCTCTTCGATTCCCGTGTCATCACCGCCTATCTCGACACCCTGGCCTCCTCGCCATCCTTCTACCCCGCTGCAGGCGAGGCGCGCTGGGATGTGCTGCGTATGGAAGCGACGGCAGACGGTCTGATGGATGCGGCGGTGAACAACCGCTATGAGCGCGGCCTGCGTCCGGCAGACAAGCAGTGGGACGCATGGAGCGACGGGCAGGTCAAGAAGGTGCATGGCGCCCTCAAGGCTCTCGACAGCGAAGCGGCAGCGTTCGGCGACAGGATCGATGCTGGCATCGTTGGCGCGGCCTGCGCCTGCGGCTATCTCGACTTCAGGTATCCGGATATCGGCTGGCGCGAGAGCTATCCGGCGCTCGGCGCCTGGTACGCCAAATTCTCCGAGCGTAAATCGATGCAGGAAACCCAGCCGCCGTCATGACCCAGGCATGAGCATTTCCGACTGGAAAGCCATCGTCGCAAAACTCGGGATGCAGCCGCATCCCGAGGGCGGCTACTATGCCGAAACCTGGCGCGATGCGCCGGGTGACGGCGGCCGCGGCACGGTGACCCAGATCTATTATCTGCTGCCGGCCGGGGAAGTCTCCGCCTGGCACCGGGTCACGGACGCCACCGAAATCTGGCATCATTACGCTGGCGCACCGCTTCTCCTGACGCTCTCGCCAGACGGGCAAGGCACCGAAGCACACCGTCTCGGCCCTGACGTTCTGGCCGGCCAGAAACCTCATGTCGTGGTTCCGGCAAACTGGTGGCAGGCGGCGGAAAGCCTCGGCGAATGGACGCTCGTCGGCTGCACCGTGGCGCCCGGCTTCGATTTTTCCGGCTTCGAAATGGCCCCGCCCGGCTGGCGGCCAGCGCCGCGCGGCCAGGCTTCGGATTAAACTCGCTCGATCACACCCATCTTCAGCATCCAGGCAAGTGCCCGGAAAGTCCGAGCCGACGGCATGACATCAAGCTCGCTCATATCCTGCTCGATGAACATCACCCCGTTCTGACGCATGCTGGCCACCAGCGCGCGTCCGTCACCGAGAGAGCGCATATCCATCGACGAGATCGGGTTTGCCTGCAGAAGATCCAGCAACTTCTCCGCATCCGCGACCGGTTGCACCCGGAAGCCCTTGCCGATGCGCTCGCTGGCAAACCCGGCAAAGGTCCTGAAAGGATCGCTGAGCTGGGGCACCGCCGCCGGGTCTTCATCGGAATAGAAGCCGCGCCGCTCTTCCAGATCGCGCCAGAGCGCATCATAAGCGCGCACAATAACCGGCCAGTCGTAAATCTCCCGCGCCCGGCGCCGGGCCGCGTCGCCCATCCGCCGCAGCAAGTCCGGCTGCTCCGCGAGCTGGGCCAGGGCGTCGACGGCTTTCGGGATCTCGACCGCGACATGCTGGGCGAGCACCCCGACATGGGCATCGTAATCGTCCTGCCCCACGGCCAGTCGCCAGGCATATTCGAACCCGGCACCGGCGGGCGGAATGACTGTCGGGATCAGAAACCCGGTCTCGCCGTGCAGCACGGTATCGCGATAGCCATCCCAGTCGCTGGAAATGGCCGGAAGCCCCGCCGCCATCGCCTCGACCGGGGTCAGACCGAAACTCTCCTGCACATTATCGACAAGGGAGATGAATACATCGGCAGCAGACAGCACCGCCTGTTTCACCGCCTCCTCGCGCGCATCGGCTTTCACCACCCTGATGTTTGGTGCGAAGGCCCGCGCCGCCGCATCGAACGCCGCTTCGGTTTCCGGATTGTAGTACCAGCCTGCCTCGATCAGCGTGACCGGACGGCCGATCCGCGCCGCAAGCTGTTCCAGCGCCCGGTACATCGGGATCGGATGCGCCTTGGTGTGATAGCTCAGGCGTCCGAGATAGAGCACGGTGAAACTGTCCGCCGGGATTCCGTGCTCCGCCCGGAAAGAGACTCCGGCGGCATCGGGAATGGCGGAGAGCGCTTCCACATCGGCCCCGAGCGGAATGACAGGGAGCTGGGGCTTGAATTCCGGGCGCCCCCGGACGATCCCGGCAAGGGCACCGGAATAATCCGCGATCAGCCGCTCGACCAGACTCTTTACCGACTGGGAGGCACAGATCAGCGCGTCCCAGGGCGCCATCGGAGCGACCAGCATTTCCCGGACAGCATCCTGCGCCCGCCGCGATGCCATGGCGTGGGTTACCCCGCTCAGGCTGTATTTGCCGCGCCCGACCAGCCGGCGATTCCAGGCCCGCTCGGCCAGCGCCGGGCCGGGCATGAACAGGCCGCTCAGATCCACCAGATCGCGGCCGCGATGCGCCGGAACATGGACAAGCGCGCGGGAGCCGGGGAACAGGGCCCTGAATTGCTCGAACCCCTCATGCGAGGCATGGATATGGACCGGATTCGCCGCGCCGTGCGCCAGATACGCCCGCAGGAATCCCGCATTCGCGACCTGCCGTCCGACCAGCCGTTTCGGGTCACCCGGTTCAACGGCAAAATGCAGTGCGGTTTGTCCCATCTTAGTCCCCTCCCTCGACCTTCGGCGCCTTGCGCCGGAAGATCATGTCCTTTGAGGCCAGCACGGCGCCGCCGACAATCAGCAGACAGGCCACGGCGACCACCCCCGTGAAGGGGGCGAGCCCGACCAGAATGAGCAGAAGTGTCGACAGCAACGGGGCAGCGTAGGACGACGCGCCAAGCGCCTGGATATCCCCGCGCTTCACCCCATAATCCCAGGTAAAGAAGGCACCGCCGACCGGACCGAGCCCGAGCAGGGCGACAGCGCCCCATTCCAGCGCCCCGTCCGGCCAGACCGTCTCTTCGAACGCCAGATGACAGAGGACACCAAGGATCGCCGCGACGGCGCAGAACCCGCCCACGGCCTCGGTCGGAACGGAACCGAAACGGCGCGACAGAACCGAATATCCGGACCAGGTAACGGCACAGATACAGGCCGCGCCATAGCCGAAGCTGAATCGCGGATCGAGGCTGAGCGTTTCGCCCCGCGTCACCAGCAGGGCCGCCCCGCCAAGCCCGAGCAAGGCACCCGCGACATGGAACCAGCGCAGCCGCTCCCCCGGCAGCAGGGCCGAGAAGACAACGATTAGCAACGGCCAGAGATAGGCGATCAGGCTGGCCTCGACCGTCGGCGCGTTGTCGATCGCGACGAAATAGAAGAAGTGATAGCCGAACAGGCCGCCGACCCCGAGCAGCCAGACCATCGGTTTCTGCCGCATATAGGTGAGCGGGTTTTCCCCCCGGACCAGCCAGAAGACGCAGGCAATCAGCGTCGCCACCGAGAAGCACATGGCGAGAAGCTGGAACGGCGGCACCTTGCCGGTGAGCGCGGTGAACAGCGCCAGCGCGGCCCACATGAGCACGGCCGTGAAGCCGATGGCGGTCGCCTTCAGGCGCGTTGCACGCTGGTCCACGATCAGAGTGCCCGGCGGGCCTTCAGGGCCTGGGTCAAGGTTCCGTCATCAAGGAAATCAAGCTCACCGCCGACCGGAACGCCACGCGCAAGCCGGGTGATGGAGAGATCGAGACCGGCCAGCCGGTCGGAGATGTAATGCGCGGTGGTCTGGCCATCGACAGTGGCATCCATGGCCAGAATCACTTCCTTCACCTCAGACGCACCGGAACGGGCGATCAGGCTGTCGAGATTGAGATCGTCCGGCCCGACACCGTCGAGCGCGGACAACAGACCGCCGAGAACGTGATACCGGCCCTTGAAGGCACTGGCCCGCTCCAGCGCCCAGACATCGCCGACATCCTCCACAACGCAGATCACCGAGCCGTCGCGGCTCTCGTCCTTGCAGATGTGGCAGGGATCGCTGGCATCGAGATTGCCGCAGACCGAACAGTCGCGCACCGCTTCCGCCGCCGCGCCAAGCGCGTCGGCCAGAGGACGCATCAGGGCTTCCCGCTTGCGCAACAGATGCAGCACCGCCCGGCGGGCCGAGCGCGGGCCGAGGCCCGGCAGCTTCGCCAGATAATGCATGACGCGGTCGAGCTCATCCATCGCGGGACTGTCCTGCCAGCCGCAACCGGATCAGAACGGCAGCTTGAAGCCTGGCGGCAAGGGCAGCCCGCCGGTCAGCTTCTGCATTTCGTCCTGCATCTTCTCATCCGCCTTCGCCTTGGCATCGTTGGCGGCGGCGATGATCAGGTCTTCCAGCACCTCGGTATCGGCCGGATCGACGAGGGAAGGATCGATCTTGATCCCCTTCATCTCTCCCTTGCCGGTCATCCTGACGGTGACCATGCCTGCCCCGCTGGAGCCCTCGACTTCCAGTTCCTGCAATTCCGCCTGCATTTCCTGCATGCGCTCCTGCATCTGCTGGACCTGCTTCATCATGTTGCCGAGATTTTTCATCTGGTCATGCCTCGTTCGCTTGACTGTCTTCGTCGCTGTAAGGGGCGGCCTCCGGGGCAGCGTCCTCGGGGATTTCCCTGACCAGCGGTCGAATGGCTTCTATCGTGCTTTCGGGGAAGGCTTCAAGCACCGCCGCGACCACCGGATGTTCGGAGATCGATTTCCGCTTCGCCGCCTCGGCATTCGCCTTGCGCTCCGCCAGGGTGTGAATGTCCTCGTCGCCCGGCACCGCATCATTCGCCTCGACGGTCCAGGGAATGCCGGTCCATTGCTTCAGCAGGGATGCAACCTGGCCCGGCAAACTGTCCGGCGCGCCGGGATCGAGCACGATTTCCAGCCGTCCCGCCTCGGCGGAAACCGGCCGCACCGAGCGACTGAGCTGTGCGTGCAGCAGCGCCTCGCGATGCTCTTCGAAGAGCGCGACCACGGCTTCGAAAGTCTCGGGAATGGCAGGGCCCGCGGGTTCTGCCTGGGCTGGCGGCGGGGCTGGCGACGGGGCTGGCGACGGGGCTGGACGCGTAGCAGACACCGGAGCAGCGGCTGGCTTTGGCACCATTGCGACCGGTGCCGGAGTTCGTTCGTTCTCTGTCGCCGTCTGGTTTTGCGCGGCCGCCGGTTGGCGTCCCGGAGCCGCGTCAGGTTTTCCCGCCTTGATCGCCTTTACCAGATCTCCCGGTGGCGGCAGGTCGGCCGTATAGGCCAGCCGGATCAGCACCATCTCGAGCGCGGCCAGCGTCGAGGGCGCGCCCTGCACCTCACCGAGACCCTTCAGCAGCATCTGCCAGGTCCGGGCCAGAACCGGCAGCGTGAGCTGGTCCGCGAAGGAAACACCGCGTGTCCGTTCCAGCTCGGAAGCGCCTTCCAGTGCCGATTCGCGGGCGGTCTTCAGCCGTGTGATCAGGTGCGTCAGATCCAGCAGATCCTGCAGCATCACCACGGGATCGGCGCCGGAGGCATACATGGAGCGAACATCGCCCAGCGCCTCGGCAACCTTGCCGCCCATCATTTTCTCGAACAGATCGAAGACCAGCGCCCGGTCGGCAAGGCCAAGCATGTCCTGCACCTGGGCCGCCGTGATCCGGCCGTCCGAAAGCGCCATCGCCTGATCGAGAATAGAGAGACCGTCGCGGGCAGAGCCGTCGGCGGCGCGGGAAATCAGCGCCAGGGCCTCGTCATCCGCCTCGACGCCTTCCTTGCCGCAGATGGTGCCGAACAGCTCCATCAGCTCGGACACATCGAATCGGCGCAGATCGAATCGCTGGCAGCGCGACAGCACGGTGATCGGCACCTTGCGGATCTCGGTGGTCGCAAAGATGAATTTCACATGCTCCGGCGGCTCTTCCAGCGTTTTCAGCAACGCATTGAAGGCGTTGCGGGAGAGCATGTGCACTTCATCGATGATGTAGACTTTGTAACGGGCGGAAACCGGCTTGTAGCGCACCCCGTCGATGATCTCGCGGATATCGTCCACGCCGGTACGCGAGGCCGCATCCATCTCCATCACGTCGACATGCCGGTCCTCGGTGATCGACCGGCAGGGATCGCATACGCCGCAGGGCGTCACGGTCGGCTCGCCCGAGCCATCCGGCCCGACGCAGTTGAGGCCCTTGGCGATGATCCGCGCCGTCGTCGTCTTGCCGACCCCGCGCACGCCGGTCAGCACGAAGGCATGAGCCAGACGGCCCGAGGCCAGCGCGTTCCGCAAGGTGCGGACAAGCGCGTCCTGACCTTTCAGGTCATCAAGCGTCTGCGGCCGGTATTTCCGCGCGAGCACACGGTATTCGGCCGGCGGCGCAGCAACGTCGCCTGCGGGGTCATCAATGATCTCGGAAGGTGTCTGATCGTCCATGCGGGGGATCATAGGGGAGAGGTGGAAGACTGGGAAGCGACCCGAGCTAAAACTCGTTACGGCTGCTTCCTTCCGGACCTGACCGGATTGGCGAGACGCTCGTCCGTCCCAGCCTTCCGGGCGGATCTATATCGGCAGATGGGGGCGGAATGCAAGGAGAGTCCGCCCTGCGAAGTCCGCGCCGGCTCCTTCGGAATGAAAATCATTTCTTGATAATGCATGTCATTTTCATAAATTCCCTGAATGGATGCACATTTCAGCAAAGATCCCCGGAGGAACCAGTATGCCTGAACCTGCAAGCCTGGGGCCATGCACGCCCTTTTTCATTGTCGGGAATCTGTCCATCTCCCTGGAGCATTATCTGGAGAAAATGGGGTTCGAATGCCGTTTCATGGCACCGGAAAGCGATCCGCAATTCGCCATTGTCGGACGTGGCCAGGCACAGATCATGGTCAAGTCGATCGACGGGACGGTCCCGCCCCTTCCGAACCCGGTCCGGCATGAATGGGCCCGGTGGGACACATTCGTGCATGTTGCGGAGCCGGATCTGCTCGCGGAAGAGCTGAAAGGACGCGGCGTCGCCTTCAAGGAGCCTCTCGCCGACACCGATGACGGGTTGCGGGGATTCGAAATCGCCGATCCGGACGGTTATGTCTGCTTCTTCGGACGTCCGGTCTGATCTCCGGCAGCCCTGAACGCGCCATCCGACCAGACCAGCGCCTTCACGCAACGCCGCAGATTGGTGCCGCCGCATTCGGATCCGTGCACCTGCAATAGCACCACCGGCATCTGTCCGAGCCGGGCCAGCGTCCAGCCCTTCGA
>TARA_R110002051_G_scaffold48299_3_pt1 | contig 36306 bp, 37 predicted proteins | sample TARA_R110002051 | Tara Oceans TARA_R110002051 (sample SAMEA4397023) | marine metagenome | biome: Polar Biome; feature: [MES] marine water layer (ENVO:01000295) within the mesopelagic zone...; material: water (ENVO:00002006), including particulate matter (ENVO:01000060) such as...... | reverse complement strand
GCCGCCTGCCGCAGAAACTGAACCACGACATCAAAGCTCTCATAGGGATGGTGGACGATGATATCCTTCTCCCGGATCGCCTCGAAACAATCACCGCCATGATCGCGAATGCGTTCCGGATAGCGCGGCTCATAGGGCGGGAAGACCAGATCGGCGCGGTCGTCGGGGATTAATTGATCGATTTGGGCCAGACCCAGCAGGCCCGGCACCGGCACCACGTCCTGGGCCTCGGCATGCATGTGGGCGACGATGAAATCGCGCAGAGCCGGCGGCATGTCGGCATCTAGCGTCAGGCGCACAATCACGCCGCGACGGCGCTGCTTGACCAAGCGTTCGAATTCCAGGACGAGATCTTCGGATTCTTCCTCGATCTCGATATCGCTGTCACGGATGACCCGGAAGGCGCCGCGTCCGAGCATTTCATAGCCCGGGAAGAGCTCGTCGACATACATCGACAACACCGTTTCCAGCGTCACGAAACGGCGATCCGGGCGGCCGCGTTCGCCGTGTGAGCGCGCCGGCAGTTCGACGAAACGCTTGACGCCCGATGGCATCGGGATCAGCGCATTCATCATCTTGGCGGTGCGGTTATTGCGTAATTGCAGCGCCAGCGCAAAGCCGAGATTGGGAATAAACGGAAAGGGATGCGCCGGATCGATCGCCAGCGGCGTGATCACCGGCAGGGTATGGGACAGGAATTCGCCGCGCAGCCAAGCGATATCGGCGCGCGACAGATCAGCCTCGGCGAGAACCCGTATGCCGAGTGCCGCGATTTCCTCGTGCAAACTGCACCAAAGGGCCTGTTGCTTGCCCATTAGCTCGCTGGCCAGAACATGGATCTGCTCGACCTGTTCGGCCGGCGTTAGCCCGTCGAGGCTGGCAGCGGTGACGCCATTGCGGATTTGGGCCCGCAGGCCGGCGACGCGCACCATATAGAACTCATCGAGATTGCTCGCCGATATCGACAGGAAACGCAGCCGTTCCAAGGCCGGGTGATTGGGGTTTTCGGCCTCGCCGATCACGCGCCGGTTAAAGCGCAGCCACGACAATTCCCGGTTCAGGAAACGCTCCGACGATGCCATCAGCGCCGCAATATCCGGCGTAGCGGTCGTGACGACGGGCAAGGTCATTCGCTGTCTCCATCCTCAACCAGGTCTTCGAGCACGGCCCGAGCGACGTTCCGGGTCACAGGGGTCTGCCGGGCCAGAGCCAGTTTATCCATCTGATCAACCAGCTGACGGGCCGCCGCAACGGATCGGTCCATGCGCGGCAAGAGATAGTCTATCACGCCGGGCCGCAGCGGTGCGCCACGATCATGGAATTGTTTCAGCAGAACGCGGGTCAGCAGCTCGTCATCGGGCTCGTGCAGCTCGACATGCGGCAGGGCCCGCAAGCGCGACACCAAATCTGGCAGGTTGGCCGGCCACAATACGGTCGGTTTGCGCCCGGTCAGCAAGAGGCCGGGAATCTCGCCCTCTGCAGCCCGGTTTATGGCATGGAACAGCGCCGCTTCAGGCACACCGCGATCAACGTCTTCAACCAGCACACAATGGCCCGAGGGCAACGAGGCCAGACCGGTTTCCAGCTCTGCAGCGGCGATGGTCTTCGCTTTGACGTCGCGGGCCCAGATCGCGGCTAGATGCGATTTTCCCGCTCCGGCAGGGCCGACCAGGGCCAGCGCGGCGCGTGGCCAGTCACGCCAGCGCGCCAGCGCAGCGACAGCCTCCGCATTGGCGCGGCCCTCAACGAATGTGTCGACGCTGAAATCCACTCTCACCGGCAGATTGAGCGCCATTTGCCCGGTCATGCGTACGGTCCGTTTCTGGCTTAAAAGGCGCTGCGAACAACCCAGCCCAGGCCGGGATGTTCTTCCAGCACCGCGCCGCGCGCAGCCAGCTCGGTCGTCAGCTGTTCAAGCGCACCGCGATAACTCACCGTCATCAGCGCCCCGTCACGCGAAACCGCGTCAAGCCGCGCATTGGTCACCAGCGAAGTTCCCGTCAACGCGCCCTGCAGCGATTGCCATTCCGGCAGGCCGCCATAAATCACCGTGACACGCATTTCCTCGGTGGACGTGTTGCGCACGATGGCGACGCGCTTCCAAGCGTTCTCGCGCCCGATCACGAAGCTCAAGGCACCGTCGCGCCAAGTGCCGCTCACGGTTTCAGGCCCCCAGGTATCAACGACCATCTCGGCGCCATCATCGAAGCTCACCAGAAAGCCGCCAATCCGGCGCACCCCATCGCGCTCCTGGGCCCGCAGGATGGCTATCCGGCTGACGCCATAGCGCGAGGCAAGTTCGCGCAGCCCTGGCTCGTCGAGCGCCAGCGCATCGCGGGCCGACAGAACCGCACGGCCATTATCTGCAGTCGGCACCGTCATCGGTGCCAGCGCGTTGGCATAGGAACGGCTGGTCCATGCCGCCATCCAGGGATTATCGTCCCAGAGGTAGAACTGACCATTCGCATCATAGATTGGCAGAACCAGCGTTGGGCGCGCTTGGGATTCGACGAAGGGCACACCATAGCTGGTGAGCAGGCGCACCACCGCACGTCGATTGAAATTGACCGACAGCTCGCCGAGATATCGCGTCGCGCTGCGTTGTTCATTGTCGATCTGCAGACCAGAAATGAGTTCGGCGATCGCGGAAGTGTCGAAGATGGAATCAATCGCGCCGGCCGATCCGAAATCAAGCGGCGTACCGATGCGGTCCTCCGGCAGGGTCATCCGTTCGATCAGGCGTTGGGCTGCCATCGCTTGGCCGCGCCGCATGGCGATGGTCTGGGCATCGAGCGCATTGCTGCCGGTCGCGTCGATGGAGACGCTGAGAATCGTATAGGGATCATCCGCGCTCGCGAGGGCGGGAATGGCGAAGAACAGGCAGATCGCGGCAAATATCGGTCGCACGGGCACGACTCCTTGGTATCGATTGGTCTTTAGTATAGCCAGACACAGTCGCGCGTGAAGCCCGTGACTTGCTTCTCAGGCAGGTTTCGACTGTACTCCGCCGCGTTTCAGACAGGGCTTGGAAACCAGCATGACCGTCAGCGATGATAAAAAACGCCCCAACGGGCTGACCTATGCCGGCAGCGGCGTCGATATCGATGCCGGCGATGCGCTGGTCGACCGCATCAAACCACTGGCCAAATCGACCCGTCGCCCCGGCGCTGCCGCCGATCTGGGCGGGTTTGGCGGCGCCTTCGATCTGAAGGCGGCCGGCTATAGCGATCCGATCCTGATTTCCGGCACTGACGGGGTTGGCACCAAGCTGCGCCTCGCCATCGATACCGGTAAGCTGGACACCGTCGGCATCGATCTGGTCGCGATGTGCGTCAATGACGTGCTGGCCCAGGGCGCCGAGCCTTTATATTTCCTCGATTATCTCGCGACCTCCCGGCTCGACCCGGTGCGCGGCGAAGCGATTATTGCCGGCATTGCCGCCGGTTGCCGCGAGAGCGGCTGCGCCCTGATAGGCGGCGAAACCGCTGAAATGCCGGGCATGTATGAGGGCGAGGATTTCGATCTGGCCGGCTTCGTCGTCGGCGCGGCCGAACGCGGCGCCCTGCTGCCCGACCATGAGCACATGGCCGCCGGCGATGCGCTGATCGGCCTCGCCTCCTCGGGCGTGCATTCCAATGGTTTCTCGCTGGTTCGCAAAGTGGTCGAGCTTTCCGGCCTTGCCTGGTCGGACCCGGCGCCCTTCGCGCCCGGCCTGACGCTGGGCGAAGCGCTGCTGGTTCCAACCCGACTTTATGTCAAAACCTGCCTGCCGCTGATCAAGGCCGGGCTGGTCAATGGGCTCGCCCATATTACCGGCGGCGGTCTGGTCGAGAACCCACCGCGCATGACCCCGGAGCATCTGGTGCCCGTGATTGATTACGACGCGTTTGAACTGCCGCCCGTCTTTGCCTGGCTGGCGAAAACCGGTGGCATCTCGACGCATGAAATGCACCGCACCTTCAATTGCGGCATCGGCATGCTACTCTGTGTTGCGCCCAAGGATGTCGATGCGACGATCAGCGCGCTTGCACAAGCCGGCGAGACCGCCATGATTATCGGCGAACTCAAACCAGCCTGACCTCAAACCAAAGCCAAGGATGCACAAGATGGCGAAAACCAAGATCGCTGTGCTCATTTCCGGGCGCGGTTCCAATATGCAGGCCATCATCGAGGCCGCGAAGTCCGAGAGCTATCCCGCTGAAATCGTGGTGGTCGTCTCCAATAACCCCGATGCCGCCGGCCTGGAATATGCCCGCGCCGCCGGGATTGAGACTGAAATCGTCGACCATCGCGAGTTCGAAACCCGCGAAGAGTTCGAACAGGCGCTCGACGCTGTGCTGAAGCTGTATGAAACCCGCATCGTCTGCCTGGCCGGCTTCATGCGCCTTCTCACGCCCTGGTTTACCGAACGCTGGCGCGATCTTCTGCTCAACATCCACCCCTCACTCCTGCCAGCTTTCAAAGGCCTGCACACCCATGAGCGGGCGCTGGAAACCGGCGTGCGCATCCATGGCTGTACGGTGCATTATGTGCGCCCGGAAATGGATGACGGACCGATCATCGGCCAAGCCGCCGTCCCCGTCCTGCCCGAGGATACGCCTGAGACGCTGGCGGCCCGTGTGGTGACCGCCGAACACAAGCTCTACCGCCAGTGCATCGCTTTGGCCTGTTCCGGCAAGGCGCGGGTCGCCGGCGAGCGGGTGCGTCTGCAGGTGCGTGAATTCGGTGCCGAATTGCTGATGAACCCGCACGACTGAGGCGGTTGGGGGTTCTCGCGATGCAGATCAACGACAGCCTCGAGATCGACGAAGCCGAGCTGGAAGAGCGCTATACCCGCGCTTCCGGACCTGGCGGTCAGCACGTCAACAAGACCGAGAGCGCGGTCCAGCTGCGCTTCAATCTCGCTGCCTCGACCTCCCTGCCGCCGGCCGTCAAGGCGCGTCTGGTACGCCTCGCCGCCAGCCGTCTGACCAAGGATGGCGTGCTGGTGATCCGCGCCGAGGAAACCCGCTCCCAGGAACGCAATCGCGCCGCCGCCCGCGAACGGCTCAAGGCCCTGGTGATCGAAGCCCTCACCCCGCCAAAGCCACGCATCAAATCGCGGCCCTCGCTGTCCTCGATCAAGAAGGTCAAGGCGGCCAAGGCGATCCGTGGGACACAAAAATCGCTGCGACAGAAGCCGGCGGCTGAGGATTAAGCAGTAGCGTCCCGGCCATGCACTTCGATGGTGATGTGCGATAGCCGCGCGATCACCGAGAGCGATTGCTTGTAGTGCTCAACCGGTTGCGGTGCGTGAGAAACCAGTGAGACGACCAGCGCCATATGGCCGGGACCAACGCGCCAGAGGTGCAGATCGCTGACGGCATCGCCCTCGCGCTCCAGAATTTCCTTCACACGCGAGGACATCGCCTCATCCGGCGTTGCATCAAGCAGCACCGCGCCGGCGCCGCGCATCAGCCCGACCGACCAACGCATGATGACGATGGCCCCGACAATGCCCATCAGCGGATCCATCCAGACCCAGCCATAGAAACGCCCGGCGAGCAGGCCGGCGATGGCCAGGACAGAGGTCAGCGCGTCGGTGAGGACGTGGAGATAGGCAGCGCGCAGATTATGATCCTCATGGTGATCGCCATGATCATGATCATGATCATGATCGTGATGGTCGTGATCATGGTGGGCGTGATCGTGGGCGTGGCCGTGCTCATGACCCGGATGCGCGTGCTCGCCCTGGTGCAGAAGCCAGGCGCTGGCGAGATTGACGATCAGGCCGAGCACGGCGACGGCAATCGCCTCGTCGAAGCGGATCGTGATCGGCGAGGCCAGCCGCATCACCGACTCATATCCGATCAGCAGCGCGACAATCGCCAGGATGATGGCGCTGGAAAATCCGGCCAGTTCGCCCAGCTTGCCGGTGCCGAAGGTGTAGCGCGGATCATGAGCGTGGCGGCGGGCAAACCAATAGGCCAAAGCGGCAATCGCCAGCGCGCCGGCATGGGTGGCCATGTGGAAGCCATCGGCCAGCAGCGCCATTGAGCCATAGATCGTGCCGGCAATGATTTCGCCGACCATCATTGCCGCGGTCAGGGCGATCACGATCCACGTGCGGCGCGCATTGCGGTCATGGTTTTCACCAAGGAAAACATGATCGTGACTCAAGGTCTTGAGAGATTCGGTGTGCATTGGAAATCCGTTCAAAGATATTTACTGATCTCGCGAAACTCGGCCAGCCGGTCGCGAACATCGGGCGGCAGGTCCTCGCTGGCCTCGACAAGGTGGTGATCGATATGGTCGAGGATCAGCACCTGCTTGGTCTTCTCCAGCGCCTTGATCACCGCCTGCATCTGCTGGGCGATGGCCAGCGCATCACGCCCCTCCTCGACCATGGTGACGACGGAGGTCAGATGGCCGCGCGCCCGGGCGAGGCGTTTGAGTATGTCGGAGTTATTGGCGTGGGACATGAGCAAGCACTATCCCCCCCGGGGGGATAGTGCAAGCCCCGATCCATCAGACGTGGACGGTCACAGAAACGAGCGCGTAAAGCGGCCCGCCCTTACTTCCCCACCGGCTGAGTTCCCGGACAACTGGTACTGTTCTCTGAGCCGTCGAACATGCGTGTGCGGCAAATAACCGTAGTGGGCCCCATGACGGCAGCCAGCAGATTCTCGCCGCGAGAGAGGTTGGCTTCGGTCAGGTCTGCCCCGGTCAATACAGCTGTCCTGAGCTGGGCACCGATGAGCCAGGCCTGGTTCAGGCGCGCATTGGTCAGATTGGCCCGCGTAAGATCGGCGCCGATCATCCAGGCCCCGGTGAGGTTGGCGCGGGTCAGGATGGCGCCGGTGAAATTGACGCCGACCAGGACGGCGCCCGTCAGATTGGCGCCGGTCAGGTCTGCCCCGGACAGATCGGACCCGCTGAGGTCGGCATGGGACAAATTAGCCCCGACCAACGTGCTGCGCCGCAGATCCGAATGCCTTAACGCCATGCCATTCATCTGGACGGAGGTGAAATTGGCGCCGCTCAAATTCGCCTCATAGCCTTGCGCCTCTGAAAGCGTCACCGAACGGAAATCCAGATTGGCGAATTGGACTCGCGACCAACCGGCCTGGGTCAGATTGGCACGGGTCAACTTCGCCCCCAGGAGTACGGTGTTCGCGTTCATGTGGGCTCCGGTCAGATTGGCGTCTTCAAAGTCAGCTCCACCCAGATCCGCGTGGCCAAAATCGACGTAGGACAGATTGGCGCCAGAGAAATCCATGTCACGCAGATTGCGCCCGGATAGATCGACGGCGGTCAGGTTCGCTCCATGAAAGTCGGCGTTGGAAAAATTCGTCGTCGCCAACAAACGGTGGGACGACAGGTCGACACGCGACAAGTCCGCATTGGACAAATCGGTGCGCGTCAACTCCGCGCCGGTCAGATTGGCGCCGCTCAAATTCTGATATGAAAGACGCGAACCGGTCAGCAAGGCCCGCGACAAATTCTCCCCGATCAATGAGCTGGCGGTAGAACTGAGTCCGCGCAAGTCGCAATCCGAACAGTCCTCGCCCCGGCTCAGGCGCCCCAGCGCAGTCGCATCAGGCGCCACCACCCCCAAAGGAGCGACCGCCAGCTCACTGCAGTCCCGATGCAGCACCGTACGGGCGTTGAGGCGAGTATTGCACAGTCTCGCGTGGTGGAAGCCGGTGCCCAGTTCCCGCACATTGCTCAAATCCGCCCCTGTGAGAATCGTCCCGTGGAGAGCCGTTTCCAGCATCAAGGCACCGCGCAGATTGGCACCGGTCAGATTGGTTCGCGACAGGTCCGCTCCGGTCAAATTCGCGTTCGACAGATTGGCACCCGACAGGTCCACCGAGCTCAAGGACGCGCCGGTGAGTTCGGCGCCGTGAAGGTCAGCGCCGCGCATACTCTGCCCGACCGCGCGGCTATCAATTTGGACATAGTTGGCATCCTGTGCCGCCGATACCCCCGCGAGGGCGAGCACGCCCAAGCTTGCCGCCAAGCCTGCCACTGCGATAAAATTGCGCATGCTACGTTCCCCCGAAAACAAATTTTCCATCAATGCTTTATGCGATTGAATGACACATTAGGCGCTCAGGGAATGATCACCTAATTCGGGGCAGGCGCAGCCGATCAGGGATGGTCCTGGCGCAGGCGCGCCGGCCCGGATTGGCTGGAGACGCCAGCCTTTGGCCGAGGCTCGCATTGCTGGGCCGCCCGGAGCCCGCCAGCATGACGTTGAGGGATCACCCTGCCCGCCGGCAACCAGGCCTCGCCGAGCCTCAGCCCGCGACGACAGTCTCACCGATCACCGCATCGATAGCCGCCAGATGGGCCTCGATCTCATCCGGCTCAAGGAAACTGCCGCGGAAGGAGTTCCGCGCCAGCTCGATGATCTCCTCGACCGTCAGACCAATCGCATCAGCCGTGCGGCGGTAATTCTCGTTGATATAGCCGCCGAAATAGGCCGGATCGTCGGAATTGATCGTCGCGCGCAAGCCCAGTGACAGCATGGTCTTGAGCGGGTGATCCTCGAGCCGGTCGATGACGCACAGGCGCAGGTTGGAGAGCGGGCAGACCGTCATCGTCATCTGTTCGCGGCCGAGACGAGCGACCAGTGTGCCGTCTTCCAGGGCGCGATTGCCGTGGTCGAGCCGGTCGATCTCCAGCATGTCGAGGGCCTCGTGGATGTAGGCGGGCGGCCCCTCTTCGCCAGCATGGGCGACGCGCAGCAGGCCGAGCGTCCCAGCGGCGGCAAAGACTTGGCGGAATTTCGATGGTGGGTGGCCGAGTTCGGAGGAATCCAGCCCGACGCCGTCAATGCGGTCGAGATGTTCGGCGGCCATTTCCAGCGTCTCGAAAGCGGCTTCTTCGGAGAGATGTCGCAGAAAGCACAGGATGAGTTTCGAGGTTATGCCCCACTTGGCCTCGCCCGCATCAAGGGCGGAGGTGATGCCATTAACGACGGTGGCGAAGGCAATGCCGCGATCCGTATGGCCCTGAGGATCGAAGAAAACCTCGACATGACGGACATTGTCTTCATGGACGCGGGCGAGATAGGCCATCGTCAAATCGTGGAAATCAGCTTCCGTGATCAACACATTCATGCCGACATAATAGATGTCGAGAAAGTCCTGCAGATTGCTGAAATCATAGGCCTTGCGGATATCTTCAACCGAGGCGAAGGGAATTTCGATCCCGTTGCGCCTGGCCAGCTCAAACATCAATTCCGGCTCGAGCGAGCCTTCCAGGTGCAGGTGAAGTTCGGCCTTGGGCAGGCGCTCGATCAGGGCGTGAAGGGAAGACATGCCGGGCCTCGCAGGTGCTGGGAAATGAGTCGGCGACAAGGTGACCGCGCTCGCGCCAGTCGGCAAGGCCCACAACGACAATATTCCCGGCGCTGGCCAGGCTGGGCCGTCAGCCCTCGCAGCGGGCCTCGGTTCGGCTGGCGAGCTCGGCACACAAGGCATTGGCACCAATCGCGTCACCGCCGGCCAGCAACAGCCCGGCCAATTCACGCAATGCCGCTACATTATAGGGGTCCCAATAGAGGATGCGGCGATACCAGAGTTCCGCCGCTGCCGCATCGCCGCTTTCGCCATGGCGCCTAGCGATCAACAGGCCGGTCTCGCTATACCAGGGCCGGATCAGCACGGCTTGGACATCATAGACCCGGCTCATCGCCTCATAGGCCTGTTCCATATGCATCAGGGAGAGATCGGCCTCGCCGCGGATATCATACAGATCGCCGAGATTCATATGGGCCTCCCAGGCGTCCGGGTCGAGCACCAGCGCCCGGTCATAGGCGTCGATCGCGCTATCGAGATCCCCTTGGGCGGAGACCGCCAGGCCGAGCGCGCGCCAACCCAGCGCCCAAGATGGGTCGGCGGCAGTGGCGCGGCGGGCCAACGCCTCGGCCTGTGCCAGTTGATGCAGGTCCGTCGGGTCAACCACCCCGCCGGCGCGCAACACGGCCGCCAGACGCGATCCGGACGCCGCCGCCTCGGACATGCCCGGCGCAAAACGAACCACGCGCTGGGTCAGCGTATTGGCGAGGCCGGCCAATGCCGGGGCGTAATCAGAGTCGAGATTAAGCGCCTGCTGGTACAGCCGCCGCGCCGCCTCGTTATCGCTCTCCGCAAACTGGTAGTAAAAATCATCCCCGCGCCGGACCAGCTGGTCCAGTTGACTGTCCGACGCCACCGGCTTGGCGCCCATCACACTGGTCAGGGACAACGCCGCGAACAGGGTCACTGCCAGTGCCGCCAAAATGACAGTGCGGCGCCGGCGGAGCCAAGGCCGGTGTTCGGAAGCGCCGGCGGGCGCACCCGCGGCGCCGGGCAAGGCCACAGGTGTGAGCGTGAGCCGGTAGCCGCGCTTGGGTACTGTTTCGACATAGCGGCGGGTGCGGCCGGTGTCGCCGAGCGCCTGGCGCAGTTTCCAGACACAGCGTGCCATCGCATCGTCATTGACGATAACGCCCGGCCAGATCGCAGCGGCAATCTCCTCGCGCGCCAACACCTGATCCGGCTTGCCGGCCAGCAAGACCAGCAGGTCCATCACCTTCGGCTCGATATCACACACCGCATCCGGCCCGGTCAAACGGTTGGCGCGCGGCTCGACGCGCCAATCTCCGAGCTGGAAGGTTCCAGATAAATCCATTTCGAACGAACACCTCACCTCTGGTCAGAAAAAGGTCGGCCAAGCAGGAAGTCCCGGTCATGGCCTTCCTGTCCGGAGTCCCGCTTCGTCGCTGCGAGCAAATCGGGGCCCTGTCGGTGCCCAACGTGAAAGGCTAAGGAGTAACTCATGTTTCGCCAACTCATTCTGTCCATCGCCGTCAGCTGTCTGACATCCCCCCTCGCCTGCGCCCAGAACGAGGCCGTGCCCGAGCCTGATCGGGCAACACTCTACCCGGCGCAAGCCGTGCAAGCCGATTTTGACCAGCTCTATGCCGGGCTGCGCGAAGGCGATTACAATCTGTTCGCCGTGACACCGCAGGCGGTCTTCGACCAGCGCTTCGCGGAAATGCGGGCCGACTTTGACCATCCTATGGCCCGGTTTGAGGTCCAGCGCGACTTTCAGCTGTTTGCCGCCCTCGCCCGACACGGCCATACGCGGCTGGAATTTCCGATGGATGCGTTTGACGCCTATCGCGTCGCCGGCGGCGTCGCCTTTCCGGTTTCGATCCGGGTGCAACAGCACGGCGTTTTCGTGGAGTCGGATGCGACCGGATTGCCGGATATCAAGCCGGGCGATGAAATTCTCGGCTTTAACGGCCTGCCCAATTCGATCTGGATGCAGCGCCTCACCCGGCATATCTCGGCGGAAACCCCGATCCTCGCCCACACCTTGCTGGAATATTATCTGCCGGGCCTAATCTGGATCGAGTGGCCGGAGCTGACATCGGCAACACTTCAGGTGCGTCATGCCGATGGCAGCGAGAGCGATCTGGTCATCCCCTTCATTGATCGCGAAACCCGCGCAGCGCGTACCGAGCGCTCGGTTGAGAGTTTCAGCTTGGACGGTCATGACGCTCACATGATCACGCCGCAAATCGCCTATCTGCGCCCCGGCCCTTTCTACAACGACACTCCCGGCGGCCATGCGTGGGACACGTCGGATTTCACCAGCTTTGTCGACGCCGCCTTCGAACAGTTCCTCGCCGCCGGCGCCGAGCGCCTTATCCTTGACCTGCGCGATAATCCGGGCGGCGACAATTCCTTCTCCGACCCGATGATCGCCTGGTTCGCCGACCGCGATTTCGTGTTCGCCTCTGACTTCTCAATTCGTGTCAGCCCGGAAAGCGTCGCCTCCAACCAGGCGCGGATTGATGCCGCACCGGCGGGTCAGGCCGGGCCGTCAGAACAGCTTGCAGCGCTCTATGCCGGCACCCCGATTGGCGAGACCGTCTCGTTCGAGCTGCCAATGGCCAGCCCGCGCCAGGGCGCCCGTTTTGACGGCGAGGTCTGGGTCTTGGTCAACCGCTATTCCTTCTCCAACGCGGTCAATGTCGCAGCGCTGGTTCAGGATTACGGCTTCGGGCACGTCGCCGGCGAGACCACGGCCGACATGTCGACCACCTATGGCGCGATGGAGCATTTCACGCTGGACCAGACCGGCCTGCAGGTCGGCTATCCCAAGGCCCACATCATCCGCCCTAATGGCGAAACCCGCTCCCACCCGGTCACGCCGGACCTCATCCTGGACTTCCCGGCCATTCGCGGACCACGCGATGTTGTGTTGGAACAGCTGATGGCGCGGCTTAGCGAGGACGATTGACCGAGCACGATCATCGCCGTCGTCCCCACAAGGATGGCGGCGATGCCACACGGTTCAGCCCGCCGTCCAGATCATCGCGACCGTCGCGATGAAGACCGCACCGATAGAGAAGTTCAAAATGCGGGCATGATGATGATTGCCCATCACGCGCCGCAGCATGCCGCCAGCCAGCACATAGAGCAGGCCGCAAGGCGTGCCGAACAGGGCAAAGATGCCGACCATGATCAACGCGCGCTCGCCCGATGTTGCCGCCAGCGCCGAATAGCCGCCGACGATCGACATCGCCAGCAGCAGGCCCTTTGGATTGACCCATTGGAACAGCATTGCCTCATGCACCCGCATCGGACGGGCGCCAGGCTTTGCCGTCTCGGCCGGATCCGTGACGCCGCCGCGGATCCCGGCCCGGATATAGGTCCAACCCATCCATCCCAGCCAGATCGCACCACCGATCCGCACGGCAAACGCGGTCCAGGCGAAGCGTTCGAACAACTCGCCCAGCCCGAACACCATCGCCACCAGCAGCACCGCGAAACCGAGATTGGCGCCGATCCAGTGCGGCACGGCGGCGCGCGATCCATAAAGCGCGCTCGATGTCAGCAGGATCAGATTATTCGGCCCCGGCGTGCCCCACATGGCGAGGATCAAGCCGGCCAGACTGACCATCAATGCGATATCCAGAACTACTCTCCGCTGGTTGGCATCAGCCCCCTGAACAGGCCCGCCCTCAACCAGTTCAGCCCGGCCAAGGCAAGTGGCGAGTTCTTCAGCGACAAGCCAGCCAGGTCAACCATGTGCGGTCATGTCCGGGTATTCGGCGCGCAGTCGAGATGAATCGCCAAACGTCGCAATCCAGATCAGGGCCTCTGTCACGCTGGATACGACGCCGGTGAAGATGCGGGCAACGCGGCACGTGGGATCATATCCTTCCAAGCCATGCTCCAGGTGCTCTTCTTCCTCCACTCTGACGGACTCAATCACCGCAGCCAGCTTGGGGTCGCGTTCTTGTAGGAACCGAATCTGCTCATGCAGATGACCGTGAACGGTGGTTTCGATCGCTGCCGTGCACGCCATGATTCCGCGTTCACCGCCCAGCAAGCTGACAAGTCCGAGCAGCCACCCGCCCGAAACCCACAACACTGTTCCCGGGCACGGCGATAGCCCCCGCTCGTTCATTGCGAGCAAAAAGCGCTTGTGGTGATCCACTTCATGCACGCGTGCTGCTCGCAGGAATGTCCGTGTCTGCGAGCGCATAAGCGCAGCCGCCAAGAGTTGAGCGCTATAGATCGCGATCGCGCCCGCCTCTCCCGCTGCATTGACCCGCAATATCCGCCCGCGCGTCCGCTCAAGTGGAAATTGTGCATCAATGTCCGAGTTCGTCATAGCGAGCCTATCGATGCAATCTGCGAGAGATCAATCAGTAGATTGCTCGCGTCGCCAATCAAGCCATAATCACAAGAAGACTCGGCGCTTCCGTCGAGCCTTCTTGTATCCACCGACTTCAACCCTAGCCGACCCGTTCGGGACCGGAAAAGAAATAGGCGAATTATTCAGCGGCCGCTTCGGCGGCGTCCAGGTATCCTGTCAGATCAGCGCCAAAAGCTGGCGCGCAGCCTCTTCGGACGAGGCGGGATTCTGGCCGGTCACCAGCTTGCCATCGACGCGCACGAAACTGGCCCAGTCCTCGCCCTTCTCATACAGGCCGCCCTTGCTCGCCAGCATGTCCTCGACCAGGAAGGGCACAATATCGGTCAGGCCGGCAGCGGCCTCTTCGCTATTGGTGAAGCCGGTGACGTGCTTGCCGCTGACCAGGGGTTTACCATCGCTGCCCAGCGTATGGCGGAACACCGCCGGTGCGTGGCAGACCGCGCCGACCGGGCGGTCCTGGGCGGTAAAAGCCTCGATCAGGCGTCGACTGTCGGCGTCCTCGGCGAGATCCCAGAGCGGGCCATGGCCGCCGGGATAGAAGATGGCGTCAAAACCGTCCGCCTTGATGCCGGCGAGTTTGTGCGTGGCCGCGAGTGCTGCCTGGGCCGGTTTGTCGGACTTGAAACGACGGGTCGCCTCGGTCTGGGAGTCCTCGGCGTCGCTTTTGGGATCGAGCGGCGGCTGGCCGCCGGCCGGCGATGCCAGAACAATCTCGGCCCCGGCATCCTTGAAGACGTAGAAGGGCGCAGCGAACTCCTCCAGCCAGAAACCGGTCTTCTCGCCGGTTTCGCCGAGTTTGTCGTGCGAGGTCAGGACCATGAGTATCTTCATTTGATCGTCTCCAATGAGTGTGTCGGCGATAATTATTGCCCGGAGCGGTCATCAGCATGTGGGCCTGCGGTGGGGGGCATTCAAGGCGCCGCACCCTCGCAATCCCACAACGAAAAAGGCCCGACGTTTCCGCCGGGCCCCTGTCCGCAGATCGGATGATCAGCCTTAGCCGACCAGTTCGGTACCGGCGAAGAAATAGGCGATCTCTTCAGCGGCGGTCTCGGCGGCGTCGGAACCGTGCACCGAATTGGCTTCGATCGACTCGGCGAACTCCTTGCGGATTGTGCCAGCGTCGGCCTGTTCCGGATTGGTGGCGCCCATGACGTCGCGATACTTGGCAATGCCGTTCTCGCCTTCAAGCACCTGGACCACGACCGGGCCGGAAATCATGAAGGAGACAAGGTCGTTGAAGAATGGGCGGGCCTTGTGAACGCCGTAGAAAGTCTCGGCCTGGGCCTTGCTCAGCTGGATGCGCTTTTGCGCGATGATGCGCAGGCCAGCGGCTTCAATCTTGGCATTGATGGCGCCGGTCAGATTGCGGGCAGTGGCGTCAGGTTTGATGATCGAGAAGGTGCGTTGCAGCGCCATGTCAGAATTTCCTTGGATTGGGGAGATGGGATTGACCGGCTTGGCCGGGGTGGAGATGTTGCGCGGGCTTATAGCGGCGCTTGCGCAATCTGTGAAGCCGGGGTACGCGCCTGCCCATGCTACACATCAATGATCTGACATATCGTATCGAAGGCCGAATGCTGTTCGACCAAGCGACCTTTTCCCTGCCGCCAAAATGCAAGATGGGACTGGTTGGGCGCAATGGCACCGGCAAGTCGACCCTGTTCCGGCTGATCCGCGGCGAAGTCTCGCCGGAGAGCGGGGATACCACGCTGCGCAAGGGTGCCCGCGTCGGCTGGGTCGCCCAGGAAGCACCCGGCGGCGATGAAAGTCTGATCTCCGTCGTGCTCGATGCCGATCTGGAACGCGCCGCCCTCTTGACCGAGGCCGAGACCGCGACCGATCCGCACCGGATTGCCGAAATCCAGATTCGATTGGCTGATATCGATGCCCACACCGCCGAAGCGCGTGCCGGTTCCATTCTCTCCGGTCTGGGTTTCACAGCTGAAGAGCAGTTGCGGTCCTGCCGTGAATTCTCCGGTGGTTGGCGGATGCGTGTCGCCCTCGCCGCGACCCTGTTTGCCGAGCCCGATGTACTGCTGCTCGATGAGCCGACCAATTATCTCGACCTTGAAGGCGTGATGTGGCTGCAGACCTATCTCAAATCCTTCCCCGGCGCCGTGTTGGTGATCTCGCACGACCGGGATCTATTGAACGGTTCGATGCAACGCATCGCGCATTTGAAGGACGGCAAGGTCAATATTTTCGAAGGCGGCTATGACGACTTCGAAAAAGCCCTGGCCGAGCGTCAGCGGCTGCAGGTCAAGATGGCCGACAAACAGGATGCCGAGCGGCGCCACTTGCAGGCCTTCGTCGACCGCTTCAAGGCCAAGGCCTCGAAAGCCAAACAGGCCCAGTCGCGCGTCAAGCGGTTGGAGAAAATGCAGCCGGTTGCCACCATGGTCGCAGACCCCGTCGCACCCTTCCTGTTTCCGGCACCGAAAAAGGCGATGGCCCCGCCGATCGTACGGCTGGAAGAAGTCGATGCCGGCTATGCGCCCGGCAAGCCGGTGCTGCGCAATATCAATCTGCGCATTGATCCCGATGACCGTATCGGCATTCTCGGCCGCAACGGTGCCGGCAAATCGACCCTGGCGAAGTTACTGTGCGACAAACTGCTGCCGCTGTCGGGCCATATGCGCCATCACAAGAAGCTGCAGATCGCCTATTTCGCCCAGCACCAGATTGACGGTCTGCACGCCGACACGTCTGCCTATCAGCACGTGATCGATCTTATGCCCGACGGTACCGAAGCCCAGCGCCGCGGCCGTCTGGCCCGTTTCGGCCTGCCTCGCGACCGCCAGGAAACGCCGGCCGGTTCGCTGTCAGGCGGCGAGAAGGCGCGGTTGATGTTCAACCTGATCACCTTCCATGGCCCGCATTTGCTGATCCTCGATGAGCCGACCAATCACCTCGATATGGACAGCCGCTCGGCCCTGATCATGGCGCTCAATGAGTATGAAGGCGCCGTCATCCTGATCAGTCACGACCGCAATCTGATCGAAAGCTCGGTCGACCGCCTCTGGCTGGTCGCCGATGGCTCGGTCACCGCCTATGACGAGGATATCGAGACTTATCGTCAGAGCTTTTCCGGACGTCCTGCCCGTGCGGCAAAACGCGAAAAGAAAGACCTGCCGCAGGACGACAAGAGCGTCAAACGCCGCAATCTCGCCGCCCGCCGCGACGAGCTCAAGCCCCTGCGAACCGAATCGGCGCGTTGGTCGAAGGAAGCGGATCGTCTGCGCGGCATTATGGACGTGATTGATCGCGGCCTCGCTACGCCGGGTCTATACAAGAAAGACCCCAAGGCGGCCAAGGATCTGCAAATGAAGCGCGCCAAGGCGGTCGAACTGATCGATGCCGCCGAAGCCAAATGGCTGGCGGCTGAGGAAAAGCTGGAAGCGGCACGGGCCGGATAGGCATGCGAGCCCGGTTCCCACTATGACGCCAAGGTGAGTGTCAGGTAATCAGGCAGACATACAGGTGCCAGAATTCGTTCGTTAACTTGATCCTTCTCAAACCAAGGGGATTGTTATGTTTCGTTTTGCCATGCTGGCCGCCTTCGGCCTTGCCCTCACATCCGCCTGTGCCGCTGTCGCACAGACCAGCCCGGAATCGCAGACCGGTCCGGAATCTATGACTGAAGCCGAGATCAATACCGAATTGACTGCCCTCGATCATGCGATGTTCGAGGCCACATTTGACACCTGCGATCTGGACCGGATCCGCTCGCTGATCACCGATGATGTCGAATTCTACCATGACCGTAGCGGTCTGGAGATCACCGACGCTGATTCATTCATGGCCCAGGTCAATTGCCTGAACTGGACCCAGGGCGATGATCCGCAGATCCGGCGCGTACTGGAGCCCGGCAGTCTCACCAGCCGTCGGCTGGGCAATTACGGCGCAATGCAGACCGGCCGCCACAGCTTTTACATGGTCCATGATGATGGCAGCGAGCAATTGCTCGAAACCGCCAATTTCATCCATATCTGGCGTTATTCCCCTGATGGCTGGCGCATTGCCCGCATCATCAGCTATGACCACCAGGACGTCGACGCCGCCCAATAGCGGCCCGTAGTAAAAAGGGGACAGGTATATTTAACGCGCAATCGGTCCGGTTTGCCTGCGAAGGCACGGCGGCACGGGCGCGTTAAATATACCTGTCCCCTTTTCACGTTGCACCAAAATCTCCACGCCGTCTCCGGCTGGAGGGATGGGAGGGTGTGGGACGCCTTGCGGGCCCCGTCTCGAAATAATCAGGGATGTACCGTCGAGCCCTGATGCCGCTCTTCCCCAATCATGGCCTCACCGGAACTTGTGTTGTCAAACCTTCGTGCGGGTGAGCTCCACGCTCCCGATCGCCGCCAGTGACTGAGCTCACACCTCCCGTGCGACCGGAACGACGTGATTATGCGAGCGGCTGGAGGGGGTCGGGATAAGTTCAATATAAACCCGTCATCCTGGCGAACGCCGGGACCTCGATATCATAGGCTCCGACCCTGTCACGTCGAGGTCCTGACCTGCGTCAGGATGACGTGGGATAATTGTTTTGGTGAGGGATATGCGGGTCGAGCTGGTGATGGCTTCGCAATCCCGCATCCGGCTACCCCTACCCGCAGGTCAGGCTCTCGACCGTGTCGTCATCGGCGATCCGGATTGTCAGGCGTTCGGGAATGAAATCCATCGTGACACGGGAATAGCGGCCGACGACACGGTAGTTGTCCGGGAGCGTGCGGGAATCGACGGCGATGCGCGGTTGGCCGACATAGTGTTGTAGGGCTTCCATGCCGCACGAACCGGTGATCGGGCGCTGGACTTGGGCGGTGCCGATATCCTGGACCTCGCCCATGGCGGGCATGTCGGAGGCCGGCTGAGCAGTCGCAACTGGCTGCGTAGCCGCTGGCTCGGGCATCGGCACCGCGCGTTGGCGCCCCGGCGACAGATCGAAGGCACAGCCGGCAAGGATGAGGCCGGCCAGCAGAATTGAAACGCGTTGCATCAGATCAAATCCGCTCGATCAACCACACCAGATGCGTACGATAACGCCGTCGCCATCGAGATCAAGATTGAGACGGTCTGGTCTGTGATCCATCGTTACGGGCTGACCGGGCGAGATCGGGCGCACGGTGCGGGCCAGGCTTTCCAGATCAACCTCGCTGACCGGTTGGCCGAGCAGATATTCGCGCGCTTGGGCACCGCAACTATCCGCACCGGGCTCATAGCCGGGCAGACTGGTCACCGGCGGCGCGCCATCGGGGGTCACGGCGCAGGCCGAGACGGCCAACGCCGCCAATACAGGCATTAGAATACGCTTGCTCATGCTTTCTTCTCCCAGCGGCCTTCCGGCGATTGGCGCCAGTATGACAGGGTTCGCTCGGGCAGTGTGAGCTGTTTCCATAAACGTCGCGCCGCATTGACGGCACTCTCGTTCTGGCCGTCGAACATGACGATGACGCGCTCGAACGTGTCGGGGTTTTCCGGCACCGCGCCGTCGAGCAGGAAGAGGCATTGCGCCTGGTTGGGATTGGTCTCGTCGCTCGCCAGCAGGACGGGTTGGCGTTCCGGCTCCGGTTGATCGGCCAAGCCGTGCGGCAGGAAACTGGTTTCACGCCAGGTCCAGAGCGACTGGTCGAGTGAGGCCAGGCGCTCGCCGTCGTTCGAGCGCACCAGCGCCCGCCAACCCTTGGCCAGCGTCTTTTCGAGCAATTCAGGCAAAACCTCTTCAGGGCCGGAACGCTCAAGATGATAAAACCAGATATCAGCCGGCATAAGAAAAAAGGGCGGCCCGAAAGCCGCCCTCTCCTTGGGTTCGAAGGCTAGCCCTCGTAGTTATCGCGCACGAAGCGGTCGAGCATGCGCACGCCCCAGCCGGTGCCCCAGCTGGGCTGACGGGGATCGTCCTTCATGCCGCCCATCGCCGTGCCGGCAATGTCGATGTGGCACCAAGGTTTGTCGTTGACGAAACGGTGAAGGAATTCCGCCGCCGAGATCGAGCCGGCCAAACGGCCTTCGCCAACATTGCGCATGTCGGCATTCTTGGTCTCGATATGCTTTTCATAATCGGCACCAAGCGGCAGACGCCAGACCGGCTCGTCCGAGGCGTTACCGGCGGCAAACAGGCGTTCGGCAATCGTATCGTCATTGGAGAAGATGCCGGCGCGGGTATTGCCGAGCGCGATCAGGATGGCGCCGGTCAGCGTGGCCAGATCAATCATCAGGGCTGGATCGAAGCGCTGCTGCGAATACCACAACACGTCGGCGAGTACGAGACGGCCTTCCGCATCGGTGTTGAGAATTTCGATGGTCTGACCCGACATCGAGGTGACGATATCGCCGGGACGCTGGGCATTGCCGTCGGGCATGTTCTCGACCAGGCCGACAATGCCGATCGCATTGACCTTGGCCTTGCGGCCCGACAGGGCGTGCATCAGGCCGACCACAGCGGCCGAACCGCCCATATCGCCCTTCATCTCGTCCATGCCGGCGCCCGGCTTGAGTGAGATACCACCGGCATCAAAGGTCAGGCCCTTGCCGACGAAGACGAGTGGCTTGTCGCCCTTTTTGCCGCCATTCCATTTCATGATCGCGATATGGCTCTCGAATTCCGAGCCTTGGCCGACGCCGAGCAGGGAATGCATGCCCAGTTTGAGCATTTGCGCTTCATCGAGGATCTCGATTTCGAGGCCGAGCTTGGCCATGCCTTCGATCTGCTTGGCATAGGTTTCCGGGTTGAGAATGTTCGGTGGCTGGTTGAGCAGTTCGCGCGCCACATCGACACCGTCCGCAACCGAGGCCCAATTCTTCCAGGCCGCTTGCGCAGCCGCGACATCATCGACGGCAATCGCGACGGAGGTCAGCGAAGGGCGTTTGTCCTCGGACAGCTTGGTGCGGTATTGGTCGAAGCGATAGGCGGCCAGGCGGGCACCGAGCCCGGCGCGAGCTGCACCTTCGGCATCCGCTTCACCATCGAGGCGCAGCGTCACAGCCGTCTCGCCGCCGGTCAGCAGTTTGGCGACCACAGCAGCGGCGGCCTTCTCGAGCACGCTTTCACTCAGCTTGGCCTTGTCGCCAAGGCCGAAAACAACGATTCGCCCGGCATCGATTCCGGCCGGAGCGATAATTTCCAGCGCCTCACCAGCACCGCCCTTGAAGCGTGACGCCGCGATGGCGCGGCCGATGGCGCCGGAGGTGGCTGCATCGACGGATTTCGCCGCAGCCGATAGCGATAGCTTGTCATAAACTGGAACAGCGATGGCTCCATTGGCGGAACCAGCAGTAACGAATTCGATCTTCATGGCTTGACCCTTTTTGAAAAGCGGGGGCTCCAAAATGTGCATGGGGCCGAAAAGATGGATTGCGGAAGTGGTATCCGATCCAGACGTGAGATAGAAGGCGGATCACGCAGCGAAAACTCGGTCATGATTCTGGTTCAACGTTATTTCTTCCGACAAATGCTCTGGCCGTTCATTACGGCAGTCTCGGCGCTCGCTGGTCTGGCTCTGCTGACGCAGAGTCTTTCGAATGTCGATCTGGTTTCAGGTCATTCCCAAACGGCCCTCACCTTCTTGAAAGTAACCTTGCTGGCGCTGCCGCAATTGACCGCCCTGCTGGTGCCGATTGCCCTGTTCATCGCCCTATTGTCGGGCATGAACCGGCTTTCGGCCGACAGCGAATTCGTGATCGCCTCGGCTTCGGGTATGAGTCGGCTGGCGGTGTTATTGCCGCTGATCCGGCTCGCTGTTTATGTGATAATTTTCAATCTCGCGATCAATCTTTTCGTGCAGCCGCTCGCCTATCGCGAAATGCGGCGCAGTCTGCATGATCTTCGCTCCGACGCCGCCGCCAGCCTGATCACCCCGGGCGCCTTCACCGAGATCGGGGCCGGTGTAACCCTGTATGCGCGCGAGCGTGGCCGCGATGGCCGTATGCAGGACGTGCTGATCCACGACACCCGCGTCGCCAATGAACCGATCACCATCACGGCCCGCGAGGGGTTCATTGTCCGCTCCTCGACCCAATCTTCCATGGTGCTGGCCGATGGCAACCGGCAGCAAATCGATGCCGCTGGCGAGCTGGGCTATGTGACCTTTGACCGCACCGAATTCGATCTCGGCGAATTCGTCGGCCCGATCGACGCCATGTTTTTCAAGGAAAGCGACCGCTTTCTGCACGAGCTGATCTGGCCCGATGCCAGCACGATCGCCCGTAGCGGCGGACCGGAACGGGCCTGGGCCGAGGCGCATTACCGGCTCTCTTCACCGCTCTATAACCTCGCCTTCGTGCTGATCGCCGCCGCCGTCTTCCTGGCCGGTGATTATTCGCGCCTGGGTTATGGCCGCCGCGTAATGGTCGCAGTCGGGCTCGGGCTGGCGCTGCGGCTGACCGGTTTCGCGGCGCAATCCGCCAGCGCCGCCGATTCGTCTGCCAATATTGCGCAATACCTGATCCCATTGTTCGGTTCTCTGGTCGCTCTCGGCGTGATTTACTGGCCAACGCGGGTGCGCCCACGCCGCCTGTCCGCTGCGAGAGGCTGAGCCCATGCTGACCAGCCGCCTCAATCGCTATATGATGGTTCAGACGCTGCTCGGGCTATGCTTGGCGCTGCTGGTGATCAGCACCGTCATCATCCTGGTTGATTTCGTCGAACAATCGCGCGCCATCGGCACGCGGGTCGATATCAGCTCGCTCGACCTGCTCGGTCTGACCCTGCTCAAGACCCCATCGCTGATCGAAACCACCCTGCCCTTCGTCTTCCTGTTCGGCGTTCTGACTTCGCTCTTCCGCCTCAACCGTTCCAGCGAGCTGATCGTAATGCGCGCATCGGGCATGTCGGCCTGGCGCATCCTGTCGGCACCGATCGCGCTGGCGCTGATTGGCGGCGTTCTGGGAACACTGGCGCTCAACCCGCTCGGGTCGGCCGGCAATGCCGAGTTCGAACACCGGCGCGATGCGCTGATGGATGTGCGTCGCAGCCCCGATGTCGAACGCCCCGTCTGGCTGCGCGAAACCAATCTGGATGGCTTTACCGTTATCGCAGCACTGTCGCTCGACGAGGACAATCAGCGTCTGATGACGCCGGCCTTCATGTATTTCTCTGTCGATGAGCGCGGCGTGCCGAATCTGGAGCGGCGAATCGATGCGGCGAGCGCGAGCCTGCACGAAGGTTTTTGGGAAGTTTCCGAGGCTGTCGAGCGCACGCCCAATAGCACCGCGCTGGATTTGGGTCTTGTGACCGTTCCGACTCTGATTAACCGGCAGGCGCTGTTCGAGCGCTCTCGCTCTCCGGACGGCGTGTCGGTTTGGGAATTGCCAGGGCTGATCGCCTCGGCCCACGAGGCAGGCCTCGCGACCGAGCGCTATCAACTGCGCCTGCACCGCTTGCTCGCATTGCCCCTGACGCTGCTGGCGGCGACCCTGATTGCCGCCGCTGCGACCTTGCGCCTGCATCGGCTCGGCGGCGCCGCCGCCTTCGCACTGGCGGGCGGACTGGCCGGCTTTCTGATGTTTTTCCTTCAAGAAGTGCTCAGCTCACTCGGGGCCACGGGCGCCCTGCCCGCCGCAACGGCGGCTTGGGCAGCGCCAGCCCTGACCGCGCTGCTGGCGATGAGTTATATTGCCTCGACCGAAGACGGATGAGGCGATGGACGATCGCACACGGTTCCGTTAGTCATAAAGCCGGTGTTCGAACATGACCGGGTCAGACAAGGAGTGACGCATGGCGTCGCAGTTTAGCCGCCTCGCGGCTGCATTGATGGGCGCCAGCGCCCTCGTCCTGTCGCCTGCAGCCTTGGCTCAGACAGCACAAGACGAGGATGCGTCGGTCTATTTGGAGGCCGACCATCTCGTCGATCTCGGCGAGGGCGCCGGCTATCTGGCAACCGGTAACGTCCGCGCTCGGCAGAACGGTCGGACGCTCTATGCCGACGAGCTGGAATACCACCCCGATCTCAATCGAATCATCGCACGCGGTCATGTCGTGATTCACGGCCAAGGCCCCTTCCCACAATATGCCGACGAGGTCGAACTTGATTCGGCGATGTCGACTGGAGTCGCGCTCGGCTTTGCGACCCTGCTTGAAAACAATGGGCATATGGCCGCCGCGGCCGCCATCCGCCGCAGTAACGGCGCGATGCAACTCGAAGATGCCTATTACACCGCCTGCGAACTCTGCGAGGCTGGCGAGCATGAGCCGACCTGGCGGCTTCGCGCCCGTCAGGTGATCCAGGACCCCGACGAGCAGATGATCTATTACCGCGACGCCCAGCTCGAAGTCATGGGCGTGCCGGTGCTATATTCACCGGTCTTCGCCCACCCCGACCCCTCAGCCGAACGGCATAGTGGTTTCCTTTTCCCCGGTTTCAATGTTTCATCGCGACTGGGCTTCGGTTATCAGCAACCCTATTACTGGTCGATTTCGCCGTCCCAGGACATAACCCTGGCGCCGCGTTTCATGACCAATGTCAACCCTTTGCTCTACACCGAATACCGCAAGCGTTTCTGGTCGGGCGCGATGGCATTCGAAGGTAGCTTGACGCACGAAGCGGAAATCGACAGCGATGGCAAACGCTTTGGCGAGGAAGCCTGGCGCTGGCACGTCTTTGGCGGCGGCCAATGGGACATAAATCCCGATTGGCGTTGGGGGTTCGGGATTCAGCGCGCGTCAGATGATCTGCAATTGCGGCGCTATGACTTTTCGGAGATCGACCGTGATCGCGGCGCTCCGATCGAGGCCCAGAATCGGCGCTTGGTCAGCCAGTTCTATATCAAGGGACGCACTCAAAACAGTTATGCTTCGCTCATTGCGGCAGACTTCCAGAGCCTGCAAACGGGCGAAGACGACGAAACCATTCCGACCATTGCCCCAATGGCGAGTTATGAACGGGTTTTCACCGCCCCTGAAGGTTGGGGTCGCGTCAATCTCGCTGGCAATGCGGCCGTTCTCAATCGGCAATTGGGGGCCGATTATGCGCGAGCCAGCGTCACTGTGGATTGGCGCACGCGCTGGGTGAGCAGCGCCGGCGTCGTGATCGAACCCTTTGCTTACGGTCGTAGCGATGCCTATTCCTTCAGCGATCTGCCAGGATCATTCACAGCCTCTGCGGATGACGTGACACGCCAGCTCGGCCTTGTCGGGACAGAATTTTCCTGGCCGCTGTACAAGCCTGGCACAACCGTCGACTGGCTCGTAGAGCCGGTAATATCCGCTGTCGCTGCCTCCGACGATCAGCAGGCCGGTCGAATATTAAACCAGGACAGCATCTCACTCGACCTCGACGAAAGCATTCTTTTCTCCGCCGTCAGGGCGCCCGGCTTCGATGTATGGGAGCCGGGGCAGCGTGTGAGCTATGGCTTGCGCACAACGGCACAATGGGGGGCAAGCGGCCTGGCCAGCGTATTCGTCGGACAGAGTCATCGCTTTGACGGTAATCCCGTTTTCAGTCCCGCAAGCGGCTTGTTCGAACAAAACTCCGATTACGTAGTAGCCGGCGAACTGAGCATAGCCGGATTCACGGCAGCGCTGGACACGCGTCTCGATACTGTGGATGGCGATATCAATCGGCTCAATGTATCGTTCGGCTATACCAGCTCTTACGTGACAGGAATGATCGGCTATCTTGATGTCAGCGACGAAAATGGGACTCAATCAGCGCAGCGTGAGATCCGTACGGTCCTCACGGCGCGGTTGACCGACCGGTGGAGCTTGATTGCCGACAGCATTCACGATCTGGATGCGGACGTGACCCGAATTCAAACGGCAGGATTTCGTTTTGCCGACGAATGCACTCGACTGGACATTGTATATCAACGCGAGGACTCCGGCATCACACGCCTCGGTCCATCGGAATCGATACAGATCCGCATCACCCTGTTCACCTTGGGTGGCGTGGCCCCTGACTAATCTACAGTGCCGGGCGATTGCACCGAAGACGTCTTTGGGTAATGTTCCGCGCGGAACCGGATAGCGAATTTTGATGACACGCGTTAAAAACATTGTGCTGGCGCTTATTGCGTCCCTGCTTGCGATAGCCGCGCCTGGCGCCTTGGCCCAATCGACCGAGGGCGTTGCCGCGCTTGTGAATGATCAACCGATCACTACGGTGGATGTGCGTAACCGGATGCGGTTGATCATCGCCTCGACGGGGCTGACTCAGATCGATGCTGCAACACTGGCACAGATCCAGAGCCAGGCGATCCGGGGTCTGGTCGATGAAAGCCTGCAATTGCAGGCCGCCAGCGAGTACGACGTCGATGTCAGTGACGAGGAAATCAACCAGTCCATCCAGGATCTCGCAGACCGCAACAACACCACGATCGATTCCATTGTCAGCGACTTGGAACGCTCCGGCGTTGATATCGCTACCCTGCGGCACCAGCTCGAAGCAGAAATTGCCTGGCAGGTATTGGTCAATGGCCGCTATGGCTCGCGCATCCGCATCAGCGATCAACAGATCCAGATGGCGCTCGAACGGCTCGCGGCCAGCGCCTCGCAACCCCAATATCGAATCTTCGAATTATTCTTTGAAATTCCGAGCGTCAGTCGCGAACAGGAAACCGTTGACCGTGTCATCGCGGTGATGGATCAACTGCAACGCGGCGCGCCCTTCCCTGAACTGGCGCGGCAGTATTCTGACGCCCCTTCGGCTGCCAATGGCGGCGATATCGGCTGGATCGTGGCGTCGCAATTGCCGCCGGAAGTCGCTGCTATCGTCCCGCAACTGATGCAACAATACGCCCAGAGCCAGGGCGGGGCCGCCTTGTCCAACCCGGTCCGTGTTCCGGGCGGGTTTATGATCGTCGCTCTCGTTGCGGCGCGTGATGGCACCACAACGCTGCAATACGACCTCGATCAAATCACGGTCCCTGTCAGTGCCGTTCGTCCCAACACCCAGGCCGCGCTTTCGACGGCGATGAGCGCCAATCCGACCTGTGCGCAGGCCGCCGCTATCGCTGGCCGCATTCCCGGTGCGATCAATACGCCGCTCGGCGCGATCGGCGCCGATGCACTGCTGCCGCAGATCAGCGAAGCGCTCGCGCCCCTGCGTGACGGTGGAAATACTGGCGTGCTTCAGACGGCCGCTGGCCTCCAAACCCTGATCGTCTGCCAACGCACGATCGCCGGTCCGGGCGTTCCCAGCCGCGACGACCTCGAATCACAACTGCGCGGGCAGCAACTTTCACTGCTCTCACGCCGCTGGCTTCGAGATTTGCGCCGCGACGGCACGGTCGAGATCCGCGAGTAATGTCTGGCACCTCACCTGTCGTCATTTCGATGGGTGATCCGGCTGGTATCGGCCCCGAGATCATCCTCAAGGCATGGGCACAGCGCCGGCAGTCCGGTCCCCTCTTTGCCTGCATCGGCGATATCGGCACGATGGGCGAATACGCCCGACACCTCGGCCTACCTGCCCCGGTCGGGATCGAAACGCTGGCCGCAGCAGGCGCAACCTTTCCCCGCGCGCTTCCTGTGCTGGCATCGCCGGTCGCTATCTCCGCCCCACTCATTGCCGGCAAGCCGGATCCGCGTCACGCCGCCACCGTCAAAGCCTGCATCGAAGCCGGCGTCGAACACTGCCTCACCGGCGCGGCGCTCGCCCTGGTGACCGCGCCGATCGCCAAATCGGTAATGTACGAAGCTGGTTTCAGCTTTCCCGGTCATACCGAATTTCTGGCCGAGCTCACGCAGAACCGTCCAATCCCCGGAACACGCGGCCCGGCGATGATGTTGGCGGGCGGCGGTCTGCGCGTGGTGCTCACTTCAATCCACGAACCGTTGGCCAAAGCCGTCGCAAACCTGTCGGCGGCGCGGATCGAGCAAATCGCGCGATTGACGCACGAAGCGTTGAAACGCGATTTCGGCCTCGACCGTCCGCGTTTGGCCCTGGCCGGTCTCAATCCTCATGCGGGCGAAAACGGCAGCCTCGGGCGCGAGGAAATCGATATTATCAACCCGGTCGCCGCCCGGCTGCGCGCCGACGGCATCGCCATCACCGACGCCCTGCCCCCGGACACGATGTTCCATGCCGAGGCGCGCGCGGGCTATGACGCTGCGATCTGCCTCTATCACGATCAGGGCCTGATTCCGGTCAAGACGCTCGATTTTCATGGCGGCGTCAATATCACGCTCGGCCTGCCCATCGTGCGCACCTCGCCCGACCATGGCACCGCGTTTGATATTGCCGGAAAAGGCGTTGCCCGCGCCGACAGCCTGCTTGCCGCGCTCGACGCAGCAGCCGAAATCGCCGGGCATCGGGCATGACTGACAATCTGCCGCCGCTCCGCGATGTCATCGCGCGCCATGATCTGGCAGCGAAGAAATCCTTCGGTCAGCACTTCCTGCTCGATCTCAACCTGACCGCCAAGATCGCCAGTTTCGCTGGTGACATGTCGAACAGCCACGCCATCGAGATCGGGCCTGGCCCCGGTGGACTGACCCGCGCCATCCTCGGTGCCGGCGCCAAGCAGCTGACAGTCGTCGAAAAGGATGCGCGTTTCCTGCCGGCGCTGGAAGAAGTCAGCGCGGCCTTTCCCGGACGGGTGACCGTTTTGGAAGCCGATGGCCTGACAATCGACGAGGCGGCCATCCTGCCGGGCGAAGACCGGGTCGTCCTGTCCAACCTGCCCTATAATGTCGGCACCATATTGTTGATCAAATGGTTGCAGGCGCAGCCAATCTGGTGGCGCCGCGCCGTGTTGATGTTCCAGCGCGAAGTCGCTGACCGGATCGTCGCGGGCGTTGGCGACAAGGCCTATGGCCGCTTGGCCATCCTGACCCAATCGGTTTGTGCCGCCCAACTGGTCATGAAGATCCCGGCCCAAGCCTTCACACCGCCGCCCAAGGTCGAGTCGGCAGTGGTGATGCTCGACCCGCTGCCGGACGGAAAACGGTTCGATGATTTGCAGGCCTTGGGGATTGTTACCGCTTCCGCCTTTGGTCAGCGGCGCAAGACGCTGCGCCGCAGCTTGGGACAAGCTGCGAGCCAGACGACGGCGTCAACCGAAGAGCTGATCGCGGCGGCCGGGCTTGAGCCGGGTGCACGAGCCGAGACTATCGATATTGCCGGCTTCCAAGGGCTCGCCAGAGCTTGGCGAGCGGCGCGCGCTACTCAGCCATAAGCGCTTCGACAAAGCCGTCCAGCCAGGGATGACGCGAGCGCTTGAGGCGTTCGGCGTGCAGGATCTGGTTGAGCTTGTCGAGGGCACGCGCAAAGTCATCATTGACGATGACATAATCATATTCATGCCAATGGCTGATCTCGTCCTTGGCCCGCGCCATGCGGTCACTAATGATTTGTGGTGTGTCCTGGCCGCGCTTGCTCAGCCGGTCCTCAAGCAGATCCAGCGAGGGCGGCAGGATGAAGACGCGCACAGTGTCTTCCGGGGCCTGCGCCGCGAGCGCTTGGGCGCCTTGCCAATCGATATCGAAAATCACGTCGCGGCCATCTTCGATGGCTTCGAGTACGAGGGATTTCGGCGTGCCGTAAAAGCGGCCAAACACCTCGGCCCATTCGAAGAACTCCCCCGCCTCGGCCTGCGCCTTGAACTCGTCAACGGAGACGAAATTATAGTCCTGGCCGTTGACCTCGCCCGGCCGCGCCTGCCGTGTCGTCGTCGAGACCGACAGAACAACATCCGGATTTTGGCTCAGCAGGCGCTTGGAGAGTGTCGTTTTGCCGGCGCCAGACGGGCTCGACAGGGCGAGCAAAACCCCGCGGCGGCCGCCGCGAAAAATGGGGGGATGTCCGTCACTCGACATTCTGTACCTGCTCCCTGAATTGGTCGACCGCGTTTTTCATGGCGAGGCCAATCTGGGTCAGTGAAGAATCGGATGACTTGGAGCATAGAGTGTTTGCCTCGCGATTAAACTCCTGAGACAGGAAATCCAGCTTGCGACCGGTCGGTGAACCGGCCTCCAGCAATTCGCGGGCGGCGCGGATATGGGCGTGCAGCCGGTCGAGCTCCTCGCGGACGTCCATCTTGACCGCCATCGCGGCCGCCTCAGTGGCCAGACGCTCCGGATCGAGCCCTTGGGGCAGAAGTTCGGCATATTTCGCGGCGATGCGGCCGCGGATCGCGTCAACCCGCACAGCGGCACTGGTTTCAGCCTGTTGGGTCAGGCTTTCAATCGTATCGACATGTCCGCTCAGCAGAGCGAGCAATTCACCACCTTCAACCAGGCGCACATCACGCAGGCTGTCGAGCGCCAGGGCCAGGCTCTCCAACAGCGCGGCATCGAGTTCGTCCGCATCATCCGGCTCACTGCGATCCTCGACATCGAGCACACCGCGCACAGCCAAAAGCCCGTCGAAACTCACCGGCAGCACGCGGCCGCTGGCGACATAGGGTTCGGCGGCGGCGAGAATGGCGTCAATTCGCGCCGTATCCACGCGCAGGACGGCATCTGCTGCACCGCGGTTGAGGGTCAGACTGGCCTGGATGTTTCCGCGGGCAAAACGGGCCTTGGCCAGATCGCGGGCACCGGCCTCAAGCCGGTCATAACCGCCGGGAAAGCGAAAACGTGCCTCAAGCCCCTTGCCATTGACACTGCGTGCTTCCCAGACCCAGCTGAATTGCTCAAAACTGGCCTCAGTGCGCGCAAACCCCGTCATGCCGGAAAGTTCAGCCATATTAATTGCCCCCCCGTGGGCGAGCCCTTTCGATCTGACGCCAGCGCGCGACATTTCTCTGGTGCTCGGCATAGGTCGCCGCAAAGGCGTGTCCGCCGCTACCGTCAGCGACGAAGAACAGATCCCGGCTATCGGCGGGGTTGAGCACGGCGGCGATCGATTCTGCGCCCGGATTGGCGATTGGCGTCGGCGGCAGGCCATCATTCTGGTAGGAGTTCCAGGCGTTTGCCGCATTGTCGAGCTCTGAGCGGCGCAGGCCACGGCCAAGCGGTTCGCCGCGCGTGATGCCATAGATGATGGTTGGATCACTCTCCAGCCGCATGCCGCGGCGCAAGCGATTGACGAAGACGGCGGCAACCTCGGGCCGTTCCGATGCGATTCCGGTCTCCTTCTCCACCACCGAGGCGAGAATGATCGCCTGCTCGCGGGTCTCGAATGGCAAGTTCTCGGCGCGGTGCGGCCACAGCTCGTCGAGCAGGGCTTGCTGATCGGCGCGCATACGGTCGAGGACGACCTGGCGTTCTGTGCCCCGGTCAACCAGATAGGTTTCCGGCAGAAGTGTGCCCTCGGCCGGGATCTCGGCGATCTCGCCGGTCAGGACATCGCTCTGCTGCAGCAGCGCCACGATCATCGCGCTGGTCAGGCCTTCGGCAAAAGTGACAGGATGTTGCATCGTGCGGCCGGAGCGCAGCAATTCGTAGATTTGCGCCATGCTCGACTGTGCCGGGACAGAATATTCGCCGGCTCGCAGGGAGCGTTCACCGCCATCCAGCGTGACTGCGGCTCGAAACAGGCGCGCATCGTCGATCAGGCCGGCGGTTTCCAGCTGGCTGGAGATCCGCACCAGACCCGTACCGCGCGGCAGCAGGATAACGGTTTCTTCCATCGCTGGCCCGGGCGCGACAAATTCGGCCTGCAGCCAGCGATAACCGCCATAGGCCGTGCCGGCAGCCAGCAAAGCGAGCCCCAGCAAGCCGACGAACAGCCACAGCACCAGCTTGCCCAAGCCGCCTTTGGCCTTGGCATTGGCATCAACTTTCGCCTTGGGCGTCTTAACGTCACTCATGGAGCCATCCCGAAAAGCGGCGCACTCAATCGACCGCGACGAATACCACGGAGGCATTGGTGCCACCGAATCCGAAAGAATTCGATAGCGCCGCGCGAACCGGACGTTTGACGGGCTTGTGAGCGGCCAGATTGAGCGAGGTCGACACGGATGGATTGTCGAGATTGAGGGTCGGCGGACAGATGCCGTCACGAATCGCCAGGATCGAGAAAATGCCCTCGACCGCCCCGGCCGCACCGAGCAAATGACCGATCGCCGATTTGGTCGAGGACATCACCACATCACTGGTGCCGAACAGATGTTCGACCGCGCGCAATTCGATCTCGTCGCCCTTCGGCGTCGAAGTGCCATGCGCATTGATGTAATCAATCTCGGACGCATCGATCCCGGCATCCTTCAGCGCGGCCGACATGGCCCGGAAACCGCCATCGCCATCATCGGCCGGGGCTGTGATGTGGTAGGCGTCGCCGGACAGGCCATAGCCCTTGACCTCGGCATAGATGGTCGCGCCGCGGGCCTTGGCGTGCTCGTATTCCTCGAGCACGACAACACCGGCCCCCTCACCCATCACGAAACCGTCGCGATCGCGATCCCAGGGGCGTGAGCCGGCGGTTGGATTGTCATTGAAACCGGTCGAAAGCGCCTTGCAGGCGATAAATGAGGCAATGCCCAGCCGGCAGACCGCTGCTTCAGCGCCGCCGGCAACCATCAGATCAGCATCGCCGTGGGCGATCATCCGGGCCGCATCGCCGATCGCGTGCGCACCGGTCGAACAGGCCGTAACGACGGCGTGATTGGGGCCTTTCAGCCCGTGCCGGATCGAAACCTGGCCGGAGGCGAGATTGATCAACAGGCCGGGAATGACAAAGGGGGAAAGCCGCCTTGGACCTTTTTCATACAGGTCGATGGAGGCGTTATAGGTCGATTCCAGACCGCCAATGCCCGAACCGATCATGACACCGGCGCGGCAACGCTCTTCTTCGGAATTCGCGACCCAACCGCTATCGGCAATGGCATAATCTGCCGCCGCGACACCATAGAGAATGAAATCGTCAATGCGCTTTTGGTCGCGCGGGCTCATGACACTATCAGGTGCAAAGGCACCGGGATCGTCAGGCGAACCACCGCCGCGGCCATCGACACGCGGCACGAGACCGGCGATCTGACAGGCCAGATCGCCGGTTTCGAAATGCTCAATCAGGCCCAGACCGGATTGGCCGGCAAGAAGACGTCCCCAGACGATATCCTTGCCGCAGCCAAGCGGAGTGACCAGACCAATTCCAGTGACGACGACGCGCCGCATGGACCGGTCTTTAGCCGACTTTCTCGGAGATGAATTTCACCGCGTCGCCGACTTTTTGGATGTGCTCGGCAGCGTCGTCGGGGATTTCGATGTCGAATTCCTCTTCAAACGCCATCACGAGCTCAACATTATCCAGGCTGTCTGCGCCCAGATCGTCGATGAAACTCGCATTGTCCGTAACTTTTTCGATGTCGACATCGAGATGCTCAACAACAATTTTTTTAACGCGCTCGAGAACGTCAGACATTTCAGACCCTCATGGTAATTCGCCGCAGGAGATCGACGGCGCAGGAAAGGAGGCATAGCGCCCCAAAACCGGGCCGCCTTCACCAAGATGCGCGGGCAAGTAACATACTTCCCGAGCGCTGACCAGAATGGGCAACCGTGCTCATTCTGGCAAGATATTCCGTTAAATCATTGCCATACCGCCATTCACATGAAGTGTCTGGCCTGTGACGTAATTGGCTTCCTGACTGGCAAGATAAACAATCGCAGCAGCAATATCATCGCCCGTACCCAAATCGCCAGCAGGAATTTTCGTCAGGATGGCTTTGCGCTGATCTTCATTGAGCACATCTGTCATCGGTGAGGCAATAAATCCGGGTGCGACACAATTGACCGTCACGCCGCGCGAGGCGACTTCCTGGGCCAGGGATTTGGAAAAACCGATCATGCCGGCCTTGGAGGCGCAGTAATTGGTCTGGCCCGGATTGCCGGTGACACCGACGACCGAGGTGATACCGACGATCCGGCCCCAACGCGCTTTCATCATGCCGCGCAAGGCAGCGCGGCAAAGGCGGAAATAGCTTTCCAGATTGACGCGCAAGACCATGTCCCAATCGTCATCCTTCATGCGCATCAACAGCTGGTCGCGGGTGATGCCGGCATTGGCGATGAGAATATCCATCGAGCCCATCGCTGCAGCGGCCTGTTTCGGCAGCGCGTCGACGGCTTCGGCATCGGAGAGATTGCAGGGCAAAACATGAGTGCGGTCACCCAGCTCGGCGGCGAGCTCTTGCAACACGTTTTCGCGTGTGCCGGAGAGAGCGACGGTTGCGCCTTGCGCATGCAAAGCCTTGGCGATGGCTTGGCCGAGGCCGCCGGTGGCGCCGGTGACGAGCGCGTTCTTGCCGGTCAGATCAAACATTCTCAGGCATCCTCTTTGAGCGAAGCCGCGAAGGCTTCCAGATCGGCGGCCACATTGAGCGGCACGCCATTCGCGTCCTTGGTGGTCCGTTTCAGCATCGTGGTGAGCACCTTGCCCGCACCAGCTTCGGCGAGCGTCTTGATGCCGCCCTCTTCCACCATCCACAATACACTCTCGCGCCAGCGCACCCGGCCGGTGACCTGTTCGACCAATTGCCGCCTGATGGTTTCAACATCCGATGTCGGACGCGCGGTGACATTGGCGACAACCGGTACGGCTGGCGGCAGGATCGTCGTCGAGGCTAGCGCCGCCGCCATCGCATCGGCCGCTGGCTGCATCATGGCGCAATGGAAGGGTGCCGAGACTGGCAGCATCATGGCTTTCTTGACGCCGAGCGCCGTGGCGCGATCAATCGCGGCCTCAATCGCCTTGGTCGAGCCGGAAATCACGATCTGGCCCGGCGCATTGTCATTGGCAATCGCGCAAATCCCGACTAGCGAGCCGGCATCCACGGCCTGCTGCGCCATGTCTTCATCGGCACCGAGCAGCGCCGCCATCGTCCCCAGCCCAACCGGCACGGCCTGCTGCATGGCGCGGCCGCGCAGCTTGAGCAGTTTCGCGGCATCGCTGATCGTCAACGCGCCCGAAGCGGCCAAGGCGGAGTATTCACCCAGACTGTGACCGGCGACGAATTGTGCCGCCGCAACCGAAATGCCGAACTCGGCCTCGAGCACCCGCATCACCGCCAGGCTGGTCGCCATCAGGGCGGGCTGGGCGTTCTCGGTCAGGGTCAGATCCTCGATCGGCCCATTGGCCATAAGGCCCGACAGGTTTTGCCCGAGTGCGTCATCGACTTCGGCCAGCACGGCGCGCGCGGCGGAAAATTCGGCGGCGAGCTCCTGGCCCATGCCAACGGCCTGGCTGCCCTGACCGGGAAATACGAATGCGAGCGTCATCCGAACGCCTCCTGCGACTTGAGTTGATCGCTCGATACCCTTTGTCACGGCGCACGCGCAAGAGGTGATGCGTCTTGCGTGCCGGATCGCGATGAGCTAAACGCGCGCTTCGCTTGGTTGCGGTCCTGTTCCATTATTCCCGTCACATGGTGTGGCGGATCGGCCCAGGAGCCACCGCGAGCCTGCCCGCCCCTTCGGCGAGGCTTGCGCCGCAACCGCTGAAGAAGGGCGCCGTAATGGCACTTTACGAACACGTATTTATCGTACGTCCGGATGTTTCTCCGGCCCAGATGGAAACTCTTCTGGAAGAAACGAAGACCCTGATCGAGACCAATGGCGGCAAGACCGGCAAGATCGAATATTGGGGCCTGCGCAACCTGTCCTACCGTATCAACAAATCGCGCAAGGGTCATTATGGCCTGATCGATATCGACGCCAATGGCGCCGTGATCGACGAACTTGAGCGCCTGCAGCGCCTGTCCGAAGACGTCATGCGTTTCATGACCCTTCGTGTCGACGAGCACACCGATCAACCTTCGGCGATTCTGTCGAAGAAGGATGACCGTCGTCCGCGCCGCGATTTCCGGTCGTAAGGAGAGAAACAGATGTCATCCGATAATATTGCAAATCTGCCCGCTCGCCGCCCATTCATGCGCCGCCGCAAGGTGTGCCCATTCTCCGGCGAGAATGCACCCGCGATCGACTACAAGGACCCGAAGCTCCTGCTTCGTTACATGTCCGAACGTGGCAAGATCGTCCCGTCCCGTATCACGGCGGTTTCCGCCAAGAAGCAACGTGAACTGGCCCGCGCCATCAAACGCGCCCGCCAGATGGCTCTGCTTCCCTATGTGATGGATTAAGGAGAGCGCACGATGAAACTGGTTCTCCTGGAACGCGTCGAAAATCTCGGCGTCATGGGTGAAGTTGTCTCGGTCCGTCCGGGATTCGCCCGTAACTTCCTTCTGCCGCAAGGCAAGGCGCTGCGCGCCAATGAAGGCAATATGGCCCGCTTCGAAGCGGAAAAAGAAGCCCTGATGGCACGCAATGCCGAACGGGCTGCCGAAGCGGCTACCGCTGGTGAAGTGATCGATGGCGAAGTCTTCGTCATGGTTCGTTCCGCTGGTGAAAGCGGTCAGCTCTATGGTTCTGTCTCCTCGCGTGACATTGCCGAGATCGTTTCGGAATCCGGCACGTCAGTGATCCGCTCGCAGATTGATCTGCACGCACCGATCAAGAAGCTGGGCCTGCATGAGATTCGTATCCGTCTGCACGCCGATGTTTCGGTGACGGTCACGATCAATGTCGCCCGCTCGCTCGACGAAGCCGAACGCCAGGCCTCTGGTGAAGACGTGATCGCGGCGCAAGCCGACGAAGATCGCGCCATCGCCGAAGCCCAAGCTGCCGACCTGTTCGAAGCCAGCGAAGAAGGCGAAGAAGAAGCCGAACGCCGCGCCGATGGTGCCGACGATTCGGAAGCGCCTGAAGACGACGAAGCCTAG
>TARA_R110002051_G_scaffold10175_4_pt1 | contig 36336 bp, 28 predicted proteins | sample TARA_R110002051 | Tara Oceans TARA_R110002051 (sample SAMEA4397023) | marine metagenome | biome: Polar Biome; feature: [MES] marine water layer (ENVO:01000295) within the mesopelagic zone...; material: water (ENVO:00002006), including particulate matter (ENVO:01000060) such as...... | reverse complement strand
CAATAATAAGCTTTCTGATGCCACACGACTCAATGCTAAAATTGCAGAAGCCTATGAAAAGAGTGGAGGAAAGCAAGAGGCAATTAATTTTTATGATCAAGCCTTAGACATATCAAAAAACGAAAATTCAGAAACGGCAACAAGAACAAAGGTTCAGGCCGCCGATTTTTTTGGAAGAAATCAATTATATACCGAAGAAATTGAACTGCGTAAGGATGCTTTAGAAGAGCTTTCAGCCATCAATACCGACTCGATTAGTAATACAGATGCTATTACACCTCAAAAACAGAATTATAAGATTGCCAATGCATATGTAGCTCAACAGCGACCAAAGGACGCCCTGCCTTTCTTTGAAAAAAGTATAGAAGAAGCAGCAAAAAAGGAAGACCTCATTGTTGAAAAAGATGCTACGAGACGTATCTCTGAATTGTATAGAGACATGGGAGATTTTGACAAGGCAGCCGCGAGCTATGAGCGATACGTCTCCTTAGTAGATCAGGATTATGTGAGAAAGGAGCAGGAAATTTCTCAAGCTGCACGTTTTAATAAAGATATTGCCGAAAAACAGAATCGTATTTTGAGCTTAGAGAAGGATCGCGAACTCAATGAAAGTCGGTACCAATTATTTCTTCAGGAAGAAGAATTAGTCGCAGCTCGAAATACCAGGCAGCAACTTATTATTGGTGCGTTGGCCTTAGTTGCTCTGCTTTTAATGTTTTCAGCTTTTACAATGTACAAGAGTAATAAGCGGCAGAAATACGCCAATAATCTTTTGGCTTTACGCGGACTTAGGTCTCAGATGAATCCACATTTTATTTTTAACGCTTTGAATTCTGTCAATAGTTTTATTGCTGCCAATGATGAGCGCACGGCAAATAAATATTTGTCTGATTTTTCGAGTTTGATGCGGGCGGTTTTGGAAAATAGTGAAGAAGATTTTATTCCGCTTTCTAGCGAAATCGAACTTTTGAAAAAATACACTATGCTCGAGCACTTTAGATTCAAAGATAAGTTTGAGTACACCTTTACGGTAGATTCGGATCTCGATGTGGATACCTTTGAAATTCCACCTATGTTATTACAACCCTATGTAGAGAATGCGGTATGGCATGGCTTGCGATATAAAGAAGAAAAAGGGCATTTACATATTCATTTTAGTCAGACCGATAAGGATACGGCTGTTGTTACTGTATCTGATGATGGGGTAGGTAGAACCCAAAGTGCCTCTATGAAAACGGAGCATCAAAAAAAGCAAAAATCCAAAGGAATGGGGAATATTAAGAAGCGTATTGGAATACTCAATGAGATGTATGATGATCGCGTGGAAGTCTCTGTTCAAGATGTATTTGATAATGGAGAAGGCACACGTGTGATCCTTACCTTAAAGAAAGAATAGGATGCAAATATTGAAGACCATTATCGTTGAAGACGAGGCTACAAGTAGAGAGATTCTACGGAATTATATAGGCAAATATTGTCCGCGTGTAGAAATTGTAGGAGAAGCTGCAGATATTGAGCAAGCCCTTGAATTAATTAGAAATAACGACTTAGACCTCGTATTCTTAGATGTTGAAATGCCCAAAGGCAATGCATTTGATTTATTGGAGCAGATAGGCGATCGCAATTTTGAAACTGTTTTTGTTACCGCTTACAACCAATACGCTATGGAAGCCTTAAATGCACATGCATCTTATTATCTTCTCAAGCCAGTTTCCATTGACGAGTTGATTAAAGCTGTTGGTTATGTAGCTGAGATAAAAAAGAAAGAAGATGCCCTAGAGCATGAGGTGTTAACTGCAAGTTCTTTGGGCGAAAAGGGGAAAATCACGATTCCTGTCCAAGATGGATTTGAAGTTTTGGAAGCACAAGAAATTCTCTATTGCCAAGCAGATGACAATTACACCAAAATATTTTTAAAAGGCGGAAGTAAGAAGTTGGTAAGTAAAACCTTGAAGTTTTTTGAGGATGCTTTGGTGACTTTTGGTTTTGCGCGTATCCATAAGTCCTATTTGGTAAATGTGAATGAGGTGGTGGGTTATAAGAAGGGAAAAGGAGGAATGGTGATCTTAAGTAGTGGAAAAGAGATTATGGTCTCTGCCTCTCAAAAAGCCAATTTACTCTCTCACTTTAAATAAACTAGAAATCGAGGTATTGAAATTGGCTGTGCTTACTATGTGTGTCCACGAGTTTTTTCAAAGTATTTGTGGTAGTATTAGAGTATAACAAATGTCTCACCGTTTCATTATTTTCAATCGCGAGTAACTGTTGTTTTTTTAATACTGCCTGTGTTTGTCTAGCCACTGCTTCACCGGAGTCTATGATGGTCACATTGCTAGGAAGTAACTTTGTGAGGAGGGGAATGAGATATGGGTAATGGCTACATCCCAAAACCAAGTGATCAATAGATGCTGCTATCATAGGTGCGAGGTATTCCTTGAGCAAATTTTCGAGTTCTAGACTGTCTAATGCACCTTCTTCAATAAGCGGCACCAATCCTGAGCCAACTACCTCAATGCGCTTTAAACCCCCTGCAAATCGCTCGGAGGTGTCGGCAAAAAGCTTACTGTTTAATGTCCCTTGGGTTGCGAGAATGCCTATGATGCCATTTTTAGATTCAAGGGCGGCTGGTTTAATTGCGGGTTCGATGCCAATAAAGGGAATGTCATAATGCTTCCGTAAATAGTCTATTGCATTTGTAGTCGCCGTATTACATGCTATAACAATAATTTTTGCACCAAATTCAAGTAGTTTTTCTGTGTTTTTGATAGAGAGTTCTAGAATACGTTCAGGACTTTTAGCGCCATAGGGGGCGTACTTGCTATCTGCGAGATAGCGAGTAGATTCCAAAGGCATTAGAGTGACGATTTCCTTCCAGATAGAAGTTCCGCCTACGCCGCTGTCAAAAATTCCAATAGGAGCTGATGTATTATTCACTTCGAGTATGTATCTAAAAAAAACTGCTTACACGAATGTAAACAGTTTTTTGAATTATTACGCTTTCGCGAAAGCGAAATGATAAGTTAGACTTAGATTCCTAAATCGGCTTTTACATCGTTTAAAAGATCATAACCATCGGCCATGATTACACCGGAAGCACCAACTGTAGAGTCAAGTACATACTGAAAACCTTTAGCACGAGCTACTTTTTGAATAGCTACTCTTGCTTTTTCAAGGATAGGCTTTAAAAGATCTGTTTCTTTTTTCTTTAGATCATTAAGTGCGTTTTGACGGTACTCCATAATCTTTTGTTGTGTTTCTTGAACTTCACGTTGACGTGCTATGTTCGTTTCTTCAGTTTGTGTATCAGCTTCAGCTCCATAACGTTTCATGGTGTTCTGAAGTTCAGTTCCCATTTCGTTAATTTGTGCATCATAAGAACGTTGTAATTTTTCAAGTTCTCCAATAGCTGCTTTGTACGAAGGCATTGCTTCTACTAGCGTTTGAGTTTCAATATGTGCAACTTTTGAATCTTGTGCTTGCACAAATGCTGTAGTTCCAAGGATAAAAGCAAATGCAATTAGTACGTTTTTAATCTGTTTCATTGTAATTTAAGTTAAGTGTTATAAAAATAGGGTTATTAACGTCCTCCATCACCATCTGGGTTGCCAGGAGGATTGTTTCTGTTTTTACGAGCGTTCAATATTGAATCTCGACGTTTAGCACGGGCGGCTAGTGCTGAATCTTTTTTTCGTTTGCGTTCTTCGAGTAGTGCTTGTCTTTGTGCTTCCCGATCGTTTCCGGTAGCTCCAGCTTCACCTCCAGGGTTTCTTTTGGCAGCTCTAATAGCATCTAGACTATCTTTTTTACGTTGTCTGTCTTCTAACAGTTTTTGTCTGCGTTCTTCAAATTCTAATTTACGAGCTTCTCGTTGGGCTTCTCTTGCTTTAGCACGCTCGTCAAGAGCAGCTTCGCGTTCTGCTTTTTTCTTGTCTACAGCATCTTGACGTGCTTGAACTTCTTTGTCCTCTTCAACACTTCTAGACTCATCAACAGCTAAATCTTTTTTATCTTGCTTGCTGTTTACCTGAGTACGCTTTGCAGCTCTAGTAATACTTCTTAAAACTTGGTCACTTATATCTAATCGATCTGCGGTGTAAAGCATCATTAAGTCTGATGATTTATCAAATACGAGATCGTATTTTTTATTTTTTGAAATCTCCTGAACCGAATTGAAAACTTGATCCTGCACAGGTTGTATGAGTTGGCGCTTTTGGATCATTAAATCTCCACCTGGGCCAAAACGTTTTTGTTGGTAATCTAAAATTTGCTCCTCTTCAAATTGAATGTCTTCTTGACGTTCTTCTATAAGTTCTTTTGTAAGCAATACACGCTCATTATTGAGCTGTTTTTTCATTTGCTCAACTTCACTAAGCTTTGCTTCAATTTCACTTTTCCAACGACTTACTTTTTGATCAAGCTGTTGCGAGGCTTCTTGATATTCTGGCACATTCTCTAAAATGTAATCCATATCAATATATCCAACGCGCAATGTGCGTTGTCCAAAAGCAGAAGTGCTTATTAGAAAGAGTGCGACAATACTTAGTAAAACTTTAGTTCTCATAATATGATAGCAATTGGTTAGAAATAATCGTGCCAAAAATTAAAATTGTTGTCCAATAATGAAATGAGTTTCCCATCCATTTGGTGTTGATAAACCAGGAATTGGGTCAAAACCATATCCAAAATCGAGCCCTAATAATCCAAAGGCAGGCATAAATATACGAATTCCTGCTCCAGCGGATCTGTTTAATTGAAACGGGTTATAGTCTCTAAAATTGTCAAAGGATGCTCCGCCTTCGGCAAATGCTAAAGCATATATGGTTGCTTGTGGATTGAAACTTATAGGGTAACGTAATTCTAAACTAAATTTATTGTAGATAGTTGCACCATCATTACTGTCTAAGTTTGTAGCCGCGCCACGATCTTGTGGTGTTACAGATTGGTTTGGATATCCTCTTAAACGAATAACTTCACGTCCATCTAATGAGAATCCACCAAGACCATCTCCTCCGAGAAAGAAACGTTCAAAAGGAGGTACACCTCTATCGCCATTATATGCGCCTAACCAACCAAATTCCATATTACTCTGTAGAACTAGTTTGTCCCAAATTCTATTATACCAAGTTCCATTGAATTTTACTTTGTAAAATTCTAACCAATTAAATCGTTCTTGATCAATACGGCCAATCTCATCAGAGTCTTGATTTTCGATGGCAAGCATTCTTTGTTCTTGTAGATCTGCATAGTCCACTCCGTTAAATAGTGAATAAGGAGGAGTGAGCTTAGCAGTCATACTAAATTTAGAACCACTTAAAGGGAAAATTGGATTGGTAGCAGTATTATCTCTACTAATACCTATTGTGTATGCTAAGTTTTCAGAAGATCCATTACCAAAGGTAAAGAGTCCTGAAGTATAGTTTCGCAGATCGAAATGTTGGAAACTAATCGCATGTGAAAGGGTAAAGTTACGATCAGGCCAGTGCAAACGTTTTGCTAAGCCAATAGAACCTCCAGTAATAAGAAAACGACGATCTCTATCTACATCAAATCCTCTTGTTCCACTACTATTAAATAGAAATTGAACTGTGTGAGAAAAAGAAGCTGATAGTTGAACAGGTTTTCTTCCTCCAAACCATGGTTCTGTAAGAGAAACACTATAGGTTTGAAATAATTGACTCGCCTGTGCTCTCAAAGAGAAACGTTGACCGTCACCCATAGGGAGTGGTCGATAAGCGTCTTTATTGAATATATTTTGAATTGAAAAGTTATTGAATGAAAGTCCCAATGTCCCTACAAAACCACCTCCACCAAATCCTCCTTGGAGTTCAATTTGGCTGGCACCTTGCTCAACTACATTGTATTCAAGATCAAGGGTTCCATTTTGCTCACTTACATTCTTAAATTCTGGTGTTAATTGTTCAGGATCAAAAAATCCTAAACGCCCTAATTCACGAATCGTAGTAACAACAGCAGCCTTACTGTATTGCTGTCCAGGACGTGTTCTGAGTTCGCGATAGATAACATGATCTTTCGTTTTGTCATTTCCTTTAATGGTAATATTATTAAAGTAAGCTAGTTTTCCTTCAACGATGCGAATTTCAAAATCAATAGTGTCATTGGCAACAGCTACTTCTACAGGATTGATCTTTGAGAAAAGGTATCCACTGTTTTGGTAAAGGTTAGCCAAATCATCTGCATCTGGATCTCCTACCTTTTCAATACGATCTCTAAGTACCACTCCATTATACACATCGCCTCGGCTTAACCCAAGCTGACCTGCTAATTGAGCATCTGTGTATATAGTATTTCCAATGAAATTTATATCACCTATATAATATTTATTTCCTTCCTCTACAGTAAGCTTTATGGTGATTCTCTCCTCGTCATTTTTGATAATGGTATCAGAAACAATTCGAGCATCTCTAAATCCATTTTCCTTATACTTTTCTATAATTGAAGTCTTGTCCTCTTCATAGTCGGCACGAATATACTTTGAGCGTTTATAAAAGCGCACAGGCATACGTTGCTTTGTATTTTTCATTGCGCTACGCAATTTCTTTTTGGTAAGTGCTTTGTTGCCTTCAAAGGCAATCTTGTCAATTTTAACGCGCTCTCCTTTTTCGATATTGATTAACATATTGACCTTGTTCTTGGCAATAGTGTCTTCGTGTTCGATAGTATTAACAAAAACCTTCGAATTGAAATACCCCTTCTTGCGATAGTGGTTCTCAATAAAGTTTTTAGTGGTAGTGATTAGGTTTTCAGTAACCTTTGCGCCTTTGTTTAGTCCGTTATCCTTAATAAATGGAGCTCCTTTCTTTTCTTTTATTCCGCGTATTTGAACTTCGTTCAATTCTGGAACTTCTTGGATGTCTAAACGAAGGCCAACTTTTTCCCCTTCAATAGAGACTACATATAAGTTGATGTCAGAAAATAGCTCGAGATCCCATAATTTCTTAATAACATTACTGATCTTCTCACCTGGGAGGTACAGTTTTTCTCCAACACGAAGTCCTGTAAAGGCGATTACGGTGTTTTCGTTATATGTGGTCGTCCCGGTAACTTCGATGCTACCAATTTCATATTTGGTATCGCGATCAAGTGGCAAATCTCTTTGCGCTTGGGCAATCGTGGCGCTGAAAATGAGCACAAAAAATGCTATTTTTTTAAGCATAGCATTTAGGTTTAATCTAGTTGAGTTGTTCACTTGTCTTTCCAAATCGTCGTTCTCTTTTCTGATAATTATAAATTGCGTCGTGCAAGTGAGCTTTCGTAAAGTCCGGCCATAGCACATCTGTAAAATAAAGCTCTGCATATGCGATTTGCCAAAGTAAAAAATTACTTACTCGCTGTTCTCCACTAGTGCGAATAAGTAAATCTACTTCTGGTAAATCGTGTGTGTAAAGATGCTTATTAATACAAGACTCGTCAATTTCGTCTGTTGAAATTATGTTATTTTTAACTTTAAGACTGATCTCTTTAACTGCTTGTATGATTTCTTCTCTTGCGCCATAGCTAAGGGCTAAGGTAAGTCTAAGTCCTTTATTTTTTGCCGTCTTTGCAATAACTTCATTGAGTTCTTTTTGCGCTTTTTTTGGCAAAGTATTAATATTTCCAATGGTATTTAGGGAAATATCGTTGTCTACAAGGGTCTTGATTTCTTTCTTTAAGGAGGAAACTAATAGTCGCATAAGCGTGTCTACCTCTATTTTTGGTCGGTTCCAATTTTCGGTAGAAAAAGCATATAAGGTAAGATAAGGCAGTCCCAATTCGGCGCAAGCTTCTACAGCTTCTTTGACTCCGCGAGTACCACGTTCGTGTCCCGCGGCTCTCAATAAGCCTTGCTTTTTTGCCCAACGTCCATTTCCATCCATGATGATGGCTATGTGCTGAGGGAGTTTTCCTTGATCTAAATCTTCTTTCGTGATCATTCCTTTAATTAGAATGCACAGAAACAGGGTCTGCGGCCGAAGGTAAATGTTAGGGTTACCCCTGAAAACACATACCAATCGTTATTACTATTATTTCCAAATGTCGTCGTTAAGCCATCACCATCCTTTGGAGCACTACCATCGAGGTTGTCTGTAAATGTATAACGTGCACCCACTTCAAAAGCAATAACTGCTTTCCTTCCTAAGGCTTTCTTGTAACCCATAACCATTGGAATAGCAATATCCCAAGCGGCACCAGTTTTTACAAGCGCATCTTTGCGCACATCTACCACAAACTCATCGTGGTTAAAATATGTTAATCCCGTATATAAATACGGAGTTGAAGGACTTCTCCCACTAAACATATTAAACTCCCAGAATGTATATTCCAGTCCTAACGAAACTTCTTTCACACTATTTGTGAATTCGTATCCTCTATCTTGCCTTCTAGGATCATCACTTTGTACATCTTCGGCTTTCAATTGCGAAAATAAGGCAGTGAGCCTGAAGGAATGACGCGAACTACGATTCCACTTGACGATGCCCCCTAAAACAGGGCCTTTAGGAGCGATAAAAGTGGTTGAACCCACATCACCTACAAAATTAGATCCACCAGCATAAAGTCCTACTTCATACTGCTGTGCCGTTATTGTAAAACTCCAAAAAATGGCGATTATAACAATCGTCAAATACTTCATATAGCTTCAAAAGTTTGCAAATATAATAATATTGTGCTCGTTACGGCAATTCATAGAGATAATGTGTGGTCTTATTACGCTTTCGCGAAAGCGTACACATACATACCGCAACTAAATACGTCTAATTAACAGTCTTAAAAGGAAAATATTGCCTAATTGCGTCGATCTTCTCCCCAAAGTAATTTTTTGCGAAGGGTGTTTAAGAAGCTATCTTCCTCCAGAACAATAAGTCGAACAGAAAAAGGTGCTTTTCTAATGCGAATAAGGGTGTCATTGGCTAAGGTTGCGATTCGTGAATCTAGAGATATTAGATGTTGTTGTTCACGACCAGAAACACGCAAGGTGATTTCTGTATTGTCTGCAATGACCAATGGACGGGCATTTAAATTGTGAGGTGCAATAGGGGTGAGCACAAAACTCGAGGTGCCAGGAGTGATTACAGGTCCGCCGCAACTTAATGAATATCCGGTTGAACCTGTTGGTGTTGAAATAATCAACCCATCTGCCCAGTAATTGGTAAGTGCCTCTCCATTTAACTCGGTCGCAACAGAGATCATGGAGGTTGTATTCTTTCGGCTAACCGCAATTTCATTCAATGCAAAATTGAGGTCTCCAAAAGCTTCTTGATTGTTGTTGGTTTGGACTTCGAGTAATGAGCGAACTGATAATTGATATTTGCCTTCTAGAATTTGCAGTACAGAATGCTCAATTGCCTCTTTTTTTATAGTTGCCAAAAAACCAAGTCTCCCAGTGTTGATTCCAACAATTGGAATGTCGAGATCTCTTACATAGGTCACGGTTTTGAGCATAGTACCATCTCCTCCTATACTAAAGAAGAGATCGTAACTGTTGTCAAGTTCTTCAAAAGTTGAAAAATGTGGGTAAGCTTTATCTATATCCTTGTTGGAACGTATGAGTTCGAGGAAATTTTTTTCAATGATCACCGTGACTTTCTGTCTATCGAGAATGTCTAAAAGCTCCTGAACATAGCGCGCAGAATCACGATGATAAAACTGTCCGTAAATGCCAACCTTCATATGTTTATATATTAAGGTATTTATCTAAATATTTCGAACGGTCACGTAGGTCTTTTATAAAGGTGTCTTCCTGATGGCTTGATACCACATTATAGCTATAGCGTCTAAATGCAGCCAAGATGTCATTAAAATTGGCTCTACCTATTTTTACAGAGATTTGGACTAAGTCATTTTCCATTTTAGAAATAAAGGCCCCTAAAATTGTTCCGTCATTAGATTCGACAATTTGGCTGACTTCACTAAAGCTGTAATCCAAAACTCCTTTTTCTATGATTACTACACTTCCTGGTTCTGAAATAAAGGGAGTGTTATTGAAAAAATTCATCACATCTGCGAGTTCGTAGTAGCCTACATACTCGTTTTTTTCAGTCAACACAGGCATGATATTGGTGCTATGCTGCGCAAAAGCTTCAAGGACGTCAAGCCAATTGGTTTCATAACGCACAAAAAAGGGCTCGAAGGCATGACGCTGATCTGAGATTAGCCAATCGGCATCATAACAATGTGCGTCATTTTCTGACAACGAACCGAGATAGTTATCGCCTTCAGCGATAGGTACGTGTGAATAAGTGGTCTGGCTAAAAATAGCTTGAACCTCCCCAATCTTTTTAGTGAGCTGAATGGGTCGTATGTCGTTTATAATAATTTCGGTGATCGTCATAAGTGCAAAATAATGAAAAATTAACCGCCTAGCGCAGGCGTCTTTGTATTTTTGTAACCAATTTTATACCAAACTTGAACATGACAGTATTAAGTGTTAACGTAAATAAAATAGCAACCTTACGAAATTCACGTGGAGCAGATTTTCCGAACGTGGTAAAGGTGGCAACAGACATTGAAAAATTTGGAGCTCAAGGAATCACGATTCATCCGCGTCCAGATGAGCGTCATATAAGGTACCAAGATGCTTATGACTTAAAAAAATCAGTCACTACAGAGTTCAATATAGAAGGAAACCCTATTGCTAAATTTATAGATTTGGTGCTTGCATGTTCGCCTACCCAAGTGACACTTGTTCCAGATGGAGTAAATGCCATAACGTCTAACGCCGGTTGGGATACTATTGCTCATAAATCATTTCTACAGGAGGTGATTGCCGAGTTTAAACGCAATCATATACGCACATCCATTTTTGTCGATCCTAGTACGAGCATGGTCGAGGGCGCAAAAGAAACTGGAGCCGATAGAATAGAATTGTATACTGAAGATTTTGCAAGTGGTTATGCAAGAGGCAATGAAAAAAGTATTCGTCCTTATATAGAAGCAGCGCGAGTGGCAAATGAAATTGGAATAGGAATTAATGCGGGTCATGATTTGTCATTAGATAATATTGAGTTTTTTAAGAAGAATATTCCTGGACTTTTAGAGGTGTCAATAGGTCATGCGCTTATAGTAGAATCACTTTATTTTGGACTAGAAACAGTTATAGCGTCCTACTTGAAAAAATTAAAATAATGCTGTACAGTAAAATAATCGGTGAAGGAACCCCCTTTCTTATCCTACATGGATTTTTGGGTATGGGGGACAATTGGAAAACCTTGGGGAAGCAATTTGCTGACCATGGTTACCAAGTGCACTTGATAGATCAGCGCAATCATGGGCGAAGTTTTCATAGTGATGACTTCAATTATTCTTTGATGGCAGATGATTTAAAAGCCTATTGCGATCATCACGGCTTAGAAAAGATTGTATTGCTTGGACATTCAATGGGCGGTAAAACGGCAATGACATTTGCCACAGAATTTCCAGATCGAGTCTCAAAACTCATTATTGCCGATATTGGACCGCGATATTACCCAGAACATCATCAGGTAATTTTGGAAGGCCTAGAGGCTTTAATACATAATAAGGAGGCGATGTCTGGCAGAAAAGAGGCAGATTTATTCCTATCTGAATATATTTCGGATTTAGGGACTCGAATGTTTCTGTTAAAAAACCTGTATTGGGAGACTCCTGGAAAGTTGGGGTTAAGAGCAAATTTGGGAGCTCTAAATACCCATATTTCTGAAATTGGAAAGGCCCTTCCAGAGGGCAAAAAGTATGCTAAAGATACGCTATTCCTGAGGGGAGAAAATTCTAACTATATACTTGAAGATGACACTGTTGGTATTTATCGCGCTTTCGCGAAAGCGAAAATAATAACAATACCTAAGGCAGGTCATTGGCTCCATGCAGAAAATCCCGTGTTTTTCCTTAAAGAAGTCCTAAAGTTTTTATAATATTGTCGTCGGAAATTTATTATGTATGCATAGTAAATTGCTAAAAAACCCATTTCTATTGAATTATTGGTAAATTTGGGGGCTTATTTTTAAAGAATGAACAATTCCCTTAACTAAATTAAATTATGAAAAAAGTATTAAGTGTTTTAGTACTCTTGCTTGTCTGCGCTGTGACGTATGCTGGTGGTTATCGTGTTAGTCTTCAAGGACAACGATCGCTTGCGATGGGTCATACTGGAGTAGCAGTAGTGAACAATGCAGAGATTGCCTTCTTCAATCCGGCAGGTCTCGTGTATCTTGAAAACAAATTGAACATTGCAGTTGGCGTTTCTGGCGTTTTTGCAGATGTTAATTATCAAAACACTGAGTTCGGTCAGTCTGCACAAACAGATAGCCCAACAGGAACTCCGTTTTATTTCTATGCTAGCTATGCAGTTTCTGAGAATGTAAGTGTAGGTTTAGCAGCTTATACTCCTTATGGGAGTAGTGTATCTTATGAGCAAGATTGGGCAGGGTCTCACCTTGTAAATAATATTGAACTCGCTGCTATTTACGTACAGCCATTAATTTCTGTAAAATTAGGAGACGTATTTAGTCTTGGAGGTGGACCTATCTACGTGAGTGGATCTGTAAACTTCAACAGAAACTTAAACAGAACTTTGACAGATCTTGACGGAAATCGTTCTAATGTAACACTAGACGCAAGTGGAGTGAACGCATGGGGATGGTCTGCAGGATTTATGTTTAATCCAACAGATGATTTGCATTTTGGAATGAACTACCGAGCGCAAATTGATGTGAACGTTGAAGGTGGTGATGCTACTTTCTCAAACGTACCTAACTCTCCTTTAGCTCCAGTAGCTAACGGGACTGTTGCTTTTGATGCTACTTTACCTCTTCCAGCAGAATGGTCGGCAGGTATGTCTTACGAGCTTGGTGACAAATGGACACTTGCTTTTGATTATAACCTAGCGGTTTGGAGTGCTTATAAATCTCTTGATATTGATTTTGCTCCTGAAGATGTTCCTGATTCTGTGAATCCACGTAATTATGATGATGCTTCTACTTACCGTTTTGGCGCTCAATACGTTATGAATGATAAAATCACCCTTCGTGGAGGTTATTACTTTGATGAGTCACCAGTGCAAGAAGGTTTCTTCGCACCAGAGACACCACGTAATGATTCTCACGGATTCACTGGAGGTTTATCTTTCAATGTAAACAGCAAACTTTCTATAGATGCTTCTTTCCTTTACTTGAAGTTTGAAGAAGTTGAAGCTTCTTATGATGGTTACCAAGAAAATGGTCAGGCAGTTCCTTTTGGAGGAACTTATAAATCAAGTGCTTTCATTCCTGGTTTAGGAGTGAGCTATAAATTGTAAAAAAAAGAAATAATGAAAAAATATATAAAGTTTATAGCGGTTTTAGCTTTAGGATTTGCATCCTGTGAAGCGGACCTAGATAATCCAATAGAAGAGAATTTTTACTCAAGTGGATCTGCAGATTTTTCAAATTATGTAGCCGTTGGTAATTCACTAACTGCAGGTTATGCAGATGGAGCTCTATTCATTACTGGTCAGAATAATTCATACCCGAATATTATGGCTCAGCAGTTCTCACTTGTGGGAGGTGGAGATTTTGATCAACCTTTTATGGATGATAATCTTGGAGGCTTAAAATTGGGTGGTGCACAAATTACTGAAAACAGATTTGTACTTGCTGTAGATGCAAACGGAAATCCTGGTCCTGCAAGAATAGGTGGAGATCCTGCAACAGATATTTCAAATGTACTTTCTGGATCATTTAATAATATGGGTGTTCCTGGTGCTAAGTCATTTCATCTTGTCGCTCCTGGTTACGGAAATGTAGCTGGTGTGCAAACAGGTCAAGCTAATCCTTATTTTGTGCGTTTTGCCTCTGAAGCTAATGCAACGGTTATTGGTGATGCAATTGCACAGAGCCCAACTTTCTTTTCTTTATGGATTGGAAATAACGATATCTTATCTTACGCAACTTCTGGTGGTGTAGGTGTAGATCAAACAGGAAATTTAGATCCTACTACTTATGGTAGTAACGATATTACAGATCCTAACGTTTTTGCTAGTGTATACCAAAGTCAAGTTGACCTTTTGGTAGGAACAGGAGCTAAAGGAGCTTTGATTAATATCGCAGATGTTACCTCAATTCCTTACTTTACTACGGTGCCATTTGCTCCATTAGATCCTTCAAATCCTAGTTTTGGACCGCTTATTCCTACTTTAAATGCAACTTATGCTCAATTAAATGGTGCATTTGCTTTCTTAGGAGTGCCGGAACGTTCTATAAGTTTTGCCACAGATGCAGCAAGTGCAGTGGTAGTTCTTGATGAGTCATTAGATGATATTTCAGGGGCTTTAACACAAGTACTTATTGGTGGCGGACTTGATCAAGCTACGGCTACAATCTTCGGATTGCAGTATGGAAGAGCAAGACAAGCAACTGCTGATGATTTACTTTTACTTACAAGTTCTGGAGCTATTGGCCAACTTAACGAAGGTCGTTTGGCTCAGTTATTAGCTTTTGGAGTTCCTGCAGCAGATGCAGCTCAATTATCAATAAATGGAGTTACGTATCCAATGGAAGATCAATGGGTGTTAACACCTGCTGAGCAGTCTGCAGTAGCAGCCGCTCAAGCTTCATATAATTCAACTATTCAGGCGCTTGCAGGATTAAATGATCTTGCCTATGTAGATGCTCGTGCAGCATTACAACAAGTAGCCGGTGGTGGAGTTCCTTTTGACGGAGGTGTTGTGACTTCAACATTTGTAACTGGAGGAGGATTTTCTTTAGACGGGGTGCACCCATCTCCTAGAGGTTATGCCTTGACTGCAAATGCCATTATTGAAGCAATCAATGCTAAATATGGTTCTACAGTTCCGAATGTAAATATTGGACAGTATGATACCGTTACTATTAGTAACGATTAATTACATCAAATAAATATTGAAAAGCGCTTTAGGAAACTAAAGCGCTTTTTTTTGTACCTTTTTATTCTAAATACTTCACTTAAACCCTATTTATGAAATCAATACTTAAAGTACTTCTCACTGCAGTTGCTGTTGTTATTCTTGCTAAAATCCTATCAGGAGTTGTTGTCGATGGTTTCGTTTCTGCGATCATCGTTGCTGTTGTAATTTCATTATTGCGATTTATCGTAAAGCCTATTTTGGTGATTCTTACGATTCCCATTACAATCCTAACCTTTGGATTGTTTCTATTTGTGATCAACGCATTTATTATAATGATGGCCGATTATTTCATTGATGGATTTGCTGTGAGTAGTTTTTGGATAGCACTCCTTTTCAGCATCTTGCTGAGTATTTTCCAGAGTATCTTGTTCGGTTTTATTAAGGAAGATTAAAAGTCCTAATAGACAAGAAATTAAAAGATTGTTGAGGTCTAAAAAAATTCGTATTTTTGCCGACCTTAAATTAAGATACGCATGGATATTACAAGAGACCAAATAGATGAGCTAAACGCAGTAGTCAAAGTAGCAATTGCTAAAGATGATTACAAAGAGAAGGTGGATGGCATTTTGAAAAACTACCGTAAAACTGCAAACATCCCTGGATTTAGAAAAGGACATGTACCTATGGGGCTTGTTCAAAAACAATATGGGAAGGCAGTACTTGTTGATGAGGTAAATAAATTATTACAAGACGCTTTAGGTAAATATTTGACGGAAGAGAAATTGGACGTTTTAGGAAATCCACTTCCTAAAAATCAAGAAGAATTTGATTGGGATGCAGAAGATTTCAATTTTGAATTCGAATTGGGAATGGCGCCTAAATTTGAAGTAAAATTAAAGACTAAAAAGGCGATCAACGCCTATACAATCATTGCAGATGACGCAATGATTGATAATCAAGTCAAAACCATTCAGAAACAATACGGTAAAATTACTTCTCAAAAGGAAGTGACTAAGGATGCCGAGGTGACTGGAGCTTTCTTTAATGATGAAGCTGGCATTGATCATACTGCTACCTTTGAAGTTGCAAGCTTAAAGGGTAAAAAGAACGTCGATGCTTTTGAAGGAGCTAAAGTAGGTGATATCATCACTGTTAAAACAAAGAATCTCTTTAAAGAGGCTCAAGATTTTAAAGTAGCTCTACAGAAAACTGATGAGGAAGCAAATGCATTAAATGCAGAAGTTACTTTTACAATCACTGAAATTAATACAAGAGAAGGAGCTGAACTTGATCAAGAATTGTTTGACAAACTTTTTGGTAAGGATGTTGTAAAATCTGTGACTGAGCTCAAGGCGAAAATAAAAGAAGATGCTGAACGTCAGTTTACACAACAGAGTGATCAGCAGCTTTTAAATGACGTTACAGAACGTTTGATTGAAGATACTAAGTTTGATCTACCAGCAGCATTTTTACAGCGCTGGATTCAGTCAACAGGTGAAAACCCATTGACTATAGATGAAGCGATCGAGGAGTACAATCGTTCTGAAAAAGGATTGCGTTACCAACTTATTGAAGGTAAATTAATCCAAGAGAACAATCTTCAAGTAACTTTTGACGAGTTGAAAGACTACGCAAAAGAAATGATTAAAGGGCAAATGATGCAGTTTGGTCAAATGAATCCTGAGGATAAAGAATTGGAAGATATCGCTGCGCGTATTCTTGGAAATCAAGAAGAGGTGAAACGTCTATCTGAGCAGTTGATGAATACTAAGATGTTGACATTTTTAAAAGAAAATGCGAACCTTAAAACAAAGAAAGTCACTTTTGACGAATTTGTTAAGGAAGTATATAATTAGAATACTATTCTAATTATAAGTATCTTTAAGGCGTGTTACTTACTTAGTAATACGCCTTTTTTAACTATAAAAATTGGAGTTACATTTATATGGATTACGGAAAAGAATTTAAAGATTTCGCTATAAAGGATCAAGGAGTTAGTAGTATGTATTACGATAAAATCGTAAGCAGTATGTACCCTCAATCACTCACTCCAAATATCATTGAAGAACGCCAAATGAATATTGCAATCTTTGACGTGTTTTCTCGTCTCATGATGGATCGCATTATTTTCTTGGGAACAGGAATCAATGATCAAGTAGCAAATATTGTGCAAGCGCAATTACTTTTTTTAGAAAGTACTGATGCCAACAAAGACATTCAGATATATATCAACTCTCCTGGAGGAAGTGTATATGCAGGTTTAGGTATTTATGATACTATGCAGTTTATCAAGCCAGATGTGGCGACAATTTGTACAGGAATGGCAGCTTCTATGGGGGCCGTGCTATTATGTGCTGGTCAAAAAGGTAAACGTAGTGGCTTACCACATGCACGTGTGATGATTCACCAACCAATGGGAGGAGCTCAAGGACAAGCAAGTGATATAGAAATCACCGCTAAGGAGATTTTGACCTTGAAAAAAGAGCTTTATGAAATAATCGCTAAGCACTCTGGGCAAGAGTACGATAAAGTGTATAACGATAGTGATCGTGATTACTGGATGAAGGCCGACAAAGCTCTCGAGTATGGAATGATTGATGAAATTTTAAAAAGAGACTGATGCACGCTTTCGCTAATCTGACCAAAGGGAAAGAGTAGCTTAAACGCACCAAATATTATATAATGGCAAAAGAAGATTTAGAATGTTCGTTTTGTGGTAGGAAAAAGCCAGAAACCAACTTGCTTATTGCGGGATTAGACGCTCACATTTGTGACCGTTGTATCGAGCAAGCACATGGGATTGTTCTCGAAGAATCCAAAGATGTCGAGCATGGGGATCTGGAACATGAGCTTATGCTCAAAAAGCCTCAAGAGATAAAATCATTCTTAGATGAATATATCATTGGTCAGGAATTTACCAAAAAAGTAATGTCTGTGGCAGTGTACAATCACTACAAAAGATTATTACAACCAACGACTGATGATGATATCGAGATTCAAAAGAGTAATGTTATTATGGTTGGGCAAACAGGTACTGGGAAAACGCTTATTGCCAAAACCGTAGCCAAAATGCTTAATGTTCCTTTGGCTATTGTCGATGCAACTGTACTTACCGAAGCAGGTTATGTTGGGGAGGATGTAGAAAGTATTCTTACCCGTCTTTTACAAGCAGCCGATTACAATCTAGAGAAAGCACAGCGCGGGATTGTTTTTATTGATGAAATTGATAAAATCGCCCGTAAAAGCGATAACCCATCTATTACACGAGATGTAAGTGGGGAAGGAGTGCAACAAGCCCTTTTGAAATTACTCGAAGGGACCGTTGTAAACGTGCCGCCAAAAGGAGGACGTAAGCACCCTGATCAAAAATTTATTGAAGTCAATACAGAACATATCCTCTTTATTGCAGGAGGGGCTTTTGACGGGATAGAAAGACATATTTCAAAACGCCTCAATATGCAAGCCATGGGGTTTGTGGCTAGTAAAAGTGATGATGTCATTGAAAAGGATAATATGCTTAAATATATTATTCCTAAAGATTTGAAAGATTTTGGTCTTATCCCTGAAATTATTGGAAGACTTCCAGTGCTCACGCACATGGATCCTCTAGACGCAGGAACTTTAAGAGCTATTCTTACCGAGCCTAAAAACGCGATTATCAAACAGTATACAAAACTGTTTGAAATGGATGATATCGACTTTAAAATCACAGATGGTGCCTTAGACTATATGGTAGGAAAGGCAATAGAGTACAAACTTGGCGCAAGAGGGTTACGCTCTCTTTGTGAAGCGATACTCACAGACGCAATGTTTGAACTGCCTAGTTCAGGGGTTAAAGAACTTCATGTCACTCAGAGCTATGCAGAAGGAAAATTAAATAAGTCAACTATAAAGAAGTTGAAAGCAGTTTCATAGCAATTGAAACAGTCAATGTTGAAGTCCTAAAAAAAACCATCGTTTGATTACGATGGTTTTTTTATGGTCAGTAGTTACTAAAAAAGAAAATAGTCATCAATCCCCCAATTGATGACTATTCTCAAAATTAACTACTTAATAATAATTGTTTATTTACTCTTCATCAGGTATGATAACAAATTCAATACGTCGATTTGCCTCATTCTGTTTATTTGTACATTTCTTGCAATCGAATAAAGGTTGTGTTTCTCCGTATCCTTTAGAAATCAATCGATCTGCAGCTATGCCCTTATTGGTTAAGTAGGTCATGGCTGATGCAGCGCGTTTCTCAGATAATCTTAAGTTGTACCCCGCTTTTCCTGTTTGATCAGAATGAGCATTAATGGCAACTTTAATATCTGGATTTTGCTTCAATGTTTCAAGAACTGTATTTAATGTGATCGTCGAGGTGGGTTTGATAACCGCACTATTGTAATCAAATTGAATATTGTTAATCTTGATGTATGACTTTTCTTCTGTTTCTACTATTTCAGCAGCTTCTGCCTTTAAGGTTACCTCTGTGTCAAAAACTTCTGTAAGGTTGGTGTTTGTACTAAAAGATGTTGAGCCTCTTTCAAAACCATCCTTGTATGCAAGTAAGGTGTAATCAAGAAAGGAATCAATAGGAAATGTATAGACTCCATTTGCGTCGGTTTGAACGGTTGCAATTTCTATACCTTCAGCATCGATAAGAACAACTGTTGCCTTTTCAAGAGGAATCCCAGTGTCTAGATCTTTTACTAGTCCGCTGACTGCTTGATCTACTAACAACTCGGTAATCTTGTAAATATCATAACTTCCTTTGCCGCCTTCTCTGTTTGAAGAGATGTAGCCAACTGTTTTTGTTGCGGGGATGTATGCAATTTCGTCTTTTGGAGTATTAATGGTATTTCCTAAGTTACGAGTCGCTACATAGCCAAATTTTGCTTTTCTACTTCTAAAGACATCAAAACCACCAATAGTTTGGTGTCCCTTTGAAGAGTAGTATAGGTAATTTCCGTCAAGTGATGTTTGAGGAAACTTTTCATCAAGTACAGTATTCACTGATCCTTCAATACGCTCGATAGGACCAAATGTTCCGTCTTCTAAGACAGCCACCTTAAATATGTCAAAACCACCTATCGCTTCTGGCATATTAGATGCAAAAAACAAAGTCTTTCCATCTCGACTTAAGTGCGGATTCTCAAATGAGTAATTTGGATTATTAAAAGGAACGGGTTTCATGTTGATGAATTCCCCTTCTCTAGCTGGGTTCATGTCTGCACTATATAACTGAAAGGTTTGAGAATCGTCTTCCTTACTTTTAGTAAAAAATAGTTTCATACCATCCTCAGAAAAGGACAGTGTTCCTAAGTTGTCATTCTTATTTAAGATATGTGAAAATAAGTTCGGACGATTTAAATCGTACTCATAACTTATTTCTGAACAGTATAGTTTAGTATATGGTTCATTTGTAATTGGATCTTTCTTAACAATAGCTCCAATTTTACGTGATGAAAACGAAAGGAATTTCTCTCTGTAGAAACCAATACCATAATCGGCATACTTAGAATTTATTCCTGTTTGAAAAGTTTCAAATTTAAAACCATTATGCCCAATAGGGTCTCCATTTGAGTTTTGGTCGTCTTCAGAAGTAACCATAGCAAATTCACCTGAAGTTTCAGATGCAATTTGGCTAAAACTCATAGGGCTTATGAGAAAGAGTGCAAATAATATGTAATAACTTGATTTCATTGCTGTATTTATGATATTTGGGGTATCTCAATAGATATCTAAAATAGAAGCCAAAGGGCTAAGAATGAAACTTTTTAAGGACTTTTAGACGAGATGAGGCCTTATATCGTTAAACAACACAAATCTTTAAAAAACACTAGAATTGTTTTAAATCCGTAATTAAAAACTCACAAATTTTTTAAGAACATTGATTACTAGTTGTTTAGTAGTAACAGTTCTTCTAGAAAGTCTCTGGTATTGGAAAGACGGGGGACCTTATGTTGTCCTCCTAATTTATCATGTGCTTTGAGCCAATCATAAAAAAGATCAGGTCGTGCAGTATGGATTTTAGGTGCGTTTAGTGTGATGTTATTTAATCGCTTAGCTTCATAATCACTATTCAGATCCTGTAAGGCCTTGTCTAAATAAGATCCAAAAAGATGCATATCTTTAGGGGGCTGATTAAATTCTATAAGCCACTCATGAGCGCCTTTATCCTTTCCTTCCATAAAAATTGGGGCAGCCGTATAATCTTTTATCTCACTTGCTGTTGCTTTTGTTGCCTTTCTAAGGGCCTCTTCAGCGTTTTCAATGATAAGTTCTTCTCCAAAGACATTAATATGGTGCTTGGTTCTACCACTAACTTTTATACGGTATGGTTGAATGGAAGTAAAGCGTACTGTATCACCTATTTTGTAACGCCATAAACCAGCGTTTGTAGTAATAATTACAGCATAATTTTGTCCTATTTCAACCTCTCCTAATGGTATTACTTTCTGGCTAGGGGTTCCATATGTATCCATGGGTATGAACTCGTAAAAAATACCATAATCTAGCATGAGGAGTAATTCCTTACTATCATTCTGGTCTTGTATGGCAAAAAATCCTTCTGAGGCATTGTAAATTTCGTAGTATTTAAATCCGTCTGAAGGAAGTATTTTTTTATACTGATCGATATAGGGGTCAAAATTAACGCCTCCATGAAAATATACTTCTAAATTAGGCCATACCTCAAGAATGTTAGATTTTCCTGTGGTTTCTAAAACGTTGTTGAGCAACACCAACATCCAAGAAGGAACGCCAGCGAGACTAGTAACATTTTGCTGAATTGTTTCATCAACAATCGCTTGCATTTTGATTTCCCAATCACTCAATAATGAAACATTGTGATTAGGCGTGCTACTATATTCTGCCCAAAAAGGCATATTGTCAATAAGAATTGCAGATAAATCCCCATAAACAGTGCCATTGTCTTGATATAATTCTTTACTTCCTCCAAGTCGAAGCCCTTTGCCTGAAAACAATTGAGAGTTCTCATTGTTGTTGAGATACATACACAACAAATCCTTACTCGCTGCATAATGGCAATCAACCAATGATTCTGGACTCACGGGAATGTACTTGCTTTTGGCATTGGTTGTGCCACTACTTTGCGCAAACCACTTTATGGGCGTAGGCCACATAATGTTAGGCTCCCCACGACGACTCCTTTCTATGCGTTCTTGATTATCTTCATAAGAAGTGATAGGAATCCGTTCTGCAAATTGCGCATAAGTTTTGATACTCTGATAATCATAAGCCTGTCCAATTTCAGTATCCTTGGCCTTATCCAATAGGCGTTCTAGCAATTCGTTTTGTACCTCTGATGGATATTTCATAAAAAGCTCCATTTGATGAATACGCTTTTTAAGAAACCAGGAGGCTATAGAATGTACTAAAGGGATCGCCATAAAGTTGGTATATTTACATGGTCCAAAAGTCCCGCTTTAGGGAATGGACTTAAAACAAAAATACCTTTTTTCCTTTCAATCCAAAGCCAAATCTTTATATCCCTTATGCAATATCAAGGTGTTCTCAGAAAAATGCAAACGGAGTTAGCAAGTCCAGTACAGTATTATCTCATGATTGGAGAGGAGTTTCTCCATGTAAATCAATTGCTTGATAAAAAAATACATATTGAATTTGTTCAATACCAATGTCTTGCCTGTGGTGAAAATAAAAAAATCTTTAGACAAGGTTATTGTTATGATGATTTCTATAAAGTGCCTCAGGCTGCAGATTGGATTATGAGACCAGAACTCTCTCAAGCACATCTCGATATCGAAGATCGTGATTTAACCTTTGAAAAAAAGGTGCAATTACAACCCCATATCGTGTATTTAGCAAATTCTAGTAATATAAAAGTTGGCGTTACAAGAAAACAACAAGTGCCTACCCGATGGATTGATCAAGGGGCTCATGAAGCTATTGAAATAGTAGAAGTGCCTAATCGATATCTCGCAGGTATTACAGAAATTGCGCTGAAAGAACATGTCTCCGATAAAACCAATTGGCGCAAAATGCTTAAAAACGAAATTGAAGATGTAGATCTCGCAGCAAATAGAGATTCCTTAAAACAATATATTCCTGAAGAGGCTCAGGAGTTTTTTATAGACAGTACTCAGGAAACCCATATTGAATTTCCCGTAAATCGATATCCTAATAAAATCAAAACACTAAACTTGGATAAGGCTCATGCCTATGAAGGTGTGCTTAAAGGCATAAAGGGGCAATATCTAATTTTTGGAGATGATACCGTATTTAATGTCCGCAGTTGGGAAGGGTACGTTGTAAGAATTACACTAGTTTAAGAACCTAGATTGAGATTTTTTCTCTTTTATTTTTTGCAGTAGTCACTTAAGATCGGCATCTTATCTCATTCATTGAAATAATTCTTATTCCCATATCGCTGAACTAATACGGGTTTTTAATAATAATCATAGACATTAGGAAGCAAAGAATGTTTGGAGCCTTAATGATAAAATTTGCGCTTTCGCGCCCATGTGCCGCCATAGCTTTAGCAAAGGAGCAAAGCGCACTACAAATCAATTACCTTTAGCATCAAAACCAAACCTAAAACCCACATAAACTAGGTATTGAGAGACTAAAATCAGTTTTTACGACTATCTTTGCAGCTTAAATAAAAAAAATGAGTGCTATAGTCGCTATCGTAGGCCGTCCGAATGTTGGAAAATCCACATTTTTTAATCGCATGATACAACGTCGTGAGGCGATTGTTGATGCTGTGAGTGGTGTTACTCGTGATCGTCATTATGGGAAAGCCGACTGGAATGGTCGTGAGTTTACCATGATCGATACTGGAGGATATGTCGTTGGAAGTGATGATGTTTTTGAAGCAGAAATTGATAAACAAGTTGAACTTGCGATTGATGAAGCCGATGTAATCATTTTTATGGTTGATGTCGATAGCGGAATTACAGGAATGGATGAGGACGTTGCTACCTTATTACGTAAAGTGCAAAAGCCTGTTTTATTAGCTGTAAATAAAGTAGATAATAATAAACGCGCCGCCGATGCGGTAGAATTCTACAACCTAGGGTTAGGGGATTACTTTATGATTGCTTCTACAAGTGGAAGTGGTACTGGAGATCTTCTCGATGCCGTTGTGGAGGCCTTACCTCCAAAAGAAGAAGAGCCAGAACGAGATGATTTACCTCGTTTTGCAGTAGTGGGTCGTCCCAATGCTGGGAAATCTTCTTTTATCAACGCCTTAATTGGTGAAGAGCGCTATATCGTAACAGATATTGCGGGAACTACGCGTGATTCTATAGATACAAAATACAATCGTTTTGGATTTGAATTTAACCTTGTGGATACTGCGGGAATTCGTCGTAAAGCCAAGGTGAAGGAAGATCTTGAATTTTATTCAGTGATGCGCTCAGTGCGAGCTATCGAACATGCAGATGTTAGTTTAGTTGTTGTAGATGCCACTCGTGGTTTTGACGGACAAGTTCAAAACATCTTTTGGCTTGCAGAACGCAACCGAAAAGGAGTTGTGATCTTAGTAAATAAATGGGATTTGGTTGAAAAAGATACCAAAACCATGAAGCAATTTGAAAAACAAATCCGTCAACAAATTGAACCTTTTACCGATGTGCCTATTGTGTTTATTTCTGTTTTGAATAAACAACGTATTTTCAAGGCAATCGAGACTGCTGTTCAAGTATATAAAAATAAAACCCGCCGAATCACTACAAGCGAGTTGAATGAGTTTTTCTTACCGCTTATTGAGGCATATCCTCCACCAGCATATAAAGGAAAATACATCAAAATTAAATACTGTATGCAGCTACCTACTCCGCAACCACAGTTTGCGTTGTTCTGTAATCTGCCACAGTATTTAAGAGAAGGATATCGTCGATTCCTAGAAAATAAGCTTCGCGAAGCTTATGACTTTTCTGGAGTGCCAATTTCTATTTATTTTCGAAAGAAATAAATGATAAGATTAGGCCCGAGCCTATATTAATTTATCGTTTATCACATTGGTGCATTCGTTTTTTATGGATTCAGCGCTTCAGAAGCTGTTATGGATGTTTTTGAAGCAATTTCTAAAGACGTCCAAACTAATTGAAGACAGTCGACCCGCTCAAAATCAAGCTGATGCAGGCCAAAACTGTTTAGTTTGGTTAACCAGATTCTGTTAATTGTTTCCCAAACATTTAGCAATTCTTTCCCCTTTCGGGCAAAAGTTTCCATTTTTACCTTAGATCAATCAAGCCTCTTGGTACGCCTATGAAATCAGAACAATTACTCATCTTTTGCGGTTTTTTGTTTGTTTGCGCTTTCGCGAAAGCGCAGTCCTATACAATTTCAGGAACTCTAAAAGACAAGGCGACTTCAGAAAATTTAGAGGCGGCGACCGTTTTTTTAGAAACTATTAAGGATAGTACTTTACTTACGTATACAATAACTAATCAACAGGGTGAATTTCAATTGGAAGGACGTTCTCAGGAGAAAAATGCTCGGGTCAATATATCGTTTATAGGCTATGATGATTATAGTGCTCCTGTAGATCTTAATAAAGGCACTATTGATCTTGGAGATATAGCTCTTACCACATCGATAGCTTCATTAGATGAAGTAGTAGTCAAGAGCCGAGCACCTATAACTGTAAAAAAGGATACCCTAGAGTTCAATGTCAAATCCTTCAAAACAAAGAAGGATGCCAATATTGAAGACCTTCTAAAAGAACTTCCTGGAGTGGAGGTTGATGACGATGGTTCTATAAGAGTTAATGGCAAAGAAGTAAACAAAATATTAGTCAATGGGAAACCTTTTTTTGGAGACGACCCTACCATTGCCACAAGAAATCTTACCAAAGAGATTGTTGAAAAAATCCAGGTTACCGACACAAAAACAGATGACGAAGCTTTCGCAGGCGAAGATGGTGATAGCGAAAATAAAACCATTAACCTTACGATCGCTGAAGAGAATAATAAAGGAGTTTTTGGGCGAGTAGCAGCAGGAGTAGGGACTGATGATCGTTTTGAATATGCAGGTTTGGTAAATGTTTTTAATAATGATCGCCGATTTTCTGTTCTCGGTGGTGGGAATAATATTAATTCGGCCGGATTTAGTTTCGGAGAGATTAGAAAAATGTTTGGTGGTGGAAATAGTATGACAGTAAATGGTAATGGTAGTTTTGCCATTGATGGACGGAGTTTTGGTGGAGGACAAGGGATTGTTAATAGTCGAAATGCAGGAGCCAATTATGCCGATGAGATCAGTAAAAGTTTTGACGTAACAGCCGACTATTTTTACTCAGGAGCTAGTTCCTTTGATGAAACGCGTACTGAGCGTGAAAACATACTTCCTGATAGTCGTTTCTTTACAAATAGTGCCTCCAGAGTAGATGGACGCGGTGGAAATCACAGTGTCAATGCTGGGTTTAATATAAAAGTAGATTCGACCTTTCTCATTAACATTCGACCCTCTTTTGAATTTGCAAATGATGAAAGTCGTTTTGTGAGAAATGAAGAGTCACTAGATGAAACCGCCGAATTGATTAACAGATCTGTCACCAAAAACGATGGAATAAATACAGGTAGAAATTTTGAAAACAACTTGAGTCTAACCAAACGATGGGGTTCAAACGGATCCTTTGTGAAATTTCGATTGCAAAATGAAATTAACCGACAAGAATCGGAAGACTTTATTAATTCAGAAACCCTAATCTTTGGCGATGACCCCTCCACACTGAGCCGAAATCAGTTTACAGATGGGGAGACAAATTTAGATGGGTATAACTTAGCAGTGACCTATCGTTATCCAATCATTGCAAAGAAATTATTTGTGGATGCCGAGTTTGGACATCGAGATGATAAACGAACACGCCGAAGAAGCACCTTTGATTTTGATGTGGAAAGTCAGCAATATTCATTATCAAACAATGAATTAAGCACCGATTTTGAAGGTCGCAATATGCGTACGGCACCTAAACTAAGTCTGAACTACAATAGTGAAAAATTGAGATTAAACCTTGGTGGAGGTTATGTATTCAGAACCTTAGAAAATACCGATGCATTAAGGCCAGAACTCAACATCAAACAGGATTTTGTGGCCGTAGAAGTCAATGGTAATTTAAATTATCGATTCAGTGAAAAGATGTCCATATATGTGAATTATAGGAAGAGTAACCGTCCACCCGAGATTACACAGTTAAACCCCTTTGTAGATGTGTCAGACCCCTTAAATATCACCCAAGGTAATCCCGATCTTGAACCCAGCAATGATCATTTTTTTTATACAGGGTTTAATAATTACGATTTTCAAAAAGGCGGGGGATACTATTTTAATATGAATGGTAATGTTACTTCAAATGCAGTAGTAAACAAAACGACTGTAGACGCCAATCTAGTTAGAAATACAACCTACGAAAATGTTGATGGCAATTATAACTTAAGTGGTGGGGGAGGTTATAATAGGAATACAAAAATTGACTCTCTTCGTTCGATAAAATACGGCGGAGGAATTTATGCCAACTTCAACAGGAATATCAATTTTAATAATGATGTAGAATATGCGAGTAAAACGCGTTCATTGTCGCCCAATGTCAATGTTACTTTTACTTGGAAAGATCTATTTGAAATTCGCCCTCGATACAGTTTATCATTTTCAAAAACACAATTTGGAATAGAGACCTTTGAAGATCAAGATTTTTTGAGTCATAATCTCAATATTGGAACTGCAGTTTTTGTGCCTAAAAATGTTGAATGGCGTAATGATATACAATACAGTTATAATCCTAATGTGGCGTCGGGTTTTCAAAACAGTGCATGGTTCTGGAATACAACGGTGGCCTATAGTTTCTTGAAGGATCAGGCAACAATGACCTTCAAGGTGTATGATGTATTGAATCAAAATACCAATGCGAGAAGAACTGCAAACGCCAACTTTATTCAGGATGTTCAAAGTACGGTTTTGGAACAATACTTCATGCTGAGTTTTAGTTATAAGTTTAATACACTCGGAAAGGCAGGTGAGGCTGGGAAAGATAACTTCTTCTTTTTTTAAAGCTTTTTTTTGGAAAGGAGCCGTATTTTGAGGCATCTAAGGTTTCAAAAAAAAAAGTAATGCGAGCACTTGTAATATCTGGAGGAGGAAGCAAAGGAGCTTTTGGAGGAGGCGTAGCCCAATACCTCATGGAGGAACTGGATTATTCCTATGATCTATTTATCGGCACTTCTACCGGAAGTTTATTGATTTCTCATCTTGCATTGGCTAAAATCGAAAAGATAAAAGAGGTTTATACATCCGTGACTCAGAGTTCGATCTTTAGTAATTGTCCTTTTACTGTGAAAAAAGATAAGTATGGAGAGAAGCAAATTGGGATTAACCATCTCAGCGTTTTACTCAATTTTTTAAAAGGTGGTAAAACCTTTGGCGAAAGCCATAACCTTAGAAAACTTATAGGTGAGATATTTACTCCCGAAGAATTTGAAACCCTAAAGCAAAGTGCAAAAGAAGTATTAGTAACGGTTTCAAATTTATCACTACACACAACAGAGTATAAATCAATTAACGAAACCACCTATGAGGATTTTTGTGACTGGATTTGGATTTCAAGTAATTACGTGCCGTTTATGAGCCTTGTAAAAAAGGAAGGTTGCGAGTATGCAGACGGAGGTTTTGGAAGTATGGTGCCTATCAAAGAGGCCATTGATCGTGGTGCCACCGAGATTGATGTTATTATTCTAGAAACAGAGGTTACCTATTATAATAGTCTGCCTTCAAAAAATGTATTCTCCCTCCTAACAAATCTGCACGCTTTTATGTTAGACCGAATAGAGAAGCAAAATATTGCTATAGGTAAGTTTGCAGCTAGTAATAAAGATGCGATTATTAATCTCTACTATACACCCACAGTCCTCACGACAAATTCCTTGATTTTTGATAAAAAAAAGATGTCCGCCTGGTGGCAAAGTGGTTTTAAATATGCGGCGACCAAGAATATTACCTTAAATGAGGTAAAAGAGTAGACTCGCCTTAATTTGTTAAGTTCTTTAAAGATTCTTCAAGGTGCTTTAACATGAATCCAATCTAACTAATTACCAACACTGTCTTTTTTTACTGCCTCCTTTTTCTTCTTCTTGCCAAATAGGCCATCTAAGATACCTCCAGTAATATCCTTAATAACTGCATCCGTTTTTGGAGTTCCTATTCCAAGAGTATCGGTGCCACTAGATGTTGCTGTAGAATCCTTAGGCTTATTACCGCCAAGAATATCACCTAAAATTCCGCCAACAGTACCTCCAATTACATCATCAATTTTTCCTTCAACTTCGTTTTGAAGTCGCTTCTTTTGTATGTCGACAATCTTTGTAGTGAGACTGCTAATAGCTGCTTTTGAATTAATTGTGATATTGGGATTGGAGAAATTTCCCGCAAGGGAAATAGGTAAATCAACAACTAGATTCTCTTTTTCAGCATCTGTAAGTGTAGCGAGTAAGTTGCTCGCTTCACTGCCTAAAAATTTAGCTGGCACGTCCAACTTCAACTGATAATCCATGATATTTTCAAAGCTGTGGCCGCCACTTACTTCTATATTGATGTCTTTTACCTTGAGATTAAACGGCTGAACAACCACCGAGCCATCTTTGAACTGTAGATTGGTTTTCAAAGAGCTTAGATCAACATCCTTTAGGTCGATAAAGGCAAGTCGGTTATCCAATTCGGCGATCAATGGAGAATTAGCAGTATTGATCTCGGCAGTAAGCAGTTGTGCAAAGGCATTTCCATTTACAGAAGATAGGATCGGACTATAATTTTCATCCAATCGACCTGTAATATTTATTTTGGTGGTTAAAGCACCTTGAATCGCTTTGGCAATGGGAGCAAGGCTTTTAAGAAGGTCTAAATTGCTAAAGGATTGATCAATATCAATTTTTTGTAAGTCCAATACCATATTAAAAATAGGAATGCCGCTTCTAGTAGAAACCGTACCTGTAAGGCCAGCGTTCCCTCCGTATATCTCTGAACTTACGTTTGTCAAGTTGGCTTGCTCTTCTACTATGGAAACAGAGCCTTTAACCGCAGTGAGTTCGATATCGTCATAGATCACCTTCTCTGCGTTAAAGTCTATAATAGCATCTAAAAAATCAGGAATTTGAACCCCAGTTTCTGTAAGTGCGGTTCCAGCAGTAGCTCCTGATAATTTGGTGGTTACTGCCTCTTCTTTTACACTAAAATCATTAAGGTTAAATACCTTTGATCGCACTGCAAACCGACCTTTTAAATCTTCTTTGCGCATCACAAATGGGATGAGGTTTTCTATGGTCCCAGTTGCTGAAATATCTGTAGAGCCACTTCTTCCATCAAATGCATTCAATTTAATGTTGTTAGGTGTAAAACTCACAGCAGCATTTGAAATGGATATTGGTTTTGGCAACTGCTCCCCTTGGTATTGGAAATTGGTCAACTGAGCAGTTCCTGAACTTACAATATCGTCATACCGCTGATTGTCGATGGCATTCATATCAAAACGAGTTGTCATATCCGTTGTTAGACGTCCTTGAAGTGGATATTCCATATCCATTGGATATACTTTTTCAATATTGGCCAAATCTAATGTGCCTTTGATTGCCAAGTTTACCAATAGATTCGTAGTGATATTTTGTAAGGTACCATTGGCAGAAAAAAGGTCGTCATCAATCTTAAAATTTAAGGCATTAATGGTGATATAGGTGTCTTCTGTACGTCCAGTTTCATTCTTGATTTTTGTGTCAATATTAATATTATTCATCCGTTTAGGAAGTTCTGGAAATTTAAAAGATGCATTGTTAGATACAATCGCAATGTCCAAGGTGGGAATAGTAGTTTCTGTAACATTTCCTTTTATTTTTCCACTTACGCGAAAGTCGCCCGCCGTTTCTACACCGTCTAAATTTTTGGCATAGGTTTTAGGAATAACAGCCAAGAAATTTTTGAAATCAGATGTAGGCGTTTCAAAGCTGAGATCGATGGCATTTCCCTCTTCCAGAATTTGAACAAAGCCATTGAAAATAAGCGGTAATGCATTAATGAGTAGTTTGTTTTCTAAAAAATTGTATTTCTGTTGGTCAAAATCTAATGCGATATCTGCCTGAAGGTCGACAAGATGTTCACTTAGATAATTAATACCTCCATAATCCAAGGATGCAGTGGCAGTGGTTTCAGTTTGTAAGGTACTTTGAGAAGCTCCTAAATCTCCTTTCCCACTGTGATTGATCTTTTTCAATCGAAGGAAGGTGCCTGTGGATTCATCTAAGTAATGTACAGTTGCATCGTCAAGAGAATATTGTTGCATATCGAAGGAGAAGGTCTTAGAGGCAGTACCTTCTTGTGTACTTGTTTCATTGGAAGAATTCGATTTTGCTATATTGTAATTGGTAGTACCTAAAGAGTCAATTTGAATATAAATGCGAGCTCTGTCCAAGCTAAGTGCATCTATAACTATTGGATCATCGCCAGTATTCTTAAATAATTGTTTGATGCCCATTTCTATGCGTAAGTGGTCACCCGCTGCTAAGGTGTCGCCAGTAAAAGGTGCTTTGTTGATGATCTGGTAGTTGGTGATGCTAACCGTTGCATCAGGGAAATTTCTGAAAAGACTAAGGTCTAGATCAGACCAACTTACATCGGCATTTACTCTAGCGTTGATGGTGTTCATGAGCATGACTTCCAACTTGTCCTTAAAGAGAAAGGGTGCGGCTACTAACAAAAGAACGACCACTAGAAAAAATATACCGACGATTTTTAGAATGCGTTTCATAGAATGGTTTTATTATTATACGGGGAGTTTGAGTTCTTCGCCTTCGCCTAGATTAAATTTCCTTCTAAAAAGTGCGACTCCTATATATAGAAAGGGAGTATCAAAAGCCGCAATAAGCACTTTAAAAAGAAATCCACCTAAGAGGAGTCCTCCAAACCTGTCCCATGGAATTTTTCCAAAAGAACAGAGCAAAAAGAGTACCGAAAATGTGTCGACAAACTGTGAGAAGAAGGTCGAAAAATTATTTCGGAGCCATAAATGTTTGCCCTTAGTGACTCGTTTCCAAAAATGAAATATTTGTATGTCAATAAATTGTGCCAAAAGATAGGCGATCATACTTGCAAATACGGCGACCGCAGTGGCACCAAAAACCGTTGAAAATAAAGAATCACTTACAGGAGACCAGGATGTCGCAGGAACCGCTTGAGAGACATAAACAATTAATAAAGAAAAAAAGGAAGCAAAAATTCCCGCGGTAACCATTTGATTGGCTTTCTTTTTGCCATACACTTCGCTTACGAGATCTGTGATTAAAAAGGTAATAGGATAGGGAAGTATTCCCACAGATATTTCAAAAGTATACAGACCAAAAAAGTCCCAATAAAAGAATTTCTGAAAAATTAAGTTGGAAACCACCAAGGCACATATAAAAAGCGCACCTAGAGTGAAATAGATGCGATAGGCAGTTAGTACGTTTGTAGGGCTTTGAAGAGTAGTGGCTTTGCTCATTTTCTTAATAACTTCATTCTCAAAATTAAGGCATTGTAATATTCTTTTCCTTAATTTGATGATAAATGTTAACACCTTTAAACATTTATTAAAAGCTTGCATACCATCTATTTATCTTTAGGAAGTAATCAGGGAAATACCTATGAAAACCTGAACCGCGCCATACAGTTATTGTTTGAGCGGGTAGGTCGTGTATTGAAAATATCGGCGGTTTATCAAAGCCCTGCTTGGGGATTTGAAGCTCCCGATTTTCATAATTGTGTTATTAAAATGCAAACAGGATTACCTCCTACTAAGTTATTAGCTGCCTGTCAAGCTATTGAAACTATACTTGGCAGAAAACGTTCAGAGGAAGAGGGATATCAATCGAGAAACATTGATATAGATATATTGCTATATGACGATATCGTTAAAGAAACAAGTGCTTTAAAGATCCCTCATCCCTTGATGAAGGAACGATTGTTTGTTTTAAAACCATTGTCAGACATTGCTGGGGATTTGGTGATGCCTATTGGTGATTCATCTGGAAACAATGCTTCCCAAAGCACTATTTTAGAGCTCTTGGATCAATGTACTGATGAAAGTGAACTTACCAAGCAACCTAAATGGTTGAAGAATCCAAAGGACAGCGCAGATCTTAGGAATTATAACTATGTGGTTATTGAAGGTAATATCGGTGCAGGTAAAACGAGTCTGACTCAAATGATTTCAGAGGAGTTTAATGCCAAATGTATCTTGGAGCGTTTTAAGGACAATCCCTTCTTGCCCAAATTCTATAAAGAGCCAGAGCGATATGCTTTTCCATTAGAAATGTCATTTCTCGCAGACCGTTATCAACAATTATTAGATGATATCGGGCAATATGACCTTTTTAAAGACTTCATGATTGCCGATTATGATCGTTACAAATCTCTTATTTTTTCAAAGGTGACCCTTCAAGAGGAAGAATACGTATTGTATAAGCGCCTGCACGAGATGATGTATCGCGATTTACCACAGCCGGACCTCTTTGTCTATCTCTATCAAAATACTGAACGCCTGCTGAGCAATATTAAAAAACGTGGGCGGAGTTATGAGAAGGATATACAACCTGATTACCTTGAAAAAATCAATCAGGGCTATTTGTATTTTATAAAAAGCCAACATAACCTGAATGTTAAAATAATTGATATTTCTGATTTGGATTTTGTAAAAAATAGAGAAGACTTTCTTACGGTTATTTCGCAGTTTTAGGATTTTGTATCTTAACTAAAATTTAATCGTATGAAAACAATGCTCTTTGCGCTTACAGTATGTTTGTCACTCAGTATACAAGCTCAATACTCATATGAACCTTCTGAAGAGTATCCTTTTGGAAGACCGCATCCAAATAGTCCTTCTCAATTATTAGATTATGCTCCTCTAATCGGTGAGTGTGACTGCCAGTCGACAAAACGCAATCCTGATGGGAGTTGGGCCGCCGAAGAACAGATGACCTGGCGGTTTAAATATATTATGAATGGTACTGCCATTCAGGATGAGACTTTAAAAGAAAACGGAGGTCATTCTGGAAGTATTCGTCAATTTATTGCCGATAGTAGCAAATGGTACGTACATTATTATTCAAATTCTGGACCCTCAACCATCTTACCAGCTTGGGAAGGGAAGAAGCGAGGTGATAGTATAGTGTTATATAGAGATCAAAAAGCACCCAACGGAATGGATGGCTCCTTTAGACTGTCTTTTAAAAATATTTCTGAAGCTGGCTTCGATTGGATAGGTGAATGGGTGGATAAGACAGAACAAATTGTGTATCCAACTTGGAAAATATTTTGCCGTAAAAAAGGGCTATAATTTTTCCATATTCTAAAGCCTGAGTCTCAATAATTGATGCTTAATTCATGTGAAATATTAGCGATCATACGATTTGACGCTACTAAGTGTTAAAGTATTGGCAAATAAATAGTTGTAAACAATATTGTGCCCTTCCTTTAAGTTTATTTTGTACAGGTTGTTGGCGAATGTGTTTGACGTGCATTATCAAGAACCATACTCCCCTTAACTTTAAATGCTAATCTATGAAGAAGCTTTTAACGCTAGCGGTTGTATTGATTTCTAGTCTCACAGTAACCTCTCAAAATGTACACATTGATGGTCGATTACAACCTTTATTAACTGAGTTTTTGGAACTGTGTACTACATATAATATTGATACACACGACAAGTTATTTAAGCTCAAAACCATTGATATTGTCAATACGCTTTCGGTTTCAGAAAAGGGTTCTACCTTAGGAATACTTCGTCGTGATGCAGAAGGTGCCGTTGAGGCCATTGATATTAGTTGGATGGCACAGTTGGATCCTGAAATTTTAAGAGTAGTTGCTTTTCACGAGTTTGCCCATTATTTTTTGGAATATTCTACCCATATATGCAATGATTGCGGTCAGATTATGTCTGTGATAAATAGTAGTTATTTTGATATAATAAGAGATTGGGATCGTCAAATTAAAACACTCTTTGAAGAGTCGCCGGCTTTTTTAAAACAAATTGTAGGGTCATGAGCCGCAAGTTTTAATAATTTGATTTATTTCTTGCCCTTAGAAATGCCACTGATATAATTATCGAGAAAATGCAATCTTTCCTGCGTCCACTGCTGCATATACTCAAGGCCTTCATGTTCATAGTTGAATTCCTTCCATACTAATCCTTCTCGCTTAAAAACACCCTCATCAAGAAGCATATTGAATACGTCTTCCTGCCTTTTCAAAATGGCATTTGTAGAAAATACACCTTCTCTGAGATCAGCCCATCTCTTTTGGAACTTCTTATTAAATCCATCTGCGTCAGTAGCGATTAATCGTCTTAGGAGTCCGTTTTCAAGAAAATCATTGGTGGTTGCAATACGCTTTCCACTAAAAATAGTTCCAAAACTTCCGTCTAAATCCCATGGAGCATAGAAGTAGGGTTCATTCTCATCATAGCGAATAAGAAACAAGTTCTTACCCAGGTTATCAGGAGCGCGTACCACATTGACAAAAAGAAAATAATCAATAGCATTATTGAGGTAGAATTTCTCTGGAATCGCTTTCGCGAAAGCGTCATCAGTACTATTAATGACAAAGTCGGTAAAGGGATATAAATTATCCCAATAAATATTAGTAGGCACTGGATACTTGATGTTATAGCCTCCCCAAAATGGTAAATAGTTCTTTTTTTGAGGTAAAGAGTCAAAGGTCACGGCTCCTTTATAACTAGAACCCTGAAATAACTCACCGCGAACAAATTCATCTTTAATTTTTTTAATGCGAGTTAATTTTCTGTCTACCTGTTCTTGTAATAGGAAGACCCCTTTGTATTTTCCATTTACAAATACATCAGCATAGGTGCCTTTTGCGCCTCCTTTTGCCGTTGGTTCGCGATCTAGGTAATAAGGTTGGTAGATTTCATTCCACAGATTTAAGGACAGAAACGAACGCATACGTAGAGGTTCGTTATATAGGCCGTCTAAGACCCAATCATCGTCTTTGCGCATACCAGCCAATTGTACATCTGCGTTTTCTTTTCCGGTCGCGTCTGTGTAGAAATTTAGGTCATAGGTTTTTTTGGCAAACAGGAGGGAACTACTTCCTCTAAGTTCGATGCCAGCATAGGAAGTAAAGCTCGTATCGGCATCTGTATATTTAATTTGAGCGAGACGCTTAGGTTCGTCTACAATGCCATCTGGGGCGTCAATTTGAATAAGTGGGATCGAGGTGATAAAAGTTTTGTATGTTCTCCCCTTTGCATCTTTTAGCGAAATACGTTCTGCAGGATGCTGTGAGGAGTCTTCTTTTAAAATTTCAAAGGAGTTGTTATTGTTTTGTAGCACTTCCATACTACCATTGTCTTTCATTAAGGAAGTATGAATTAGAGCCAGTCCTAAAGAATCATCTACTGCCCATCTTTCCATAGATGGCTGGTTTTGTCCACTCATAAAAGTGGCGAGCAGCGTAATAATAAATAGGGGTATTTGTTTCATATGTTTTGTTGATTTACCATC
>TARA_R110002051_G_scaffold92498_1_pt1 | contig 36438 bp, 29 predicted proteins | sample TARA_R110002051 | Tara Oceans TARA_R110002051 (sample SAMEA4397023) | marine metagenome | biome: Polar Biome; feature: [MES] marine water layer (ENVO:01000295) within the mesopelagic zone...; material: water (ENVO:00002006), including particulate matter (ENVO:01000060) such as...... | reverse complement strand
TTTGTCTCTAAAATACTTAAAAAATAATATTAAAAATTCTAATACATCTACTAAAGTGTGTCTTTTTAAATCTGATTGCCGGTAGCCGTATATTATGGTTATTACTCATTTTTCTATAATATATGTTGTTGAAAAGCCTCCGTCAAACGTTATAAATTAATAGCACCTATAAGTAAATCTAATATTTTTTGACTGGTATGTTAAATTTGTCCATAGGCTATTGTGGTATATTCAATAATTGTTTTATACGCAGAAGAGAAAACTGAAATACCTATCCGTTAGCAACAAGACAAATATTATTCAATGAGTAGAATAGAGAGATCCAAGAAAATTTATGTAGGTATATGATGATATTGTCATGCGCTTGATACTACTTTTGAAGAGACAAAGTAAATAGTTGAGAGCTTGGATTGGCTTATGAGGAAAGAGACATGTTTATAGATTTGGGAAACATGATTACACCACAATATAACTCGTTACGTACAGCTCATGAAGTACGCTGATATCAAGGATAATTAAGAGTTATTTAACATCATATATCCGTATCGCGTGTTAGGTTCAAAGCAATTAAGCTATGACCTCTGCCATCAATCATGCAGACTTAAGCTTGGGATATTTCAATTACGCTGCCTGATGACCTATGCTTTCAAATCCATAGACACTAACTTGTGATTGCTAACGATTTGCAGTTTTCTAAGTAGTTAGGACGCCATTCATCATCATCGTCAAGAAATGCTAAAAACAGTGAACTGAAATCCTGTTTTTGTTCGTTGCTAAGGTATTCTATTGCCGTATTCCATGCTCCACTAGCACCTAGAGTTCGCTGGTTTAGTAAATATTTAATATGGTAATTAGTTGATGGGATAGATTCGACTATCAGTCTGTTTTGACACTGGTTTTGGTCAGCAGAATCGTCTACAACAATAATATAGCTCGGTGATAGGGACTGATTCAATACTGAGTTTATAGCTCTTTTTTTTAGTAAGTTAGGTCTGTTTTTAGTCGCAATAATCACTGCTATTTGTGGGGAGTTCACACGATACTCCATTGCTAATGAACAACTAGCTTTTATATTTACATAGTAAGGTCATAAAGCTTCTTGTGTTAATAAGCTAGTAGTTCAGTCAAAACTATTTAATAGTTTTACTTTCATATCATTAGTTAGCACTCATACGGATTACAACTACATAAAAAGAATTACTAGTGATTCTATTTCATGAATGCAGTTTCGATAGTAGTAAATAGGCTACTAGCTATATATGAAACATAGCATTAGCAGCCTATTTTTTTACTCAAGTCATGTTTGTGATACTGGTATTTATTGATACAAACTAATTAGTAGTGATTTATTACATATATAATTTCAAATATGTGCTGGCATGCCAGCAATAGTCTTATCCTACATTACAACTTGTTAGCACTGGCGTACCTTTTTTGATGATTTCGATTAAATTAGCACCATCACTTTCACCCTCATAACTACTACTATAGTATCCGTCGATTTCTATTGTCATTGGAATGCGATAGCACTTCTTTTTATTAAGCTTTAATCTCTCAATCTCAGGATTGTCTGACTCAAGCGCAAACTGAGTAGGATAGTTTGTCTTAGATGCTTTGGGAATCATCGCTTTTGATTTGTTATCAACAGTAAATTCAGCCGGAAATCTTGCTTCGTTAACCATATTATATTCGAGAATTCCTGAGACTACAGTCTTTCCTTTATATCTTGTCAGGCCCTCATTATCCGTAGTGCCGACCTTTAATGGAGTAGCTGGCTTTGCCGCGGGAGCGGCATAAGCTGATACACCAGTAAGGGCTAATGCTGCTGCTACAGTAAGTGATACCAATTTGTTTTTCATTTGAAATCCTTTTGTGGGTTAGCTATTTTGCTGCAATAGTTGGGTTTAGACTGTGTACGTTATCGCATAATACGATTAGAGTATTTAATCAAAAAGACAAGTAAACGTTTTGTTTTTAGAATTATAGGTTGCACCCATATCTATTATTTCATCCCAATACTCCATCTTGTAAGATTTAAAATTAGGCAAAATAGTGGAGAGATTGGCGGTTGGTGCGAACTTTAAGGCTTCACCTGCACCTGAAGATTCTGGTCTAAACATAAATACGTATTCCTCTAAAGGCTGGCCGCGATATTTAATACCGTTTTTGAATATTAGATGATATGCGGTAAACTCACCTCCCTCTTTTATTTTTACTTCCTTTATCGTATCTCGATATGCTGATAACCATTGTGACCTCGGCTTAACAAAGTATCGGTAGTCTTGTGATACCCCTTTAATACTATCCTCTAATGACAACTGACTTTGGTCGAAAGTTTTAAAGGATAAATTTTTACCTACACATCCGCCTTCCATATCACCAAATAAATAAAGCATATCACTTGTTGGTAATTCTTGAGAGCTGCTTATCGCTACTTTATTAGTATCCACAGAAGAGCCACCTAAGCCTTGTTGTACACCTGCTATAGTGCCTGTCACTACCTCATTCACTAAAGAACCAACACTTTTTACTACTGTTGTGCCCATTGTTTGACTCTCAGCACAGCCTGATAGAGCAATAAGGCTGCTAATAGCAACCAATGACAACATATGATTCGATTTCATAATTTAATCCATTAGCGTTTAAAATACTGAATAAATATTACAGGTCAAAAGTACAGGTTATCTCATTACCATCATCATCAGAATCTATTAAATTAGGGTACATATCTCTGTTTTCAGGTTTATAAAAGTCTTCGAAGCTTTTAGCGATACCAAAATCCTTGGATGTACCAGAATTGCCTTCTTCTATCATTGCAAGAACATAAAGAGGCTGATAGCCTGCTTTTTGCCATTTGTAAAAATGCTGGGAAAAAGGAAAGTCTTCATCTGTATCACAATTAGTTTCCACACGCGTTAATTCTTTTTCTCTAAATAGATCTTCAAGCTTATAAACGGCACTTGTTGTTTCATTTTCTGCTATGCCCTGACCAGAACTAATATTAATTAAACTTGGTTTTGTTTTAGTGCCATAAGCTACAACATAGCTATGATCATCTAAGTCACCAATGATGGAATAGTTGGTACCTCCATCTAAAGTAGGTATCTTGTTTCGCCATTCTCGCACACCAGGTATTTCAGCCAGCGTCTCCCATTGCCAATCAGTATTAGGCTTTAAAGCGAGATAATCAGTAATCTTAGAAAATCTAGGTGCGTTTTCTTCTTCGACAACCTCTTCTTCAATAACAGCGATCTCTTCTTCAGCAACTGCTGGTTCTACTGCAATCACCTCTTTGTTAGCAACCGAATCTTCAGTAGTAACTTCTTGAGTAGCTTCTGCTTCTTTGTTGTCCGCACAGCCAGATAACGCAATAATACTGCTTATAGCAACTAATGATAAAACATGACCTGATTTCATAGTTAAGCTCTTAATATTGAAAATGAGTGGAAGGACTATAGGAACAAGAATTAATCTTCAGCAAAGAATAATGGGTACGAATAAATATCCATTCATGTACCGAACACTTTTGCAGTTTTAAATTCATTAACCTATGGATCTGCTAAACAAACAAAAAAGTCGCCCATTGTTTATATGGACAACTCTTAATGATTTTTTAAAATGGTAATAGCTATTTACAGAATTTGGCAAAAAGGTTATTCACTACGGGGCGAGGTAGCGTGTAATCAGCCATCGCTTCTTTCAGGCTTTTGTAATCTGTATCACTTACTATGTTTGAACTTATTGGGTTTGAACAAGTAATACTTAGCACTCCTCTAAAACTACTTGTTTTACCATCAGCTGTTAAAGCAATCAGCAGATTGTCTGGCTTTTTGAGATTAGCGCCTGTATACCCTTCTATTGTCATAGGATACGCAGTCCAAGTAGTGGTATACACACCACCGTCTTGACTAGTATAAACATTAATACCATCTGAAAAACTAGGGGCTGCCAATGCACTAGTAGATACAAGAAATGACAGGCTCAAGAAAGCTAAAGATAATAAGTAAGTGGATTTCATCACCGCTCCAATAGTTAACATTCGTCGTGAATTTTTACCTCCTTCATAATATAACAAAAATGTTTTATCTTGTTACATAAGCTTAATTAAATGTATTGGTAAATATATAAATTTAACAAGTTAGCATCTACCATGTTCTATCATAATTCATAAAAAATTATTAAACAGATGATAAGCTCTTTGGTGTTGTTATCACATGGGATATTAAAAACTATCGAATGGATGGTATGGCTGGCAAGGTAATTTCGAAATAATTGACTTATATGCATATATTTGAAAATTATTCATTGCGATTATCAATAATATTACGAGTCTATGAATAGTATTTATAGATATACTGAACACTAAAAAGATATTAATAATCTCTCCAAGCCTATTCTCAATCTACATAATGAGGCCGTCGCGGCGATTAGTTCTGGAATTGTCGGTAAAACATTGAATCCACAAGATGCGCGTAACTACTCAAAAAATATGGTTCAGGCAGCGAGACAACTATCAGCTAGGATTGTCTGACTTATAATATCCACTATTAAAATGAGCATAATTAATCAGGACTGATTTGCCTTAGCCACTCTGTAAAGCGGATAACCTTAGCAAGCCCTTGACGTTCAGCCTTAATATCAAGCCAGTAACCATAAGGGCCACTCACTTCAACCTGACTAAAAGGTACCAACGTACCCATTTTGAGCTCATGACTTATCATTCTTTTGTCTACAATAGCAAAGCCGGCACCATTAATAGCAGCATTACTGACCTGATCTAATGTGCTAAATTCCATTCCTCCATTCACATCGACCTCTCCTGTCAAACCTGCTGCTTGTAGCCAGTTTTCCCATACTGGTAGCCGCTGTCCTTCGTGAAGTATGTGCAATAAATTACCGTTTAGTTGCTTAGCTTGCTCTAGCAAATGAGGCGCGCATACGGCCACGTGTTGCTCTAGCATGATCAGTTCACTGTAGTGATTGGGCCGAGCAGTACGTCCAAAACGTATATGGCAGTCAAAAATATTATGTTCACTGTCATTATTATGGATAGATAACTGTAATTCAGGAGAATGAATATGAAAATCAGCAAGCTTCGGTGCGAGCCAGCGAGTCGCAAATGTTGGTGGGAATAATAGAGTGAGCTTTTGACGTTGATTGGGATCTCTTAACTCTTGAACGGCCGTTTCCATCAGATTAAAAGACTGCTCAAGCTTGCTTAATAGCTGTTGACCGGCTGCTGTTAGCTCCAATCGATGATGACGACGCACGAACAAAGGAACACCCAGATAGTCCTCTAAGTGTTTAATTTGTCTGCTTACGGCGCTTTGAGTGACATTCAGCTGACTGGCGGCCTTAGTAAAGCTCAGGCATTTTCCTGCTGTTTCAAAAACACGTAATGATGTCAGTGCGGGCAATGAACGCATAAAGTGACCTTAAGCAAAGCTATATTGAGAGTTTGATTATGTAGCATCATAAGCAATTCGTAGTTTTTGGCTTATTATATTCCACTATGAAATAATAATACTACGCTACTTTCTCAAAAACGGCTATTCCTAAGCATTCTAGCCACTTGCTGTTTTGTTCACGATAATATCCGTATCAGCCCTCATTAGGGCGTGTTGAACAGTCACAAACTATTAAACACAAAAAGGCCTGAATATATCAGGCCTTAAAACAAAACTATTTTAGAGGGGTGAGTCCCACAGCACGGCTGCGAAACTTATAATCATTAACGCTTAGCGACTAACCGTCACCAAAGTAAACCCACACACCTTTGGTTTTGGTATAAGAAGACAACGAATGAATGGCCATCTCCTTACCCCAACCACTCTGACGGAAACCACCAAACGGTGCAGCAAGTCCATAACAGCCGTAACGGTTGATAAATAACATACCTGCATCAATCTGCTCTGCCACACGATGAGCGCGAGACACGTCACTGGTATACAGACCTGCAGCTAACCCATAGGCAGTGGCATTGGCCATCTCTACCGCTTCTTCGGTCGTATGGAATCGAGTACAGCACAATACAGGACCAAAGATTTCTTCTTGTGCAATGCGTGAGTCTTGGCTAACTTCAGAGAAAATAGTAGGTCGAATGAAATACCCATTGGCATTGTCGCCCTCGGTATCTGCATAACCACCAGCGACAAGCTTGGCTTCTTTTTTACCGATTTCTATGTATTCTAAAATTTTATTGAACTGTGCTTCGTTACATTGTGGCCCTTGAGTGACTGTTTCATCAAACTGATTGCCACACCTCACAGCATTAGCCTTTACGATTAACTTATCAACCACTTGGTCATAAAGACTGTCATGAATCAAAAAGCGAGTCGGCTCTGAACACTTCTCACCTTTATGGGAGAACATAACAGTAAAGGCACGGTCAATCGCACCATCTAGGTCTGGTGTATCTTCAAAGAAGATACAAGGTGACTTACCACCTAGCTCTAAAGTGGCAGACTTAAGATTAGACAGTCCTGAGTTCTGTACGATTTTACGGCCAACGTCAGTACTACCTGTGAAAGAAACTTTGTGTACGTTGTCGCTCAAGGTAAGTTGATTTGCCATTTCGCCATTGGTTAATAGCATGTTGATCACACCTTTAGGAAAATCTAGATGCTCATCGATCAGTTCTACCAAAAAAATGCTCGTTAATGGGGTATATTCTGATGGCTTGATGATGACAGGATTACCCATAGATAAAGCGGCGGCTAACTTTAAGCTGGTCTGATATAAAGGAAAGTTCCAAGGTGCTATCAGTGCGCAAACCCCTATTGGCTCTTTTATCGTATAGTTTAAAAAACCATCTTCAACAGGTGAAGTTTCGCCATAAAATTTATCCGTCCAGCCAGCGTAGTATTCAAAAATATCAGCACAAGTCGGAATATCATCTACCATAGACTCAGAAAACAGCTTACCATTAGGTAAAGACTCCAGTACTGATAACTTTTCTGTGTTATCGCGAATCAACTGGGCGATCTGACGCAGCATATTGGCGCGCTGTGGGCGGCTAATTTTTGCCCATACGCCCGACTCATGACACTGGTTAGCCATAGTCGCTGTGTATTCAACCTGATCTGCATCAGCTATCTCAAAACTGCATAGTGCTTCACGATTTGCAGGGTTGGTGACGACCCACTTTACATCGCTTGCACCATCGACCCATTCACCATTAATGTACTGACGTTTAGGACTGGTGAGCCAGTTATAAGCCCAAAATAAAGGAATATTTTCGTTAGAATTCATGTGATGCTCCATGTTTTATTTAAGTGACTTTCCGTTATAACGTGGTTTTTCATGATAGATAGCATTTTCGCTGCTATCTTCACGATTACTAATGAGTCTGAAGGAACACTGGTTGAGTCGCAATTGACATTAGCGCATAGTGTTGTGCAAAAAACTCATCCTTCTGATCGTATTTTATTTTTCTAAATACGCTCTAATCTTTTCTAGGTCTCCGCCTGTTTCTTTGTAGACACGTGCGGTAAATGAATAACCATGGGTTTTTTTAAGACGCATCAGTGTGGGGATAAGCGTGTTGACGTTAGCGTTATTACGCTTTATATCTGGCGCCATACCAGACAGACAATGCTGATCAAACGCCTGCATGCCACTGGTCAGTACTGACATTGCATCGAGCAAGTTACTAATGATAATAGACTGCCAAGGACTATAGTCTAACTCGCCGTGGTCTTGCGTCATCTGAACCGCATAACAATGCCCACAAGCTTGCATAGCACACTGCACCAAGTATTCAGGGATAGTTGGATTTATTTTTCCTGGCATGGCTGAAGAACCGGGTTGCACAGCAGGTAGTATAATCTCACCAAAACCTGTCTCTGGCCCTGATGCCATCAGCCGAAAATCTTTCGCAATGCGTAACAGTGCTCTTGCAAGTTGATCTAAATCGGCAGCCACTTTCGCTAAATCATCATAACTTTGAGATGCATCAAAAAAATTATCGGTGTGCATAAAACGATCTGATGCTTCCATCTTATTTATATTGCCGATTATTTTGTCAAAAAACGCATCAGAGCAATCTCCTTTGCGGCCAATAATATTGCCACCCAAATTAATCTTGTAAAGCTCATCGATACTATTGTCTAACCGTTGCTTTTGACGCTTAAGCTGCGCGCGATAGCCTCCAAACATATCGGCGAAACTGATATCGACCGCGTCTTGCAAGCATGTACGAGAAAGCTTCAACACCTCTTTCCACTTATCAGCTTGCACCTCAAAAGTGTCAATCAACCCTTGCAATGTCCCCGTTAATTCTTTTCTCTTATCAATCACTGCTAAATGACAAGCCGTGTTCAAAACATCACTTGTCGAGTTGTTGAGATTGACATGATCATTGGGATGTATGGGGTAATAACTGCCAAGCGGCTGATTGAAGGTATCGCGGTTTGCGACGTTAGCAATAACCTCATTTAGATTCATATTGCTAGAAACGCCGCCGCCGCCATGAAAAGAATGCACCTGAAATTGCTCCATGGGCATTTTTTCAAGTAGATAGTCAACAGTAGCCACAATAGCTTGACCCATCTCAGCGTCGATTTCTTTTGTTTCTATATTGATTAAAGCCGCCAGTTTTTTGACCTTTAGCAACCCCTGTAACAGCTCAGGATAAGCTGCCAAAGGTTTTTCACCATTTAAGGGATATAACCGTATGGCCCTCTGTGTCTGTACGCCATATAAAGCGTTGATTGGGACCTCAAGACAACCAATCGAGTCTTCTTCGACGCGATACTGATACTCCGACATCTTTAGATATCCTTGATTGATTGCAATTGTCAGTTTGGAGAGTCAAACGAGATGTCTGCCACTAAAGACTGCTTAGTCGTCTGTCCTCTCTATAGCTTTTAAAGTCCAATACATCTAAACTACTTGATCAATAAAAGTTAATTTTTCTGGGCGAGCAACACGTGGAATGCGCTTGCCTGACGTATAGTCGTTTATCAGGTCACAAGGTGTATAGTTACGCTCAAGCTCATATATCTCTTCAACAGTGAGTTTCATCTCAACGGCTGCCACTGCGCTATTAAACTGCGCCACTGTGTCGGCGCCAACCAACATAGAAGACACTTCAGGTTTATTTAAAACCCAAGCCTGTGCTACTTGTGCAGGTAAGCAGCCACGCGCATTGGCAATTTTGGCCACTGAATGTGCGATATCTTTAGAAGCCTGATCGTTGTACATCTCTGCAGTAAAGAAGTCCGTCTGATTGCGAGTTGATTGCAAATCACTGGTTAAGATACCGCGCGCTAAAGGACTGAAAACCGACACACCAATACCTTGATCCATACAGAAAGGAATCATTTCTCGCTCTTCTTCTCGGTAAGCACAGTTCAATTGCAACTGCATATTGATTGGACGTGCCCAACCATTTTTATCGCAAACTTGTAGTATTTTGGCCAGCTGCCAAGTGTACATAGTTGAAACACCGATATATCGTGCCTTGCCTGCCACTACGATATCGTTCAGCGCTGCCATAGTTTCTTCTACTGGGGTTTCAGTATCAAAGTAGTGCAGCATATAGATATCTACATAATCCATGCCCATACGCTTTAATGAGTTATCAATGGCACTGAAGATATTTTTTCGTGAATGCCCTTGTGCATTGATGTCATTGCTCATGGCATATCCCACTTTGGTGGTGATAACCAAGTCATCTCTACGAGCGATACGGCGCAACACATTACACACGACTTCTTCACCAGCGCCAAGAGAGTAAAAGTCGGCTAAATCGATGAAATTAACCCCCATATCGAGCGCATGTGCAATGATCGGCTCACTTTCTTTTTCGTTAAAGATCCAAGGTTTCCATTCTTTTGAACCCATGTTCATGGTGCCAAGACAAAGGCGAGATACTTTTAGGCCAGACTGGCCAAGTTTGACGTATTGCATGTTTAATCCTTAAAGGTAGACGTAGATATAGTTCTACTAGATAGTATGGTTACCGCATTTTTGAACGTGTTTTTACTGCCACTCTGTTTACGTTGGTGAGCGCGAAAGCTCACTGTTTTTCTTTATATCAGCCGATAGCGTTGGTTTTAGCTCAACAATATCGCCATTAATCTCAACCCTACGGGCTAACTTTAAAAATGAAAATCCTGCTCCTAATACAATCAACATACCGGGTACACCAGACAAATTGAACAACATCTTGATGGCATCAACTCCGATAAAGCTTGCACTGATCCAGGCAACAAAGGCGACAGCACAGCCCCAAATCGTTTTCACCCATAAAGGAGACGTCAAATTATCTGAATCAACCCCTTGGATACATAGACCACCAATCGCATCGGTCGTCGAATCAGCCGCCGTCACAAAAGTAATAAAGCAAGCAAATATGAATAGCGCACTGAGTAAAGTACTACCAGGTAACTGATTGAACAGCACATAAATCACTGAAGCAAAACCATTGTCTTGGTAAGCTTGGTACATAATGCCGCCCATGGTGGTATCAAAGAACAATGAAGAACCACTGAATACACTGAACCATACAAATCCGAAAACAGATGGCAGTAACAGATTGACCATGATGAACTGACGGACTGTATAGCCGCGGGCAATTTTTCCAAGAAACAAACAGCTTAGTGGCGCCCAAGCAAACCAACTGGCAAAGAAAGCCACTGTCCACCAACCCGGCCACGGGTCACTACCAGAAGCACCTGTTACTAGGTTGCGTGCGAAAAAGTCAGAAAGATAAACCCCTAGTGACTCAACACCCAGTGATAAGATAAAGGCAGTTGGACCAACCACAAATATGAAGAGAGCCCCTACAAAGTAGAGCCAAGTATTGATTCGAGCAAGCGTTTGGATACCGCGGTGCAGTCCAGATGCAGCAGATATAAGAGCTGCACCTATAATAACGATAGCAATAATTGCATACCCAGTCGTACTTTTCCCAATGCCCAATACAGATTCCATGCCGTCACTTATCACCAACAGCCCAGAAGTCAACGTTGCAGACATACCCAGTACAACGGCAAACAACGCTAAACCATCAACCACTTGACCCCCAATACCATCAACCCAGCGCCCCAAAATTGGACGCAACATTGAGCCAATCGAAAATGGCAATTTCAGGTTATGAAATGCTAGAGCAAATGCTAAACCGGCAACCGTATAAATCGAGTAAGGGGTAATCGTCCAATGTACAAAAATAGTAGACATCGAAAAGCGCATCGCTTCAGGGCTTTCAGGGATAATTCCTAAAGATGCAGGAGGCTCATGATAATGCAGCACTGGTTCAGCAACAGACCAAAATAGAATGCCCATTGCGATAACGGTGGTTAGCGACACTGCAAACCAACGAAACGGCGTTAGCATCTGAGACGCGTTTTCACCACCAATACGTACTCGCCCTATTGGGGCAAAAAAAGCATACGCTGCGATAAATACCATGAACAAAGCACTAAGGTTGAATAACCAAGAAAGGTTAGCCATGATCATGCTATTAAGACTTGATGTGCCTGTGATAAAATTTTGTTTATCAATGATTGTATAAGCGACGGTTAATACCAAGCAAACAAATGCAGGCCAAAAAGTCACTGGTCGTAATTTTGCCATACAAACTTCCTTGTTATGGTTCTGATTGCTGTTAAGATTACTTCAAATCTTAGGTGATTGAAAAATGATATAAAGTCTATCAAGCATGAGTTAAAGTAATGCCACAAAATAGCAGCATACTTTTTAAGAGAGGTTCGCCTCAATAAATATCGGACTGAATGATGGACTATCCTACTTTTCAAGACACACCCTAATAGCTATAAAAAAGGTTGCTAGCACTATATTCTATATAGCGTTAGCAACCTTTTTTTATTCTGTATTTCTACTAAGTGATGTTCTTGGATGATGTTATTGTCAGGGTCTATTGTACGGCGAACCAATAGTTATGGCTATCTACTGTCATCGGTTCAACATAGTTTGAATACAAGGAAGGTCAGAGAAAGTACTACAACTCGTAGACTAAGCAAGCCTGACACCGTATCCAAACTATAGAAGATTGATTATAAAAACCATCCGCTGCTATAAATTTGCATAACAAACAAACCCTAGCCTACTATCTTGTCTTGCCACTTCTCTATTCATAGTTTTGATTGAAAATAACAGACAGCTCATTCGCTGCCTCTTGCATAAGGGGTACATAACTAAGCAATTCCTCTAGACTTTTTCTCACTGTCGGACCGTGTGTAAATACTGTGGCAAATGATTGTTGATCCCCATTGAGAATCATGATTGCACACGCTACCATACCCGGAATAAACTCTTCATTATCTACACCTACTCCCGCCTCACGCGTTACCGTGATCGTCTTCATTAATTGTTTTTTATCGGTCTGAGTTTTAGTCGTTAGTGCGTGTAACGACATTTTCTCAACGATGCGTCCACACTTCTCATTCGATAGTTACGGTAACAATAATTCACCACTAGCACTGGCCCAAACAGGAACATGAGTGCCCGAAGATAAAAGTATTTATAGCGACCAATCCGACATAACACGGCCAATATAAACCACATTTAAGCCTTATAAAATCGAAATACCTACCATAACACCCTCTATTTGCACACACAGCTTATTCAGGAGGGCCAATCTCTCATTCTCCAAATTACTGCTTTACAATAAGTTAATGGCAAGCTTATACATACGTTTCCGCAGGTAACTTTCCTTGGTCTTCTAATTTTTTTGCAAGATCGTTTATATTGGTTTTAATAAGATGACAAGCATCTCTATTATCTGCAGAACGCAATCAACGCTTGAGCCTTTCTTCTTAATATTAATTGATCGCTGCTGTCAAATCTGTAGACATTAACTTGGGAGATTATAATTTTAAAAATTTTGATCTACTGTCTATTTTATAGAGGTATAGTTTTAAGATTAATATCGATAGCGAAGAATGATTCAGTACTGGAGTAGACCCAATATGAATTTAAAATATAACTTATTAAGTGGCACACACCCCGATACTATGGTGTCCAAAATATAAACAACATCTCCATATGCTATGGATTTATTTTAATCTAATGAGTCGAAAAACTCCTACGTGCTATTATTTTTATAGCACAGAAGGCTGAGGTATGAGATTCGCTTTTCTCAGGTGATGTTGTTAATATTGGGGTTTAAACTGAGGACATGCCCTAATGTCTTAAAATGCTTTTGTTAATGACCCTCTGATAAGATTGCCTTCAAAAGTATTTTCGTTTGAATACTCTTTATAAAAGCCAACGTCGCCGCCCAACAATAGGTCTGGTGAAAAATATGCCATAGATACTCCGGCCGCATTCCTCTTTTCCTCACCCGCGCCCGTCTCAAATGTATTGTAACCGACAAGACCGACGTCGAGCGTACCAAAGCTTTTGCTCAGGCCCCACTCAACCATCAGCTCTTCGTCCAGTCCATCTTCTTGAGGGATCTCATAAGTACCCAAAGCACTCAAATTGATATCACCCTCTTTATTTAGCTTTACGTTACCGCCAAGAGTAAACGCCAAAGAGTCATAATCTCTAGCAGGACTGGCAATTCTATCAATCGAATAATCGCCGCTGTTGCCAAAGTACCAGCCTGCGCCAGCGACTGCATCCCATCTCTCGCCATGCCAGCCTAATAGTCCACTGGCATACAAGTTGCCAAGACCGATACGATCATCCTTTACAATACCGTTTATCTCGATATCGGTCTTCACAAGCGGCACAACGGTGTCCAAGATGACATCACCGCCCAAGAATTTTTGCGGGGTAACCCAGACGGCGCGATTGACAAGGGCTGTCACATTGACCTCACCGCCATCTGGTAAAGCTTCATTCTTATCAGCGCTATAGTTGGCCAAATATCCTCGGTAGTACACACCCGGTGGTGGCATAACACTGCCTTTTATTCCTTCAAGACCCGGCACATATTGAGAGTCAGAGGCATGGGCAATAAAGGGTAAACTTAAAGCAAGTAGCGCAGATACTGAGACAACCTTATTCAATACTGTTTTCATAAAACGTCCTTGTTCGTAAGTGATTTAAAAAGTATTTTCCATTCTCTTATAAAATAAGCATTTCATAAAAAACAGGCTGTTTTAACCAAACCTATGTACTATCCAATATATCGATAACAATATGTATATGTGTATGTGGATAGGCGTAATACATATATTTCTACTTAAACTTGATAAAGCTTTTGTGCGTCCTATCAGTTAATGTTGAGTTCAATTTAAGTATCTGATTCTATATATAATTTATGCATTGTCCTCTTTAATCATATCCGCTCCCTTTTCTGCTGCCATAATTACAGGCGCATTGGTATTACCAGCCATGACGAACGGGAAAATAGAAGCATCTACCACACGCAACCCCTTAATACCCCGAACCTTTAGTCGAGGTGTCACCACGGCCAAACCATCAACCCCCATTTTACAGGTGCCATTCTGGTGATGGTAACTTACAACTGACGAACGCACATACTCTGCAATTTGTTCATCTGTTTTAACATCTTCACCTGGATATATTTCTCGACCACGCCATTCTTTTAAGGCTTGTTGGTTTGCGATATTACGCATTTGTTTAATCGAAGTCACTAATGTATCCACATCATATTGTGTATCAAGTACATTTGGATCGATATTCATCTTATCGTCAGGATTAGAACTGTTTAGTGTAATCCTACCGCGTGAGGTCGGTCTAACTCCTGCAGCTACTAGAGAGAATGCATTTTGAACGGAATTATCTTGACCAGGTGCGTAATAAGGAACATGGAAAAAAAGTGGCTGCATATCGGCTCCTGGTAGAGCTGGCTGGGTTTTTGCAAACATATGAGCATGTAATACTTGAATAGCCATGTCACTTGGTAGTGGAACCTCCTTTTTTCCTTCATATATTACAGGGCTTAAGTTATGATCGTGGAGGTTTTCACCTACACCAGGGCTATCGACAACCACATTAATACCAAGCTTTTCTAACTCTGATTTTGACCCAATGCCTGATAGCATCAAAATACGAGGAGATTCAATAGCACCGCCACATACAATCACTTCTTTTTTAGCTTTGACTGTTTTGATAGTGCCTTCTTGACGATATGTAACACCTGTTGCTACACCCTCTGTTATATTTACCTTATGGACACGTGAGTTAGTTATTAATGATAAATTAGGACGATTGAGAGCTGGCCGTAAGAAAGCGACTGCTGTGGAGTGTCTCTTCCCATCTTTCGTATTTAAATCAGTATAACTAACCCCTTCTTGTGTCTCCCCATTGCTGTCATCATTAAAAAAGATACCAGACTCTATAGCAGCATCGACTATCGCTTTCGTGACTGGATGAGGAGTAAAGTCTGCAGTAACATGAAGTAGCCCGTCACCGCCATGATAGACACTTGGACCACGTGAGTAATTTTCTGACTTTTTGAAATATGGTAGTACATCGTTATAAGACCACCCATCACAACCTAATTCATTTGCCCAATGGTCATAATCAGACGCATTACCTCTTACATAAATCATGGCATTTAACGACGACGACCCACCCACCGTTTTACCACGCGGCCAATGTAAGATACGATAGTGTGCATTTTTTTGCGGTATAGTTTTATAGTCCCAATCATATTCGGTACCCCATAGCTCGATTAAACGCATGGGTGTTGATATCAATTCACTATTATCGGGACCTCCTGCTTCAATAATAAGTACCTGACTACCGTCTTCAGTTAGACGATTCGCAAGTACACAGCCTGCCGAACCTGCACCAATAATCACATAATCGAATTCCTTACTATGGCTATTTATAGGATTAATACTTGCACCTATAGCACCCTTAGACAACATAAGTACACCTGAGGCAACTGCGGTGTATCCTAAAAAATTGCGACGTGAAATACTTTTTGACTTATTTTTAGTAGACATTAAAACTCCTTTTTATTGTCAACTATATTCTTTTGTTTTAGACGAGCCTATTTCAATTAATCTGATGCTTTTAGCATCTCTAAAGATAAGTACTCACTACGTGTTCTACTTCGGCCATATTTTTTGCATTTAACTAGCGATCACTAAATACTTATTATGTAATAAATATCTATTAAGATTTAAAAACTTGCATAGTCTGTATAGAAGTAAACTCTTTGAGACCAGCTTCACCAAACTCAATACCAAACCCAGAGTCTTTAACACCACCAAATGGTGCATCGGGTTGAACCATGGCATGATTATTGATCCACACAGTGCCACAGTCTAAACGTGCGCCGATACTCTGTGCTTGTTCGATATCTGTTGACCACACTGAACCGCCAAGTCCAACAGATAAGCGGTTAGCACTAACAATCGCCTCTTCGACATCGCTAAACTTAATAACGGGGAGAATCGGTCCAAACTGCTCTTCATCAACCAATCTTGCGCCATCATTAATATCGTTCACCAAAGTTATGGGATAAAAATAGCCAGTTTCGTCTACTACTTCCCCGCCACATAAGAAGTTTGCACCGCGCTCTTTGGCATCTTGAGCAAGGGCTTTGACTATATCTAGCTGCTTCTCATTTTGTAGTGGTCCAAAGTCAGTGTCTTCATCAAGCCCATTACCTGTCTTCATACTTTTGGCAATCGTGGTCAAGGCGGCACACAACTCATCATGCACTGATTCATGCACATACAGTCGTTTTAGCGCGGCACACGTTTGACCATTATTGATAAAAGAGGTGGCAAATATCTTACCTGCAATGGCTTCAATGTCAGCGTCGGCCAGTACGATACCAGCGTCATTGCCCCCTAACTCAAGTGTCAAGCGTTTTAAAGTCATGGCAGCGCTTTTCATGATGGCTTTGCCCGTTGGGGTGGAGCCTGTAAATACAATTTTGGCAATGTCCACATGCTCAGACATCGCCGCACCGATATCCCCTTCACCAGTGACGATATTTAATACACCTGCTGGCAAAATAGTGTTAGCAATTTCACCGAAGTATAATACCGTCAATGGCGTCATCTCAGATGGTTTCATAACCACCGTATTCCCTGTTAGTAGCGCAGGAATGATATGCCAGATACTGATCAACAACGGGTAGTTCCATGGCGTTATGGAGCCTACGACGCCAAGTGGTTTGCGATGCAATTCTATCCGAGCCGAGTCATTGTCCTGAATGATTTCTGGTTCCAACGCCATGCTGGCGGTCGCACGTATCCAAGCCAATGTCCCACCAAGCTCAAAGCCTGCACCCAAGTCGGCAAAGCCTTTTAGTGGTTTGCCTTGCTCTTTGGTCAGCATTGTCATAAACGCCTCACTGTCAGCTTCAACGGCATCAGCGAGCTGCATTAAGTAATCACGGCGCTCTGCATATGTGAGTGCTGACCAACTAGGAAAGGCAGCTTTGGCAGCGGCGACCGCGGTATTTAATTGTTCAACACTGGCTTTTGGACAGCGTGCCACCACTGATTTGTCGGCTGGATTAATCACATCAAAATAGTAATTCGTTGAAACTTGTTTACCGTCGATAATTAGATTAAATTTTTTCATGGTATTAACTCTTATTCTCGTAAATATTATTTATAGTGGTGACTGGAAATACTCAGGCTAAGCCATAGAATCAAACCATCTAAAAATAAGCGCTCTGCTTATATCATTAGCCTTAGTGCAGCCATATCATTGCTGCACTAAGGCTAATGATATGGCTGCACTTATTTTAGAGCGGTTTATTTGCTTTCATCTTTGCCTTGATTAAGTGCCAATGACGGGGTTTCATCAAAGAAATTCCAAGGTTTGAGCAGTACATTCACCCATTCAGTTGGCATAATAGGCCACTCTTCAGCGCGCGCTATATGCGTAGTACCCGTAGTTAACCACACCACCAGATCCTTATTATGAATTTTTTCATCATCTGAAACAAAGGCTCCTAACCCTGTATCTTTGTCGGAACGGTTGGGATAGGTACCCTCTGGATATAACTCATCTGGCTTGTATTGTGTTACCCAAATTTGTTTGTCCATAAAACTCAGACGATTGAACAACCACTCATCATCTGCAAAATTCGCACCTTTGGCAATCGGATGCGTACCACCTGCAAACGGAATCATCTGATAAGACACGGGATTGCCCATACGGTTTTCTTTACTGGCATTACTGATTAAACGTACAGAAGAAGGATCAAAGTTTTCTTTCGCTGTCGTTTCTGTCAGTACGGTCGTCTCACGCGTTTCCATCGTGCTGGTACGCGGGCCGCCGCGTGTATTTTTCGTGACTATAGGCTCTATATGTTTGATGTTATTGGTCTCGCCATCAATATCCATGTCCAAGCGAAAGTTGTAGATATGCTGGTGCGTGGTACCAACGATGTTATGGTCGATCAAGGTGCCATAGCGCGTGTCTTCTTTCGCACTTGGGTCATGCATGGTTTCTGCCATAACCCCTTTGACCGCTTCAATGCCTGTCGCGCCCGCATCAATGCCGATGGTACCGTTTGGCTGTAGTACCCAGTCAAAGATATAATCATAGTTACCAATGGTGCTGATCCAGCGCACCACCAGTTCTCGGCGTTCAGTACTGACGTTTTTTTGTCCCATTTCTTGGTGCTTAAATTCAGGACCTGCATAGCGCTCAAATATGGCAATGGCATTCGGAATGGTATAAGGATTGCCTTCATAATCTGCAAGCACTGCATCAAGTAGCACTGCGTTTTCTGGGGCATCGACATTTTTTTCTAGTGGCGAGGTCAAGGTGCCCATGCCGTATTCGCCCGCATCGAGGTAAGACTTAAAGTACCAGCCCACATCAGGGTCACCGTAGGGCACGACCATACCGCCAAGGTTACCTTGATACATGATTTTACGGTCAACGCCTTTGTCGTTAAAGGTCATCGTACTCAGCTGCAAACCAGTACGGCTATCAAGACCGATATGAAATTTCCAGTTGTTCCATTCAACGTTTCGACCTGTGATGGTGTAGTTTTTGCCTTCTGGCTCGATGATATTCAAAGGCTTATTGTTGACAATGTCTCTGTCGCGACCATCGATTGGACGCGGGGTCATCGGCACAGGAATGACGCTACCTTCTTCTATTTTGACGACTTTTTTGGTGTCCAAATCCACCACCGCAACTAAGTTCTCGATAGGATGTGCCCAGTAATTGCCATCTCCGACATCTAGGTAGGAGACGATTTTGAGGATACGCTGCTGCTTATCTTGTAATCCGTCTTTTCCTCCAAAATAACCGACCGTCAGCGGGGTTCCGACTACTTTTGTCACATCATCAATGCCGTGTTTTTTTAAGGCGACTTTGTATTCTGGGCTGGTTTGGATAATTTCTTGTACGGCGATAAAGTCATCTATGAGCACCATACCGAACGTATCTTCAAGCGTTTTCCAACTCGTAAGCGCCTTTTTATCTAAGTTCACCTCACCCTCAATGGCGGTGGTACCCTTCAAAAGGGTAAAAGTAGCCACACGATCACCGCTAAATGGCTTGTCCGCCAGTACACTTTTCCAGACAGCGTCTTTGTCAGGCTGCTTGAGGCGAATATCAGCAAACCTTAAGTTTTTCTCTGTTGGCTTTGACTGACGGATAATCGCGGTCACTTGCTTGATCTCATCACTGTTCAAGCTATTAAGTGGATGCGGCATGCGCTCGACTTTAAAGGTTTGGTCTAAATTTGATTGCAGTATTTCATTGGCCAAGGTGTCGGGCACTAAGGCTTGACCGTTTTTCATGACCAGCGGATTAGTGATTGTTAAAGGTTTTCCATTAATCATGGCCGTCGAGCTGCTCGGTTTGATTTTTACCCGTGTCGCGTCCTTGGTAATGGTGTATATATCGGCATAGCTGTCATAGGTGACTTCTGCACCCGCTGTGGACATGGCTTCCTCAAGCGGAACCATATGCACCTCTCCACCATGCGCCAGTACCTGACCACTATAAATAAAAGCCAAGCTGGCGACTAACGCCGTTAATGCCGACTTGAATGCGGTACGCTGACGAGGTGTTTTACTGATTGTCGCGTTGATTTTTTGCTGATGGCTAGCGTGTCTCATGAGTAACTTCCTTGTTGTGGTGGATGGATATAGATTTTACTTTTTGCAATAGCCGCTAAATACTGATGGTCTGTATTGTTAACATTCTGATTTGATATGGTGTTGGGCCGTAAAGTGCTTATGTGTTAGCCGCTCGTCCGTGTCCATGGTTAACGGCTGCACTTCTTTTAAAGAGTGCAAACAGCGGTTGGCAAGGTCGGTATACTGCTGCGTACCATGCGCTTTCCAAGCCAACTCTTTTTCTTCAAGCGCTCTTATGACTTTTGCAGGGCTGCCCAATGCCATGACATTTGGCGGAATGACCATCTTCGCTTTGACGGTACTATTCGCCCCAATAATGCTATTTTCACCCACTTCTGCGAGGTCTAAAATGACACTGTTCATGCCAACGAGTGCATTTTTTCGCACGATACAGCCGTGTAGAATGGCGGCATGACCAATATGGCCGTATTCTTCAACCACCACGATATGGTTGGGAAAACCATGAATGATACAGTTGTCTTGGATATTGGCATTTTTTTGAATACGAATACCACCAAAGTCTGCCCGTAATGACGCGAGTGGACCGACATACACGCCAGCTTCAATGACAACATCGCCAATAATCACGGCAGTTGGATGCACATAAGCATCTGGGCTGATCACGGGTACTACTCCGTCAATGGCATAGCAAGGCATCATCGTCTCCTTATCAAGACATAGCAAACAACGTTTAGCATCGTTATTCGTTTAGGTTTCTTTTACTTAAGTTTCTTTTACTTAGGTTTCTGCAGCAAACTTTAAGCCGCCGAAGCGTTTATAAAACTGGGGCCGTGCTGGTGGCATGGTGCCCTCTGCCGTACGGGCAATGTTCAGAAAAAACGCCTCGGACGCACTCACAATCGTTTGGTACACATTACTGGTCAAGTTACGCGCGGTCAGTGCCAGCCAATCTGATGGCAATAGCTCTAGCGGTAAGTTTGGGTCTTTTAACAAAATACGGCGGTACTGGTGAATCAGTAAAATGCGAATTTGAAACGCTTGTAGTGCATCAAAATCATCATCTTCGATAAGGCTTAAAATATTACGAAAGTCGTTAATGAACTTATCATAGCGTTGGTGCAGCTGCTCGATGGGCCAGTTCACCTCAACCATACGCTTGAGTGTCGGATGGGACTCTTGCCATAAGGGCAAGGCCTCGGCACGGAACACCACCACTTGCTCAGTCATCTTGAGATTAAATAGCAAGTTTTGTAGCTGCTGTTGGTCACAGCTGGGATAGGCCATGAGATTGGTGGAAATGTTAGCAAATCCCAACCACTCCAATTCTTTTTTGAGCAGGGTTTTATTGCCAAGCTCAACCGAGCTTAATAACACTAAATCCCATCTGTGATCCCACTCGCCCTGATGTAAGCCATAAATTTTTTCATGGGCGGTCGCAAAGCGTTCACGGCTGACGTCGGTGATGCGGTAGTAACTGGTACGTCCTATTTTTTCAGAGCTTAACCAGTCATTTTGACTCAAGCGAAACACCGCTGTACGCACAGAGCGTTCATTAAAACCAAATACCTCCATGAGTTGAATCAGACTGGCTAAACTAATCACCCCGCCTCGTTGAAAGATGCAATCCCCAAAGATGGACATAATTAATGAGGTGCCACTTAAGACATCTTCACAAATAAGTTCATCGATACATTGTTTTAGTTTCACATTCATGTCGTTTATTCATTATTTAAAAAGCACGCGATAATACCCAAGAGACTATCGCGCTGGGTTAACTACATTAAGCAGGAACAGCGACATTGCGCAGGTCAACAACACGTTGCGCCTTACCCTCAGAACGAGGCAACATGCCTTGTGGTAAGACATCTACCTGTACGCTGATACCCACCATCGTTTTTATGTTTTGTTTCAGTTTATTGGCCAATTGCGTTACTTCAAGATCACTGGCATCACTACATGACTCAACATGGACACGTAGAGTGTCTAAGTGGCCGTGCTTGATGATATGAATTTGGTAGTTTGGCAATAATTTTGATATTTGTAAAATCTGCTCTTCAATCTGCGAGGGGAACACATTAACGCCGCGGATGATCATCATATCATCACTACGACCAACAATTTTTTCCATACGACGCATGGTGCGCACAGAGCCTGGTAATAGGCGGGTCAAATCTCGGGTACGGTAGCGAATGATGGGCATACCCTCTTTGGTAATGGTGGTAAACACCAACTCCCCAAGCTCGCCGTCTGGCAGTACCTCTCCCGTCTCAGGGTTGATGATTTCTGGGTAAAAGTGGTCTTCCCAAATGGTTGCGCCGTCTTTAGATTCTAAGCATTCCATGGCGACACCCGGCCCCATGATTTCAGACAGGCCATAGATATCTAGCGCATCAATACCCAAGCGCGCTTCGATCTCTTGGCGCATGGCATTCGTCCATGGTTCGGCGCCGAAAATACCCGTTTTAACCGTACAGTCTTTGGCCGTACCAAATTTTCTCTCTAACGCTTCAATAATGTTTAAGCAGTACGAGGGGGTTACCATTAAGGCGGTTGGTTTGAAATCGTGGATAAGTTGGGCTTGGCGCTCCGTTTGACCACCTGACATGGGGATGACCGTTGCCCCCAGTCGTTCAACGCCATAGTGCGCGCCCAAACCACCTGTGAACAGACCATAACCGTAGGATACTTGGATGGTGTCTTTACTGTTTAGGCCAGCGGCACGCAGTGAGCGCGCGACGACATCTGACCATGTCATGATATCTTGCTTGGTATAGCCGACCACGGTAGGTTGACCCGTCGTCCCTGATGAGGCATGAACACGGACAATCTGTTCTTGAGGGACGCTAAACATACCGAACGGATAGTTGGCACGTAAGTCTGACTTGGTGGTAAATGGGAATTTGGCCAAATCTTCTAAGGATTGGCAATCCTCTGGGTGGACACCCATTTGGTCAAATTTCTTTTTATACACTGGGTTGTTTTCATAGGCGTGTTTGAGCGTGGCTTTCAAACGCTGCAACTGTACGCTACGTAATTCGTCTACCGACGCCGTTTCAATGTGTTCCATGACATTATGATTCATATCAGACTCCTTGTCGTAGTCATCCTGACTACATTTCCAATTAAAATTTTCCGTTAACGCTGCGCTCAGATGTTTTCTATCACCATTGCTACGCCTTGACCCACGCCCACACACATGGTGCATAACGCATATTGACCGTTACGACGTTTTAGCGCTTTAATCGCGGTGATGACCAGACGTGTCCCACTCATGCCTAGCGGATGACCGAGTGCAATGGCCCCACCATTTGGGTTGATACGGGCGTCATCATCGGCAAGGCCCAGTTCGCGAATCACGGCAAGCGACTGCGCGGCAAAGGCTTCGTTCAGCTCGATAACATCCATCTGCGCTAATGTGAGTCCCGTTTGCTCAAGCACTTTGAGTACCGCAGGCACAGGGCCGATACCCATATAACGTGGCTCGACACCTGCACTCGCCATGCCCACAATACGTGCTTGCGGCGTTAAATCATGTGCTTGACCAAAGTCCTCACTACCCATCAGCACACAAGCCGCACCATCATTGATGCCTGATGCGTTACCCGCCGTCACTGAGCCGCCTTCTTTACGAAAGGGCGTTCTCAAACCAGCGAGGGCTGCTAAGCTGGTATCTGCGCGTGGGTGTTCATCTTGATCTACCATCACGCTGCCTTTTTTTGTTTTGACTTCAACGGGTAAGATCTCTTCGCTGAAAATACCTGCCTGCTGGGCAGCGGCGGTTTTTTGTTGGCTGCGTAGCGCGAATAGATCTTGGTCTTCGCGGCTGATTTGGTATTTGTCCGCCACGTTTTCAGCCGTTTCTGGCATGCTATCCACACCATACTCGGCTTTCATTAATGGGTTGATAAAGCGCCAACCGATGGCGGTATCAAAGATTTCTGGGATGCGGTGAAAGGCGCTGGTCGGCTTTGATTGGACATAAGGAGCGCGGCTCATGCTCTCGACACCACCAGCCAAGACAAACTCGGCCTCACCCGTTTTTACCAAGCGTGAGGCAATGCCAATCGCATCCATACCTGAGGCACAAAGACGGTTGACAGTGATGGCAGGCACACTATCAGGCAAGCCCGCCAATAACATTGCCATACGCGCGACGTTGCGGTTGTCCTCGCCAGCTTGGTTGGCACAGCCAATCACGACCTCATCGACTGTGTCCCATGGCAAATTTGGGTGCTGATCTTTTAAATATTGAATTGGCAAAGCGGCCAAATCGTCCGTACGCACACTGCTTAGACTACCAGCATAGCGCCCGATTGGGGTACGAATGGCGTCATAAATATATACTTGTTGCATCATAATCTCCCTTTAAAATAAACCAATTAAGCTTAAGCGCTCGCTGTATGGCAGGTGGCAGCTTTTTTGACCAAATATAGGCTGGCGCGATAACGCTCTTCCCCATAAAGACGCTGTAAGTTATTCAGCGCACTCAGCACGGTGTCGTAGCCAAGCAGCGCTGCCCATTCAAACGGCCCTTTGGGGTAATTCACGCCATACTTCATAGCCGCGTCGATGTCTGCTTCAGAGGCGATATCATGTAACACCGCTTCACAGCCTTCATTGATAAGCATGGCAATGGTGCGTAACACATAAAGACCAGGATGATCAGCAGACCAAATGACCTGCGCGCCAAGACGGGCAAAGACTTGTGCCACGAGCTTACGCTCTTCATCATCACAGGCCATAGCCGCCGCCAATACAACTGCGCGCGCTTGTGTCCAGTCAGCCTGCCAGTCCATCAGCATGACTTTGGCATCAGCGTAATCAGCCTCTACCGATTCACCCTGTGATAAACGGATGCTGATATCACCGATTTCGATACTGCTCTCGTCTGCCTCTTCAAGGGTCACCGTGAGTCCGTCCGCCGCTTGTAAGCGCTCAACCACACCGTTGGCATACTGCCAATCACCGCGCACGATGATAGTGGGCAGCTCTTCATCGTTTGCGACACCATTTACATCGATGCTTGGCAACGTATAGACGGGGGCTTTTGGTGTTTGGCTATGGTCATAAAATCCTTGACCAGATTTACGACCGAAACACCCTGCATCGACCAATTCTTGTTGCACCAATGAGGGACGGTAACGCGGCTCATAAAAGAACGCTTGATAGACGCTTTGGGTCACTGAAAAGTTGATATCTTGACCGATTAAGTCAGTCAGCTCACATGGCCCCATGGCAAAACCACCGACTTCGCGCATGATAAAGTCAAGCTGCGCGGGTGTGGTCGCGTTTTCTTGCAAGGCGCGAAAGCCTTCGGCATAGTATGGACGCGCCACGCGGTTGACGATAAAACCTGGGGTAGATTTGGCGGTGACGGGCACTTTTTTCCAAGCATGCATCAAGTCAAACAAGCTATCTGTAATCTCAGGAGCTGTGCGTAACCCGCGCACAATCTCCACAAGCTTCATCACTGGGGCGGGGTTAAAGAAATGTAAGCCTACCACACGCTCAGGGTTGGGTACTGCGGCGGCAATCGCGGTGATCGATATGGACGACGTGTTGGAGGCAAAAATCGTATCATCAGCACAGATATCCGCTAATTGGATAAAGAGCTGCTGCTTGATGTCTTGACGCTCAACAATCGCTTCAACGACCATCTGTACGGCTGCCAGCTCATTGATATCGGTAACAATCGATAGATTCGCTAGAGTGCTATTAAGTAGCGTTTGCGTCATCTTGCCTTTTTCGACCCGTTTGGCAAGTAGGCTTTTTAGGCCTGCTAAGGCGGCTTGGCTTTTGGCAGCATCCACGTCAAACAGATAGGTCGTGTGACCGTGCATGGCGGCCAGCTGGGCGATGCCAATGCCCATCGTGCCTGCCCCAATAACCGCAATGGCGGCTGTTGATAAATCCCTCGTTTCCATAATTAACGTCCTTGGTAAGTTGGGGTGCGTTTTTGCATAAAGGCTTGGACACCTTCTTTATAATCGGCTGAGCGGCCGGCAAGGCGCTGTAAGTCGCGCTCTAGGAGAAGCTGATCTTCTAGGCTGTTATCCGCAGATACATTGATGGCTTTTTTAATCAGGCTTAGACCATAGGTTGGCTGGCTGGCTAAGTGCTCGGCCAAGGTAATAGCTTCACTACGTAGCGCGTCATCCTCGACCACTTGCCAAATCATGCCCCACGCCAGCGCTTGTTCCGCCGATAGCTTATCGCCTAGCATGGCTAAGCCCATCGCGCGGGCGCGTCCGACAACGCGAGGTAAAAACCATGTGCCGCCTGAATCGGGTACCAGCCCAAGACGGCAAAACGCTTGAATAAATGAAGCGGATTTAGCCGCCAAGACCAAGTCACACGCCAAGGCAATGTTCGCGCCAGCACCCGCTGCCACGCCATTGACGGCACAGATGACGGGCTTTGGCATCGTTGTAATCAGTTTAATCAGTGGGTTGTAATAAGTCTCGATGGATAGGCCTAAGTCTGGCGAGTCCGCATTTGGGTCAACCACGCGATCACCCAAATCTTGACCGGCACAAAAACCGCGACCTTCAGCCGAGAGCACCACAGCACGAATGCTGCTGTCCTTTGACCATGCTTTGAGCACGCTGGACACTTCTTTGTGCATGGCTTCGTTAAAGCTGTTCAGCTGTTTTGGGCGGTTTAAGGTCAGATAGCCGACCGCATTTTTTTCTTCGACGAGAATCGTTTGGTAGTCCATTACACACCTCTAAAACTGGGTTGACGTTTTTCTAAAAAGGCACGGATACCTTCTTCGCGATCTTGAGTGGCAGCCAGCCAAACAAACAGCTGGCGCTCTTGCTTGAGGCCTTGGCTTAGGCTCACTTCATGGATACTTTTGAGTGACTGTTTGATGGCACGAATGGCCAAAGGGGCTTGTTTGGCGATGTTGGCTGCCAGCTCGATGGTGTACTGTAAGGTAAGATCGGTTGGGCAGATTTGGGTGGTGATGCCATGTTGCTGGGCGCTTGATGCACTGATGCGCTCGCCTGTCATCGCCCAACGCATGGCAAGCTGCTGACCGACTAGGCGGGCAAGACGCTGTGTCCCCCCTGCCCCTGACAACATACCCAAGCCAATCTCAGGCAACGCAAATTGGGCATTTTCACCCGTGACCACGATGTCACCATGCAGCACCAGCTCAAAACCTGCACCGAGCGCATAGCCATTGACGGCCATTAATAATGGCTTGCTAAACTCATCAATGCGCTTCCATAAGGTTGGACGGATATCGGTTTGCAAGCTGATGGTATCAAGCTCAATAAGCTCGTTAAGATCGGCACCCGCAGCGAAGCATTGAGTATTGCCAGTCATGACGACGGCTTTTATGCTGGCATCAGCGTCATAGGCTTGCAGCTGCGTGGCAATCTCTTGCAACGTGGCGTTGTTTAAGGCGTTGCGTTTTTCTGGGCGATTCAGCTCAATCAGTGCAACGCCTGCTTTTGGGCTGGAGGTTTTAATATAATTCATCCCTGAATCCTAATAAAAACAATGAAATAAGAGGTTTTTCTAAACCCTACTGTGGATATACAAACGACAGACAATCTACTGACGTCTTGCGATCACGCATCAAAGCTTAAGCGTACATTGGGTGAGACGGGTAAAGACTGGCAGCTGAGCACGTAGCCTTGATCCAACTCGTCTTGCTCAAGGCTATAGTTGACCGCCATGTCGACCTCACCTTCTATTACCTTACATTTGCAAGTAGCACACACCCCGCCTTTACAGGCATAGGGTAAATCAGCCCCCGCATTTAATGCCGCCTCTAAGATGCTGTCATCTTGTTTTGACACTTCAATGATCAGCTCACGACCGTCCAAAATAATGTTGACGCGCTCTTCGCTACGTTTTTCGATTTGCTGGGCGGTTGGTTTGTTGACCGTCCCCGTGTGGAAACGCTCGGTATGGATGTTCTTGCGATCGATACCAAGCTTTGGCAAGACGGTCTCAACGGCTTCCATCATCTCCTCTGGGCCACAGGCAAAGCAGTGATCCACATCAGCGCTTATCAATTGGGCGTCAAACAGCTGTTGTAATTTGTCCGCATCGATACGACCATTAAAGAGGTCGCTCTCACTTATCTCACGTGAGAAAATATTGACCAGTTGCAAGCGCGTTCTGAAACGGTCTTTAAGATCCATGATTTGCTCAGAAAACATGGTTTGTTGCCATGAGCGATTGCCGTATACCAAGGTAAAATTGGCGTCTGGCTGGGTGCTTAACACCGTTTTGACGATGGATAAAATGGGAGTGATACCACTACCCGCCGCAAAGCTTAAATAGTTTTGACCACCAGCTTTAGCAGCTTTTTGAAAGAACACGCCTTGGGGCGGCATGACTTCTAGGGTCTGTCCTACTTCGAGGTGCTCGTTCGCCCACGTAGAGAACTGACCTTGGTCAATCTTTTTGATGGCGATGCTCATGTCTTCTTGCACATCACTACAGATGGAGTAGCAACGACGGATTTCGCCATTGTCGGTCATATGACGGATGGTCAAATGTTGACCTGGCTGATACTCAAAGGTTTCCGAAATTTCTGGCGTGACGTCAAAGGCAATGCAAATCGCTTGCTCCGTCTGTGGTTGGATAGCTTTGATGGTGAGTGGTAAAAATTGACTCATGCGAAACTCCTTTTTGCATGTTGCTTAGCGTGCATATTGCTTAACATACTAATTAATTGGTGAGCTGACCGTAGGTGCCATCTTGCGACTGCCCTTATCTCAGATACATTAGATGCATTTAAAATAATCAAACGGCTCAAGGCAGTCGAGGCACTTATACAAGGCCTTGCACGCTGTCGACCCAAACTCGCTAATGATTTCGGTTTGTTGACTGCGGCAGTGGGGGCAGGTCACCCCGCCGGTGAGCGGCATATGGCTACCACAGCTGTGCGCATCCCCTTGTGGTGGTGCAATGCCATAGTCTTGCAGCTTTTGTTTCCCTGCCTCACTCATCCAGTCGGTCGTCCACGCTTCAGACAAGTCAACCACCACCTTGACAGGGGTAAGCCCGCGCTCGGTAAACGTGCTTGTAATCTCGTCTTTTAGCATATCGGTTGCTGGGCAGCCGCTATAGGTGGGGGTTAAACGCACCACGATTTCGTTATCGGCGTTGATATCAACGCCTCGAATCATGCCTAAGTCAAGCACGGTCAAAACCGGTACTTCTGGATCATGAACCTGACTCAGGGCTTGCCAGCAGGCATCGGTGGCTTGTGGAATTAACTGCATACGTTGACTCCCTGTCTTGTATGTTTATTACCAATTCATATTGGGGTAAGTGCGCTGCATGTACTGCATTTCTGCCAAGATATAACCCAAGTGCTCGGTATGCGCGCCTTGCTTGGCACCGCGGCGGTATGCGCCATTTTCAGGTAAGGTTAGATTCAAACGTACCAATTCGCTTTCAACCTGCGCTGACCATTCAGCCTTTAAAGTATCCAGTTTTGGCAAGACCCCACTATCCACCAAGGCTTGTTCGTCAGCGGTCAGCTCAAACAATTCAGCGGTAAAGCGCCATAAATTGTCCAGCGCTTGTTGCGTTTTGTGGTGTGCCTCATCGGTACCGAGGCTTAAGCGCTCCATCCACGCATTAGAGAAACGTAAGTGATATTTTGCTTCTTTTAATGATTTCACACCAAAGGCGGCGATATCTGCATGGCTGCTTTGGCTTAACGCGTCCAGTAGCAAGATATGGTAATGATCCATCAGCCATTGACGTACCATCGTTTGGGCAAAATCCACATTGGGCTGCTCACACAGCAATAGGTTGCGATATTCTCGTTCGGTACGGAAAAACGCCAGCTTGTCTTCATCGCGGCCTAAGTCTTCGATTTGGCCTGCCAGACTCAGCACCGTGCGTGCTTGACCCAATAAGTCCAAACCAATATTTGATAAGGCAATATCCAACTCAAGCTCTGGGGCGTGTCCGCACCACTCCAACAAGCGGTGCGAGAGAATCAGCTGGCTATCACCAACGTGAAGTAAAAACTGTGTTAATGCTTGGTTATTCATCGACTGTCTCCTCCCTTAAATATGTTCAAAACCGTCTGGAATGTCATAGAAGGTAGGATGACGATATACCTTGTCGAGTGATGGCTCAAAAAACTCTGCTTTTTCCTCGGGTTGCGATGAGGTAATCAGCTCTGATTTCACCACCCAAATGCTTATCCCTTCGTTACGACGGGTGTAGACATCACGCGCGTTTTGTAGGGCGATTTCGTCATCTGGCGCACGCAAGCTGCCAACATGACGATGACTTAACCCTTGTTTACTGCGGATAAACACTTCATAAAGTGACCAGTTATTTTTGCTTTCCATAGCGAATATTCCTTCCTTTAAACCAATATTAAGTCAGTTAAGCGACTTTTTGAGTCGTGGCTTGTTGTTTTTGTTTCTGCGCGTAAACGGCTGCAGAGTCACGAACCCATTTGCCCTCTTCCCACGCTTTACGGCGGGCTTCGATACGCTCATGGTTACACGGGCCTTTACCTGCGATCACGGCAAAGAATTCATCCCAGTTGATTTCACCGAACTCATAGTTGCCCGTTTCTTCGTTAAACGTTAAGTCTTTATCAGGAACGGTCAGACCAAGCTCCAATACCTGTGGCACGGTGTTGTTCACAAACTTTTGGCGCAGCTCATCGTTACTAAACAGCTTAATTTTCCACTTCATGCTCGCCGCACTGTTGGGTGAATTGTCGTCATTTGGACCAAACATCATCAGTGCAGGCCACCAGAAGCGATCGACGGCATCTTGTGCCAGTGCTTTTTGTTCAGGCGTGCCATTTGCTAAGGCCATCATGGCTTCAAAACCTTGGCGCTGGTGGAAGCTTTCTTCTTTACAGATACGCACCATTGCGCGCGCGTAGGGACCATATGACGTGCGGCACAGCGCCACTTGGTTTACGATGGCCGCGCCGTCAACCAACCAGCCGATAGCAGCGATGTCCGCCCACGTTAAAGTTGGGTAATTAAAGATTGAGGAGTATTTCATCTTGCCTGCAATCAGCTTGTCCATCATATCGTCGCGATCTGCGCCTAGGGTTTCAGCGGCGCTATATAGGTAGAGTCCATGACCTGCTTCATCTTGGACCTTCGCCAACAACACGGCTTTACGTTTAAGTGTTGGTGCGCGCGTAATCCAGTTACCCTCAGGCAACATACCAACGACTTCTGAATGCCCATGCTGCCCAATCTGGCGAATAAGCGTTTTACGATACGCCTCTGGCATCCAATCCTTTGGCTCAATTGAAATGTCCTTTTCAACCTTGCTGTCAAACAATGCTACTTTCGTGGCTACTTGTGTATTCATGTGACACCTCGTCCTTAAAGAATGTTCGTTCTATATAATATAAAGCGATACCTATTTAAAATCAAATATTATTTTAATGTATCACTTTATTTTTTAGGCGAATTAATATCTAAGTATTTGTTTTATATAATTATTTAAGAGGAATTATTTTAAATAAATTCTTATATTCTGTAGAAACGCTTGACTTTTTAGCGATTTAACGACAAATTATGATATGTTTTATCATCACTTTTTAATAAATACGTATCGTAAATGGAGTTACTACATGTCAGATATCAAAACATTAAGCTCACTCGTCCTCGGCAACGCCTATATTGCCGAAAGCGAGTTTCGCACCGTACACCACGCCATCACTGGCGAGCCCATTTATCAAGTCAGTAGCGCAGGTATCGATACCAAAGCGGTGGTTGACTACGCCAAAACCCATGGCTCATCGCTTGCCAACTGGACATTCCACGAGCGTGCCAATGCCTTAAAAGGGGTCGCACAATACCTGATGCAACGTAAAGAAGACTTTTATGCGCTAGCCACGGCAACGGGTGCGACGCGCAAAGACGCTTGGGTCGATATTGAAGGCGGTTTCGGTACTTTATTTGCCTATTCAAGTCTTGTGCGCCGTGAGCTCAGCGATGAGACGGTCTTGATTGAAGACGCTTGGATTCCGCTGTCCAAACAGGGTACGTTTGGCGCAAAGCACATCCTAAGCCCAAAGTTGGGCGTGGCGGTTCATATTGATGCGTTTAACTTCCCTATCTGGGGTATGTTAGAAAAAATCGCCCCGACACTATTGGCTGGTGTGCCGTGTATCGTCAAGCCAGCCACTGAAGGCGCTGAGCTGACGCATGCCGTGGTTGTCGCCATTCATGAAAGCGGCCTATTGCCAGAGGGATCATTGCAGTTGATATGTGGTCAGACGTATGATTTATTTGATCATCTAAACGCCCAAGACACCATCACCTTTACTGGCTCTGCGGTAACAGGGCAAAAACTGCGCGCCCATCCCCACTTAAATGCCCATTCGATTCCGTTCACCATGGAAGCCGATTCGGTCAACAGTGCTGTTTTGAGCCCAGACGCGAATGATGAAACGATCGATTTGTTTGTCCGCGAAGTGTTCCGCGAAGTAACCACTAAAGCGGGGCAAAAATGTACGGCCATTCGTCGCGCCTTTGTCCCTGCCGCCTTGCTAGAAACCGCGCAGACCCGCCTGATTAACAAACTACAAAAGGTTGTGGTCGGTGACCCAAATCGTGAAGAGGTGACCATGGGTGCTTTGGCGAGCGTGAAGCAAAAACACGACGTCGCTGAAAAAGTGACCGAGCTGAGCCAAGAAGCCGATGTGGTCTTTGGCAGTCACTTACGTGACGACTTTACCCTACAGGTAGATGATGCAGAAAAATCAGCCTGCTACCCGCCAACGGTCTTGGTCTGTCATCAGCCAACACAGGCCGCAAACATCCATCGCATCGAAGCATTTGGTCCCGTGGTCACCCTCATGCCCTACAACGACCTCGATGAACTCAGCGCGCTTGTCGCCCGTGGTGAAGGCAGCTTGGTGGCTTCCATCGTGCGCAATACAAACGAAAACATCGAAGCCTTATTGAAAAAAATTGCCCCTTGGCACGGCCGTGTCCATATCCTAGATAGCGAAAGCGCTCGTGAAAGTACGGGTCACGGCTCACCGCTGCCCTTGTTGGTACACGGAGGCCCAGGTCGTGCGGGTGGCGGTGAAGAGCTCGGTGGTCTGCGAGCCGTCAAACACTACATGCAACGTACCGCTCTGCAAGGCTCTCCCAATGCCATCACCCAAGTCAGTCACAGCTGGACAGCGGGTGCGGACGTGTTCGAGGACCGTGTGCATCCGTTCAAAAAATCATTCGATGAGCTGCGTATTGGTGAGCGTCTATTGACCGCACGTCGCACGGTAACTGAGGCAGACATCGTCAACTTTGGCTGCTTAAGTGGTGACTACTTCTATGCGCATATGGACAAAATCGCGGCGGCAGATTCGTTCTTTGGCGAGCGCGTGGCCCATGGTTACTTCATCGTATCAGCGGCTGCTGGTTTGTTTGTTGACGCGGCAGCTGGCCCTGTTATCGCAAACTATGGCATGGATAACCTACGCTTCGTTGAGCCTGTCAAGATTGGTGACACCATTCAAGTGGAGTTAACTTGTAAACAAAAGACGCCAAAGGCACAACGCGACCCAGAAGAAAAAGCACATGGTGTGGTGGTATGGGACATCAAAGTGAAGAACCAGCGTGACGAATTGGTCGCCACGTATGACATCTTAACCTTAGTTGAGCGTCAGGCTTGATGCCCATATAAATTTGCCAAAAGGGAGTCGTCATGACTCCTTTTTTTCGACGAAAGTAAACTTTTTTGATAAAACATGTTGACGTTAGATTGTAGAATGGCTAAATTACAGTTTAAATGATACATAATTTTATTTTTAATAAATAAAAAGTATCATTAATTAATATCAATCTCTGCTTGGCTAGGATAGCCATGCCGTCGTTCCTAGGACAGTGGGTTTCTAGGACAATAACAGACAAGGAGTCACTAATGACAACCACCACCGCAATGGCTGAAAACGCCTCGCTTGCTATACATCAGGATAAGAAAGTACTCACTGCCACCCTAGTTGGTACTGCGATTGAATGGTATGATTTTTTCATCTATGCACAAGCCGCAAGTCTCATATTTGCTCCCCTGTTTTTCGCTGAAGTCAGCAAATCAAACCCTATGCTCGCCCAAATCATCGCTTTTGCGACCGTTGGTATCTCATTTCTATTTCGCCCATTAGGCGCAATCGTATGTGGTCGCTTGGGTGACAAGTACGGTCGCAAGATGGTATTGGTAACGACTCTGATTTTGATGGGTGCGTCAACGACCTTAATAGGCTTCTTGCCGACTTATGCGCAAATTGGTGTATTAGCACCTTTGGCTTTGGTATTTTTACGTATTATCCAAGGATTTTCTGCAGGTGGTGAATGGGGCGGTGCAGCATTGTTATCTGTCGAGCATGCACCCCTTAACAAACGTTCATTGTTTGGGGCTTACCCACAGATTGGTGTACCCATCGGTATGATTCTAGCGACTGGTGTCCTGCTACTCTTAAATTTGGTTTTGGGTAAAGAAGCCTACCTCGAGTGGGGTTGGCGCATTCCATTTATATTATCGATTGCATTGATCATCGTGGGCACCTTTATCCGTCGTTCGGTTAAAGAATCACCAGTGTTTGAAGCCATGCATCGCCGTAAAGCAGAAGCCTCTGCACCATTATCATTGTTATTCAAAAATCATACGCCAACAGTTCTTAAAGCGGCTTTAATCTTTATGGGAGTGAATGCAGGTGGTTATATTCTCATCGCTTTTATGGTGGGTTATGGTCAAAAAGCCTTAGGACTTAGCCCTACTTTGACCATGCTAATCGTAGTGGCGGCTGCTTTTTCTTGGTTAGTATCAACCCTTTGGGGCGGCATATTAGGTGATAAGATTGGTCGTCTAAGGATTTTTAAATTAGGCTATATTTTATTGTCGTTATGGTCGATTCCAATGTGGTTTTTGATTGATACCAAATCTCCATTTTTATTCATGCTAGCACTAGTGGTTTGGGCTATTCCCCTAGGTTTTACTTATGGTCCATTATCAGCCCTATTTGCTGAAATGTTCCCTGCAAAAGTACGTTTTTCAGGGGTGTCCATCAGCTATGCATTAGGTTCCATTATTGGTGGTGCGTTCGCTCCGATGATTGCGCAATGGATTATGGCAACTTATCAACAGTCATGGATGATTGGGTTGTACATTACTATCGTCTCATTAATTTCACTATTCACACTTTACACGATTAAAAAAGACCCACAAGGCGTTGATCTATCTCTCTAAATAAATTTAGAGAGATAGTGGAAAATGTCACCATGTAAATGGTATGAAAATTTTATCAGCATACGACAAAAAATCAGCCCCACCTTACCTTTAACGGTTAAAAAGCGGACTAACTATCGAAATACCGAAGTGTCGTGATTGAAAAATACCAAACGCAAGCCCTCAATCAGCAGGTTTAGGCCTAAAACGAACGAACTGACTTGAGGGCAAAGGTTTGACTTTAGCTTGCGTTTTAAGGATTTACCCTTAGTAGCTTAAAGAATAGTCACCGATAAATCATCTGCAACAGTCTTTACACTGATAGTTCTGCTTGCTATAGCTTTTAAGCTGTTTTTCCTTAAACTACAACTGTGACATTGAGTGCAAATGATATCTATTAGTGTCTTTATAATCTCAAATATATTATCTTGCTTTGTCTATCTTCCTCTTTCATTTCCTCAACATACTTTCTGACACACTACCTTAAATCAGACTATAACTTATTAGATAGCACAGACCGATGCTATGGCATTCAAATATCAGGTCACATTCCCATATGCCATGGATTTATTTTACTGTGATGAGTTAAAAAATCCATACATGCTATTATCTGTATAGAATAGTAGGCTGAGGCATGAAATCCAGTTTTCTCAGTTGTTATTAGGGTTTTGCTATGGTCTCATTGATATGAGCGATTAAGTTTTGCGCTGCAGTATTATCAATAGTATTACCATTTTTTTGAACATAGATCAGCGCATGCAATGTACGAGCCAAAATATAATTGCTTAGGTGATGATGACTCTACCATCGAGGTACGGTAAATCTAATTATAATGAGTATATATACTTATCTGTAAATATTAAAAGCTTAAAAAGAGGTTTCCAATGATATACTAAATATAGCCTCGGTAACCTTTTTTAATTTGACACTTTATTTAGGTGATATTGTTAATATTGGGGTTTGATCAGGTAGCATCAGTTGCTGAATATTTTTTGACTATTAGTAGTTATACTATTGAGAAAAATTTATCCAATCAAGTCATTCATGATATAAAAGCCAATCTCAATCGGATGGCAAATCAATAGACCTTAAGAAGTTGTTAAATTTGTTGTTAAAAATAAATCCTTAACAACCTTAACCCTTAATTATAAAGGGTTATGCTAAGTTAGTCGTTGCGTGGTGGGCGCACCATCAAATATAATTTTAAGCACCGATTAACCCTTGTAAGCCTTACGCTACAAGGGTTTTTTATTGCGTGTCT
>TARA_R110002051_G_scaffold26789_7_pt1 | contig 36490 bp, 32 predicted proteins | sample TARA_R110002051 | Tara Oceans TARA_R110002051 (sample SAMEA4397023) | marine metagenome | biome: Polar Biome; feature: [MES] marine water layer (ENVO:01000295) within the mesopelagic zone...; material: water (ENVO:00002006), including particulate matter (ENVO:01000060) such as...... | reverse complement strand
CCTTTTTAGAACAAAAAACGTGCGCGCAGATCAGTGCTCAAACTCCGGGTCGTACGTGGAGGATTTCTTTCCGGTACGGATAACATCATTATGTCCCTGTTTCTTGATGCTTAAGGCATCAATCTGAAGGCGAAACGCAGGCTTGGCTGGTGTTGAACGACCCGTGGCACCTTTCCTGATCATGAAGCAAGTGTGAAATAGCTGAGCGGGACTGTCCGGCGCGATTATCGTGTTGTCTGGAGGCTTGATAAAAAATGAATCAAGGTTCATTATTTATCAAAAGCCAAGGAGGAAAAGAGGCAGTCATGAGTGATGGATCGACACTTGCTAGGCCACAGGCGGCCGATACGGGAGAAAACCGGCATCTTGATGCGGTGATCGTCGGCGCCGGGTTTTCCGGCATGTATCAGCTTCACCTGTTGCGCGACCGGCTGGGGCTGAGGGCCCGTGTCCTGGAACGCGGCGATGGTGTTGGCGGGACCTGGTACTGGAACCGTTATCCCGGTGCGCGGTGCGATTCCGAGAGCCATTCATACAGCTATTACTTTTCCGACGCCTTGCTGCAGGAGTGGGAATGGTCCGAACGCTATCCCCAGCAGCCCGAGATCGTGCGCTACCTGAACTTCGCCGCCGACAAGCTGGACCTGAAGCGGGATATCCAGCTCAACACGACCGTCACCGCGGCGCGGTATGACGAGGCGGCAAACCGGTGGCTGGTCGAGACTGAAAGCGGCAGGACTTTCACCGCCAAGTATCTGATCACCGCGGTTGGCTGTCTGTCCTCGGCGAACGTGCCGGATATTCCGGGGCGGGATCGCTTTCAGGGCAAATGGTATCATACCGGCCAGTGGCCGCATGAAGGCGTGGACCTTACCGGCAAGCGGGTCGGGCAGGTCGGGACCGGTTCGACCGGCATTCAGGCGGTGCCGGTAATCGCCGCGGAGGCGCAGCATCTGACGGTTTTCCAGCGCACGGCCAATTACAGCATTCCGGCACAGAACGGCCCGCTGTCTTCCGAGTTCAAGGCTTGGGCGAAGAACAATACCGACGAAATTCGCCGCACCATGCATGCCTCGACCAACGGTCATCCATTCCTGATGGCAGAGCGCAATGTGTTCGATGTCTCCGCCGAGGAACGTCGTGCGATCTACGAGAAGGCCTGGGAGGTCGGCGGGTTGCGGTTCAGGGCGGTGTTCCAGGATCTGCTGCTCGACAAGGCGGCGAATGACACGGCGGCCGACTTCCTCAAGAGCAAGATCAGGGAGATCGTGACGGATCCTGAGAAAGCCGAGGCTCTGTCCGATATCGATCATCCCTTTGCGACCAAACGACCGCCGATCGATACCGGCTATTTCGAGGCCTTCAACCGAGACAATGTCAGCCTCGTGAACTTGCGCAAAACCCCGATCGTCGAGATTACCGAAAAGGGGATACGGACGTCGGAGAAGGAATACGAGCTCGACGTCATCGTTTTCGCCACCGGTTTTGATGCGATGACCGGCTCGTTGCTCAAGCTCGGCATCGTCGGTCGTGACGGGGTCTCCTTGAACACTGCTTGGGAGGCCGGGCCGCGTACTTATCTTGGGCTTCAGGTCGCGGGCTTCCCCAACTTGTTCACCATTACCGGGCCGGGCAGCCCGTCGGTACTCTGCAATATGCCGGTTGCCATCGAGCAGCATGTCGAATGGGTAACCGACTGTATTGAACAGATGGAAAAGCGGGGTGTCGAGCGGGTCGAGCCGGCAGAGCAGGCCGTCACGGACTGGGTCGAGCATGTCAACGACGTCGCCAACGCCACCCTGCTGCCGCAGGCAGGGCATTCCTGGTATCTAGGCGCGAATGTGCCCGGCAAGCCGCGGGTCTTCATGCCCTATGCCGGCGGCATGGCCCGATATCGCGGGATCTGTGACGGGATCGCGGCCAACGGATATGAGGGGTTTGTGATGGATGGCAAGGCTGCTGTCTCGTCGCCCGGCGCGGTGACTGCCTCAAGCTGATCCTGAACGGATTTCAGTAACCAGCATCACCGGTGCAGGGCTTCCGTTGATGCTGGTTGAAAATCAATAATTGAAGAGCTGTTCCGGCGCCTGCCCTGGTGCCGCCATCTCATCGCGCCTGCCTTCCGGGGCGAGTTCGCAGATCTGGCCCATGTCCGGGACCGTCGTCACGCTGCATCCGTAGGGTGATTTCATTCAAATATATATGCGCGCATTCATGGTGACGGGGCGGCAAGGCTTAGTATTCACGATCTCCGGATGACGCCAAAAAGAGACGATATAATGTCCAATAAGTAATTAATGAGCCACGGTTCATTTTTCTTGACAGTTCGTTCGCATGATCTCCAAGCTGCAGGGGATAAGGCCAAATTCAAAATGACGAACCTGCCGCAAGTTTGCTCACGCTCACTGGGGCCAGGATCGCAATCAATGGAGGAACGTTATGAAGAAGACATCCCCGCGCTTGCGCCCGGGCATAGACCGCCGCACCGTACTGAAGGGCGCCGCCGCGGTGGCTGCCGTCGGTACTGCTGTCACAGGATTTCCTGCCTACCTGAAGGCCGCTGGCAAGCCGATCAAGATTGGTATGCCGACGATCCTGTCGGGCCGTGTGGCCATCCTTGGCGAGTCCTCCGTGGCCGCCGCATCCAACGAAGTCCGCAAGATCAACGAGGCCGGCGGTATCGAAGGCCGCATGCTCGAGCTGGTCACCCGTGATTCCCGCGCCAAGCCGGATGAGGCGGCGCGCATGACCCGCGATCTCGTGAACAATGAAGGCTGCGAAATCATCATCGATGCCGAAGCCTCCGGCGCCTCGTTTGCCGTGAACGAGGTGGTGCGGGACATGAAGCAGTACTGCATCCACACCAACTCCGAGACATCGTCGCTGACGGCCGATCCGAAGAACCAGGTTCCGTGGGTCTTCCGCAGCTGCCGCCAGGGTATTCATGACGCGGTCGGCGGCGGCCTGGTCGCGGCCAAGGTGGCCAAGGAAAAGGGCCTGAAAAGATGGGCAACGGTTTCGCCCGACTATGCCTATGGCCGGGCCAATACCGATGAGTTCATGGAATATGTGAAGCTCTTCTCCCCGGACATCGAGATCATCGAGCAGACTTGGCCGAAACTGTTCCAGCCGGATTATACCGAGAACGTGACGGCGCTGCTGAACGCCCAGCCGCAAGCGGTCTATTCCTGCCTCTGGGGTGGCGATCTGGTGTCGTTCTTCGATCAGGCGAGCCTGTATGGCCTGTTCGACCAGTTCACGGCCTTCGCGGTGAATCTCGGCGACTATCCGGTGCTGTCGGCGATCAAGAGCCGTCCTGCCGGTGTGTATTCCGGTAGCCGTTACCACAAGGACATCCCGAACACGCCCGAGAATGAAGCCTGGTACGACGATTTCATGGCTCATTCCAACGTGCTGCCGACCAACTGGGCCTGGCAGAACGCGGCCGCGATCAACTTTGTCGCGGAAGCACTGAAGAAGACCGGCGGCGATACCGATACCGAGAAGATGGCGGCAGCCACAACGGGTCTGAGCATTAACTCGCCCTTTGGCGTTGACGGCACCCTGACCCTCCGTGAAGAGGATCACACGCTGGTCAACTACATGGTGGGATACAGCAAGACCATCGTTGACGAGCCCTACGTGGTGGATTTCGACCAGACCGCATGGTCGGAGATCTACAAGCACGAGGGCGAGTGGAAAAAGCGCAACGGTTACGCTTGATTCTGCTGTCCGGGCGGAGCTGTAAGCGCTCCGCCCGGACTCACACAGGGCGCCGGTTACCTTCCGGCGCCCGTGTCTGTCGGTCTCTAAGGATTAAACCCAATGTTTGATTTCGACGCGCTTGCCGCTTGTCTGTCGACCTCCGCATGCCTGGTGAACCAGATGACGAGCGGGTTGATCATCGGCATGCTGCTCTTTCTGGTGGCATCCGGTGTCACGCTGATCTTCGGCGTGCTCAATGTCATCAATTTCGCCCATGGCAGCTTCTATATGGTGGGCGCGTATTTCGCCTATACCGTCTATCACCTGACCGGGAACTACTTCCTGGCGGCTCTGGTCGGAGCCGTAGGGGCCGGGATATGCGGCATTCTGTTCGAGCGACTTATCATCAGCAGGGTCTATGGCCAGAACCTGTTGATGCAGCTCCTGGTTTGCTACGCCTTCATTCTCATCGTCGACGATCTGGTGAAGATCATCTGGGGAGCGGAATATCTGGCGATGGGCATCCCGGCGGAGTTCCGGCTGCCGCCGTTCCGTGTGGCTGGCGGCTTCGTGCCCCCGTTCTACCTGTTCCTGGTCGGGATTACCGTATCGATCGGTTTGGGCTCCCTGTTTCTCGTCACCAAGACCCGGTTTGGCAAGATCGTGCGGGCGGCGGCGCTGAACGCGCCGATGGTCTCGGCGCTTGGCATCCGGGTGAACATCTATTTTGCGCTGCTGTTCGGTTTCGGGTGCGCGCTTGCAGGCGCGGCCGGTGCGCTGGCGGCGCCCGTGCGTTCGCTGACGCCGGGCATGGGGCTTGGCATTCTCGTTGAAAGTTTCATCGTGACGGTCATCGGCGGCATGGGGTCGATCCCCGGCGCCTTCCTTGCGGCGATCATCCTGGGGCTGACCCGGTCCATCGGCAGCGTCGGCTTTCCGCTCTTCGTTGATGGCGCAATGTTCATGATCATGGCGCTGGTGCTGATCTTCCGTCCGACCGGATTGCTCGGGCAGGGAGGCGCACGATGAGCTTGTTTGTTGAGTTTCGGCGCGATCTGTTGCTCGCGCTCGCCGGGCTTGTCGTGCTGATCGCCATCGGCGTCGGCATTGACCATGCATGGCCGCGGGACTTTCTGACGTCGATCTTCGCGGCCGGCCTGTTGGCCATGTCCCTGAACATGCTGATTGGCTATACCGGGCTTGTCTCCTTCGGACACGCCGCTTTCTTCGCGCTGGGGGGGTATATTTTCGGCCTGCTGCTGCAGTCGGAAGGTTTCGTCGATGTGCTCGGCGCGGGCTCCGTGCCTGTCGCCCTGGTGGCGGCTGTCGTCGGCACCGGGCTCTATTCGGTGGTGATCGGTGCGATCTGCGTGCGGCTGACGGAGATCTACTTCGCCTTCCTCACGCTCGCTTTCCAGATGTTCCTGTACAGCGTCATTCTGAGCTGGGTCGATCTGACCGGCGGCGATCAGGGACTGATGGGGGGCATTCCGCGCCCGGTCTTCCTCGGCATCGATCTGGCAGACCAGTATCACCGCTATGTGTTCTGCGCGGTGCTCTTCGTGTCGTGCGTCATGATCATGCGGATCATGACCGAGAGCCCGTTCGGCTACACCCTGCGGATGATCCGCGACAACGCCACGCGCGCCGCCTTCCTTGGCGTGAACGTGACCCGGGTGAAGCTGATCTGCTTCGTGGTCTCGTCATCCATCGCCGGGGTTGGCGGCGTGATCCTGGCCCTGTTCACCTCCGGCGCCTATCCGGAATGGGCTTTCTGGGCGCAGTCGGGCGAGGCGATCTTCATGATCATGCTCGGCGGGTTGAACGTCTTCCTTGGTCCGATCCTCGGCGCCGTGGTGCTGCGCATCCTGAACGACGTTGTCCAGATGTACACCTCGCACACCGAGATCGTGATCGGAGCCGTGATCATGTTCGTCGTCCTTGGGCTGCGGCGCGGCATCCTGGACTTCGTGAAGGATTGGTGGGTCGAACGACAGCAGGCACGCCTGTCGGCAGAAAACCGGAATGGTAAGAAGTGATGAGTGAAGTGGGATCATTGAAAGACCGCATCGCGGTCATCACCGGCGGGGCAAGCGGCATTGGTGCGGCCTGTGCCCGTCTCATGGCAGCGCGCGGCGCGCGCGTCGTCATCGCCGATGTGAATGCCGATGCCGCCCGCAAGATAGCGGCCGAGATCGGCGGGGTCGGGTATGCCGTCGACGTGCGTGACGCCGATGCGATCGAAGCGTTGGCGGAGAAGAGCGAGAAGGAGGTCGGCCCGACCGATATTCTGGTCACGTCGGCCGGTATCGTGCAGGCGCCGTTGCCTCCGGAGGAGTTGTCTCTGGAGCTTTTCGACAACGTTCTCGCCGTGAATACGCGCGGTACCTACCTGACGGCCAAGGCCTATGGCTTGCGCATGCTGAAGCGGCGCAGCGGCTCCATTGTCACCATCAGCTCAATCACGGCTGAACGCTCGGTGCCTCTGCACGCCTACGCGCCAAGCAAGGCGGCGGTGACGAACATGACCATGAACCTTGCCGCCGAATGGGGCCGCGCGGGCATCAGGGTCAATAGTGTGGAGCCGGGCTACACCCGCACACCCGCGCTGCAGGACCAGATCGACCGTGGCCACCGCGACTCGACGCTGCTGGAGGATAATTCGACGCTGGGCCGTATGGTCGAGCCGGAGGAGATCGCCAAGGCGGTTACCTTCCTTGCGTCCGACGAGGCCTCCGCCATCACCGGTATCGCGCTCCCGGTGGATGCCGGCTTCCTGAGTGCCGGTTCCTGGCATCCTTACGGCGGCGTGCGCCGACAGGGGAATCGCTGATGCTTCGCCTGGAGAATGTCGTAAAGTCGTTCGGTGGCGTGGTTGCCACCAACGACGTCTCGCTGCACTTCCCCGCCGGCTCTCTCAGTGCCGTGATCGGCCCCAATGGCGCCGGCAAGACGACGCTGTTCAATCTGATCACCGGCCATCTGGTGCCGGATAGCGGCCGCATCCTGCTTGGGGAAGAGAATATCGCCGGCGCGGCTCCGGTCGATATCGTCCGCAGGGGCGTCGGCCGTGCCTTCCAGATCGCCAGCATCTTCCCGAGCATGACGGTCGAGCAATCGCTGATGTGCGCCGTCGCCTCCCACTTCCGCACCTCGGAGGCAATGCTTTCGGCATTCCCGCCGCGGAATGTCCGGCAGCGGACGGAAGAGCTGATCGAGCTGCTCGGCATGGGATCGGTGGCCCGGTTGCTGAGCGCGAATATTTCTCACGGCGACCAGAAGCTGCTGGATATCGGCCTGGCGCTGGCGCTGGAGCCGAAGGTGCTGATGCTTGACGAGCCGACCGCCGGCATGGGGCCGGAGGAACGCTGGCAGATGATCGGGACAGTGCGCCGTCTGTGGGAGCTGGGCGGTATGACACTGATCTTCATCGAGCATGACATGGACATTGTCTTCGAGGTCGCCCAGGGCATCACCGTGCTGAGTTACGGCGCGGTCCTGGCCCAGGGGACCGCGGATCAAATTCGCAACAACCCGGAGGTCATCGAGGCCTATCTCGGCGTTGAGACGACGGCGGAGGTCTCGCAATGAGCGGCGACATGAATGGTGACACGATCCTCAAGGTCGAGGATATCGACGTCTTCTACGGTGCCTCCAAGATCCTGTTCGGCGTGGATCTCGAAGTCGGGCGCGGGCGTACGCTCGCCCTGTTGGGCCGCAACGGTGCGGGCAAGAGCACGACCATGAAGGCGATCGCCGGAATCGCCAAACCACGCAAGGGAACGATCAGCCTGTCCGGGCAAAACCTTGCGGGCGCGCGTCCGGATATCATTGCCCGTGCCGGGATTGGCTATGTGCCGGAAGACCGGCAGGTCTTCACGATGCATTCCGTGGAGGACAATCTGCAGATTGGCGCCAAGCCGGGGCTGCGCGGTCAGCGGGACTGGACTTTGGAACGGGTCTACGACACGTTCCCGATCCTGGCCCGGATGAAGGATCGCAAGGCCGGGCTGATGTCCGGTGGCGAGCAGCAGATGCTGACTATCGCCCGGACCCTGATGGGCAACCCGGAGGTCCTGCTGCTGGATGAGCCTTCGGAGGGGCTGGCACCGATCATCGTTCAGGCCATTGGCGACCTGATCCGTACGTTACGCGATACCGGTGTGACCATCGTCCTGGCCGAGCAGAACATGCATTTCTGCCTTGGGATATCCGAGGATGCAGCGGTGATCGACAAGGGGCATATCGTCTATCGCGATACGATCGCCGGTCTGCGGGCCAACGAGGAAATCACGAAGCGGTATCTCGCAATCTGAAGCGCCTGCTCTCCGGCATACGGGGGCTTCAGGCGGGCGAGAACAATCCTCGGGTCAGGATCTTCATGTAGGCCTGGATCACATGCTCGGGGACGGCTTTGGCCTGGCCATTGTCGTCCCGGGCATAGTGCATCGAGATGTAGGACCGTGCCGAGAGCAGCATGTAAATCACCGCCTCCAGTTCGACCTCGTCGAACCCCCGGATCTCGCCACGCTCGACCGCGCGCTCGAGTGAGCCTTTGTAGCCATTGACCAGCACGCGGAAATGTTCGGCATGGGCTTCGGGGGCGAATACTTCAGCCTCATAGAGGATGCGGTAGAATGCCGGGTGGGCATTAAGATAATCCAGAAATGCCCGCAGACGTGCTTCCTCGCGCACCGGGCCGGCCAGAGTGCGTGGCAGCGAGGAGGCGATGTGATCGAGCATCTGGCGGCCCATATAGGGCAGAAGCTTGTTCAGGACATCTTGGCGGGATTTGAAATAGTTGTAGAAAGTCCCCTGGGCGACGCCGGCGAGCTGGGTGATTTTAGAAATCGAGGCATCGGCGTACCCGTCATTTCCAACCACCTGCGCCGCGGCTTCCAGTATAAGCCTGTAGGTTTCGCGGGCTTTTTCCTCGCGGGACATTCCCCGCAGTTGGGGAGTGCGAAGGGCAGTTAACTTCGTCATCGAGAATAGCGCTTCCTAATACTTTGTTATTTTGATCGTATTTTGAAAGAAATCTGTCAAGCTTCACGATGCTCTTGGGCGGCGGCACGGAAATTCGAGTGGACCGCTGGGATTCAAAAGTTAAGAGATTTCGGCGCAAGCATCTGGTTCGCCTGCTTCTGGCTCTGTAATTTTTTCGGTCTCCGCCATTTGAACAGGCCCGGCCTATAAGTTTGGAAATTAAGGTTAATTACCGGCGTTCCCTCTGAATTCAGAGAGTTGCTCTGACAATGTCATTTGGACATGTCAGTATGAAATCGCTGACTGCACCAGGTGCTGTCAGTCGATAGTTGCAGTCATCACCATGCCGTTCCGGCACCGTGTCGCTGCATTTTGGAAGGTAAGACCATGGCCAAGGGTAACAACAAGCGCGGAAACAAAGAGGCCAAAAAGCCAAAACAAGAAAAAGTAAAAATACTGGCAACAGCAAACTCTTTCGCGGCGAAGCCGCTGGCCTCCCTGGGGGGTAAAAAGGTCAAATAATTCCGAAGTGCCGGCTGTCAGACAACCAGTGCCAGCCTCGGAAAATAGGTTCCAAATCGCCTCCGGGGTTTCGGATCGGCTATGAGGTCCGGAACCCCGTCCGGAGACGCGGATATGGGAGCTTGTTTGGTCCGGGTTGCGTTGGGTTTGAAAGATAACTCACAAATATATCAATCCATTAGAGTCTCCGTCGGCTTTTAAAAAAATGTGCGAAGGAGGGCGGTTTTTCTGTCGTCCTCTGCCATTCTTCGGAGAGATGAATTTTTCATCGACCAATGTCCGAGGCAGATGGCTCTCTGTTCGTCAAAACAGGTTCATACGAATGACAGCAGCAGAATGGACGTTGTGCGCGGACCCGTCTTAGTTAAGAGTTTAATCAGCAGGTTTGGTTGGCTTGCCTGTTGTTATGCTAGTGGAGACGGTGAGAGTGCAGGACCTGCCCGATTACGATGATTTTGATGCAACCGGGCTTGCCCAGCGGATTGCCGCCGGGGATTTCAGCCCCGAAGAGGCGCTTTCGACCGCGCTCTCCCGGGTGGATGCGCTTAATCCACAGCTGAATGCTGTCACGCAGGTTCAGGCCGGTCGGGCGCGGGAGACACTCGCGGCGGGGGTGCCGAAGGGGCCGCTTTCGGGTGTTCCGTTTCTGCTCAAGGATCTCGGAGCGGAGGCCATCGGTTTCCCGGGGAACAATGGCTCCCGGCTTCTGAAAAACACGACCTATTCTTACAATTCCACCCTGGTTGAAAGATTGCTTTCGGCCGGTCTGGTGGTCTTTGGCCGGACCACGTCGCCGGAAGGTGGCATCGGTTGTGCGACCGAGGCTGCGGTTTATGGTGGGCCGACCCGCAATCCCTGGAACCTCGATCATACGCCGGGCGGATCGTCCGGCGGCTCCGGTGCGGCCGTGTCGGCGGGTATCGTTCCGGCCGCCCATGGCTCGGACGGTGGCGGGTCCATCCGGATACCGGCTTCAAGCTGCGGGCTCTTCGGTTTCAAGCCGACGCGCGCGCGCCTGCCTGACGGTCCCGCGTCGGGTGAGGGCTGGGGCGGGATGGCCATCGAGGGTTTTCTGACACGCTCCGTGCGGGACAGCGCCCTGTTGCTCGATATTTGCTCCGGCACGGATCTGGGCGCGCCCTATGTGGCGCCGCCACTAGAGGCAAGTTTCATGGATGCTATGGAGCAAAGCCGCACGGGGCTCCGGGTTGCGCTGTGCACAACGACATTCGATGGAGAGCCTGTCGATCCGGAATGCGCGGCGGCGGCGGAAGCGGCGGCGGGGCTGCTCGCCGATATGGGGCATCACATCGAGATCGCCCGTCCGGACGCGGATACGCAGGGCATGATGCAGGCCTGGACAGAGATCGTGGCCTGCGGCACGGCGCTGGGGGTGCAGCACAAGCTGAAGCGGCTTGGCCGGGAGCTTTTGCCGGACGATCTTGAGCCGGTCTCGCGCAGCGCCTGCGCTTATGCCGAGACTATATCCGGTGCCGCCTATCTCGATGCGCTGGAGACGGTGCATGATTATGGGCGGCAGATGGCGGCTTTCTTTAGCCGGTTCGATCTGCTGGTCAGCCCGACATTGGCGGAACCTCCCGCCAGGGTCGGGCGTTTTTCGCATGACCGGGAGAGTTATCTCGATTACCGGCTCGGTCCGGACGGCGTGTTTGCCTATTCGCCCTACACCGCTTCCTTCAATGCCACGGGCCAGCCGGCAGCGTCTGTCCCGCTGGCCTGGTCACGGACGGGATTGCCCATCGGGGTGCATCTGGCGGCACCCTTCGGGGCGGACGAACTCCTGATGGGGGTTTGCGCCGAGCTGGAACGTGCGCAACCATGGTTTCACAAGCGCCCGCCGCTCGCAGGGATGCATGCCGGTGAGGGAGAGAGGGCTGAATGAGTGACATAGCGGTTTCCGCGCAGTCGATTACGAAGGTCTTCGGATCTCTTTCCGGCGGACTCCGCGCGCTCGATGATGTGTCGGTCGACATCAAGACCAACGAGTTCTTTACCCTGCTTGGCCCGTCCGGGTGCGGCAAGACCACGCTGCTGCGGATGATCGCCGGGTTCGAGACGCCGACTTATGGAAACATTGTGCTGGACGGCGTGGACATCACCACCGACCCGCCTTTCAAGCGGCCGGTCAACACGGTGTTCCAGAGCTATGCGCTCTTCCCGCATTTGACCGTAGTGCAGAATATCGGCTTCGGGCTGGAGATGCTCGGCAAGAGCAAGAAAGAGGTCAGCCACGCGGTTGACGAGGTTCTGGCGCTGGTGCGCATGGAGCAGATGGCCCATCGCTATCCAACCCAGCTTTCCGGCGGCCAGCAGCAGCGTGTTGCACTGGCCCGCGCACTCGCGCCGAAGCCTTCGGTGTTGCTGCTGGACGAGCCTTTGTCCGCGCTCGACCTGAAGCTGCGCAAGCAGATGCAGATCGAGCTGAAGCGGATGCAGATGGATACGGGCATCACCTTCATTTTCGTCACGCACGATCAGGAAGAAGCGCTGACCATGTCAGACCGGATCGCGGTCATGAGCGCGGGCCGCATTCAGCAGGTTGGTGCGCCGCGCGATATCTACAACGCGCCAACAAACCGTTTCGTGGCGGACTTTATCGGCGAGTCCAACTTTCTGCCGGCCGGGACGGCGGGAGCAGGCATGGTGACGTTGGCCAATGGCAACAAGGTGCCTGCAATTGTGCCGGACGACCTGGCCATGGGCAGCAAGGTCACCGTCTCGATCCGGCCGGAACAGGTTGAGCTCGATCCGGCGGGTGAGGGCGTTCTGGCGGGGACGATCAGCGAGCTGGTTTATTTCGGCACGGACATGCATGCCCATGTCGATCTGGGCGATGGCGCCGTGCTTGTTGCCCGGGTGCAGGCGGAAGCCGACCGGAGCCTCGTCAAGGGAGGGCGGGTCGGTGTTCGTTTCGCGCCCGGAGCCCTGCGCGTTGTCGAGGACGGGGCATGACACGCGAAACCGGGCAGCCGCGGGCTCTGGAAGCGGAGGCGACACGCCGCCATATCCGGCGCAACTGGCTGCTCTCGCTACCGGCTATCCTGCTGCTTCTGGTCGGCGCGTCCGGCCCGCTTCTGATCGTGCTGGTCTATTCCTTCCTCAAGCCCGGCGATTTCAGCGGCGTTGTCTGGGAGCCGTCCTTCAAGGCCTGGTTCCAGATCCTGTTTTCCCGCGACATCTTCGACGACACGGTCGGGTTGGCCGATGCGCATCTGACGATCTTCTGGCGTTCCGTCCGGCTTTCCCTGATGACGACACTCATCACGCTCGCGCTTGGCTTGCCGACGGCTTACTTCATCGCCACCCGGTCCGGCAGGCAGCGTACCTTCTGGCTGTTCCTGATCACCATCCCGTTCTGGACCAATCTGCTGATCCGAACCTTCGCCATTCTCGAGATGCTGCGGAATGAGGGCATCGTCAATAACAGCCTCATGGGGCTCGGGCTGATCGTGGAGCCGATCCAGATCCTCTACACCGATACGGCCGTTTTGATCGGCATGGCTTATGTCTACCTGCCGCTCATGGTGCTGCCGCTCTATGCCGCGATCGAGCGGCTGGATTTCCGGCTGGTCGAGGCTGGATACGATCTCTATGCAAACCGCCTGCAGGTGTTCCGCAAGGTCATCCTGCCAATCATCAAGCCCGGCATCGTGGCCGGCTCGATCCTGGTCTTCGTGCCGTCGCTCGGCGCCTATGTGACGCCGCGCGTGCTCGGCGGCGGCAAGAACATGATGATCGGCAACTTCATCGAGCTGCAGTTCGGGCAGGGCCGGAACTGGCCGCTCGGCTCTTCGCTCTCGATCCTTCTGCTACTGATCGTGATGGCGGCGCTGCTGCTCTATGTCCGGGCCTCCTCGAGGGAGGAGCCGCATGGCTGAGCGCGTGCGCAAGGCGTTCTCGGTAAGACGATTGCCGGGATTCACCACCGTCACAATGATCTGCTTCGCCGCGCTCTATGCGCCGATCATCGTTATCGTGCTTTACTCTTTTAATGCGGGCGATTCAGTGGCGCTCTGGGAAGGCTTCTCCCTCGATTGGTACGCCGTCGCGGCGCAGAATGAGCAGGTGCAGGAAGCCACCTTGCGGTCACTGGTGATCGCGCTCTGGGCATCGGGTATTGCGACAACTCTGGCGACCATGGCGGCGCTCGGCACCACCCGGACCGCGAAGTTTCCCGGCAGCACGCTGATTTATGTGCTGATCAACCAGCCGCTGATGGTGCCGGAGATCGTGACCGCCGTGGCGCTGCTGATCTTCTTCGCCTCGATCAAGGTGGCGACCGGGTATTCCGGGCTCGCCTATCTGATCCTCGCCCATGCGGCCTTCTGCGTGCCCTTTGCCTATTTGCCGATCCGGGCCCGGCTGGAGGGGATGGACCGGGTGCTGGAGGTGGCGGCGGCGGATCTTTATGCGACGCCGTGGCAGACTTTCCGGCGTGTTACCCTGCCGCTGGTCGCGCCGGGGATCGTCGCGGGTGCCATGCTGTCCTTCGTGATCTCGCTGGATGACGTGATCATTACCGAGTTCGTCAAATCCGCGGGGCAGGATACGCTGCCGACTTACATGCTTGGCCAGTTGAGGCGGGCGATAACGCCGGAGGTCAACGCGATCTCGACGGCGCTGCTTGGCCTGACAATCCTCTTGCTGACCGCCTTTTTCATCCTGACCGGAAGGAACGACAAATCGGCCTGAACACTCCCGAAGCGCACAACAGGAGATCCATTATGCGCACGTCATTGCTCGCTATGTCCGCGACTGCCCTGCTGGCACTGTCCACGACTGCTTTCGCCGCAGGCGAACTGAACATCTATAACTGGGGCAACTACACCAACCCCGACCTGATCAAGAAGTTCGAGAAAACCTACGACGTCAAAGTCACCGTCACGGACTATGATTCCAACACGACGGCCCTGACCAAGATCGAGGCCGGCGGGCACGGCTTCGACATCGTGGTGCCGACCGGAAACTATGTTCCGATCTATGTCGAGAAGGGCCTGCTGCTTGAGAGCCGTCCCGACCAGATGGAGAACTTCAAGAACGTTTCCGAGAGCTGGAAGGATGTTCCCTGGGATCCGAAACGTCATTACACCGTGCCGTGGCAGTGGGGCACGACGGGCGTTGCCGTGGATACCTCGGTCTATGGCGGCGATATCAATACCTCGGCGATCTTCCTCGATCCGCCGGCCGAGCTGGTCGGTAAGGTCAATGTCGTTCCGGAGATGAACGACATCATCAACATGACTCTCTTCTATGTCGGTGGCGAAGCCTGCACGACGGATAAGACGGTTCTGAAAAAGGTGCGCGATGTTCTGGTCGCCGCGAAGCCGAAATGGCTGTCGATGGATTACGGGACGACGGACAAGCTTTCCAGCGGCGAATATCCGGCAACCGTGAACTGGAACGGCTCGACCTTCCGCGCCCGTCTGAACAACCCGAAGGTCGCCTACGGTTATCCGAAAGAGGGCTACCCGCTGTGGATGGATGCCGTTGCCATTCTGAAGGACGCGAAGAACCCGGAAAACGCAAAGCTGTTCCAGAACTTCATCATGGAGCCGGAAAACGCCGCCCTGATTTCCGCCTTTGCCCGCTATGCGAACGGCATCGACGGATCGGCGGAGTTCATGCCGGAAGAAATGCGCACGGCTCCGGAAATCGTGACGCCTGAGGAACTCAAGAGTTCGGGTCACTTCCTGCCGACCTGCTCAGGTGAATCGCGCGATCTCTATACGGCGATCTGGACCGAGCTTCAGAAGTAATCAGCCGGATCCTGATCTGGTTGTTGAAAGGCCCAGGGAGATATCCCTGGGCCTTGTTTTTTGTCCGGAGTGAAGAGACTAAAACAACAACGTTCCCTGCCAGATACCGTGACTGACCATATCCGCCGTCTCCGCTTTCAGCGTGCTGGCGAAGATCCGGACGGCGTTGGTGTCCGGGCGCACGATGGAGCGTGTCAGGACCATTTTCCGGGTCAGGGCCGGGCGGGCGATCGGCGCGGCGCGAAGGGTGCCGGCCGTGATATCCGCATGTACGGCGGCGAGGGGCAGGACCGTATAGCCGAGCCCCCGGGCGACGAGCTCCTTCAGGGTCTGCAAGGCGTCCGCCTCGACCGATACCCGCAGTGCGATACCTTCCCGTCCGGCGGCATTCTCAAGCAGATTACGCAAGCCATGCCGCGATCCGGGCAGGATCATGGAGAGGTCCGCCAGATCCGGAAAGGGGACGGGGCTCGTGATATCCAGATCGGAAGAGGGAGGGCCGATCAGGTAGAGCGTCTCCTCGATCAGCGGTTCGGTCCGGATATGGCTTGTCGCCCCTGTCTCGTACATCACGGCGAGGTCTGCCTCCCCCCGCTGGATCATGTCCAGCAGGTAGCCGCTGAAGGCCGGGACGATGCGCAGGGTGACTTCCGGATAATCCCTCAGAAACCGCTCCGCCATCCGGCCTGCGATCACTTCCCCGATGGTCGGCGGCACGCCGAGGCAGACAGCTCCCTTGACGGCGTCCTGCTCTGCGGAGACCTCGGCGCGGGTGTCTTCGACCAGACGCAGGATCGCCGATGCCCGGTCCGTCAGAATGCGGCCAGCGGATGTCAGAGCCATGCCGCGCCCGTGCCGGGTGAACAGGGCAACGCCAAGGTCTTCTTCCAGCAGTCTGATCTGACGGCCGAGCGCAGGCTGGGCGATGTGCAGCCGCTCGGCCGCGTGGCTCAGGCTGCCAAGCTCGGCGACATGCAGGAAGGTTCGAAGTTGTCTTAGATCCATAAGCTATTAAATCATGGCATAGCTGAATGAGAAATATGCTTCTCGTATTTTGCTTCTGTGAGCGCTACTCCAGAGCTTTCCGCCGTTCATCAAGGTCTGGAGTCGCAATGACCGCAGTGCCCGCCGAAGAGGCCCCGTCCTGGCAGGATCAGATCCTGCCGATCCTGAAGAGTTTCGATGTCCGCCATCTGGTCTATGTGCCCGATGCGGGACACGCCACGGCGATCCGTGAGGCGGAGAAGGATAACGGTATCACCTCCCTCGCGCTGACCACGGAGGAAGAGGGCATCGGCTATCTCTCCGGTGCCTGGCTTGGTGGTGAGCGCGGCGCCCTGCTGATGCAGTCCAGCGGCGTCGGCAACTGCCTCAATACCCTGGCGCTGCAGGCCATGACCCGCTTCCCGCTGCTGATGCTGGTGACCATGCGGGGCGACTGGGCGGAGTTCAATCCCTGGCAGAACCCGATGGGGCAGGCGACCGAAGCGGCGTTGAAGCTGATGGGCGTTCGCACATGGCGCGCCGATCAGCCGGACGAGGTTGCGCATCTGGTACATGGAGCCGCCACCATGGCGTTCAACGGCGACGAAGCCTGCGCCGTGCTGCTCGGACAAAGCCTGATCGGTGAAAAGAAGTGGGTGAAATGATCATGACCGGATCTCTCGACCGCCGCGCCGTGACGGCAAAACTTCTTGAAGACCGGGGCGATCTTCTGGTTGTCACCGGGCTCGGCTCGCCCAGCTACGATGCCATGGCCGCCGGTGACCATGACCTCAACTATTACCTCTGGGCCGCCATGGGCAGTGCCGCGACGGTCGGTTTCGGCCTGGCCATGACCCAGCGGGAAAAGCCGGTTCTGGTGCTGACCGGTGACGGCGAGATGCTGATGGGGCTGGGGGCACTTGCCTCCATCGGTCAGAAGCTGCCGCCGAACCTGACCATCGCCGTGCTCGATAACGGGCATTATGGCGAGACCGGCATGCAGACCAGCCACACGGGCCGGGATATCGAGCTTGCCCGGTTTGCCGAGGCGGCGAATTTCCCCTGGACCCGGGTGGTGACGGATATGGACGGCGTGAGCGATCTGCGCACCCGCATGCAGTCACGGAGCGGCACCTCCTTCGCCGCGATCAAGATCGCCGCCGAGAACCTTCCGCGCGCCCTGCCGCCGCGCGATGGCGTGCATGTAAAGAACCGTTTCCGGGCTGCCCTCGGCCTCTCGACCATCTGATCTGCCGGGCAACAAACCGCCCCACTGGAGAGAATTATGTCTGCCAACGACTACAACGACATCCGTGAAGCAGTGCAGGCGCTCTGCGCCGATTTCCCGCCGGAATATCATCGCGGGATCGATGAGAAGCGCGGCTATCCGGAAGAGTTTGTCGATGCCCTGACCAAGGCGGGCTGGATGGCCGCGCTCATTCCGGAAGAGTTCGGAGGCTCCGGTCTCGGCCTGACCGAAGCCTCCGTCATCATGGAGGAGATCAACCGGTCCGGCGGCAATTCCGGTGCCTGCCACGGTCAGATGTACAATATGGGAACCTTGCTGCGGCACGGCTCCGATGCCCAGAAGCAGCTCTATCTGCCGAAAATCGCCAGCGGTGAGCTGCGCTTGCAGTCAATGGGGGTGACCGAGCCGACGACGGGCACCGATACGACCAAGATCAAGACCAAGGCGGAACGCAAGGGCGACCGGTACGTGATCAACGGCCAGAAGGTCTGGATCTCCCGCATTCAGCATTCGGATCTGATGATCCTGCTGGCCCGAACCACGCCGCTTGAGGATGTGAAGAAAAAGTCCGAGGGCATGTCGATCTTCATCGTCGATCTGCGGGATGCCATCGGCAATGGCATGTCCGTGCAGCCGATCCCGAACATGGTGAACCACGAGACCAACGAGCTGTTCTTCGACAATCTGGAAATCCCGGTCGAGAACCTGATCGGCGAAGAGGGCAAGGGCTTCAAGTATATCCTCGACGGCCTCAATGCCGAGCGCACGCTGATCGCGGCCGAATGCATCGGCGACGGCTACTGGTTCATCGACAAGGTGACGGAATATGTGAAGGAGCGGATCGTTTTCGGGCGCCCCATCGGCCAGAACCAGGGTGTGCAGTTCCCGATCGCCGAGGCCCATATCGAGATTGAGGCCGCCAACCTGATGCGATACGAGGCCTGCAAGCTGTTCGACGCGCATGAGCCCTGCGGCGCCCAGGCGAACATGGCGAAGTACTTGGCGGCGAAAGCCTCCTGGGAAGCGGCCAATGCCTGCATCCAGTTTCATGGCGGCTTCGGCTTTGCCTGCGAATATGACGTCGAGCGCAAGTTCCGCGAAACCCGGCTGTATCAAGTGGCGCCGATCTCGACCAACCTGATCCTGAGCTATGTCGCCGAGCATGTGCTCGGCATGCCCCGGTCATTCTGAGGAACTGAATATGCGACTTCCCCTCGAAGGACTGACCGTGCTTGCTCTTGAGCAGGCCGTGGCCGCGCCGTTCTGCACCTCGCGCCTTGCCGATGCCGGGGCGCGGGTGATCAAGATCGAGCGGCCGGAGGGCGATTTCGCCCGGGGGTACGATGACGTGGCGAAGGGGCAGAGCAGCTATTTCGTCTGGCTCAATCGCGGCAAGGAATCCGTGGTGCTGAACCTTGCCTCGGACGAGGGCAAGGCCGCGTTCCGGGAACTGGTCTCACAGGCGGACATTCTGGTTCAGAACCTGAAGCCGGGAGCACTGACCCGGCTCGGTTTTCCGATCGAGGAATTGCGCCAGACCTACCCGCGCCTGATCACGCTGTCGATCAGCGGTTATGGGGACGAAGGACCGCTTGCCGCGCGCAAGGCCTATGACCTGCTGATCCAGGCTGAATCCGGTCTCTGCTCCATCACGGGCGGGGCGGAGGAGCCGGCGCGGGTCGGCGTTTCCATCGTGGATATCGCGACCGGCCAGACCGCGCATGCGGCCGTGCTGGAAGCGGTTATCGCCCGCTCGATCAGCGGTGAGGGCGCGGATATCCGGATCTCGATGTTCGATGTGATGGCTGACTGGATGACCGTGCCGCTGCTCAATCACGAGGGCGGCAAGACCCCGAAGCGGATGGGGCTCCGGCATCCTTCCATCGCGCCTTACGGTGTGTTCCAGACACGGGACGGCGTGTCTCTTCTGATCTCGATCCAGAGCGACCGGGAATGGGCCAGCCTCTGCCACCATGTTCTCGATGATGAGAGTGCGATCACGGATGAGCGTTTTGCGACGAACGTCGTCCGGGTCCGGAACCGGGCGGAGACGGATAATCTTGTGGCGCGCAGTTTCGCGGCAAGAGACGCCGATGCGCTGGAAGAAATGCTGGATGGCGCGGATATCGCCTTTGCCCGGGTGAACGACACGGGCGCGCTGTCCTCTCATCCGCATTTGCGCCGGATCACCGTCGATACGCCAGAGGGAGCCGTCGCATATCCGGCACCGGCGGCGATCTTCATCGGGGCACCGCGCCGTTACGGCCCTGTCCCGGGGATTGGCGAAAAGCCTATTCAAAAGGTGTGATCTCCCTTCCTGATAAGCCCGATTCACGCTTGCCTCAAACGGTGTGGATGTCATTCTCGTCCCTGCAAGAGGGACAAAGCTTTGTAAATTAGAATAATTCCAAAAAATCTGAATCTCCCTCTTGCGCTTGGCTGGAATTGAGTCATTTTAGAATGATTATAATTCGCGCTAACGGTTTCCGCCCGTCAGCGATGCCTTGGACCAGATGGGAGGGTCTATGATGAATGAGATGAACAAATGCCCGGTCATGCATGGCGGCAACACGTCGTCCGGTATGAACGCGATGGAATGGTGGCCGAATGCCCTGAACCTGGACATTCTGCACCAGCACGACACCAAGACCAATCCGCTCGGCAAGGACTTCAACTACCGCGAGGAGCTGAAGAAGCTCGATATCGCGGCGCTGAAGAAAGACATGCACGCCCTGATGACCGACAGCCAGGACTGGTGGCCGGCTGACTGGGGGCACTATGGCGGACTGATGATCCGCATGGCCTGGCACGCGGCGGGTTCCTACCGTCTGGCCGACGGTCGTGGCGGCGGCGGGACCGGCAACCAGCGCTTCGCACCGCTGAATTCCTGGCCCGACAATGCCAGTCTGGACAAGGCACGTCGCCTGCTGTGGCCGATCAAGAAGAAATACGGCAACAAGGTGAGCTGGGGCGATCTGTTCATTCTCGCCGGCAATATCGCCTACGAATCAATGGGTCTGAAGACCTTCGGCTTCGGCTTCGGCCGTGAAGATATCTGGCATCCGGAAAAGGACACCTACTGGGGTGCCGAGAAGGAATGGCTGGCTCCGAGTGACGGCCGCTATGGCAGCGTCGACAATCCGGCAACCATGGAAAACCCGTTGGCCGCTGTGCAGATGGGCCTGATCTATGTGAACCCGGAAGGCGTGAACGGCAAGCCGGACCCGCTGAAGACAGCCGCCCAGGTGCGCGAGACCTTCGCCCGTATGGCGATGAATGACGAGGAAACCGTCGCTCTGACCGTCGGTGGCCACACTGTCGGCAAGTGCCATGGCAATGGCGATGCAGGTACGCTTGGCGCGGAGCCGGAAGCGGGCGATGTGATCGAGCAGGGCTTCGGCTGGACCAACCCGGCCGGTACCGCCAAGGCCAACATGGCGATCACCAGCGGTCTCGAAGGTGCCTGGACGACCAATCCGACCAAATGGGACAACGGCTATCTTTATCTGCTGCTCAATCACGAGTGGGAGCTGAAGAAGAGCCCGGCTGGTGCGAACCAGTGGGAGCCGGTCAGCATCAAGGAAGAAGACAAGCCGGTCGATGCGTCCGATCCGTCGGTGCGCCACAATCCGATCATGACCGATGCCGATATGGCCATGAAGATGGATCCGACCTATCGGGAGATCTGTGAGAAGTTCTACAAGGATTTCGATTACTTCTCCGAAACCTTCGCGCGCGCCTGGTTCAAGCTGACCCACCGCGACATGGGACCGAAAGTCCGCTACTTCGGACCGGACGTGCCGCAGGAAGACCTGATCTGGCAGGATCCGGTTCCGGCAGGCTCGAAAGACTACAACGTGGAAGCGGTCAAGGCGAAGATCGCCGAGTGCGGCCTTTCCATCGGCGAGATGGTCTCGACCGCCTGGGACAGTGCCCGGACCTATCGCGGCTCCGACATGCGTGGCGGCACGGACGGTGCGCGTATCCGTCTGGCCCCGCAGAAGGACTGGGAAAGCAACGAGCCGGCACGTCTGCAGAAGGCGCTCTCCGTACTCGGCCCGATCGCGACGGATGCGGGCGCAAGCCTCGCGGATGTCATTGTCCTTGCCGGTAATGTCGGCGTGGAGAAGGCGATCAAGGCTGCTGGCTTTACCGTGCCGGTGCCGTTTGCACCGGGCCGTGGCGACGCGACCGCCGAGATGACGGATGCGGACTCCTTCGACGCCATGGAGCCGGCTGCCGACGGTTATCGCAACTGGCAGAAGCAGGAATATGCGGTGAGCCCGGAAGAGCTGATGCTCGACCGCACCCAGCTCCTCGGTCTGACCGCTCCGGAAATGACCGTTCTCGTTGGCGGCATGCGGATGCTCGGGACAAACCATGGCGGCACCAAGCATGGTGTCTTCACGGATAAGGAAGGCGCTCTGACGACCGACTTCTTCGTCAATCTGTGTGACATGGCCTACAAGTGGGTCCCGGCCAGCAAGAGCACATACGAGATCCAGGACCGGAAGACCGGTGCGGTGAAGTGGACGGCGACCCGGATGGATCTGGTCTTCGGCTCCAACTCGATCCTGCGCTCTTACGCCGAGGTCTATGCCCAGGACGACAACAAGGAGAAGTTCGTGAAGGACTTCGTTGCTGCCTGGACCAAGGTCATGAATGCAGGCCGGTTCGATATCGCCTGATCCTGCATTTCTCTGAAACCGAATACCGGCCCCGCAACAGGATCTGTTGCGGGGCTTTTTCTTTTTTCCAGCTCGGTCCGGTTTATGCCGTGCCGCTGTGCAATTGGCGCCGCAGGTGTGTTTTGCCTTCCCTTGCGAGCGATGATTAGTTGTTTATCGCGATAATCGCGTGAAATGCCTCTGTTTCGTTAAGAATTTATTGCGTCGCACAATGTCAGCGGGCACGCTTCGCAGCGTTTTGCACCAGGGGGGTGCTCTGTCTTGCGCGAAGTGGAGAATGATTGATGAAATTTCGAATTAAGGCGTTTGTTGCTGCCTTTATCGCCGTTGTGGCGGCTGCGGGCATAATCGCCCCGTCCTATGCACAAGACATGAAGTTCTGGCGGATCGGCACTGGCGGCGCTGGCGGGACCTATTATCCGATCGGCGGCCTGATCGCCAACGCGATCTCCAACCCGCCGGGCTCGCGCCCCTGCGATCAGGGTGGAAGCTGCGGCGTTCCGGGTCTGGTCGCCATCGCGGTCTCGACCAATGCATCCGTCGCCAATGTGAACGCCATCAATGCTGGCCAGCTCGATGCCGGTCTCGCCGGTGCCCAGAGCGTGACCCAGGGCTTCAATGGCGAAGGCAAATTTGACGGCGCCAAAAAAGACAAGATCCGCATGGTCGCCAACCTCTATCCGGAAGACATGCATCTTGTGCTGCCGAAAGGCGTCAAGCTGAACAGCCTGAAGGACCTGGCCGGCAAGAAGGTCGGTGTCGCGGCTGCCGGATCGGGAACACAGGTTTCCGTGCGGATGATCCTGAAGCATTACGGTATCAAGGCCGAAGAGCTTGAGCTGAACCTGACCCAGAGCACGCAGCGGCTGGCAGACGGTCAGATCGATGCCTTCTTCTATGCAGGCGGCACGCCGTTCGCGTCCCTGATCCAGCTTGGTTCGACCAAGGGCTTCGAGCTTTATGTGTTCTCCGAGGAAGAGCGCAAGGAGATCAACTCGATCATTCCGTATTATGTCGAATCCCTGATCCCGGCCGGCACCTACCAGAACATCACCTACGATGTGCCGACGGTTGCCGTCAGTGGCCAGCTGATCACCGGCGCCGACCAGCCGGAAGAGCTGATCTACGAGATCACCAAGGCGCTGTGGAACGACAACACCCGCAAGCTGCTCGACAAGGGCCATGCCAAGGGCAAGCAGATCGTGCTTGAAACCGCTCTCAAGGGCGTGCTGATCCCGATCCATCCGGGCGCGGAGAAGTTCTACAAGGAAGTCGGTCTCATCAAGTAAGACCCGACGGCGGAGACAGGCGCGGATTGCCCTGTCTCCGCTTTTTTTTGCCTTTTATCAGAATCACTGAAGGTCCGGACAGAGCATGGCCGAATTCGACGTAAAAACCGCCGAAGAGCTTGAACGCAAATATGATTCCGGGCTGCAGACGCGGGCGCAAACGCCGTCCATGGAATGGTTCATCTATCTTTTTTCAGTTTTTTTCGCAGGCTACCATTACTTCACGGCAGGGTTCGGCACGCCGATCGACTACTGGCACATGGGATTCCATATGTCCGGGGTCATCCTGCTGGTTTTCATCTGCTACCCGATCATTAAATCCGACCGCCTGATGAATGTGCAGTCATCGACCTGGTGGCTGCCGGGTAATGTGCCGCTCTGGGACTGGCTTTTCATCATCGTCGGTGTTGCCTGTTCGCTTTATATCGGCGTGACCTGGTATGGCGTGGATATCGACATTTTCGGCATGAAACTGCACCTTGTCGAACAGGTCATGCGCCAGGGAGACCCGGCGGATATCGACATTGTCTTCGGCACGGCACTGATCATCGTCCTGCTCGAAGCCGTGCGCCGGACACTCGGCATGGTCGTCCCGATCATCATCGGCATTTTCACCGCCTATGCCATCTTCGGCCCCTACATGCCGTTGCAGATCCTGATGCATCCCGGCATTTCCTGGGCCCAGTACATCAACAACATGTATTTTCCCGCCGAGGGTATCTTCGGCGTGACCTTGTGGATCGTATCGACCGTCGTGTTCCATTTCGTGCTGTTCGGCGTGCTCGCCCAGCGCATGGGGCTCGGCCAGTTCTTCGTCGATATCGCCGCCGTGATGGCGGGGCGCTACACGGGCGGGCTGGCCAAGGTCAGCGTTGTCTCCTCGGCCTTTTTCGGCACCATCTCCGGCTCCTCAATCGCCAACACGGTCTCGACCGGGTCGCTGACGATCCCGAACATGAAACGGATGGGCTATCCGGGCCATCTGGCCGGTGGGGTCGAGGCTGCTTCAAGTGCCGGCGGTCAGATCACGCCGCCAATCATGGGGGCGGCGGCCTTCGTCATGGCCGAGTTTCTGGAGGTGCCTTACACGACCATCGTCGTGGCGGCGATCGTGCCGGCGATGATGCATTATATCGGCGTGCTCTCGATCGTGCATTTCCAGGCCAAGCGTCTTGGCCTCAAGGGAATGCCCGCCGAGGAAATTCCGAATCTCTGGCGTGTTCTGCGTCGCGGCTGGCCGACGGTGCTGCCGCTCGCGGTTCTGATCTACGTGCTGTTCAGCGGGTTCTCGCCGAACATGGCGGCTTTCTGGGGGATTAGCACGGCTCTTGCCGTGGGGCTGCTCAACCCGATGCACCGGATCGGCTTCCGGGATATCTTTGATGCGGCGGTGCTGGGGGTGAAATACGCGCTTGCCGTCGGTGCCGTCTGCGCCGCCATCGGGATCATCGTCGGTGTGGTGAACTCGACGGGGCTCGGCTTCCGGCTCGGTTTCATGGTTGCAAACAGCGCACGCGAGATCGCCGAAGGAATCATGCCTCTGATTGGCTGGTTCCCGCTCGCTACCTTCACCACGGATGGTGTGACCCTGCTGCTCTCCCTCATTCTGATTGCGGTCACCTGCATCCTGATGGGGGCGGGCCTGCCGACCACGGCGCTCTACATCATGCTCGCCACGGTGGCCCAGCCGGCACTCGGAAACCTCGGTGTGCCGCCGCTCGCATCGCACCTGTTCGTGCTCTATTACGGCGTCATTTCCGAGATCACCCCGCCTGTCTGTGCCTCGGCCTATGCCGCGGCGGGGATCGCGGGGGCGAACCCGTTCCGGACCGGTGTTTCGGCCTTCACGCTCGGCATTGCCAAGCTGCTGGTGCCGATGGTGTTCGTCTATTCGCCGGCGATGCTGATCGTGATCGACACGCACTTCACCCTGGAGGCGTTTCTGGTGACCTCGATCACCTGCGGGGTTGGCGTCTTCATGTTGGCAACCTCCGTCGCGGCGTATTTCCTGGCGCCGATGCCCGGGATTGCCCGTGCCGCCATGGCCCTGGGCGGAATCCTCTTGGTGGCGCCGGGAGTGAGCAGCGACATTTATGCCGCCGCTTTTGCCGCTCCGGTTCTGTTGCAGCAGATCATCGCCATGCGGCGAAACAAGGCTGCGGAGGTGTTGCAGGCGGAAGCCTGACGAGGCATCCCAAAAGCACGACAAAGAAGGCCCCGGCGCACATGCACCGGGGCCTTCTTCGTCTCCGGTCACGCGCAAGCGTGGAAGCTTTGCCCTCAAACGGGTAGGCTTGCGGTGACGCGGGATATGCCGTTGATCCATAAGGCCGCAAGCCCCCGATCTCCGGAGGTGCTGAAACGTCGCATGGAAACCGGCGGAAGCTGGGTCCACCTTGATAGGGCACTCGTTCGCTTCATATCCTCTCTAGCCGGGAGCTGGATTGACAGTTGAGAGTTACGGGCACCAAGCAGGGAACATGACATGGATATGCCGTTGGCCGTCGATCTGGCGCGGATACAGTTCGCCTTCACGATCTCCTTCCATATTGTGTTCCCGGCTTTCTCGATTGGTCTCGCCTCCTATCTCGCCGTGCTGGAAGCGCTGTGGCTGGCAACCGGGCGGCAGGTCTATCTCGACACGTTTCAATACTGGCTGAAGATCTTCGCGGTCGCTTTCGGGATGGGCGTCGTCTCCGGCATTGTCATGAGCTACGAGTTCGGGACGAACTGGAGCGTTTTCGCCGACAAGACCGGCCCGATCCTTGGCCCCCTGATGGGATACGAGGTGCTGTCCGCCTTCTTCCTCGAAGCCGGATTCCTCGGAGTCATGCTGTTCGGGCTGGAGAAAGTCGGCAAGCGGCTGCATTTCATGGCCACGCTGCTGGTCGCGGCCGGGACTTTCTTCTCCGCCTTCTGGATCCTGAGCGTGAACAGCTGGATGCAGACACCGACGGGCTACGGGATCAACGCGGCCGGTCAGTTCGTGCCCGAGGACTGGTGGGCCATCGTCTTCAACCCGTCCTTCCCGTACCGTCTGGTTCACATGGTGCTGGCTGCCTATCTCACTACCGCCCTCGTGGTTGGTGCGGTTGGCGCCTGGCATCTGCTGCGGGACAGCGGGAACAAAGGCGCCCGGGTGATGTTCTCCATGGCGATGTGGATGGCCGCCATCGTCGCGCCGGTTCAGATCGTTGCCGGCGACATGCACGGCCTGAACACGCTGGAGCACCAGCCGGCAAAGGTCGCGGCGATGGAAGGACATTTCGAGACACAGAGGGGCGCACCGCTAATCCTGTTCGGGCTGCCGGACATGGTGGCGGAGGAAACGCGCTATGCCTTGGAAATCCCGAAACTCGGCAGCCTCATCCTGACGCACGATCCGGACGGGGAAGTGAAGGGCCTGAAAGCCTGGCCTCCAGAAGACCGGCCAAACTCCACAATCATCTTCTGGTCCTTCCGGATCATGGTGGGGCTGGGTTTCCTCATGGTGGGGCTTGGCTTCTGGTCGCTCTGGCTACGTTATCGCAAACGGCTTTACGAGCCAGGCTGGGTGCATCGTGCCGCCATTCTCATGGGGCCTTCCGGTTTCGTCGCCGTGCTTGCCGGCTGGATCACAACCGAGATGGGACGCCAGCCTTATACAGTCTATGGCCTGTTGCGGACTGTCGACTCAGCCTCTCCGCTGGATGCACCGGCGGTGGCGATCTCGCTTGCGGTCTTTGCCGTCGTCTACTTTTTCGTGTTCGGGGCAGGGGTCTTCTATCTGCTGAGGCTGATGTCGCATGAGCCGACCAGCCGTGAAGGCGGATTGCCCGAAACGGAGCCCGTGCGGGCGGCCGGTATGGGACAGGCAGGCGCTGTGAAGCCTGCCGCAAAGGAGGACAGGCAATGACGATTGATCTCGCCCTGGTCTGGGCCGCCCTGATCGCCGTCTCGGTGCTTGCCTATGTCATGCTCGACGGGTTCGATCTCGGCGTCGGTATCCTGTTCCCGTTCCTGCCTGAAGAGGGGCATCGGGATACCGCCATGAATACCGTCGCGCCGGTATGGGACGGCAACGAGACCTGGCTGGTGCTCGGTGGCGGTGGATTGTTCGCGGTTTTTCCCCTGGCCTATTCGGTGATCATGCCGGCGGTCTATGCGCCGGTGATCGCCATGCTGGTCGGGTTGATCTTTCGCGGTGTTGCCTTTGAATTCCGGTGGAAGACGGAGCGCTGGAAACGGGTCTGGGACTGGTCCTTTACCCTCGGGTCCGCCGTGGCGGCGCTGTCGCAAGGGATTATCCTGGGGGCTCTGCTGCAAGGCATTCCCGTTGCCGGGCGATCCTATGCCGGCGGCTGGTGGGACTGGCTGACGCCGTTCAGTCTGTTGTGCGGTGTTGCGGTGGTGCTTGGCTACGCCTTGCTCGGCGCGACCTGGCTGATCATGAAAACGGAGGGCGAAATCCAGGATCTGGCCTTCCGGCTGGCCCGGGTGCCGGCGGCGGGGACGGTTCTGATGGTCGGGCTTGTCAGTCTCTGGACCCCGTTTCTCGACCTGGCCTATATGGCGCGGTGGTTCTCAATGCCCCTGCTGTTTTGGCTGGCACCGGTTCCGGTCCTGACCGGGCTTGCCGTGATCAGCCTCGCGTTCGGGCTGGCAAAGCGGACGGACTATCGGCCGTTCCTGTCCGCACAGGCGCTTTTCGTGCTCTGTTTCATTGGTCTCGGCGTCAGCGTCTATCCCTACATGGTGCCGCCTTCGATCACGATCCGGCAGGCGGCGGCGCCCGATGAAAGCCTCTCGTTCCTGCTTGTCGGCACGGCGGTGCTGCTGCCGATGATCCTTGGCTATACGATCTATTCCTACAGGGTTTTCCGCGGCAAGGTGCGTCCCGGCGAGGGCTATCACTGATGCCGCAAACCGCCCGTAAGCTGATCTGGTTTGTTGCGCTCTGGGGCGCGGGCGTTCTCACCGTTTCCCTCGTCGGCGGGATTATCAGGTGGGCACTCGCCGTTAATTGATCGCGCTGCCTCGAGGGCAACACCGGAGGCCCTGAAAGGGGTTGATCTGGACTCATGCTTGCCAGTCGCCATACAGTACGCAATAGATGCATATCGTGACCTGCATGCAGATGTTCGGGGAGATGCGGTCGTTGCTGCCTGATGAAAACTCCTTGCCCCTTGAAGTCTGGCGCGAGACGGATTTTTCCGAAGAGATTCCGCCGGCGGCTATGAATGCGCTTGCCGCCTATTACGAGCTGGCACGGAAGGGGGATCGGGACGGTATTCTGCTGATGATCTCCACGCATCCTGCATTATCCGGTCCCACTCACGTGCTGTTCCAGCTTGATGGCGATCATGTGCAGGTCCTCGACCATGGGGGCGATACTGATCTCGGGATGATCCGCGCGATTGCAAAGATCATTGAAACCGAACTGCGCTTCTCTGAAGACGGTGCCCGCCGCTACACTGTGAGCGCGGGATGCCTTTGCGATGTGACGATCCTGCCTCTTCTCAGGAATGCCGGGCTTTGCCTTGCGGTGGTGGCATGATCTCAAACGGAATGCGTCTGGAGGTTATCAAGGGAGATGTCCCGGCGGCGGTCGTGACATATGACAATCTGGATTTTCGCCTGGGAACGGATAATCAGCTGGCGGAGGTCTTCACTCTGTCGGCGCGAACCGGGAACCCGGGACGGCCGAGCCTTTCCGGGATTTCCTTCAATGAGATTTCGCGACGCGCGCCGGACGTGCTGCCCTATATGCATATCCTGCACACATCGGACCAGCCGGCTACGTTCGAGTTCACGCAGATCGGCTTCGGGACAAGGATGGATGGTGGACACCGGCCCAGATATTTCGGCGAGCTGGTTCCCCATTTGGGCCCGAGGCTGTGGAGCAGCCTCGCCGAAATTTATGCCGATGCCGCCTTCCGGGGGCGGGCAAGCCTATCCGAAGTTCATGCGACGGTCGGCGGGGAGTGGTTCGCGTACCGCCGCCTGATCATGCCGCTTTCGTCCAATGGCCGCGACATCGACCAGATTCTGTGCGCCGTCGTCCATAATACGTTTGAGCTCGAAGGTTTGCTGGCCGGCGATCTCATCGGCGTCGATATCGATGACGAAGAGGCGCTCCTCCTTACCCGTCGGCCGGAAATCTCCGCCCGATAAGGCTAGCCATGAGCGTGGAAAGCCGTAGATGTGGTTGCCGAAGCCGGCATCGGCCAGGCCGGTCAGGATGATGCCGCAATGACGGTCCACTCCCCAGTGAATCACGGACAGGGCACGAACGAGGCGGGGCAAGGCCCATGACAGACCGGTCTTGCGGCTGTTCGGGTGAACCCAAAGCCCGCCTGCATGGCCGATTTTTCCTGAAAGAGTGGCGTCGAGAGGATGCCGGATATAGGGCGCCGCGAACATGCCGGTTTCCTCGACAAAATCCACGAAATCGGGAGTCTGTACCAGACGGTCGCAGATGATCGCCACGGTTTCGGCCTGTTCGTTGGAAACCCGGAGCCAGAAGGCATCCGCCGGCTCATAATCGGCTTTATCCGGGTCGAAAATACTGGAGACCCCAACCGTTGCCGGGCCGGTTTGCATGATGTGTTTCCACTGCCGCATGTCGTTTTCAATGGAAATGCGGCATCCGGACCGAACAATCAGGGCCATCATTTCACGATAGTAGGAACGCGCTGTTTCAATGTGAGTTTGCATGCCGATTCTCCAGTTTATGTATGGAGGACGATAGCATGGAGAATCTGTTGTCTTGCCTCATCTGTGGGTGAAGGTGTTTTTACTCTATGACGCGCTTTCCCGTTGAGTAAATACGCGCTCCTCATCCAGACGAAGACCCGTTTTCTTGCGGTCTATATTGCCGTTGAAGGCATGCGCTCCAGATGACGAGGCTGCCTTATTATTGCCTCTAATCCTTGGTTATTCAGCGCTTTCCCAACGGTTATCTCCCCAACGGTTACCCCATGAAAAATTTTGAAAATGAGAGGGCGTCTCTGATGCCTCAGGTCGTTCGTAAAATCGGCTGGCCCATCCTGATGTGGGCAGGCGTTGCCACGGTTATTGCCGTGCTTGGCCGGTTGTTGCACTGGGCGATTGTGTCCATGTGACAAGGCCAGCCGGAACGATGTTCCGGGTTCCTGTCAATGCGGGCTCTGCTGGCTGAAAAAGATGGTGACCCCGACTGGATTCGAACCAGTGACCTACAGATTAGGAATCTGTCGCTCTATCCTGCTGAGCTACGGGGCCGCCTAGGCGAACGTGATACAGGAGCAGGCCGCGATTGCCAATGGGCGCGACGGGTCTTTGAGCGAAAGTTCGGGGCCGGTCAGGCGGGCAGGGAGCGGTTGTCGTTGTCGGAAAAGTCCTGCAGCGGGCCTTCGGACACGAGGCAGCTGATATAGTGGACCTTTTCGCTGAACAGGTTTGACAGCCATTCTTCGGCGACCTTGCGGGCGGCCGTCAGGCGGTGGCCGCCATCGACCAGCACGAAATTGTCGTCGAGATAGAAGATCCGGAGTGGGTCGGAAGAGGCGTAGCCGTGATCCCGGATCGCGCGGACCAGCTTCCAGAAGCGCTCGTTCTCCCGGTCCATGCCGCGGTCATCATTGATCAGGTGCAGTTTCTCGATCTGGTCAAGCGTCAGGTCCACCTCGGCAAAGCCCTGGTGGCGAATCTGCTTCTTGATCGATTTCTTCACTTTACCTTTGATGACCATTTCGGCCGCCTCGCACCTTCTCTGCACGGGTTACGATTCACTGACTTCTAAATAGGTTCGAACGAAATTAATTTCCAGAAAAAAATGCGCACTCATTGCGCTTATGCATTTTTCGTCATTCGTTCATGCACACCTGTATTCGGCTATGGGATTGATACAATACAATATTATAGGTTTAAGAGTTCTTAAGGACGGTAAGGGTTTTTCAAGGGGGCATCGCTTCCCTGAACAATGCGCCGGACAATGATCTTTCGTGGGTTTTGCTTCTTTCTGCGGGTGATTCGGGTGCGACTGGCGGAACGTCCGGTTGCCCGGATGATTCCCGGGGTTCATTCCCGGGCAGGCCGGCACCGGGTGTTTTCCGGTAGGGGGAGCCCTTTTCCGGTGATGCGCAAAAATGTTCAAAAGAATGTTCGAGTGAGCGATTTCAGGTTTCAGGCGGATCGCTATTCGGCACGGGGGTGCAACCCGGTATTGAGCGGGTGTTCAGGATCGGTGACACTCCCCCGGGCGCAAAAGAACAGTCAGCATGCAGGCGCGCGATGGAGGGAACAAAATGTCGGGAAGCGGTGGAAAAATGGATAAGGAACAGACGGTTGCCCGGCATCTTCTGGAGGAGCATGCGGCAGGCGCTCCGTACCGGACGCTTGAGGGGGCACTGGCGCTCACCGATATCGCAGAAGCATATCGGGCACAGCAGGTTTTCGTCGATTTGTCCCTGAAAGCGCGCGGGGCTGCTGTTGCCGGATACAAGATCGCCCTGACATCCGCCGCCATGCAGGCTTTTGTGGGCGTCGATCATCCTCTGCTTGGCGCCATTCTTGACGACACCATTCAAACAGTGTCGGCTCAAACAGCGTCGGCCGAGATTTCATTGTCCGCGTTTCAGCGCGTCGGCATCGAGTTCGAGCTGGCATTGCGGCTTGGCCGTCCAGTGCCGCCCGGATCCTATGACGCGGAGTCCATTGCGCCATTTGTGGACGCGGTGATCCCGGCCTTTGAGCTGATTGAGGATCGCAATGCGATTTACGAGAATTTCGATGTGAAATCACTGGTGGCCGACAATGCCTGGTCGGGGGGCGTCGTGCTGGGGGAGCCGGTGACGAACTGGCGCGGTTTCGATCTGACCTCCACGCCGACGCGTCTGGAATCCGGTGGGGAGGCGGAAGTGGCGACAACCGGCGCCGCACTGGGCAATCCGCTGACTGCGCTGGCCTGGGCCGCAAACGAGCTGTCGGCGCAGGGGCGGCCGCTTGACGCGGGTATGATCGTGATGACCGGGTCGACCCTGAAGACGCGTTTCCCCGGTCCCGGCGAGCATTTTCTTTATGACGTCGAAGGGATCGGATCGGTCCAGATGTCGACGGTTCTGTGACCCATATGCGTCGATGCAGCCGCCGGCAGGTGTTGATCGGCGGCGCTCTCGCTGCCGCTGCCACGCTCGGCGGCTGTGCCGGACGCTTTCGTCCCGCGGATCGGCCTTTCTCGCCGGGAGCGGTCCGGCCGCTGGACCATTGGCGCGCTTATGCGCCGGGGTCGCGCCGGCTGGTCGATCACCGTCTCTGGGACCGGTTTCTCGCGAAATACCGGCGGCAGAGATCTGATCATGTCCCGATGCTGCCTTACGGTGAAATCCCGGGCGCGGAATGGGAGTTGCTCGATACCTATCTCGGCACGCTGGCTGCGACACCGGTCAGCGCGCTTGACCGGCCGGAGCAATATGCTTTCTGGCTCAATCTGCATAATGCCCTGGTGGTACGGCTGATTGCCCGCGCCTATCTCGTGCTGTCGGTACGGGACATCGATTTCGGGAACGGTACTCCGTGGGACAGGCCGATCGTCGAGGTGGAAGGGCGCCCCCTCAGTCTGGCCGATATACGCAACGGGATTCTGCGTGCCTACTGGCGCGATGGCCGGGTGCATTATGGCCTCTGTTACGGTGCGATCGGATCGCCGGGACTGCTGACCCAGGGATTTAGCGGGGCCAATGTCGACAGATTGCTTGATGAGCAGGCGCTTGATTTCGTCAATCATCCGCGCGGCGTCTGGGGAGACGGCCGGGCTGTGACGCTCTCCAGCCTCTATGACTGGTACGCAGAGGATTTTGGCGGCTCACGCGGCGCCATAATGTCACACCTGCGTCTCTATGCCTTGCCCGGGTTGCGGCCGGTGCTGACGGATGATGTCGCTCTAAACTATGCCTTTGATTGGTCTTTGAACGATTTAACAGGCAGTTTGGGTTAGAGGTGGTTTCCGTACTTCTGTTATGCTTTCTGCACCGCTCGGGCCTTTATTCCTCGCTGTTATAGGCTTACGCTGCGGCATGAAAAGGAGACGTAATCGATGAAACAAGTTCTTCTGCCGTTCGGGGCCGATAATGCCGATGTTGCACCGGTTTCCGCTGCTGCCCGCTTCGCGGACCGGTTCGACGGACAGGTTACGGCGCTTTTCTATCCCCGTCTTCCGGATCCGGTAATCGTCGATCCGATGAGCGGTGGCGTGGTGTCCTACGAAGGAATTGATGAAGAGGTTGCCGCACAGCGAGAGCAGGCGGAAGCCCAGTTTCTGGCCGTCAAGGAAGGGCTGGACCCGGCGCTTGCCTCCAAGGTCGTCGTCGAGTTGCAGCGCCTGACGAATTGGCGCCAGATCGGCGAGGAATCGCGCATTTTCGACCTTACCGTGGTGGCGCGGGCAAGCCGCAGCCCGCACTGGCAGACTCTGTTCGAAATGGCCCTGTTCGAAGGCGGGCGTCCGGTCATGCTGACGCCGGAAGGTTGGGACAAGCCGTTCGGCGATACCGTCGTCGTGGCCTGGAACCGGAGCACGGAAACGGCGCGGCTGATCGGACAGAGCCTGCCGATCCTGCGCTCCGCCAAGGCGGTTCATATTGTCGAGCTGGAAGGCTGGTATGCCTCGGGACCGGATGGCAAGGCATTGCAGAACTATCTCGCGGGGCACGGTATCAAGGCCGAGCAGCACAAGAGCGAGGCGCCAAGCGGGCCGGGTGCGAAGATGGTCGAGATCTCACGCGATCTCGGTGCGGACCTGATGCTGAAAGGCGCCTATACGCAGAGCCGGCTGACGCAGCTGATCTTCGGCGGCGCAACCCGTCAGATCCTCGACCAGTCGGATATCCCCGTGATCTTCGCGCACTGATTTGAGAAACGGCGCCGGTCAGAAGGACGAGAGATCGACCTCCCTGACCGGGCCGACATAATCGGACAGATCGGCTATGGCGGGGCCGCTGAAATAATCATATTCAAGATCGATGGCTGTGCGGACCAGGTCTTTCCGCTTCAAATTCCGCACGAACGTGCTGAGGCCGAGCTTGCTGGCACTGCCTTTGAACGTCAGCATTGTTTGCGCCATTTTGGCCGAAACGGGTTCGGATTCGGGAAATTTGAACCCGACAATCTGCACACCAGATTCCTTGAGTGACTTTAAGCTGTTCGTTTCTGGATGAACGCGCGCGGAGATACCTCTGACATGTTTTTTGATCAGATGGACGTATTCCGAGAGGGTCGCTGTCGGAACGCCATCCGGAAACCCGGTCAGTGTGACAACCAGATAGCGCTGCAATTCCGCCGGGATGGTTTTCAGTCCAGCCAAAAAATCCTGCCTGGCACGCGGACGGGACAGAGTGGAATAGCTGAGCGGAATGGAAACCAGCGCGATCCGCTTGCGCATCGTCATATCCATCAGGCCGATTTTCGCGCGGGCGAGGGTCAGCAGATCCAGCTCGATGGCGGATTTGCCATCATTATTATTCGAGAGCACGTCATGACCATTGATGATTCTGTCAAAGGAATCGAGGCGTACCGCCGCACAATGGAAGATCGAAATCACTCCGCTCTTCTGGTTCACCAGAGGCAGGAAGCCGAAATCAACATCGCCGAGACCGGGGTCCAGTTCTTCTTCGCTGAGGGAAAAGGGATCCGGCCGCAGGGTTGATTTGATCGAAGCCCATTGGGCCTGCTGGAAATGCTCTTTCTGTGCCGGGGAATAGTCAAAAGCTTCAGCCGGTGTCGAGGCCGGGGAGGCCTGTATGTCTGTCGGCGTGTTGCCTGCCTTCGTACTGGCTGGGTGGCCGGATCTGCTCGCCGCAGCCTTTTCGATCAGGTCTGACAGATTGACGCTGCTCGTGCTGCCATTCGCCAGATCACCGACGGATGTCTGTACATTGAGATTGGTGAGTTCGTCATCGCCCTTCAGTTGGCGAAGAATTTCGGCTTTGATCAGGCCGCACTTGATCGTCGCGGTTTCATCATCGAGTTCACCAAACAGGATGACGAACCCGAGCTCGCCATATTCAAGATAAAGGTCCGATTTGCCGATATGCGGTTTGATGGCGCGCTGGCATAAGGATCGGATGAAGTCTTTTTTCTTTTCCCAGCGCTCGCCCAGTTGCTCTCTGACTTCGTCGAGGCCAAGAAACTGGAGCTGTCCACCCAACGGGCGTGCGCCGCTCGCGAGCATCGATTTCAACCGGTCTCTTGTTTGGGTTGGAGCTTGGAAAGTCATAGTGTCGGTAAGCCTTTTGATAATGGCACGCCAAATGCCGGGCGCAGATCTGGGGGCTGAATCTAAATCCTGCGGATCGTAGGCCTGGAACGATGAAGATATTGTAAATTTGACGGGGACGGTTTTCTGGGGGGATGGATCATCGCCAAAAGCCAAATGTCGCAAGTGGCTTCAGGCATCCTAAAATTCATGTTAGGATTCACCAGTTTATCTTGACTAATGCCTTTTTGGGGACGGCTACTATGGGAATGCGTGTCCGGGAGGACTATCGGGGCATCACCGGCCCGGAGAAGTCGGCTATCCTGTTGATGTCGCTCGGCGAGGAGCAGGCAGGCAAACTGTTCGCCTTGCTCGACGACGAGGAGATCAAGGAAATCTCCCAGGTCATGGCCGGGCTCGGTACCGTCAGCTCCAACATCGTTGAACGGCTTTTCGTTGAGTTCGCGGAGCAGGTCTCCTCGACCGGCTCGCTTGTCGGCTCCATGGATTCGACGGAGCGGCTGCTGACCAAGGTGCTCGGTGGCGACCGTGTCAACGACATCATGGAAGAGATCCGTGGTCCCGCCGGACGGACCATGTGGGACAAGCTCGCCAATGTGAACGAGCAGGTTCTGGCGAACTATCTGAAGAACGAATACCCGCAGACCGTGGCCGTGATCCTCGGCAAGATCGGTCAGGCCCATGCCGGCAAGGTGTTGTCGATCCTGCCGGAAAACTTCGCGATGGAAGTCGTCATGCGCATGCTGCGCATGGAGGCGGTGAACAAGGAAATCGAAAAGGACGTGGAACGGGTGCTGCGCACCGAGTTCATGTCCAACCTGGCGCGCACGAACCGGCGCGACAGTCACGAGATGATGGCGGAGATCTTCAACCATCTGGACCGGGCGACGGAATCCCGTTTTCTCTCCGCTCTGGAAGAACGCAACAAGGACAGTGCGGAGAAAATCCGCAGCCTGATGTTCACCTTCGAGGATCTGGCAAGGATCGACCCGGCCGGTGTGCAGACGCTGCTCCGTGCGGTGGACAAGGACAAGTTGACGATTGCCCTCAAGGGCGCA
>TARA_R110002051_G_scaffold166705_1_pt1 | contig 36547 bp, 34 predicted proteins | sample TARA_R110002051 | Tara Oceans TARA_R110002051 (sample SAMEA4397023) | marine metagenome | biome: Polar Biome; feature: [MES] marine water layer (ENVO:01000295) within the mesopelagic zone...; material: water (ENVO:00002006), including particulate matter (ENVO:01000060) such... | reverse complement strand
AGAGCGGCGGCCGCCGCCTCGGCATCCTCGAAGAACATCTCGTAAAAATCACCCATCCGGTAGAACAGAAGCGCATCGGGATGAGCATCCTTCACATCGAAATATTGCTGAAACATCGGCGTCGCCGCCGCCCGGTCGCGGGAGGAAGCGTTCGACGCGGAAGTCTGCTTGTCTGCAGGGGAGATCGTGTTCACAGCCAAAAAGTCGCTAAGGTCAGATGATTGCGGGGAAAGGCGGCGACCATAACATGACGTCAGAGGCAACTTCCAATGCCGAACGACACCTGTGTCCCAAGATTTATGGAACCTGTTCCCGCGATATGAAATTGCCCGTGGCATAAGCCGGGCCTATCGTTAGTAATCGGGCTCCGAATGTCCCGCGCAGGCCGATGGCGGTCTGTCAATTAAACCAAGCCCTTGGGGGAAGCGTCATGGATGATGCGAAGCGCATGCTTGAGACTGAAGCACTGGAATTTCATGCCTCCGGCCGCCCCGGTAAACTTGAAATCGCCGCAACCAAAAATCTGACCACGCAGCGCGATCTTGCCCTCGCCTATTCTCCGGGGGTGGCCTATCCGTGCCTCGCCATCAACAAGGACGAGAGCAAGGCCTACGAATACACGGCAAAAGGCAATATCGTCGCCGTCATCTCGAACGGCACCGCCGTGCTTGGGCTTGGCGATATCGGGGCGCAGGCGGCGAAGCCTGTGATGGAAGGCAAGGCGGTCCTGTTCAAGCGGTTCGCCGATATCGATGGTTTCGATCTTGAGGTCGACACCAAGGATGTCGAGGAATTCGTGAACTCCGTCCGCTTCCTCGGCAAGACCTTCGGCGGCATCAATCTGGAAGACATCAAGGCCCCGGACTGCTTCATCATCGAGCAGCGCCTGAAGGAACTGATGGACATTCCCGTCTTCCACGACGACCAGCACGGCACGGCGATCATCACCGCCGCCGGCATGATCAACGCGCTGGACCTGACCGGCCGCACGCTCGAAGACGCAAAAATGGTGGTGAACGGCGCCGGGTCCGCCGCTATCGCCTGCGTCGAATTGCTCAAATCCATGGGCATGAAGGACGAGAACGTCATCCTGTGCGACAGCCGCGGCGTGATCTACCAGGGCCGTGACGCCGGCATGAACCAGTGGAAATCAAAGCATGCCGTCGATACCCCGATGCGCACGCTTGAGGAAGCGGTCAGGGGTGCGGATATTTTCTGCGGCCTCTCGGCGAAGGACGCCATGAGCCAGGACATGGTGAAGAGCATGGCCGCCCGGCCGATCATCTTCGCCATGGCCAACCCGGACCCGGAGATCACACCGGAAGACGTTGCGGCCGTCCGCTCCGACGCCATCGTCGCCACCGGCCGGTCGGACTATCCGAACCAGGTCAACAACGTGCTCGGCTTCCCCTACATCTTCCGCGGCGCCCTCGATGTCCGGGCCAGCGAGATCAATGACGAGATGAAGATCGCCGCCGCGAACGCGCTGGCGGAGCTCGCCCGTGAAGACGTGCCGGACGAGGTCGGCAAGGCCTATGGCCGCACGCTGCATTACGGCGAGGGCTATATCATTCCCGCGCCGTTCGATCCGCGCCTGATCGTCAAGGTGTCCTCCGCCGTGGCCCAGGCCGCCATGGATACCGGCGTTGCCCGCAATCCGATCACGGACATGGACGCCTACCGGGCAGAACTCGGTGCCCGGCTTGACCCGACATCCTCCAGCCTGCAGGTGATTTTCGACCGGATCCGCGCCAATCCGCAGCGCGTCGTCTTCGCCGAAGGCGAAGAGGAACGGGTGATCCGCGCCGCCGTCACCTTCCGCAACGGCGGTTACGGCATTCCGGTGCTGGTCGGCCGGGAGGATGTGATCAAGGAGAAGATCGTCGAGCTCGGCATCAAGGGCGCCGAGACGCTGGAAATCAACAACGCCAAGCTGTCGGAGCATAACGAAGCCTATACGGAAATGCTCTACAAGCGCCTGCAGCGCAAAGGGCATATCCAGCGCGATTGCCAGCGCATGGTGCATCAGGACCGCAATGTGTTCGGGGCCTGCATGGTTGCCTCGGGGCATGCGGAAGCAATGGTCACCGGTCTGACCCGGAATTTCGGTGTGACCCACGAATATGTCACCCGCGTGCTCGACCCGAAGCCGGGCCAGCAGCTGATGACCTATTCCATCGTCATCAACCGGGGCCGCACGATCTTCATCAGCGACACCAACGTGAACGAGCTGCCGAGTGCCGAGGAGCTGGCCGATATCGCCATCCAGACGGCGGAACATGCGCGGGCCTTTGGCCACACTCCCCGCGTCGCCCTGCTGTCCTTCTCGAATTTCGGCTATCCGCCGCGCGAGAAGGCCGTGCGTATCCGCGATGCGGTCGCCATGCTCGACAAGCGCGGTGTCGAATTCGAATATGACGGAGAAATGTCCGCGGATATCGCCCTCGATTACGAGGCGATGAAACGGAATTATCCGTTCTGCCGTCTCACCGGCCCGGCCAATGTCCTGGTCATGCCGGCCCTGCATTCCGCCAACATCACCTACAAGATGCTGCAGTCGATGAGCGGCGCGGCAGTCATCGGGCCGATGCTGGTCGGACTGGAGAAGCCGGTGCAGATCGTGCAGATGAGCGCGACGGTCACCGATCTGGTGAATGCTGCCGCAATCGCGGCCCATGCGGCACTGCCGGAATAGACCTTTCGCCACATTGATCCGCCTTTCGCGCCAGTTTTGGCGCGAAAGGCGTCTGTTTTTACTGTTTTTGGCTGATTTTAGGCTGTGGCCCCTGTTTTCTGGCCCCTATGATAGAAACTGTCATACCGCAGACGCTAAAGATTTCTATTAAAGTGCTGGTCTGCTTGCCAGCCCGCGCAGAACCGCCAATTGATCCAAAAACCGATGAGCGAACAGCCGAACGATACGGATTCCGGAACCCAGAACGACAGTCCCGCGGCCCTGCCGCTTTGGGATGTGTTCCGTGGCGGCCTCGTGGTCTCGCTGCCGGCCGCTATCGCGCTTGGCGGAATCGCCGCGCTTGACGCCGTAAAGCCATGGCATGCAGCGGGCGCATGGACGGTCTCTCTGGTCGTCGCCATGGCGATTATCCGGCGCCATTACAGCCTGCTCGACGCCATCAAGCGCCATATTCAGAGACGGGCCGGATCAAGCAATCCAGAGCGCGCCTCGAAATCAGGCGACGTGCTGTCCAATATCGGGGAAGGGATCGGCGAGACCGCCGAGCTTTCCGCCGCGCTGACCCGCCTGTTCCGTGTCACGGCCGACCGGCGGTCACAGCTTCAGGCGCTGAACGAGCGCCATGTCTCGATTATCGACAACATTCCCGACCCGCTGATCTTCCTCAATCACAAGGGGCGGGTGCAGAGCATGAACAAAGCCGCGCGCGATCAGTTCGGCGGCCGCATCATGGGCCGGGAGCTGTCCCACGTCGCGCGCGATCCCGCGCTGCTCGAAGCCGGCAACGCGATCCTCGCCCAGGGCGGGCACCGAACGGTCGAGATCTCCATTTCCGATCCGGTGAACCGGGTGTTCAATATACGGCTCGAAGCATTGCCGGAAGAACAGGGCGAACAGCGCTCCGCGCTGGTGATTTTCAGGGATCTGACCGAAAGCCGGCGGATCGAGAGCATGCGCGTCGATTTCGTCGCCAATGTCAGCCACGAACTGAGAACACCGCTGGCGACCCTGCATGGCTTCATCGAAACCCTGCGCGGACCGGCACGGGACGATCTGGAAGCGCATGAGCGGTTTCTCGAGATCATGGAGCAGCAGACCAGCCGAATGACCCGGCTTGTCACGGACCTGCTGTCTCTTTCCCGTATCGAGACCGCGGAACACACCGCACCTAATGAAGAGATAGAGTTGCGCCCGCTGGCCGAGCATCTGACGGCCGCGACCGAAATGACCGCGGCGCGTCAGGGCATCAAGGTTGCGCTCGATATCGATCCGGCGCTGCCGCCCCTGATCGCGAACAGCGACGAAATCTCGCAAGTGCTGCAGAACCTGCTGGAAAACGCGCTCAAATACGGCCGCGATCAGAGCGTCGTGACAATTCACGCCAAAATGGCGAAAGACCTTCCCGCGTCTCTCAGCCTGCAAGCGCATCATCTGGTCGCGATCAGTGTCTCAGATCAGGGGGACGGCATCCCGCGTGAGCATATCCCCCGCCTCACGGAACGTTTCTACCGAGTGGATACCGCACGCTCGCGCGAATTGGGCGGAACCGGCCTCGGCCTTGCCATTGTGAAGCATATTGTCAGCCGCCACCGGGGCGCCCTGACGATCGACAGCAAGGTCGGCGAAGGCAGCACTTTCACGGTCTATATCCCGTGCAAGGCACCGGCCGTCACCAAATCGCAACTTTTCGCCGCCGGCTGAAACAAAACCTTCACATTTCCGTAGTAATAGGGTCTCAGGAGCGGCGTAGGAACGGGGCGACCCGGCTCGGAACTGTGCCGGGCACAGTCGATCACACTCCTATGTCCCGGAGGCAAAATCGTGCTTAGGAAATCCATCATCAAGGCTATCCCGCTCGCCCTCGCCGGCGTTATCGCTGTTGCAGCGGCTGCGGAAGCCCGTGACCAGATCCGCATCGTCGGATCCTCTACTGTATTCCCGTTCTCCACGACCGTTGCAGAAACGTTCGGCAAGACCAGCGGCTTCAAGACGCCGGTCGTCGAAAGCACCGGTTCCGGTGGCGGCCTGAAGCTGTTCTGCTCCGGTGTGGGCGTCCAGCATCCCGACATCACCAACGCGTCGCGCCGGATCAAGAAGTCCGAAGTCGAGCTTTGCGCCAAAAACGGTGTCTCCGACATCGTCGAAGTGAAAATCGGCTTTGACGGCATCGTCATCGGCAACGCCAAGGGCGGCCCGACCTTCAACCTGACCAAGCAGCAGATCTTCCTGGCTCTCGCCGCTGAAGTTCCGGTTGACGGCAAGATCGTCAAGAACCCGTACAACAACTGGTCCGAAATCGATCCGTCCCTGCCGGACGAAGCGATCGAAGTCCTCGGCCCGCCGCCGACGTCCGGTACCCGCGACGCTTTCGTCGAGCTGGCCATGCGCCCGGGCGCCAAGTCCTTCAAGATGCTTGCCGACATGCGCAAGGCCGACAAGAAGGGCTTCCGCAAGATTTCCGACTCCATGCGGGAAGACGGCAAGTTCATCGAAGCTGGCGAGAACGACAACCTGATCGTTCAGAAGCTGCAGGCTAACCCGGTTGCCATGGGCATCTTCGGCTTCAGCTTCCTCGACCAGAACAGCGACAAGATCAAAGGTGCGAGCGTTGCCGGCAAACAGCCGACCTTCGACAACATCGCATCCGGCGATTATGGCATTTCCCGCTCCCTCTTCTTCTACGTGAAGTCCGCGCATATCGGCGTGGTTCCGGGCATCGAGGAATATGTCGCTGAATTCACCAGCGAAAAAGCCATCGGCGACGACGGCTATCTGTCCGACAAGGGTCTGATCCCGCTGCCGGGCGCAGACCGCGAAAAGTATCGCGCTGCTGCCGCGAACAAAACCAACCTGACCATGTAATTGGTCTCGGGAGAGGCGGTCCGCCGCCTCTCCCCTGTCTTTATGGACCCGCACGGAACCGTGGATCCATAAAGACAGCGACTTAATGCGGCCCGGCACCTCCTGCCGCGGCCATGAGCAACCTCCGCCGGCGGGGCACTATGAACAGCTTTTTCCTTATTCTGGTTGTCATCGGACTGTCTGTCGTCGGCTACGCGATCGGCCGGGCAAGGTCCGTTTTCGCCGCATCGGGCGATGCCCGCATCCTGCACTCACTGCCGAGCTACTACGGCATGTTCGTCGCACTCGGTTGCGGACTGCCGGCAATACTTCTGCTGGCAATCTGGCTGGTGATCCAGCCGCAGATCGTCGATCACATGGTAATGTCGGGCCTCGATGCGTCGATCATGCCGCAAAGTGCGGACGACTATTCCCTGATGCTGACCGATATCCGGAACCTCTCCAGCGGTAATGCGACAAGCCGGGTGGCCAGCCCGGCCATTGTCGCCGCCACGGAGCGGTATCTGGCGCTGCAATCCATCGGCTTCTGGTCCATGGTCGGCAGCGTGGTCTGCATCGCGCTGCTTGGCCTCGCCTGGGCCCGCTCCCGGATCAGCCGGAACTTCCGGGCCCGCAACGCGGTCGAGAGTATCATCCGCGTCCTGCTGATCATCTGCTCCTTGATCGCGATCCTGACCACCGTCGGCATCGTCATGTCGCTGATCTTCGAGAGCCTGCGCTTCTTTGCCCGCATCCCCTTCTTCGACTTTCTCTTCGGTCTTCACTGGAGCCCGCAGACAGCAATCCGCGCCGAGCAGGTAGGCGCCTCCGGCAGCTTCGGCGCCGTGCCGATCTTCGCCGGTACCCTGCTGATCACCCTGATCGCGATGCTGGTGGCGGGTCCGATCGGTCTGCTCTCCGCGATCTACATGGCGGAATATGCCAATCCCAGGTTCCGCGCCATTGCCAAGCCGATGCTGGAAGTGCTGGCCGGTATCCCGACCGTGGTCTACGGCTTCTTCGCGGCCCTGACCGTGGCTCCGCTGATCCGGGGCTGGGGTGAGGGAGTAGGGCTCGACGTTTCCTCGGAAAGCGCCCTCGCGGCCGGTCTGGTGATGGGTATCATGATCATACCTTTCGTCTCCTCGCTCTCGGACGACGTGATCAATTCGGTGCCGCAGTCACTGCGTGACGGCTCCTACGGACTGGGAGCCACCAAGTCGGAGACCATCCGGCATGTCATCCTTCCGGCCGCCCTTCCGGGTATTGTCGGCGCCTTCCTGCTGGCTGTCTCCCGCGCCATCGGCGAGACCATGATCGTGGTGATGGCCGCCGGCCTCGCCTCGAACCTGACGGCCAACCCGTTCGAAGCCGTCACCACGGTGACAGTGCAGATCGTTACCCTGCTGGTCGGCGATCAGGAATTCGACTCCGCCAAGACACTCGCGGCCTTTGCCCTCGGTCTTGTGCTCTTCTTCATCACCCTCGGTCTGAATGTGGTCGCCCTTCGGGTGGTCCGGAAATATCGGGAAAAATATGACTGACGCGATCATGAACTCGAAGCCGAGCACCGAAATCCGCCGGACGCCACTGAGCGGGGACCGGCTGAAGAAACGCTACGCCGCGGAACGTCGCTTCCGGCTCTATGGCCTCGGCAGCATCATCGCCGCGGGCCTGATGCTGGTATTCCTTGTCGGAAGCATCACCGGCACCGGCTATACGGCGTTCCTGCAAACCTACATCAAGCTGAATATCTCTTTCGATCCGGAATATCTCGATCCGGCCGGAACAGGAGATGTCGAACAGCTGAAGACGGCCGACTATGGCGGTATGGTCAAAAAGAACCTGCGGGACAATTTCCCGGAGGTCACCGGCCGTTCGGACAAGCGCAAGCTTTACAATTTCGTCTCGCCGAACGCCGGGTTCGATCTGCGCAACATGGTCATCGAGGACCCGTCGCTTGTCGGCCAGACCCTTGATCTCTGGATCAAGGCTTCCGACGATATCGACATGCTGACCAAGGGCTATGTCGACCGGACCCTCGTGGAAGCCAATCGCCGGGTCACGGACACAGAGCTGAGCTGGTACGACAAGCTCGATTCAAACGACCGGATCGAAGCGCGCTTCAACACCGATTTCTTCATGAAGGCGGACAGCCGCGAGCCGGAAGAAGCTGGTATTCTCGGCGCCGTCACCGGCTCCTTGCTGACCCTGGTGATCACACTGCTTCTGTCCTTCCCGATCGGGGTGATGGCGGCAATCTATCTTGAGGAATTTGCTCCGAAGAACCGGTGGACCGACCTGATCGAGGTGAACATCAACAACCTCGCGGCCGTGCCCTCCATTGTCTTCGGTCTGCTTGGCCTCGCGATGTTCCTGAACTTCTTCGGCTTCCCGCGCTCCGCCCCGCTGGTCGGCGGCATGGTGCTGGCACTGATGACATTGCCGACCATCATCATCGCCGCCCGCTCCGCCCTGAAAGCCGTGCCGCCCTCGATCCGCGAGGCCGCCCTCGGGCTCGGTGCCTCGCCGCTGCAGGTCGTGACCCATCATGTGTTGCCGCTGGCCATGCCCGGCATTCTGACCGGCACGATCATCGGCATGGCCCAGGCCCTCGGTGAGACCGCACCGCTGCTGATGATCGGCATGATCGCCTTTATCGTCGACGTACCCGGCGGCTTCACCGATCCGGCGACCGTACTGCCGGTGCAGATCTATCTCTGGGCGGACAGCCCCGAGCGCGCCTTCGTCGAACGGACCTCCGCCGCGATCATGGTGCTGCTTGCTTTTCTGATTTTCATGAACATTGTGGCCGTCATGCTCCGCAAGAAGTTCGAACGGCGCTGGTAGAGGTAATTCCATGAGCGAGAAAAAAAAGATGGCTAAGTCCGACACCTCCCCGGCGTCGACAGCGACGTCCCCGAACGTGACGCCGAAAATGAAGGGCGACAAGGTCAAGGTCTTCTACGGAGAGAAGCAGGCCCTGATGGATGTCGATCTGGACATCAAGCCGAACGAAGTTACGGCGCTGATCGGCCCGTCCGGCTGCGGCAAGTCCACCTTCCTGCGCTGCCTGAACCGGATGAACGATGTCATCGACATCTGCCGCGTCGAAGGCAAGATCACGCTGGACGACGACGATATCTACGACTCCTCGCTCGATCCGGTACAGCTCCGTGCCCGCGTCGGCATGGTGTTCCAGAAGCCGAACCCGTTCCCGAAGTCGATCTACGACAATATCGCCTACGGCCCGCGCATTCACGGCACGGCCCAGAGCAAGGCCGATGTCGACGAGATCGTCGAGACCAGCCTGACCAAGGCGGGCCTGTTCGGTGAAGTCAAGGATCGCCTGCTGGAGCCCGGCACCGGCCTTTCCGGCGGCCAGCAGCAGCGCCTCTGCATTGCCCGCGCCATCGCGGTCAATCCGGAAGTGATCCTGATGGACGAGCCCTGCTCGGCCCTCGATCCGATCGCCACCGCGAAGATCGAAGAGCTGATTGATGAGTTGCGCGAGAACTACACCATCGTCATCGTGACCCACTCCATGCAGCAGGCAGCCCGGGTTTCCCAGCGCACCGCCTTCTTCCACCTGGGAGAGCTGGTCGAGGTTGGCGATACCGAGCAGATTTTCACCAACCCGAACGACTCCCGCACGCAGGGATACATCACCGGCCGGTTTGGTTAAGCGCGTTCACGGATCATAGTTTAATGGGTGCAAACGACCACATAGTCAGCTCTTTCGACGAGGATCTCGAGGCCCTCAAGGCCAAGATCGCCCAGATGGGCGGCCTTGTCGAAAGCCAGTGTGAAGCCGCCGTGCGAGCCGTACACCGGCGTGACCAGGCGCTCGCCCAGCGGGTCCGCGAAGCCGACGCTCCGATCGACCATCTGGAAACCGAGATCGAGGCCATGAGCCTTCGGCTGCTGGCATTGCGTCAGCCGCTCGGGGGCGATCTGCGCACGGTCGTGGCCAGCCTGAAGATCGTCAGCGACCTTGAGCGCATCGGCGATTACGCCGCGAATATCGGCAAACGGGCCATTGTTCTCAGCAGCCTGCCCGAGATCCCGCCGGCCAATGGCATCGTGCGCATCGGCAGCCTGGTCCAGTCCCTGATCAAGGATGTGCTGGATGCCTACGCGGACGACAATCTTGATCTCGCAATTGCCGCCTGGCACCGGGATGAGGATATCGACGAGCTCTATACCAGCCTGTTCCGAGAACTGCTGACCTACATGATGGAAGATCCGCGGAATATCTCCGCGTCCACTCATCTTCTGTTCATCGCGAAGAATCTGGAACGCATGGGCGATCACGCGACCAACATCGCCGAGACCGTGCATTTCCAGATCAAAGGCACGAAAATGCAGGCCGACCGCCCCAAGGGCGAGGATGCCAGCTATGTCGTGACGATGCCTGAATGAGAGCGTTCATATCGAGAGTTAGTGTCCTATGAACATGATGCACCCCAAAATCCTGATCGTGGAGGACGAAGCCCCCATCGTCACTCTGCTGCGCTACAATCTTGAGCGGGAAGGATTCGAAGTCCTGGAAGCCGGCGATGGCGAGGAAGCCATGCTGCTGGCCATGGAAAAAAGCCCCGACCTGATCCTGCTGGACTGGATGTTACCGCTTCTCTCCGGCGTCGAGGTCTGCCGCAGATTGCGCCGCACACCCGAAACCAAAGCCGTGCCGGTAATCATGCTGACAGCGCGCGGCGACGAGGGTGACCGGATCCGTGGCCTGAATGCGGGTGCTGACGATTACATCACCAAGCCCTTCAGCCCGAGCGAGCTGATCGCCCGGATCCGCGCCGTGCTGCGCCGGACGCGCCCGGCGAGCGACGCCGAAACCCTGGAATTCGAAGATCTCGAAATGGATCTGGCCTCCCACAAGGTGCGCCGGAACAGCCGGGAAATTCATCTCGGCCCGACCGAATTCCGGCTGCTGCGCTATTTTCTGGAGCATCCGGGCCGGGTGTTCTCCCGGGAGCAGCTGCTGGACCGGGTCTGGGGCCCCGACATTTATGTCGAGCCGCGTACCGTCGACGTGCATATCCGCCGTCTGCGCAAGGCCATCAATATCGAGGCGGAATCCGATCTGATCCGCACGGTCCGTTCCGCCGGATACGCTCTCGACCGGTCAACCGCACCGGCCTGAGCCCCATATCTCAGCTTATCGGTTTTCCGCCGGACACGGGCTCCGGCGGAAACATCCGCATCAGAACCAGCAGCAGGATCAGGCCGGGTACCGCAATCGCCGTCGAAGCGATGAAAAACCCGATCCAGCCAATATGATCCGTGACCCATCCGCCGCCGGAGCTGAGGATGGTGCGCCCGAAAGCCATGAAGGATGACAGCAGGGCATATTGAGTGGCTGTGAAGGCGACATTCGTCAGGCTTGAAAGATAGGCGACGAAGGCGGCCGTTCCCATGCCGCCGGTAAAGTTCTCAACCCCGATCGTCACCGTCAGCATCCAGATATCGTGCCCGGCCACGGCCTGCCCGACAAATACCAGGTTCGACAGGGCCTGCAGCACGCCGCAGAGCAGCAGCGCCTTCAGCAGCCCCATATGCTTCACCAGGGCACCGCCGGCAAACAACCCCACCAGCAGAGCGACAAGGCCGAACACCTTGGTCACCTGGGCGATCTCCGTCTTGGTGAAACCGAGATCGATATAGAACGGGTTCGTCAGCGTGCCGAGGAAGGCATCCCCGAGCTTGTAGAAAAGGATGAAGGCCAGGACCAGCAGAGCGCCCCGCCGCAACAGGAACTCCGAGAACGGGGTGAAAATCGCCCGGTGCGCCCATTCAGCGGCGGACTCATTCTCCCGTGTCTGCTTTTCCGCTTCCGCGCTGGCATCCGGCTCCGGGCTCACGAGAACCGCGCCCAGGCCAACCAACATCAGGCTCGCCATGGCGAGATAAGCCACGAACCAGCCAATCGCGTCCGCCAGGAAAAGCGCACCCGCCCCGGCAATAAGCATCCCGATCCGATAGCCGAAGGTCGAGGCCGCCGCACCGGCGCCCTGCTCGGATTCCGGCAGGGATTCGATGCGAAAGGCGTCGATCACGATATCCTGGCTGGCCGAGAAGAAGGTCACGGCAACGGCCATCAACGCCATCAGTCCAGGGTTGTTCACCGGGTCGGTGCCACCGAGCAGGATGATCGACAGCATCAGGGCAAGCTGGGTCAGGATCAGCCAGCTCCGCCGTCTGCCGAACAGACGGCCGAGAAGCGGCAGCCTCAGACTGTCCATCAGGGGCGCCCAGAAGAATTTCAGCGTGTAGGGCGTCCCGACAAGGGCAAACAGGCCGATGGTCGTCAGATCGACCCCGGACTCGCGCATCCAGGCGCTCAGGGTCGAAAAGGAAAGCAGCAGGGGCAGACCGCTGGAAAAGCCCAGCAGAAAAACGATCAGAATGCGGCGCTTCAGATACAGCGCCGCCGTCTCCGCAAGCCAGCCCCTGACGCTGGACATGGTCTCAGCCAAGCCGCGCCGCCAGAAGCTCTTTCAGATTGGCCTCCGGCCGGGCGCCGTAATGCGAGATGATTTCCGCCGCGGCAACACCGCCGGCCCGGCCCCAGTCGGCAGGCTCCAGGTCACGGCAATAGGCATGCAGGAAACCGGCGGCGAAAAGATCGCCCGCGCCGGTCGTATCGACGACCTTGGCCACCGGCTCGGCATCGATCACATGGACTTCCGATTTGTGCAGAACAACGGAGCCCTGCGCGCCACGGGTGATCGCCGCCGTCTCGCAGTTTTCCCGCACCTTCTGCAATGCTTCGTCGAAATCGCTCGTCTGGTAGAGCGACTTCAGCTCTTCCTCGTTGGCGAACAGGATATCGACATGGTGATCGACCAGCTCGAGGAAGGCATCCCGATGGCGGTCGACACAGAACGGATCGGAGAGGGTGAGCGATACCTTGCCCCCGGTCTCGTGCGCGGTCCTGGCTGCATTGATGAAGGCCTTCTTGGCTTCCGGCGGATCGAACAGATAGCCTTCCAGATAGACCACGCGGCTGTCCGCGATCAGGTCCGGATCGACATCCACCGGGCCAAGCTGCACGCAGGCGCCGAGAAAGGTGTTCATGCTGCGCTGGGCATCCGCCGTCACCATGATCAGGGACCGGGCCGTCGGCGGGCCATCCAGGGTCGGCGCCGTCTCGAAGCGCACACCAACCGCCGTGATGTCATGCCGGAAGACCTTGCCAAGAACGTCGTCCTGCACCTTGCCAATATAACCGGCCTTGCTGCCGAGAGAGGCGAGCCCGGCCGCTGTGTTGCCGGCGGATCCTCCGGACATTTCCATGCCGGGGCCCATCTTGCTGTAGAGCAACTCGGCGCGCTCCGCGTCGATCAGGTTCATTGCCCCTTTTTCGATGCCGTTTTCGGCCAGGAAATCGTCAGTGGCTTGGGAAAAAACGTCGACGATCGCATTACCGATACATGTGACATCAATGGACTTGGCTACCATCTGGAGCAGGCTCCCGGATACAGAACAAAAGAAAGGCGGCGGACGGCATGTCCGCTCATGCGCGCGACAAGGTACTGGAGCGGGGACGGCATGGAAAGGCCGCGATCACCGAATGCCGCCGCCGCTCTTGCGCGGGCAGGGTTCCTATGCTTTTTCGGCCCTGATGCATTGGACCACGCCGCATGCGGTCCCACTTGTTCCGGTGACAACGCCAGAAAGAAGAAGAGAGCGCCCATGTTTTCAGCCTTGTCCGCCACCATCGGTCAGATGACGGATCCCAGGCTCCGCAATCCGATCATCATCAGTGTCGTCGGATCGATCATGGCGATCCTGTTGCTCGGGGCAGCGGTCTGGTACGTCCTCGACTGGTTTTCGTTTTTCGGCGGGTGGCTGGATGATGCGGCGGCCTGGGTCGCCAGCCTGATCGTGGTGATCCTGGGCGTTCTGTTTTTCCCCGGTGCCGCCAACATAATCTCCGGCCTGTTTCTGGACTCCGTCTGCAAGGCCGTGGAAACGAAGCATTATCCGGCGCTTGGTCCCGCACGCCCCCAGCCTTTCACCGAAACCGTTCTGGAAAGCCTTAAATTTCTCGGCATTACTGTCTTAATCAATGTTCTGCTTTTGCCAATTTATGCGCTGGCATTCTTTCTGCTGGTCCCGTTCATTAACCCTGTCATATTTTACAGTGCGAACGGGTATTTGCTGGGCCGGGAATTCTTCGAAATGGTGGCCCTGAGACGGCTTTCACCCGCGGAAACCAAGGAGTTACGGAAGCGCAAGGCAGGCTCGGTTTTCATCAGTGGCGTGCTGATCGCGGCCGTCATGACCATCCCCATTGTGAACTTCGCCGGACCGGTCATTGCGACGGCTTTTATGCTGCATCGTTTCGAGCGCTTGCGGAGTGACATGAAGAAATGATAATAAGTCCTTGAGTATTAAGGTCGATGGCCATGGTCTCTTCTGCAATTATATGAGTTGACGATCTGATGTTTCGGCGTAAAAAATCCGGCACAGACAGCACCGCACGCACGAGCCCCTCTTTCGGGAACAACGCGACGGATGAACAGCATCCTTCGGAGGCACGCTTGGACCCGGCGGCGCCCGTCTCTGAAGAGGTTACAACCAAGAAGCCGGACGAGGAGTCCAGAATGCAACCGAGCAAACCTTCCTCATCCGGGTTCGTACCGGAAATCCCGCGCCGGACTCTCGATCTTCCCGGCTCGTCCAGCCGGCGTGGCGGCGCGCCCCGTTCCGAGAGCAAGAAGCTTACGGTCGGACCCGAGATTTCCCTGACGGGCGAGATCACGGCCTGCGACAGTCTCATTGTCGAAGGCACCGTCGATGCGACGCTGGAAAACAGCCGCCATCTTGAAGTCACCGATTCCGGTCATTTCAAGGGCAAGGTCATGATCGACGAGGCAATCATCGGCGGACGCTTCGAAGGCACGCTCGTCGTGCGGAAGACCCTGCATGTGCGCAGCAGCGGCCGTATCACCGGTTCCGTGCGGTTCGGTCAGCTCGAAGTCGAGCTTGGCGGCCAGATCGACGGCGACATCGCAGTCTTCAAGGACGACACCGCGAGTGTGCCGGAGACGTCGGAGTAAGTCAGTGCCGGTGCGTTTTTTTGTTTTTCTCCTGATCGCCTTCACTCTTTCGGCTTGCGGCGCCGCCGTACAGAAAACGGCGAGTACCGGACGGGTTCAGCAGCCTGTTACCGTGGGGAAATCGATAGCACCGGCCACCGGCCAGACCGGGCAGAAGGACCCCGCATCGGTCGCCAGCCTCCCCGTCCCGCCAAGCCCGCCTGCCTTCAGCCCGGAAGAACGCGATCCGGGCCGGTTGCTCGATCTTGGGCTGCACGATCTTTCGGCCATTCTCGGCAAGCCGGCCTTCATCCGGAACGACATGTCCGCTGTGGTCTGGCAATACCGCACGGATGCCTGTGTGCTTGACCTGTTTCTCTATGAGCTCAATCACGATCTTGCCGTGACCTATTACGAGTTCCGGCCACGGCGTAACGGCGAGCTGGTGCGGGACGAGTGCTTTGTCAGTCTGTTGCGGCGGGGCATCTCGCGCGCGGCACAAAGCTGAGCCAGATCAGGCAGGCTCCAGCGTCTTTTCCTTGAAATTGCACAGATCCGAAACCGGACATACCGGGCAAACCGGCTTGCGTGCCTTGCAGATATAGCGTCCGTGCAGGATCAGCCAGTGATGCGCATGCAGCATCCATTTCCCGGGTATCCGCTTTTCCAGGGCGAGTTCCACCGCAAGCGGGGTTTTGCCCGCGGCCATGCCCGTGCGGTTGGCAACGCGGAAAAGGTGCGTATCGACGGCGATGGTCGGTTGGCCGAACGCCATATTGAGAACCACATTCGCGGTCTTCCGGCCAACACCCGGAAGTTTTTCCAGCTCGTCCCGGTCCTGCGGCACGATGCTGCCATGCTCCCGGATCAGGATCTCCGAGAGCGCGATGACGTTCTTGGCCTTCGAATTGAACAGCCCGATCGTCTTTATATAGTCGCGCACCCGCTCAAGCCCGAGAGCGACCATTTTCTCGGGTGTATCCGCGACCTTGAACAAGGGACCCGTCGCTTTGTTCACGCCGATATCGGTGGCCTGCGCGGAAAGCACAACGGCGACCAGCAGCGTGTAGGGATTGACGTAATTCAGCTCGCCTTTCGGCTCCGGCTCGCGATCACTCAACCGCTGGAAAAACTCGTCCACCGCCGCATTGGTCATCCGTTTAGCCATAACACCCGCACTCTCTCGCTTGCTTTCAGGCGCGTCCTGTTTTCAGGTTGTCTTTGCCCTGCGCCCGCCACAGGGTAGAGCCTTGATGAAATACCATGCAACAAGTCCGGACACAGGCGGTGACACACGCTGAAAACAGGGGTGAAACAAGACCCGACGACGCACTCTTCGATGCCATTCTCTATCCGCACCGGAGCCTGTCGCCCCGGGGATTCCTGATTCTGATGGCGGCAATCACCTGCTGCAGCATTGCCATAGGGACAGCTTTCTGGATCGCCGGTGCCTGGCCTGTTTTCGGTTTCTTCGGGCTTGATGTCCTGCTGATCTACATCACCTTCCGGCTCAGCTATCGCGACGCGCGGCGATATGAAACGGTTCATCTGACCCGGGCCGCACTGACCGTCGAGCGTTTTGTCCGCGGGCGCCGGGTCATGGAAAAGCACCTGCAGCCGTACTGGCTGAATGTCAGGGTCGAGGAAGAGCGCAGCGGGCCGGACCGGCTGATGCTGCGCACCCATGGTCAATCCCTCGAAATCGGCGCCTTTTTGTCGCCTCCCGAAAAGCAGGAATTCGCGGACAGCCTAACCAGCGCGCTGAAAGAAGTCCGCTCCGCCTGATACCGGGCTCCATCAGAGGCCGAGAACATCCGCCATGGAATAGAGCCCCGGCTTGCGGCCCGCAGCCCAGATTCCAGCGCGCACGGCTCCGGCGGCGAAGATATCCCGGCTGGTTGCTTTGTGCGTCAGCTCGATCCGTTCATTAGGTCCGGCGAAAATAACGGTGTGCTCTCCGACCACATCGCCGCCGCGCAGCGTGGCAAAGCCGATTTGTCCCGCTTCGCGGGCGCCCGTGACGCCTTCCCGCGACAACACGCCTTTGTCATCCAGACTGACGCCGCGTCCCTCGGCCGCCGCCTTGCCAAGACCAAGCGCGGTGCCGGAAGGCGCATCGATTTTCCGCTTATGGTGCATTTCAACTATTTCGATATCGAAATCATCGCTCAGGGCGCCTGCGACCTTCTTCACCAGGTCGAACAGCAGGTTGACCCCGAGGCTCATGTTCGGGGCATAGACCAGCGGGATGTTTTTCGCGGCATCGGCCAGGGCGGCTTCCTGCTCCGGTGTCAGGCCCGTCGTGCCCGCGACGAATGCCGTGCCGCATTCGGACGCGATCCGCGCATGCTCAACCGTGACGGCCGGAAGCGTGAAATCGATCACAACATCGGATGAAGAGATCACCGCGCGAGGGTCCGAGACGGTTTTGACCGTCACCCCTTCAAGCTGACATAGTGCAGCAATTTCAACGCCCTCTTCAGCACTACCCCGAAGAACAGTACCGCCGGAAATCTCGGCTTCCGGGTTCTCGTGAACCTGTTTGGCAATCATCCGGCCCATAAATCCGGCGATGCCCATGATTCCAACTTTTGTCTTGCCCATTAAGCCCTCCCGGACAGGATTTTTTTCGCTCTGATGGTCCTAACCTGCTTTCCCGTACCTGTCGAGACCGCTCGTCATGCCAAGGTGCACGGTCCGTCAAAAGTCTCGTTTTCACTGATTTTATCTGATATATCGAGCTGATAAAATGTTTGAAATCAGTGATATCATATTAGGCGCCTTGTCGAAGGGGGCGGCGAACGGATACCAGATCCGGCGCCGGATCAATAACGACTTTGCCCATTTCCAGTCGGTTAGTGCCGGGAGCCTGTACCCCGCCCTGAGCAAGTTGAAGGCCCGTGGCGCCATTACCGAGAGCGGGTCCGCAAATGGCTCCCTCGACTCTCGGCACTTTGAAATCACCACACTCGGCTATGACATCTTGCGTCAAAGGGTCCAGGAGGCGGGTGCCGGGGAACGGCTCAGGTCCGATTTTCTCGCTGCGGTCTATTTCTCGGAAACCGCGGGGCCGGAGGAGACGGAGCGGCTCCTGGAGGAACGTGCCGGGGTGTTGAACCAGGAAATCCGCGCACTCCTGGCCCTACCCCTGCAAAACATGTCCAATACCGAGCGCTTCACAGTGCGCTACGCACTGGCGGTGCGTCGTGCCGGGCTGGAATTCCTCCGGCACGAAGGTCGTGCCATTGCTACCGCCATCGATATAGAATCAAGAAAAACAAAAGCTTAAGTAAAAATACTACCGGGATGACCAGGGGTGTTTCGCCATTTCCGCAATATGGCTGACTACCATAATTTGCCCGGGCGCTACGAAAAACGCCGGCCCCAAAAGGCCGGCGCTCATCTGATACAAATGCTCTTTTCAGGCAAAGTCAGTCCCTGAGATCATCCCAGAGATCCTTGACTCGGTCAAAAAAACCAGCCGACTGCGGGCTTGTCTTGTCGTTCTGGCCGGCGGCAAATTCTTCGAGCAATTCCTGCTGGCGCTTGCTGAGATTAACCGGAGTCTCGACGATCACCTCGACATACTGATCGCCCCGGGCCGGGCTGCGGAGCACGGACATGCCCTTGCCCTTGAGCCTGAACTGCTTGCCGCTCTGCGTACCCTCGCCAACGGTGATCCGGGCGCGACCGCCTTCGATTGTCGGAACCTCGATTTGACCGCCAAGCGCGGCGGTCGTCATCGGCAGCGGAACCCGGCAATAGATATCGGCACCTTCGCGCTGAAAGATCGGATGATCGGCGATTGCCAGGAACAGATAGAGATCTCCGGGGGCCGTTCCACGCGGTCCGGCCTCACCCTCTCCGCTCAAACGGATACGCGTGCCATCCTCGACACCGGCCGGAATATTCACCGACAGGGTCTTTTCCTTCTGCACCCGACCGTTGCCGCCGCAGCTCTTGCACGGCTTTTCGATCCGCGTGCCGTTGCCGCCACAATGCGGGCAGGTCCGCTCAATCGTGAAGAAACCCTGCTGCGCCCTTACCTTGCCGTGACCGTGGCAGGTCGTGCAGGTGACGGGCTGGCTTCCCTTCTCGGCGCCGGAGCCCTTGCATTCATCGCACGGGACGGAGCTGGGAATATGGATCTCGGTCTGCTTGCCCTTGAAAGCCTCTTCCAGGCTGATGGCCATGTTGTAGCGCAGGTCCGAGCCGCGCCGGCCGCCACCGCGCCGGCCGCCCATGAAATCTCCGAACATCTCGTCGAAGATATCGGCGAAACCGCCAAAACCGGCACCTCCGCCGCCACCGCCACCCATGCCGCCCTCAAAGGCGTCGTGCCCGAAGCGGTCATAGGCTGCCCGCTTCTGCTCGTCCTTCAAAACGTCATAAGCCTCGTTCAATTCCTTGAACTTGGCTTCTGCGTCGGGATTATCGGGATTTCGATCCGGGTGATACTGCATGGCTAGCTTGCGGTATACGGATTTCATTTCCGCATCCGAAGCGCCGCGTTCGACCCCCAGAACTTCGTAATAGTCTTTTTTTGCCATAGCGCGTCATCGTCCCCGCAACGGTGTCAGCAGTCCGGCAAAGCAATATGCCGTCTGCCTTTCCTGGTCGGAAACGGGCGAAGGATGCCGGTTTGTCATCGGCTCCTCCGCCCGGACCGTTGGGATCAGGCGGACTTGTTGTCGCGGTTCTGATCGTCGACTTCCTCGAAGTCCGCATCGACAACATCGTCCGTCGAAGCAGAACCGCTATCGCCACCGGCACTGTCACCGGCATCGCCGGCAGCCGCGGCATCAGGACCGGCTTCCTGCGAGGCCTTGTACATCGCCTCGCCGAGCTTCATCGAAGCCTGCTGCAGCGCATCCATCTTGGCTTTGATGTCGGCTGAGTCATCGCCTTCCATCGCTGTCTTCAGGGCAGCCATCTGCTCGTCGATCTCGCGGCGGTCTTCCTCGGAGATCTTGTCGCCATGGTCGGCGAGCATTTTCTCCGTGCCGTGAAGCGCGCTGTCGGCCTGGTTCTTCACCTCGACGCTTTCACGCCGTGCCTTGTCGCTTTCGGAATTGGCTTCCGCTTCCTGCACCATCCGCTCGATATCGTCATCGGTCAGACCACCGGAGGCCTGGATGCGGATCTGCTGCTCCTTGCCGGTCGCCTTGTCCTTGGCGGACACGTTGACGATACCGTTGGCGTCGATGTCGAAGGTGACCTCGATCTGCGGGATGCCGCGCGGAGCGCCCGGGATACCAACCAGATCGAACTGGCCGAGAACCTTGTTGTCCGCCGCCATCTCGCGCTCACCCTGGAATACCCGGATGGTGACCGCGGTCTGGTTGTCTTCGGCGGTAGAGAAGGTCTGGCTCTTCTTCGTCGGGATCGTCGTGTTGCGATCGATCAGACGGGTGAAGACACCGCCCAGCGTCTCGATACCGAGCGACAGCGGGGTCACGTCGAGCAGCAGGACGTCCTTGACGTCGCCCTTGAGCACGCCAGCCTGGATCGCAGCGCCGAGCGCCACGACTTCGTCCGGGTTCACGCCGCGATGCGGCTCACGGCCGAAGAAGCTCTTCACCGTTTCCGCGATCTTCGGCATGCGGGTCATGCCGCCGACCAGGATCACTTCGTCGATCTCGCCGGCGCTGACGCCGGCATCCTTGAGGGCTGCCTTGCACGGATCGACCGTACGCTGCACCAGATCGTCCACAAGCGCTTCGAGCTTGGCCCGGGTCAGCTTGATGTTCAGGTGCTTCGGACCGCTCTGATCCGCCGTTACGAAGGGCAGGTTGATTTCCGTCTGCATCGAGCTGGAAAGCTCGATCTTGGCTTTTTCACCGGCTTCCTTCAGACGCTGCAGCGCAAGCTTGTCCTGGCGCAGGTCGATGCCGTTCTCTTTTTTGAACTCGTCGGCAAGATAATCGATGATCCGCTGGTCAAAGTCCTCACCGCCGAGGAAGGTGTCGCCGTTGGTCGACTTCACCTCGAACACGCCGTCGCCGATTTCCAGGATGGAAACGTCGAAGGTACCGCCACCAAGGTCATAGACCGCGATGATGCCGCTGTTCTTCTTGTCGAGACCATAGGCCAGCGCGGCCGCCGTCGGCTCGTTGATGATGCGCAGAACTTCAAGGCCCGCGATCTTGCCGGCATCCTTGGTCGCCTGGCGCTGGGCGTCGTTGAAGTAGGCCGGAACCGTGATCACGGCCTGGTCGACCGTATCGCCGAGATAGGCTTCAGCGTCTTCCTTCAGCTTGCGCAGCGTGAAGCTGGACGCCTGACTCGGGCTGTATTTCTCACCGCGTGCCTCGACCCAGGCATCGCCGTTCTCGCCAGCGACAACCTTGTACGGAACAAGATCGTTGAAACGCTTGGAGTCCTTGTCGTCAAACCGGCGGCCAATCAGGCGCTTGATTGCGAAAAGAGTGTTTTCAGGGTTCGTCACCGCCTGTCGCTTCGCAGCCTGGCCGACGAGCCGTTCGCCACTTTCGGCGAAGGCAACCATCGACGGCGTGGTGCGCGCGCCTTCGGCGTTTTCAATGACTTTCGCGTCCTTACCGTCCATGAACGCGATACAGGAATTTGTTGTTCCGAGGTCGATACCGATTACTTTGCTCATGTTTTCCTCATCCTTCAGCAAACGCCAGCGGCCTTATGAAAGCGCCGCATCCGTTCCCGATTGGTGTGTTTGGCAACCCGCTATATAGGCGGGGTCTGGCCGCGCTGCAACCAAGTGGAATAGGATTTCGCATCGGAATGTGGATGAAACCCGTCATTTTTCGAGAATCGACCCACCGATGATCATTTCTGCGAGCTACCGGACAGATATACCCGCCTTCTATAGCGACTGGCTGCGCGCCCGGCTCGATGCCGGATATGCGATCGTCCCCAATCCCTATGGCGGCAAACCGTCACGGGTCCCCCTCGCGGGACAGAATGTCGACGGGTTCGTGTTCTGGACAAGGAACGCACGGCCCGCCCGCGATATTTTCGACCGGCTTGCCGGAAACGGGGTTCCCTTCGTGGTGCAATACACCGTGACAGGATATCCCACCGCGCTGGAAACCAGCGTCCCGCCCGTGACCGCGGCCCTTGATGATATCAGAATGCTGGCGGAAAGGTTCGGACCGCGCTGCGTGGTCTGGCGCTACGATCCGGTATTCTGGTCGAGCCTGACGCCGCCGGATTTCCATCGCGAAAATTTCGCAACCCTGGCCGCCGCGCTGCGCGGGGCCGTGGACGAGGTAACGCTCTCGGCCGCGCATATTTATCGCAAGACCCGCCGGAACACGGATGAAAGCGCCGGACGCGCGGATTTCACATGGTGGGATCCGGCAGAGGACGAGAAGACCGCATTATTGAGCGATCTGGGCGCCCTTGCGGCCGGCGCCGGCATGACGGCAACGCTGTGCTCCCAGCCAAATCTGCTCGCCAATGGTCTGGAGCCCGCAAAATGCATCGATGCGGAACGTCTGGCGGATATTGCGGGACAGCCGTTCAAGGCCCGCCGGAAGGGCAACCGCCCGGGCTGTCTCTGTGCGGAATCCCGCGATATCGGAGGATATGACAGCTGCCCGCACGGCTGCGTCTATTGCTATGCGGTCGGAAACCGGCAGCGGGCAAAAGACGCCCTGAAGCGCCACGATCCCGCCGGGGAGACATTGCTCCCGGCGAAATCAGGTCAGCCCGCCAACCTGTGAAATCAGGCCGTGGTGTCTACATGTTCCTGTTGCGCGTCGGGTTTCTTGGACACCCCGACCATGGCGGCACGCAGCAGGCGATCCTGCAGCACATACCCAGGCTGCATGACCTGAACCACGATACCGGGCTCGGTCTTGGCATCCGGAACCTCGAACATCGCCTGGTGCAGGTTGTAGTCGAACTTCTCGCCCATCGGGTCGATCTTGCGGATGCCGTGCTTTTCGAAGACGCCGAGCAATTCCTTTTCGGTCATCTCAACACCGATCACCAGATTCTTCAGCGTGATGTCCAGCTCGTCCCGGTCTTCCGGCGCTGATTCAACGGCGCGGCGAAGATTGTCCGAGGCGCTGAGCAAATCCCGCGCAAAATCGGTGATGGCGAACTTCCGGGCATGGGCAATATCGCGCTCTGCGCGCTTGCGCGTGTTTTCAAGCTCGGCCAGGGTCCGGATCAACTGATCCTTCAACTGCTGGGCCTCACTGTCCTCGCCATCCTCTTCGGAATCCGCATCCGCTTCCTGAGGCGCATCGCCACCCATCAGGGCGTCCATGTCGATGATACCGTCGTCAGGATTGACCAGCGGCTCCGCGTCCTGATTGGCGTGCTGCTCTGTCTTCTTGTCGTCTTCGGCCATAATCCCGGCTCTTTCTCGTCTGTAGATCCTGAAAGTCAGGCCCAAATGTGGGCGGCCGGAATGGGAAATCAATCATTCCGGGCCTGCAGCGCCTGCTTTACCCCGGCTCGGCCTCGCAATCAACCGATGACGCGACCGATCAGCCGGGCCGTATAATCGACCATGGGGATGATCCGGGCATAATTCATCCGGGTCGGACCGATCACGCCGATGGCACCGACCACCCGTTTCTTCGTATCCCGGTAGGGCGAAAGGATCATCGAACAGCCGGTGTGATCGAACAACTGGTTCTCGGCACCGATAAAGATCTGCACCCCGTCGGCATCGCCTGTTGCCTGCAACAGCCGCAGCATGCCCTGCTTTTGCTCGAGCTGATCGAACAGCAACCGGATCCGCTCCAGATCCTCGACCGCGTTCACATCGTCAAGCAGCTTGGACTGGCCGCGCACGATCAGCGATCCGCTATCGGGTCCGCCACCGGCGAGCAGGGCAAGGCCATTCTCGACCACCCGCGCCGTCAACTCGTCCAGCTCGCTCCGGCGCTGCTCCATCTCCGCCTTGATATCCTTGAGCGCCTGATCGATCGAGGCGCCATGGAAGCGGGTGTTCAGAAAGTTCGTTGCCTGGACCAGAACCGACGCCGGGACTTCCGGCGGCAGTTCGATCACCCGGTTTTCCACCAGGCCAAGCTCGTTCACCAGCACCACCAGCGCCCGGCCGGCCGTCAGCGGCACGAATTCGATATGCCGCAGGGAAGGGTCCGATTTCGGTGAAATCACCAGTCCGGCACAGGCCGACAGGCCGGCCAGCGCACTGGTCGCTTCCTCAAGCACTTCATCGTAGCCGCGTCCGGTGGCACCGAGCATGGAATCTATCGTGCCGCGCTCGCTCTCGGTCAGGTCGCCGCCGATTTCGAGCAACCCGTCGACCACGATCCGGAGACCCCGGTCCGTCGGCAGCCGTCCCGCGGATGTATGAGGGGCATAGAGCAGGCCGGCTTCTTCGAGATCCGCCATGACGTTGCGGATTGTGGCGGGGGACAGCACGTCGCCGATACGCCGGGAAATCGTCCGCGAGCCAATCGGCTCACCGGTTTCCACATAGGTATCGACAATATGCTGCAAAATTTCCCGCGAGCGGGCGTTGAGTGCGCCGATGCCTGACATATGTTCCATATTCGGAATCTAGGCAGCGGCCCCCGACCCGTCAATGCGACAGAATGCATGGCGGACCCTTTCCCGCACCCAGGACCCAGACCCGAGCCCGCACCCGCGCAAAGTCATGGACGCATCCCGGACCCGATAGTAGGTTGCGGCCCGCTTTCGAACAGACATTTTAAATAGCCGGCGCAAACCAGCGCGGCACGGGCCGCCTGATGGCTCGCAAAACAGGAGTAACGCCATGACCGGAACAGCCAAACGCCCTTCCGGGCGCAGCGCCGACGAGATGCGTGCGGTCAGTCTTGAGCCGGGCTTCGCCAAATATGCCGAGGGTTCCTGCCTCGTCAAATTCGGCGACACGCACGTGCTCTGCACGGCCTCGATCGATGACCGGGTCCCTCCGTTCCTGCGCAATTCCGGCTCCGGCTGGGTAACCGCCGAATATGGCATGCTGCCGCGCTCGACCCACACCCGGACCGACCGGGAAGCGGCACGCGGCAAGCAGAGCGGCCGGACCCAGGAAATCCAGCGCCTGATCGGACGCTCCCTGCGCGCGGTGACCGACCTGAAAGCCCTGGGAGAACGCCAGATCAAAATCGACTGCGACGTTCTGCAGGCCGATGGCGGCACACGCACTGCCTCGATCACGGGCTCTTTCGTTGCCCTGCATCTGGCCTTGCAGAAACTGGTCAAGCTCGGCGCCCTCAAGGATATCCCGCTGACCGACCATGTCGCGGCCATTTCCTGTGGCATCTATAAAGGCATGCCGGTGCTGGATCTCGATTACCCGGAAGATTCCAATGCCGAGGCCGACGCAAATTTCGTGCTGACCGGCACGGCCGGTATCGTTGAAATCCAGGCCACCGCCGAAGAAGAGCCGTTCGAGGATGCGGCCTTCACCGATATGCTGCGCCTTGCGCGCAAGGGCATCGGCGAGCTGGTGGACCTGCAGAAAGCCGCTATCGGGAGCTGATCCATGGGCCGCACCTTCTCCGAAAAAAAACTGGTCATTGCCAGCCACAACCAGGGCAAGCTGCGGGAAATCCGTGATCTGATCGGCCCGCTCGGGATTGAGGTGGTCTCGGCGGGCGAACTCGGCCTGCCGGAGCCGGAAGAGACTGGCAGCACCTATATCGCCAATGCCGAACTCAAGGCCCGCGCCTCCGCGGAGGGGTCGGGTCTGCCGGCACTGGCGGACGATTCCGGGCTGAGCGTGACCGCGCTGGACGGCGATCCCGGCATCTACTCCGCCCGCTGGGCCGGACCGGAGAAGGACTTCGCCCTGGCCATGCAGAAAGTCGAGGACGGACTGCAAAAACAGGCAGCCAGCGGAAATACTGACCGCTCCGCCGCCTTTGTCTGTGCCCTCACCATCTGCTGGCCGGACGGGCACACGGAATCCGTCGAAGGCCGGATTCACGGCGATCTGGTCTGGCCGCCACGTGGCGCGAACGGCTTCGGCTACGATCCGATGTTTGTGCCGGCAGGACAGGACATGACGTTTGGTGAATCCGATGCCGGCTGGAAACATTCCATCAGCCACCGGGCCGTTGCTTTCGAGAAGCTCCTGAAACGCGTCGGCCTTGACCAGGCCGCAAATGGTGCCGGAGACAATGCCGGATAGAGCAGGCATAAGCTCCGCCTCGGCGGAGCCGTTCGGGGTCTATGTGCATTGGCCCTTCTGCCTCTCGAAATGCCCCTATTGCGACTTCAACAGCCATGTCTCCGCGAAGGTGGATCATGCGCGCTGGCGTGCGGCGTTCATTGAAGAGCTGAAATATTTCAAGGCACTGGCACCGGAACGCACCGTCTCCAGCATCTTTTTTGGCGGCGGCACGCCCTCGTTGATGGAACCGGAGACAGTGGATGCGGTGATCTCCGAGATCCGCCGTCTGTGGCCCTGGACCAACCAGGTCGAGATCACCCTGGAAGCGAACCCGACCTCGGTCGAGGCAGGCAAGTTCGCCGCCTTCCGGGAAGCCGGGGTGAACCGCGTTTCCCTCGGCATCCAGGCGCTGAACGACAAAGATCTGAAGTTCCTCGGCCGTACGCACGATGCGGCGGAAGCCCGGCGCGCGATCGGCATCGCCCGGGATAATTTCGAACGCATGTCCTTCGATCTGATCTATGCCCGGCCGGGACAGACCGTGCCCGGCTGGCGCGCGGAGCTGAACGAAGCGCTGGAACTCGCCGTCGATCACATTTCGCTCTACCAGCTGACGATCGAGCCCGAGACCCCGTTCTTCGCCCGCCACGCAAAGGGCGAGATCAAACTGCCGAAGGACGACTCCCAGGCAGCGCTCTATGAAGTAACGCAGGAAGCGCTGGAACAGGCGGGCATGCCAGCCTACGAGATCTCCAACCACGCCCGCAGCGGGGACGAATCCCGGCACAATCTGGTCTATTGGCGCTATCACGATTATGCAGGCATCGGTCCCGGCGCCCATTCCCGCATACGCACCTCAGACAGCGGCGGTCAAATTGTTACGAAGGCGATCCAAACGGTGCGGGCGCCGGCCATCTGGCTCGACCGTGTCGGTAAACGGGGCCACGGCATTTCGGAGGAAGAAGCTGTCGGCCGGGCCGGTCGCCTCACCGAAATGCTGATGATGGGACTCAGGCTGCGGGACGGCGTCGACAAAGACCGGCTGGAACGGGAAGCCGGATGCGATCTGAAGACGCTGTTCGGCACCAGCCTGCTCTCCGATCTGGAAGAGGCCGGTTACATCGAGGCACCGCACAGCCGGCTCGCGGCGACCCTGGAAGGGCGGCAGCGGCTGAACGCCGTCATTGCCGCCCTGACCGAAAAGCTCGAAGACGAGGCCTGAGCCTCGCCCCCGCGACCCGTTTGACCAGAAGCCGCTAGTTCGTCAGATCCATGAATTTTTCCGGCGCCGGATCGACCACATCAAGCGCCCTGTCGCCTATCTCGAAGACGGCGAGGCCACGCTGGTTCGTGCCGTCCTCGACAAAGCGGAAGAGGCCGTTCAGCGCGACAAATCCACTCCGCGACATCAGCGCCGCGCCACCGAAATTGGCGCCCCCTTCCCCGCGTTGCAGGGAAACGGTCAGCGCAATCGAATCATAGGCGAGAGCTGCAAGTCCCGACGGACGCTTGCCGAAGGCAGTCTCATACCGCAGCGCGAAATTTTCCCGGTAAAGCACGGGGGGAGCCGCGAACCATCCGCCGACCAGACTAGGCTCCGTGCCGAGGCTCGGATCTTCCCATTGCGCCGTGCCAAGCAGCTTCACCCGCCGTGTATCCACATCGTAATAGGCAAGCTGCGGCGCGATGGCGCGCAGCACATTGCCGCCTTCCGGGATCAGGATCGCGTCATAGGGCGGATCGCCCAGCGTATCCAGCGCTTCCAGCCGGGCAAGGGCCTGCCGGGATATCTCATCGGTCCGGCCGGCCAGCACGTCCTTCTGGATCTTCAGGGATTCCCGGCGGCTGTCATATTCCGCGAAGGACCGCGCGGTCTCGGAGAAATCGCTGGCCAGCGGATCGTAATAGGCAATCCGGGTGATCTCTGCCCCGGAGGCGATGGCGGAGGCACGGGCGCTTTCCAGCACCAGATCACCATAGCCGCCATGCGGCAGAAGCAGGCCTATCCGCCGGTAGCCGCGCTGCACGGCATACCTGATCACCCGTTCGATCTGCTGCTCCGGCATCAGGCCCATCAGATGGACCGGCGATCCGGCAACGGTGCGGTCGTTGGAAAAGGCAACCGCATTGATCCCGGCCGCCGCCACAATCGGCCGCACAGCCGCGGCGGAACGCCCATAGAGCGGTCCGAGCACGATCTTCGCGCCGTCGGCCACGGCGAGCTTGGCCGCGTCCTCCGCGCCTTCCGGCGTGCCTTGCGTGTCGTAAACCATCAGGTTGAAATCATCACCGGCGATGTCGAACACCGCCATCTGCGCGGCATCGAGCATGCTTTGCCCGACCGAGGCGCGGGCACCGCTCAACGGCAACAGCATGGCAACGCCAACGGCCATTCCTTCCGGCTCAACCAGCTGCAACGGCGTGGCGGGCGTTTCCAGCGACAGCTCCGTCTCGGGAACGGCGAGCCCCTTGCCCGACCCCGGCTCACCGGTACCCGTTCCCGCCACGCCCGGCGGCGCGGCAGAGGGTAGCGGCTCCGCTGTCGTGGTGGGCACATCACTGGACTGCCGACCGAAACCCGACAGGGGATTCGGTGTCTGGCAGGCTGCCAATGCGAGGCAGCTCAGAAGCAGGCCCGGAAGCAGGCAGAGTCTGCCCTTCCCGGCCGCGCTGGCGAAAAGGGCTTGGAGAAACCGCCCGGTTCCTCCCATAACTCGACTGTCACCCCAGTCATTTTCGGTACGGTATGAAGACTCATACACCTCAGATCTCCTCCCGCTCTTCGGCGCCAAAGGCTAATCAAGCCGGCGACGAGAGTAAACCGCCGCAAGATGGCACCATTGTGACCTCTGCCGTAACCCCTGTCGCGGCCACAATGCAGGAGCCGGAAGATGAGGGGCACACCGAGGTCCCCGGGCGTCCGGTCGAAGGATTGATTCTGGTTGCCACACCGATCGGCAATCTCGGCGATATCTCGCGCCGGGCATTGGAAACACTGGCCGCGGCCGACATTGTCGCCTGCGAGGATACGCGGCTCACCGGACGCCTGCTGCAGCGCTTCGCCATCAAGGCCCGCATGCTCGCCTATCAGGATCACAATGCGGAGCGCAGCCGGCCCGAACTGCTCCGCCTGCTTGCCGAGGGGAAAAGCATCGCTCTGGTGACCGATGCCGGAACGCCGACCATTTCCGACCCGGGCTACAAGCTGGTCCGCGAGGCGGCCGCGCAGGGAACACCGGTCACGTCCGTACCCGGACCCGCCGCGCCAATCGTTGCCCTCTCCATTTCCGGCCTGCCGACCGACCGGTTCTTTTTCGGCGGCTTCCTGCCGACGAAACAGGGCGAACGCCGCCGCATTCTGGAAGAAGTCTCCGGCCTGCGCGCCACACTGATCTTCTTCGAGGCACCGCGCAGGCTGGCCGAATCCCTTGCTGTGGCGGCAGAAGTTCTCGGCCCACGGGACATGGCCGTGGCGCGGGAGCTGACAAAGCGGTTCGAGGATGTGAACCGTGGCCGGCTAGAGGATCTGGCCCGCCATTATGCGGAAACGGAGCCGCCAAAGGGCGAAGCGGTGCTGCTTTTCGGCCCGCCAGAGCAACATGACGAGATCGGCGAGGCGGAACTGGACGACATGCTCACGGAGGCCCTCACCCGGCTGAAGGTCAAGGATGCGGCCAAGGAAATCGCCGCGAAGACCGGTTTGCCCCGCAAGACGATCTATGACCGGGCCGTGCAGTTGAAGGACGGGGCCGGGTAATGTCCCGCCCGAGCGGAAAGCCGGGGTTCCAAACAGAGCGCAAGCGCCGCGCCGTCCGCTATGGCGCGCTGGCCGAATGGCTTTGCCGCCTGATCCTTCGCCTGAAGGGTTACAGGGTGCTGGCGAGCCGCGTGCGCACGAAGGTCGGCGAAATCGATATTCTCGCGGAACGCGGCCAGATCCTTGCCATCATCGAAGTGAAGGCGAGACCAACCGAGGCCGCCGCCCTCCATGCCGTTTCGCTTTCGCAACGGAGGCGCCTTGAACGCGCCGCACTCTGGGTCCAGCATGGAGATAGCCGGCTCGCGAACCATTGCCTTAGATTCGACCTCTTCGCGGTGGCACACTGGCGCATTCCTCGCCATATTCAGAATGCTTGGACCGTCGATCCCAACCGATAGAGTGACCCGATGCAAAACCGCCTCTTCTTCGTCCTGCTTCTCCTGATCGCCCCGCTGGGCCTTGGTGCCTGCACCCCGGTCGGCGTTGCCATCGGCGCCGGTGCGACCGCCGCCACCGCAAGCCAGTCGGAACGCGGGCTTGAGGGAACAGCCAAGGACATCGCGCTGAAGACGGAGATCAACCACTATCTGTTCCAGACAAACGTGGATCTGTTTTCCGCCGTCGGGCTTTCCGTAGATGACGGGCGCGTGCTGCTGACCGGTTCGGTGGAAAAACCGGAAGACCGGATCGAGGCCGCCCGGCTCGCCTGGAAGGCGGATGGCGTTCGCGAGGTGATCAACGAAGTTCAGGTCGTCGACAAATCGGACATCATCGACAAGGCCCGCGACAGCTGGATCGAGACCCAGCTTGAAGCGCAGCTGCTGTTCGACGGATCGATCCAGTCGATCAACTATGACATCGATACGGTCAACGGCACCGTCTATATCTTCGGCATTGCCCAGGACAATGCGGAGCAGCAGCGCGTCGTCAATCACGCGCGGAATATCAAATATGTCCGCAATGTCATCAGCTATGTGCGCATCCGTGGCGCCTCGTAAATAATGACCTCCGAAATGGCCCCCGACCCGGAAGCCACCCGTACAGCTCTCGCCCGCTTCGGCCAGTCAGGCATGACGGGCGGCGATCTCGGCGAAGCCGCCCTGCTGCTCGCCGCGCTGGACAGCCCCGGCGTGCCGTTGAGTCCATACCGGGACCATCTCGCCTGCCTCGCCGAAACCGCGATGAAAGCCCCGGCAGAGTCCCCGGACGCTGCCCTGCGCCAGACCATTACCGGTGACTTTTCCTATGAAGGTGATCAGGAAACCTATGACGACCCGCAAAATGCGAACCTGATCCGGGTGATCGACCGGCGCAAGGGTCTGCCGGTCGCTCTTGGCATTCTCTATATCGAGACGGCGCGGGCACTCGGGATTGAAGCCTGCGGCCTGAATTTTCCGAACCATTTCCTGATCCGGCTGCAATGGGGCGGCGGGCGCGCCATTATCGATCCGTTCAATGGCGGCAGGAACCTGGATGCCCGTGCCCTGCGCGCCCTGCTTACCCAATTTCAGGGAGCGCATGCCGCGCTTACCCAGGCCCATTACAGCGATGTCAGCGATCTCGATATTTTGTTGCGATTGCAAAACAACATAAAGTTGCGCCTGCTCCGCGACGGCAAGCTGGAACCGGCCCTGCAGGTCATCCGCGACATGCGGTTGCTCGCGCCCGGCATCCCGAGTTTGCTGCGCGAGGAGGGCCTGCTCTTGGCCCGCAAGGGCGAACGGCGGGCGGCAATCGGCTGCCTGCGTGACTTTCTTGCGCTCGACAACCTCCGCGAGCCAGAGCGCGTGGATGTCACGCGGGTTCTTCAAGTGCTCGAAAGTCAATTGAACTGAGCCGGAAATCCAGTTGATCCGGCAGGCCCGATCACCACATAGTCCCGGCTCGTTAAAAGCGCTTACCTGACGGAGGAAGCAATGGGTCTCGGCGTCGCCATCCAGATGGATCCCATCGAACATATCGACATCAACGGCGACAGCAGTTTCGCCATGGCACTTGAAGCCAAGCGGCGCGGCCACACGCTGTACCATTACCAACCGAAGGATCTGAGCTTCCAGGACCGCAAGGTGATGGCCCGGGTCCGGGCTCTCGACGTGCGCCGCGAAGCGGGCAACCACTTCACGCTGGGCGCGCCCGAGCTTATCGACCTCTCCGAGATGGACGTGGTGCTGATGCGGCAAGACCCGCCTTTCGACATGTCCTACATCACCGCGACCCACATTCTGGAACATATCCATCCGAAAACACTGGTGGTGAACGATCCGGTGGAAGTCCGGAACGCGCCGGAAAAGCTGTTCGTCACCCATTTCGACAATGTCATGCCGCCGACCCTGATCACCCATGACCGGGAACGGATCCAGGCTTTCCGGGCCGAGCATGAAGACATCATCGTCAAGCCGCTGTTCGGCAATGGCGGGGCCGGTGTGTTCCACCTGAAGCCCGGCGACGAGAACCTGAACTCGCTGCTGGAGCTGTTCACCGAAATGTATCGCGAGCCGGTGATCGTGCAGCGCTATCTGCCGGAAGTGCGGCAGGGGGACAAGCGGATCATCCTGATCGACGGCAAACCGGTGGGCGCCATCAACCGGGTGCCCGCAGCTGGCGAAGCACGCTCCAACATGCATGTCGGCGGGCGGGCGGAAAAGATCGGCCTGACCAAGCGCGATGCGGAAATCTGCGAGATCATCGGCCCGACCCTGGCCGAGAAGGGACTGATCTTCGTCGGCATCGACGTGATCGGCGACTATCTGACGGAAATCAATGTGACCTCGCCAACCGGCCTGCAGGAACTCGGCCGTTTCGATGGACGTTCCATCGAGGCGGAACTCTGGGACGCCATCGAGTCCAAACGCTGAAATCTCAACTGCGCGGCGTCGCCCCGGATGACGAGACGATTGCCGCGCAGCCAAGACGCGCCCGCAGCATATTGACCTGACCGCCAGGCGCTCTTTCCAGTTCCGGCGTGAATGTCAGGCCGGACCGCACGGCGATTCCGGCAACAGACGCCTCATAGGCCCTGTCACAGAAATCGGCTTTGCGCGGCACTTCCTGATCCAGCACGAAACCCGCAACCTCAAGCGCGTCTCCGCGCAGCAGGGAGATGATTTTCCAGTATCCGCTCGGCACGCGATGCGGCTCGTCCGCTCCCGGAAGCGGCGGCATCTCCCGCTCATACAGCGGCCCGGTAAGAACGTGCACACGTCCGGCGCCAGACCTTGCAAGAACCCGGACTGCTGCCTCGAGCTCTTTCCAGGGGCCCTGATTGAGGGCGCTTTTCTGCGGCGTGATGTTCGAGAGGTAGTTTGTCGCCTGCCAGCCGGGTGCGCCCGTGAAGCTGGCCAATGGTGCCTGATGCCCCCGGTCCGTTTTCAGCGCCTTGTGCGCCCCCTTGTAATCCGCCGGCTCCAGCGTCTCATCCGGCGGCAACAAGGGGTCGGGACGCCAGGACCGGCGCTGCGAGGGGCCGATATCCGCCGGCACGACGTCATAGGCCACCCAATCGGCGAACTTCGTCGCGGCGTTGTTGGAAAATGTATGGCTGGCACGCGCGACGATCCGGTTCACCGTCCGCGTCACCGGGCACTGCTGGAAACAATTGGCATCCAACGGCTCCGCACGCACCGGCGGCGGGGCCAGAAGCAAAGACAACAGCAGGACAGAAGCGAGAAGCCGGATCGGGCTTCCGTTGCGCGCGGACATAACAGCCACACCGATAATTATCGATATGACCGAATATCATATTATTCTCTCGTGTGAGTAGAATTTTACTCTATTCAGGCTGCTTTTTTCAGAACCAGCCCCCTGTAAGCCAGTGCCTCCGCAACATGATGTTTTCTGACAGCTTCAGACTGCTCCAGATCGGCAATGGTTCTGGCAACCCGCAGGATACGATGATAGCCGCGCGCCGACAGTGCGAGGCGGGCCGCCGCCTCCTCCATCAAAGCCTGCCCCGGCGGATCGGGCCGGGCATGCTCCTCCAGCAGCTTTCCGCCAAGCTCCGCATTGGTCTTGCCCTCGCCCCCCGCTCTCTCGAAACGGCGGCGCTGGAGGCTGCGGGCGGCAGCCACCCGGGCGGCCACGATTTCGGACCGTTCTGTATCGGGCGGCAGTCCCAGCTCCCGGACCGAGACCGGCTCGACCTCGATACGCAGGTCGAATCTGTCCAGCAGCGGGCCTGAAAGACGCGCCTGATAGTCGAGGCCGCATTTCGGCGCGCGCCCGCAGGCCTGTGCCGCATCGGAGAGATATCCGCACCGGCAGGGATTCATCGCCGCAATGAGCTGGAACCGGGCCGGATAGGTTACCCGGTGGTTGGCCCGGCTCACCACCGCCTGCCCTGTCTCGATCGATTGCCGCAGTGAATCCAGCACCGTGCGCGGAAACTCCGCCAGCTCGTCGAGAAACAGGACCCCGCAATGCGCGAGGGAGACTTCCCCCGGTCGGGCCTTCAGGCCGCCGCCGACAAGCGCCGGGATGCTGCTGGAGTGGTGCGGATCACGATAGGGCCGGGCGCGCGATATCCGGCCGCCCTTCAGGTCGCCCGCAACGCTGCGCACCATGCTGACCTCCAGTGCCTCCCGCGCATCGAGCGGCGGCAGAAGCCCCGGCAGCCGGGCAGCCAGCATCGACTTGCCCGCACCCGGAGGGCCCGTCATCAAGAGGTTATGGCCACCGGCCGCCGCGATTTCGAGCGCCCGCTTGGCGCTTTCCTGGCCTTTCACATCCGCAAGATCGGGAAACAGGCCCGGCTCCTCCGCCCCCGCGGGCTCGGGCGGGGTGAGCACCTGGCTGCCCTTGAAATGATTGATCAGCGCCAGCAGTGTGCGCGGCGCCAGCACATCGAGATCCCCGGCCCAGGCGGCTTCCGGGCCAACCTTTTCCGGACAGATGATGCCAACCCCGCGCGAGACCGCCCCGAGGGCCGCGGGCAATATCCCGGAGACTTCCGTCAATTGCCCGTCCAGCGCCAGTTCGCCAAGCACCAGATATCCGGCGATTTCCTCCGCCGGAAGCACCCCCATCTGCACCAGGATCCCGACGGCGATCGGCAGATCGTAGTGACTGCCTTCCTTGATGACGTCGGCCGGGGCAAGATTGACGGTGATGCGCTGTGGCGGCAGGGCAAGACCAAGCGCACTCAGCGCCGCCCGGACCCTGTCCTTGCTCTCGTCCACGGCCTTGGCCGGAAGGCCGACGATGGAAAAGGCGGGCAGCCCGTTGCCCATATGCACCTGAACATCGATATCGAGGGTATCCACCCCCTGAAACGCCACTGTCCGAACCCGCGCAACCATATCCGCCCCACCGAGAATGTCTCCCGGCTGGTTATGGGGCGGTCTGACCTGTTTTCAGGTGGGATGCCGTCTAGGAGTTCTCTTCGAGCAATGCCGGATCGCCACCGCGCACATCAAGGAAAGAGCAGGACCGGACCGCCACTTCGGTAAAGCTGGCATGGGTCACGTCCGCATGGTCGAAGCAGGTATCCTCGACAAGGGCACCCGCGAAATCAGCCCGCTGCAAGTCCGCGCCGACCAGCTTGGCGCCCCGCAGATCCGTCGGCCATTCCCGCAGCACCTCAAGGGTACCCGGCTTCAGGATCGCAATCCGGGACAGGCGGGCGGAGACCAGGATCGCGCCGCTCAGATCCGCGTCTTTCAGATTTGTCCCGCGCATGTCTACCCGGGTCAAATCCGTCTGGGTCAGGTTGGCATTTTGCAGGTTGGCGAGCCGGAGCGACGCGCCTTTCAGCTTGGTGCCGTTCAGCTTGACCCGGGACATTTCCGCCGCGCTAAGCTCCGCCCCGCTCAGATCCATGCCGGAAAGATCCGTATCACGGAAATCCCCGCGCGTGCCTTTGGCGCCACCCGAGGAAACCCAGTGGAAATGCTCCACAAGCCGGTTCCGGATATCTTCCGGCAGATTTTCCATGCCCGACGCTATGCGGCAATCGGTCAGGTCCGCATCGGTCAGATCGACACCGTCAAAGTTGCAGGACCGCAGGTCCGCACCGGAAAGATCGCTGTTGCGCATCTGCGCCTGGGTCAGGTTCGCACCCTGAAGATTGGCGTTCTGCAACACCGCGTCCTTGAAGATCGTCCGGCTGAGATCGGCATGATGGAGATTGGCACCGACCAGTTTGGCGGAGGAGAAGTTCGCACTGACTGCAACCGCGCCGGAAAGGTTGGCGTTGCTGAGGTCGGTATGGATCAGCTTCGCCTCGGACATGTCGCTGTTCTGCAGATCGGCCACCTGCTCGATCGCGTGATGCACGTCGCGGATCTTCATCGGCCGCAGATCGGCGTTGGTCATGTCCGCCGCCATCAGCTTCGCGCCGGCGAGAGACGCCCCCCGCAGATTGGCGCCGACGAGGCGGCTGCCGGACAGATCGGAATTGCTGAGACGCGCCGTCAGCATCTGGGCGTCGGACAGGTTGGCGCCGGCAAAAACACTGTTCTGTAAATTGGCACCAGCGAGCAATGCCTGGCGCAGATCCACGCCCGGAAGACGAACGGCGCGCAGATCACGCTGTCTCAGATCGGCGATTTCACCGCCTGGATAGCGACGCAAAAACGCCTCGTGCTTGGAGACGATTTTGTCGAGTTCCTGCTGAAGTTCTTCGATCAGCATTGTTCAGGTCCAGGTCAATATTCGCATGCCCATACAAACAGGCAACAACATATAGAAAAAATGGATGCTGTTTTCTCTATATCTTGGCATCTGTTTACAGTTTTACTTTAATCAATCCAGGACCGCATATCAATCAATAAAATCAACACTCTATGGTGTGGGTTAAACGCTAAACCTTAAATTACCCCGCCTTAAAGACTTATTTGCAACGCACCCTGGCGACGGTTCGCGCAACCGTGTCCTTGTACATTGGAGAGTTGCACCCAAGATCTTCAGCATTGACCATCAAGGGAGAATGCCTGTGGCAGAGAGTGATTTGCCCGACACTGTTGCCCCGGTTGAGGGAGCGATCCGCAACCCTGCAAATCCGCACCACTTCATGGTGGTCCAGCCTGCCGGGCGCAGGATCCGGATCTTTTTCGGTGATCGTCTCGTCGCGGACAGCGTGGATGCACTGCGGG
>TARA_R110002051_G_scaffold32786_2_pt1 | contig 36566 bp, 43 predicted proteins | sample TARA_R110002051 | Tara Oceans TARA_R110002051 (sample SAMEA4397023) | marine metagenome | biome: Polar Biome; feature: [MES] marine water layer (ENVO:01000295) within the mesopelagic zone...; material: water (ENVO:00002006), including particulate matter (ENVO:01000060) such as...... | reverse complement strand
TGGCAGAGGTAATAGTCCTAGTCGTGGCAGAGGTAATAGTCCTAGCCGAGGAAGAGATAGCAGTCCGAATCCCGATAGAAGTCGAGGACACCATACCGACAGACCAAGCCCTCAGTCTCAGATCATAGTCTCAAAGTTCGATAAAAATAAAGACGGTAGGCTTGACGAAACAGAAAGAAACGAAGCGAGAAAATACTTCATATCGAGATATCGAAATCATAAAAAATAGGGATAAGTAATTCCACAACTAGATAACGCCGGAAGACATCAGTGTCCTCTGGATAATAACCCCCCTTAAGGAGCTAATTCAATGGTACAATTAAATGACTGGGTTCAAAGAACCAAATTCCCTCTTCCGGGAAAAGAACCCTTTGACTGACATGAATATTCTATCGCACAGGTTGTGCGAATTGATGAAGAGTCTGTAGAAGTTGACTTCGCTTGCAGTTGCATGACCTTTGATGGCAGTAGCAAAAAGCTCTGGAATCACGGAGAATATCTGCCGATTGATGAGGTATCTTATGTCAAGCATAAAGAATCCCACGATTCCTGCTGTTTATTTAAAGAAGAATTGGAAATAGATTATGCAGCGTAGAAACTTTTTGAAACATTTTTCCCTATTTCCTGCCATCCCTCTGGTTAGTTCCATACGTGCCAACGAAAAGGAGATGAAGAGACAGGGAAAATCCGCTATTCTTTTATGGATGGGAGGTGGTCCGTCTAGTATGGATATATGGGATTTAAAACAGGGAGCCCCTACGGGAGGCCCCTTTAGCCCCATAAAAACTTCTGGAGACGTAGAGATCTGTGAGCATATGCCCCTCACGGCCAAGCAGATGCACCATATGGCCATAATTAGGTCTATGAGCACGCGAGAAGCCGATCACATGAGAGGTCGTTACTACATGCACACCGGATACGTCCCCAACCCAAGCATTGAACACCCAAGCTACGGCGCGGTTTTGTCACACCAATTGAAAAGAGAAGACTTAGACATTCCGCAATTTGTTTCTGTTGGCTCTGCCAGCATGGGTGCTGGTTTCCTAGGAATGAAGCACTCTCCTTTCGTCGTCAATAGCGACGGAAGGGTAAGAAATCTCAATATGAAGATAGACGAGCGGTTTTTTCAAAGAGCCTATGCGTTGGATTTAATTGAGAATAATTTTATTAATCAAAAAAGAGGGAGTATAGCAAAAGATCATAGAGATGTTCTCAAGCAAGCATTTGACGTTCTTACCAGCAAAGAAATGGAAGCATTTAAAGTTGCTGGCGAGACAGACAGTGTCAAGGAAAGATATGGAGATAACGGTTTCGGCAAGGGCTGCCTCATGGCAAGAAGGCTTGTCGAAGCCGGAGTCCCCTTCGTAGAAGTAAATTTGGGCGGGTGGGACAACCATCAAAACATATTCCCCACCCTTCGAGACACAAAACTCCCCATGCTGGATCAGGGGATGAGCGCTCTTTTCGAGGACCTAGAACAGAGAGGTCTTCTTCAAGACACGGTAATAATTTGGATGGGAGAATTTAGCAGAACTCCGAGGATAAATGGTAACGCAGGCCGTGACCACTGGGCTCGTAGCTGGAGCGTTGTTGTTGGAGGAGGGGGGATAAACGGAGGTATTGCTATTGGAAAAACGAATGAAGATGGAACTAGGGTAGAGACGGAACCATATAGCTCTCAAGACCTAATGGCCTCTGTTTGCAAAGCTCTAGGAATATCACTAAGTACAACATTTACTAGCAATAGCGGAAGACCAATGAAGATAGCTAACTCAGGAAAAGTAATAGAAGGATTGTTTACATGACTAAAACCATAATACAAATGCTAGAGGAAGCGTGCGAAAGCCAAGACTGGGGCAAGGTACGCATGGCTTATCGAATGCTTGGCGGAAAAGATATGAACCCTCGTTCCGTAGTCATTAACTATGACTGGAGACTCTCAGAGAATAAGGGGGTCGGAAAGACTCGGGAAATAGATGAAAAGCCTAATTAAAAACCTACTCGTGTGTTTGGCACTAGGTGTCTCTTCCTGTAGTCTGTTGCTTGCACAGCAGCGGGTAAATATCAAAAGTTCTGTTCAGGCTAATATGTCTCATGCTCACGGACTATATCTACAAGATAAAGAACCAGAGGCACAGAGATTGGTTAATGATTCTATCTCAATAATCCTCAAAGAAATGCGCGAGGGTAATATAGAGCCATGGATGAGAGAGGCTGTAAACATATCAATGCAAATAGTCAAAAGTCCAGTCGAGGAAATTGATAAAACAATGAAAGAGATTGATTTGCAAATCTCAATAAAGAAGACAATGGACGCCATGAATAAGCTGCAAGACCTTCCAGAGCCCATTAGTAAATCAGATCTTCCCGACTATTTTCGTAGCTTAGAAAGATCAAAGGCTACCATGGAACTTGCGCGCTCACGAAATAGACTCGCTGGAGCAGGGCACTTCCTTGGCCAAAGAAATGGTGGTGTAGGATACAGGCCTATCATTTCGTTTTTTCCACAGGGAGACATGATGATGGCAGGCCCAGTGATAGTTTCACCAGACAGGAGATATGTTAGGGTAGGAATTTCGGCGGCCCAATCAGGCATTACTGCGGTGCACACCTTTAATTTTTCTACTGGAAAATACCAAAAGCTAGGAGACAGGTAAATGAAGTTTTTTAAAATAGCCGTATATGTACTATTCGCTCTTTCCTTTGCGAACCTAGCTGGTTCCTTATATATGTATAATGGAATAATGAATAAGACCCATAGTATAAATGTCAGCCTTCCAGTGGGTGTTACGAAGATGCCAGAGGATTGCAAGTTGAGGGATAGTCAAATATTTCAGGCCATACTCATGACACATCATAGAATTGGAATTCATGAGCCGGGAGATACAGAGTTTTGCCCGACATGTCAAAGCGCTATGAAAATTGTAGATAAGCAGGAATTTATTAAGGGTATTTAATGGCAAGAAAAAGAAAATCCACACCACAACAAGCTATTCCTAGAAGAAAAAAACTTAAGGCAAAAACAGAAAATCAAGCAGCCTATATTAGGGAGATGAATTCTTCTGATATAACCTTCTGTTCCGGACCCGCTGGCTCAGGAAAAACAAGTGTTGCTGTTGGTTTGGCTTGTGAGTATTTGGTTGAACAAAAAGTAAAAAAAATAATCATAACAAGGCCTGTCGTCGAATCAGGTCGAGGTCTTGGGTTTCTCCCCGGAACGCTAGTGGAAAAGATAAACCCATATTTAATTCCCATCATAGAGGAAATGAATATGTATCTGACCGCCCCCAACGTCGAGCACTATAGACAGGAAAACGTAATTGAACTTTGTCCGCTAGAATATATGAGGGGAAGAAACTTTCACGAGTCTTTCATCATACTGGACGAGGCACAAAATGCTACGTTCGAACAAATAAAAATGTTCATAACTAGGCTCGGAAGAAAATCAAAAGCGGTGATCAACGGAGACTTAAGACAATCAGATCTAGGGAGCCACAGCGGAGGACTACACTCTTGCATGACTCGCCTAGATGATGTTCTTGGGGTTTCTGTTTGCGAGCTTACCTACGAAGACATAGTTAGAAGCGATGTTGTGTCAAGGATTTTACAAAAATTAAATCAAACCGAAGGAAATCAGTAGTACAATAGTATAGCCAAAGGAAATAAAACACTATGCCAGAATACAGTTATTTGTGCGAGGACTGCGATCACAAATGGTCCATGGTCACATCTTTTTCGGAATACAAGCCTAGTATAAAATGTCCGAGCTGCAAAGAAATAAAAAATGTCCATCGTGACTTCACTGAAGACAATATATATGCAGCCTATAACTATTCTTTATCGGAGACCCAGACTCTAGCACACTACGCAGACAAGCAAACTAAAGAGTATGGAAAATGGAAATGCGAAGATATGCGACGGGACTTCAAGACCAAAAAGGTTGAGGGTGGAGGAGAGCTCCCCGATGGTATGAGTCGTATGGAAAAGCCTAAAAACGCGCCTTCTTGGACAAAAGAAAAAAAGAAAAAAAGGCCCAACAGGAGAAAGAACAAGTGAATTTCCACAAAATCAATGAAGAGAGAGATGTACAAAAGTCTGTTCAGGAAGAAATCTCAAGCCAAGAGACAGCTTTCTACACTATGTTTGGAAAGCATGAGTGGCTAGATGAAGAAGGATTCCCTAGGGCTCATTCTGAGAGCCTAGACACCCACGCTAAGTCAATTGTAGATGAAAACAAAAGCAAATTCTTTGTTAAGAGGGGTCGCTATGGCAAGCTCTTTAACCCCATAGGAATCTTCAGCGAAGGAACTTCCGGAAAGCAATTGCGTCATGCTGGTCGTCCAGAATGGCAATTTAAAGAGGCTTCTAAAGAGACCTTTGATTTTTACATTCGTTTTTTAAAAACTAAAAACAGTGCGTGGTTACATAACGCAGAGAGGGAATAATACTATGGGAAAGCTATCTAAAGCAAAGAGCCTTACGCAAACTGAGAAGTTCTGCATTCAAGGCATGTATTACAACGAAATGACCGTAGAGGAGATCTCAAAAACACTAGGAAGAGACTCTTCTGAGATACAGCCCTATGTAGGGGAGCTTAGCGAAGAAGGAGACAGAACCTTTATCATAAATGAAACTGGCTCTGGTAATAAAGGGGTTGCTATTATGACTCAAGCGGGCTCAGAAAGAGTTGATGCGGTAAGAGAAAGAACTAACAGTAACCCACCAAGAAATCAAGCCAATACCATCCACTCTATCCATGACTAAAAAAAGAAGTGACAAGAGCAAATATCCCTCTCGGTACTCCCCAGACGGATGGGTCTCCGCTCCGCAGTACATCACAGAGTTTGTTTGTGAAAAGAAAGCTCGTACTGAAAACAAGGACCTCCCAATCAAGTTTTGGGAAATAAAGGAGTGGAGAAGCTACTTTCGCTATCAAATTACACTAGCGAACAAGCTTCTTAAAGACTTTCCCGAAGAGGCCGTCATAGCGGCACTTAAGGACAACAGGTGCTGGAAGACATACTCTCTTAGGTCTCCGTTTCTTCACGGAATAATCAAGGAGAAGGAAGATCTTATAAAAGAAAGAGGCTCTGTAGACTATGATCTAGTGGAAACGGAACAGGTCAAGCACAAGACGAACAACAACAAAAAATCAATCATTTCTAAGCTGAGGGAACTCGATGAATAAAGACATTATCAAGGAGTACGGTAATGTTCTTCACGACGCTAGCTCAATCACAGAAAAACCACTGGAGGTTATCTCTGTAGGGCCCAAGCTGGACATCGCTCTGGGTGGGGGCGTTCCTGAAGGGTCTCTGTTTATTATGACGGGCCCAGAAAAAGTTGGGAAAACTGTAACAGCTCTTAGTTTTTGTGCTAATGCCCAAGAACATCACAAGAGAGAAATTTACTACGCCAACATAGAGGGTAGGTTAAAAAAAAGAGACCTAGAGGGCATATCTGGGCTCAGTCTTGAGTCAGAACTTATGCAAATCATTTCCTCTACGGAGGGAAATATTCTTTCAGCGGAAAAATACCTTAGCATTGTTGACAACATAGTTCACACTAAGCCGGGAGCTGTTGCTGTTGTTGACTCCTTTTCCGCACTCTCTAGCGAGTCAGAGCTGACCGGAAACCTAGAAGATGTTCAGGTCATGACCGTTCAAAAAATCCTAGCTAAATTTTGCAGGAGAATCTCAAATGTTCTACCTATCAATAGGGTTACTGTTGTCGGTATTACCCATCTAATGGCCAATATGCAGAAGTTCGGAAGGGGCAAGGCGAAGATGGAAAAGTCAGGCAACGCCCTAAAGTATCAGGTTGATGTCAAGTTGCACGGTACACACGCTGTTCCAATCATGCAGGGAGACACACAGATTGGACAAACAATCCACTGGCAGATAGTTACTTCTGCTATCGGGCCGCCGGGACAGAAGGTAGAAAGCCACATAAGATATGGTCGAGGGATATGGAAAGAGATGGAGATAGCAGACCTCCTTATTGATTTCGGCCTTGTGTCAAAGGCCGGGGCTTGGCTCAAACTTCCGAATGGGGAGAAAATCCAAGGTAAGGCAAATTTAGCAAAATACTTAGAAGAAAACCCTAAGGAATATAGTGCCTTTAAATCTGAGGTTTTCGAAATGGTAGGTGTGTAGCTATGTTCGGTTGGCTTACAGGCAATAAAAAACAACGGGTTAGCTGTAAAAGTAAGGGCTCCTACGAAGTAAGTATTTTCTTGGGGTGCTTAGGGAGAGAAGATGGAGAATTGTTTTTCGAGAGAGATTTGCTCTACGTAATAGGCATGTTCCAAGAAGAGCAAAGGTCCAAATACAAAGATGCAGGATGGATTCCCGTTAGGGTTTCTCCAATGACTATTGTCTGCGGCACTTCCTATATGGAAAAGGGCTGGCAAGTGTCAGCCATCAATTACCCAAGAATGTCAGCGCACAGGCGAGACATAGGGTCTTTCATGGAAAGGCTAACAATACACCTGATGAAAAGATTTGACCAGAAGCGAGTAACTCTAGTTTCTCCCAAAAAAACGGTGCTGTATAAAAATGAAAGTTAGGGGCCTAGATGATGAAACTCACAACTGGAAGCTTCATGGCTATGTCGTAAAAGCCAACGACACTAGGCCTCGCTCCAAGCTTCACCTCATGGCAAGAGACATTCTTGTAGGGCTTTTTCCTACAGTTCAAATCCTAGAGGAAGTTGGTGCCCCTATAAGCAGACGCGAAACACTTTTCTTTGATTTCTATATCAATACCCTTAAGTTGGTCGTTGAAGTTCACGGACAGCAACATTACCAATTTAATACATTATTTCACACATCAGCACAAGATTTTGCCAACCAAAGGAAAAGGGATTTACGAAAACAGGATTGGTGCGAGTATAATAATATAACATATGTTGAGTTACCGTACAATGAGGACAAAGAACAATGGAGTTTAAGAATACAGCAAAGGAACGACTAGAGCAGCTAGATACAGTGCTAGATGAATATGAGTCGAAGCTAGGCTTAAATCAATACTCCTCAGATTTTCATGACCAATCAGTTAAGACTTATATGGTAATGCCTCGACAGCAGATGGAAAAGCTAACCATAGAAGAATGCGCCGAGGCAGCGCTTCTACTTGGGGGCTTTTCTTTTTATCTACAAAGATCTTACAATAGAGAGGTAGCTAGGGTAAATTGGGCTACCGCAAACCTTAAGAAAATGATAGCTGGAAAAGAGGGGCAATACAGCGGATCTTGGGATAGTCAATACTACCAAGCCGTCAAGGGCGATGACTATGCCACAAAACTAGACTCCATTAGGGTGTACGCTCAGCAGCGAGCCGACAGACTAACGTACCTGTCAAGCTCAGTAAAAAACTTTAGTGATTTATTTGTAAACCTTCAAAGGGCAAAGATAGGTAGACTATGAGCAAGAGAGAAGAACTAAAAAATTTAGTAAAGCATTTTACCAAAGAGGAACTTATAGAAATCCTTTCCGAACCAAGCGAGGTGGACAATGAACAAACGGTCCATAAAATAGGCCCCGAAAAAAAGAGAAACCGTAGAGGTAGGGGGGGTAGAAAAAAGAAGAAGGAGGCTAGAGGGGGTCGCCAAGTAGAAAGTAAGGGAAACCCGTGTAGAACGACAAGCTTACCAACCTCTGAGAAACGACACAATAAGTTTATTGACTTCATGGAAAACACCACCCTTAATGCCTCCGAGAAATCGGAACTAGAGGCTGCTTCCAAGGCGGATAAGGAGGGTGCAGGACAGCGCCCACCTAGGGAGGTGAGGTCTTCTAGTCTAGTAGAAGTAGAGTGTCGGATCTGTGGGGTATCTAAGGACGTTTCACAAAACGTGGTTTACGATGCCAACAGATGGAAATGCAATCAATGTTCAGCTCAGGCGTGTGACGAATGATACTACAAGATCTACCAGCAGAACGTGCGATACTATCGGGTATTTATCGGTATGGGTCAAGCGCGCTTTTTGATGTCGCAGACATCATAGAAGAAAACAGCTTTACCATCGAATCGAATATGTCTATCTATGCATGTCTAAAGCACATAATAGAAAAAGACGACTCTGCGCAAATAGACGTTCCTTCGATACTGTCTACCGCCAAAGAGATCGGGCTAGATGGATTTTTTAACAACCAAGAGATTTCACACCTCTCTTCTATTATGAAATTTCCAGTCCTTCTAAAGAACGTAAGGCCCTTTGCCGCCAAAGTGAGAAAGCTTCAAATAGCTCGTATGATGTACGACCAGCTTGAGCTAACGAAGGAAAAATACTTAGAGATTAAGGGCGACGAGCCGATTTCAAATATATTGGGAATTGCCGAAGAGTCTATTTTTGAATTCACTTCCGTGTTGGCAGATAGTGACGAGGCCCCAGTAAAAATATTCAGTGATGTAGAGGATTACCTAGAGGAGCTCTCTGACGGCCCTCTGGACCAGATAGGGATCTCTACAGGATATCCTAGGTATGATTTCGCAATAGGCGGAGGCCTGCGTAGGGGCACTGTGAATGTTATAGGTGCTCGACCGAAGACAGGTAAAACCCTCCTTGCCGACAACATGGGTGTTCACATTGCTCGTTCTGGCGTTCCTGTTTTGAACCTAGATACCGAAATGAGAAAAGAAGACCATCAAAATAGGCTAATGGCAATGCTTACTGGGGTGAACATTAGCGATATAGAAACGGGCAAGTTCTCAGAAGACCCAGCCTCAAAGAAAAAGGTTTTTGATGCCGCGCAAGAGATTAAAGATCTCCCCTATTACTTCAAGTCAATAGGAGGGGCTGCCTTTGAAGATCAGATATCAATCATGAGGAGATGGATAGCAAAAGTTGTGGGCTTAAATGATAAAGGCAAAGCAAATGACTGCGTTATTATTTATGATTACCTTAAGCTTATGGATTCTGCCGAAATTAAAGGAGATATGAAAGAATTTCAGGTACTGGGCTTTATGATGACCTCCCTACACAACTTCGCCCTTAGGTATGAGGTTCCCATACTCTCCTTTATACAATTAAACAGGGACGGCATCAACAAGGAGTCTACAGACACGGCCTCTGGTTCTGACAGGATCATCTGGCTATGCTCAAACTTCAGTATTTACAAGAACAAATCTGATGAAGAAATAGCTAAAGACGGCCCTGAGAATGGAAACCGAAAGCTTGTTCCTGTGATAGCAAGACACGGAGAAGGTCTGCAAGATCGAGACTACATTAATGTTATGATGAAGGGCTCTTGTGGTCAAATAATAGAAGGATGCACAGCATTCGAACTAGAGGACGGGACTAATGCAAGCGATGAAGAAGAATACTACGAAGACGACACAGACATCCCATTCGTATAAATACGGTGACTACGCAAAGCTTAGGGCACTGTCTAAGCTAGCGGCGGGATATATAGACCAAATATATGAATACTTTGGGATCAGAAAATCATACACCAATGAGATTTTGATAAAATCTGTATGCCCCATACATGGAGGAGACAATCCAAGCGCCCTTAACATGTATCATAATGGTGACTACAAAATCCATTACAAGTGCAGGACGCACCAGTGTGAGGACATTTTTGGCAACAGCTTTATCCACTTTATAAGGGGGGCGTTGTCTAAGTTTAATTACAACTGGGAGATTGAAGGAGATAAGGAGGCAACTTTTACGGAAGCAATAGAGTTTCTTCTAAAATTTTTAGATCAAGACTTTTCCGCACTTAGTTCCGAAAATATAAATATAGAAAAAATGCAGTTTGGAGGGCTTGTAAATAGCCTCTCCAGCAATAAAGGGAAAACACTAGGCATTACTCAGGCACAGTATCGGGAAAAGGTTCAAGTTCCTTGTCAATATTATTTAGACAGGGACTTCTCTAGAGAAGTTCTTGAGGAATATGATGTTGGCTATTGCGATAATCCCAGAAAGCCGATGTTTCGACGAGCAGTTGTCCCAATATATGATAATGACCACAAATATATAGTAGGATGCACTGGACGAAGCATATTTAACAAATGCGGAGATTGTAATAATTACCATGCCCCCTTTGAACAATGTAGACATTCCCCTAAGTGGTTACACAGTAAAGGCTTTCAAAAGGAAAAGTGGTTGTATAATTATTGGAAGGCTAAGAATTATATTTTAGACACTGGGGTCGCAATATTAGTTGAGTCGCCCGGAAATGTTTGGAAGCTTGCGGAAGCCGGAATACACAATGTAGTTGCTATCTTTGGGACTGCATTTAATAATGATCAAAAACACCTTCTTGATGAGTCGGGAGCCCTGTCTATAATTTGCCTAATGGACAATGACGAGGCTGGTTGCAAAGCGGCGGATAAGATAGAAAAACAATGCTCAATGCTATACAGGTTATATTTTCCAAACTTTGATAGTAACGATATAGCAGAGCTTAACGTAGACGCAATAACTTCCGATATTAAACCTTGGATTGAGAAGGCCCAAAGGGCCTATAAGGAGATGTAGATGACTGTAAAAACCCTCGCCGTTTCGTACCTTTACCACAAAGCTATTTCAGATGAGGATAAAGCGAAGCTTTCTCTTGAACTGCTGACCAACAAAGCGGTTGGTATTGGAGATCATTCGACAGAAGACTTTTATAAAAACCTTGACGACGCACTAGACCTTTTGGTTGATGCTCGTGACAGGCTAGAAACTCTCAGGGAAGCGTATCCAGAGTGGGAAGGGTCATAAAAGATGCCAACGAATATAGCAGAGGCAAAAAAAATATATGACATAGTGAACGACTACGTTGGGCTTAGATCAGCGAGAGAGCTTTCTAAGCGCCTTGTGACAGAGATCGCAGAGGAAACAGACAATAAGTCTTTAGAAGAAAGTATAAGGATACTGTATGACTTATATCATAGTAATCTAGGTCAGGAAATGCAACAGTCTGTAGTTGACAGGGTGAGAGACTTAACCTCACATCACGATGATTAATTTATATAGGAAAATCAAATGACACAAATCGTTGGCTTTGCCGGAAAAAAACAAAGCGGAAAAAATACTGCCTGTAACTTTATTTTAGCAATGAAGCTTGCCGAATTAGGTGTCTGTATTGCATCTCGCCTGTCTGACGCGGGGGAAGTCGAGGTTAGAGACGTGTTCGGAGAAAAAAAGGACGGACTGGAATGGATTCCATTCAAATTGCCATACATAGATGTAGACGCTCTTTTTGAAAATGAGCTCAGTGACTATATTCAAACTTATGGACTAGCAGACGCCCTTAAGGAAATGGCAATATCAATATTGGGACTGGAGAGAAGTCAGGTCTTCGGAACTGACAAGGAAAAGAACAGTGCCACCTCTCTAAGGTGGGAAGACATGCCCGCAGTTGTTACTCCCGAAGAGCTAAAGGAAAAAGATATTGCAAAGAAAGACGCTACTAAGTTAGGGTTGTTGGTGCACGAAGGTGGCCCCATGACCGCGCGAGAAGTTTTGCAGTATGTTGGAACTGATGTTTTCAGAAAAATGAACTCTAACGTTTGGCTTGACACCCTGTTGTCAAAAATAGAAAGTGACTCTCCCGAAGTGGCTCTTGTGTGCGACGTAAGGTTTGAAAACGAAATAAAGACCATTCAGGAAGCTGGGGGTTTTGTTGTGGGGCTAACAAGAGACCCTTACGATCAAACAGACAAGCACTCTAGCGAATCAGAAATAGAAAAATGCTTAAAGGCTTGTGATTTTGTTTTAGACAATAGAGAGCTAACTATTCCAGAACAAAATGAAAAAATTTATTACGCGGTAGAGAATTTAGAGAATGTTGTTACTTCTCTAGTAGACCCTAAAGAGAAAGAGGTAGCTAAGTCTTAATATGTCAATTCCAATAGTATACTTTAGGAGCAGCTCCTTCAACTGTCACAGAATGTGTCCCATGAAATATTATGCGGAATATACATTGGGATGGTCCGGAAGCTCAGGAAAAAAAGCAGATAAGGGCACCATCGTCCATAAGGTACTTGAGATAGCAGCGCTATGCAAGAAGGCCCTGCAAGATGGCCATAAGATATTTGAAGATAGCGAAATGGGAAAAATAGAAACATCTAATTACGACCCAGAGTATTTAGATAGTATTATTGATAAGGTCTATGAATACTACACTTCCAGAACTACCCATCATGACTGGAAACCTCTAGATCTTAAGCACTGCCGAAAATGGGTCTGGAAGATATTTGAGGATCAAGATGGAATGTTTGACCCAAAGAACAGGCTTGTCGTTGACGCAGAACCACACTTTGACTTCGAGATAGAAGAGGACTGGGCTGCGTATGAATATGAATTGGCTGACGGAACCGTCCTCAAAGGTAACTTAGCACTAAAGGGAACCATAGATCTCATCACAGATGTTGGCGATGGCGTCTACGAGGTCATAGACTGGAAAACAGGACGAAGGTTGGACTGGGCTACTGGAAAAGAAAAGACACCAGCAAAACTCCAGAAAGATCCGCAGCTAAGGATGTATCATCTTGCATGCAAAAAGCTTTACCCAGAGGTTGACACCTTTCTTTTAACGATTCATTTCATGAACGACGGAGGCCCCTTCACCATACACTTCCAAGATAGTGATATTCCGAAAACTCTCGAAATGATTCGAAAAAAGTACGAGAATATTAAGGAAACTGAAAGTCCCCAGCTAAATAAGAGCTGGAAGTGCCGCAAGTTTTGCCCTGCTGGAATGACTACATTTGAAGGAACTCACATTAAGCCCCTTATAGAAAGGCGGTTTGGCGCCACTACAAGACACGGGGAGTATATGAGCAAGTGCGAACAGATAAAGTATCTAATTGGGAAAAATGGTATTGAGTGGGCCACCGACAATCTTATGTCTGAGGATTATGTTATAGGTGAATATAAGGCTCCGGGGGAAGTATGATCTCTTTGCCTTTTTCTGAAGAAATGATAGAGAGAGCCAAGTTAAAGGCCTCGTCTCTAGGTTCTATAAATAATTCCATCCTTAGAGGGGCCGGAAACCTTGCGGGCTATTTGGGAGAAGAAGCTTTAGCCTCCCATACGGGAGCCACTATAGTCAGTAACGACAGGGGGTTAGAGAAATATAACCACGACCTACTGTTAGAAGATAAACGCCGGATAGAGGTAAAAACGAAAAGAAGAACTGTTGCTCCTAAGCCGCACTATGATGTTTCCGTAGCAAGAACAAGCAAGCATCAGCAGCCAGACATATACGCTTTCATAAGTCTGCAATTCGAAAGAGCAACAAAAAGCCATCCCAAAAAATATTATGGACTAAACAAGATTTGGCTGTGTGGCTATATGCCAGCTAACGAGTATTGGGAAAAGGCAACCTTATGGAAAAGTGGACAAATTGACAAAAGAAATAACTTCAAAACCCATGTTGACATGTATAATCTAGAGATAGAAGAACTGTACAAAGACCTAGTAGGAATATTGGTATGAAATATGTCCCCCTCCACGTCCATAGTGAATACTCCCTCTTAGACGGACTTTCTCAAACAAAGGATATAGCTGCTCGCTTAGAGGAAATAGGGGCTCCTGCGTGCGCCCTTACAGATCATGGGACAGTTTCTGGGGCCGTTGACTTCTATAAAACGGTAGGAGAGTCTTTCAAGCCAATACTTGGTTGTGAGCTCTATCTATGCGATCAGAAATCATCTGTACAAGACCCCTCTAATCGAAAGCTACAACATCAGGTTGTCTTGGCAAAAAACCTTAATGGCTGGAAAAACCTTCTTTCCATTGTGTCAAAAGCAAACCACTCAGATAACTTTTACCATAAACCAAGGCTTGACGCGGAACAGTTGCAAGATTCTGTTGGTAGTGATCTGGTTTCGTTTAGCGGTCATTTGGGCTCACGGCTTGCATCTGCCGTATTAGACAACCCCGACTGGAAAATAGATGGTGAAAATGAAGCGAAATACTTACAGTCTATTTTTGGTAAAGATAATTTTTTCATAGAAATCCAGCTAATCGACTCTCCTCAAAACCCAGCAGCAAAAGAAGTTGCCGAAAAGCTAAGGGAGATTTCGAAATCCACAGGAATTCCGTGCGTGGCAACCCCAGATGCCCACTATTGTAGAAGAGAGGACTCTTATGATCAAAGAGTTCTTCTTTGCACAGCACTAAGAAAAAGCATCTCTCAGATTCAGAGCGAAATCAAGGACGGAAAATGTGTGTCTATGAAGTCTTTCTTTGAATCAGATAGCTATCACATACCAACTCATGAAGAAATGGCACGATTCCACACTGAAGAAGAGCTTGCTAATACAGTTAAGATATCTGACATGTGTAGTAGATATAATATTCTTGGCCCACCCAACCCACCTGTGTTTGATTGTCCAAACGGAATGTCTCCAAATGATTATCTTAGATACCTTTGCAGAGAGGGTTGGAAAAAAAAGATGCCCCACATCGGAAAAACCCATGAGAATTTTTCTGAGTATGGGAACAGGGTCAATAAAGAAATCTCTATTTTTACAGAGACTGAACTGTCAAGCTATTTCCTAATAGTTAGAGATATCCTAAATGAGACAAGGGCGGCGGGCTATTTAACAGGACCCGGAAGAGGAAGCGCTGCCGGATGTATGGTTTCTTACCTAATGGATATCACCCAAATAGATCCAGTACCATTCAATTTAATTTTTGAAAGGTTTTACAATGCTGGTAGAAATGCGGGAGGAAGAGTGTCTATGCCCGATATAGATATTGATGTTCCCAAGCAATCAAGGGAGGGGATAATAGATTATATTAGAAATAAATATGGTGGCGAGAATGTTGCGCAAATTATCACATTCCAAACACTAAAAGGAAGGGCCGCCCTAAAAAGGGTTATGGCTGCTCGTGGGAATATAGGGTTTGAAGAACAAAATAGCATTACCTCTAACATATTAGATGAATCTAAAATAGCTGATGAATTGCAAGACATGAAAGATGAGCTCGGAACATCGTCTATTATTTGGTGGGCTCTTGAAAACAGATCTGAAAAGCTAAAGGACTGGTGCCAGATAGGAGAAGGGGGACGACTAGAAGGCCCCTTTGCTAGGGTTTTCGAGCAAGCCATGAGGCTGGAAGACACTAAGATAATCCAATCAAAGCATGCAGCAGGAATAGTGCTGTCTCCTCAGCCGATAAGTGAAGTTTGTCCGATGATTCTTGATAAGGAGGGCAATGATCTACTTGCTGGATTTGAGGGGCAGAGCTGCGAAGACGTAGGCCTTTTGAAGCTAGATGTTTTAGGCATTAAGATGCTTGACAAAATAATGGAGATTCCAAAAATTCTTGCGGGGGTATAATACAGTGAGCCTTAGAGAGCTAATAGATTATTTGGTTGAATATTTCGAGAAAATTAAAGACAACAACAAGGACAAAGAAAATGAATAATAGATGGATTATGGTATTTGACTGGGAAACTGACAGTCCCGACCCCCACAGCTGCAACCCAGTAGAGCTTGCTGCTATACCCGTAAACCCAAGGACTCTTGAAATCAAGAAAGAGCAGGCTTTCAAGGCGGTAATACGCCCTGACGGAATAGACACGGAAGAGTATTTTACAAAAGAAAAAAATGATACCATCGCTTGGCACGCCAAGCAGAGAGGCGTTAGCAGCGAAGAGATAATAAGCTCGTGGAAAGAAGGCCAAAGCGAAAAGATTGTCTGGAAAAACTTCTGCAACTACTGCTCAAAGTACGAGGTGGACAAAAAAAGAGGACAGTGGTTTGTTGAGCCTATACCCTCAGGATACAATATTGTAAACTTTGACTTAGTGATCGCTCGGAGGCTTGCAAAAAAACACAAGACGAAGCTACCCTTCTCGGAGGTCTCAAAAATAGACATGATGGACGTTCTGTTTATGTGGTTTGAAAACCTCGATGAGCCATCCAGCATGAAGCTGGACGCATTTAGGGACTTCCTTGGAATGCAAGCTGCTCAAGCACACGAAGCCTTGTCGGATACGATTGACGAGGCGGAGCTTATGGTTAAGTTTATGAAATTTCACAGAAGGCAGTCCAGTGTAGGAAAATTCAAGGGAGCATTTTCCAAATGAAAATAGGATTTACGTGTTCATCCTTTGATCTACTGCACGCTGGACACATACTAATGCTCAAGGAGTGCAAAGACCACTGCGACACCCTCGTTGTTGGTTTACAATCTGACCCAAGTATTGACAGATCAGAAAAAAATCCGCCGATACAGAGTATGTTTGAAAGGTTTTTGCAGCTAGACGCGATTAAATATGTAGATAAAATAGTTATCTACGACACAGAAAGCGATCTTCTTGCCCTACTGAGATACATTAGACCCGACATTAGATTTATTGGCTCCGACTGGGAAGATAAAAAGTTCACCGGAAAACTGTTTAGCAAACTACACGGTAAGATATTTTATAACAAAAGATATGGATACTCAACATCAGAGCTGCGAAAACGAGTTGCAGATGATTGGTATATAAAAGCAACCGAATGGGAAGAAAATGAAAAATACTAAGACATATAGTTGTGGGTGCTGTTTTGAGACGGATAGCAACGGCAGGGTTTTGTATGTCCCAGATATAACAAAACTCCCTCTCGACTGTTCCAGAACTTGGGATATGGTCTGTGATGGAAACACGAAGGGTGTTTTTCAGCTTGAATCACAGCTAGGCAGGTCTCTCGCAAGTCAGGCTAAGCCAAGAAACATAGAGGAGCTTTCGGACTTGATTGCCATTATGCGCCCCGGATGTCTAGAAGCGATGGTTAAGGGGAAAAGTCTAACCCAACACTATATAAGTAGAAAGCACAAAGAGGAGGAGGTTGACTATTTCCACCCGGCCCTTGAACCCATCTTAGAAAGTACCTACGGTATCCTAGTATACCAAGAGCAAGCCATTTTGATCGCAACAGAGATCGCGGGCTTTGACCTTCAAGAAGCAGACATCTTAAGAAAAGCAATTGGAAAAAAGAACGCTAAGGTTATGGCTAGCGTTAAAGAGTCTTTTATTGAAAAAGCTATAGATAAAAAGATTGTCAATAAAGAGCAAGCTCAAGAAATTTTTAGCTGGATAGAAAAATCACAGAGATACTCCTTTAACAAGTCTCATTCGGTAAGCTACGCTTATAACTCATATCTTACAGCATATACAAAGGCTCACTTTCCGCACGAGTTTTTTACATCTTACCTGAAGCACGCCGTGGGTAAGCCAGATACATACTGGGAGGTTCACGAGCTTGTTAACAACGCTAAAATTATGGGCATCAATGTACTCCCTCCTAATATATTACATATGAACGAAGAGTTTAAGCTAATTAATAACTACCCTACTTATGGCATAACAAACATAAAGCACGTAGGTGCCTCTGTATTTAGAAAGATGATTAAAGATATAGAAAAAAACAACATAGATCTCTCTGAGTGTGATTGGGGATGCTTTTTACTGAGGGTCTCTCCTTTTGTAAACAAAAAAGCCTTTGAATCCCTGATACTTGCTGGAGCTTTCGATTGTTTTAAAATGAAAAGGTCTGAAATGCAACATCATTTTAGCACCATAAAAGAACTAACTAAAAGAGAGACAGAGTGGTTAAAAGACTACAAAGAGGCAAATCCCGAATCCACGGTTCAGGAGTCTATATTAGAGATGATAAAGGCCTCCGAAGGATCTTCAAAGGGAAGACCTATTTTTAGAAAGTCTCGCATACCCGATGTTGAAGCATTGCTTTCTGCTTACGATAATCCGGGGTACGATCTCTATGACTCGCCCTCTTGGTTAGCTAAAAAGGAAGATGAGCTTTTAGGAATATCATTAACTTGTAATAAAGTTGACGAGTATGACACAAGTAATGCCAACTGCACCTGCAAGGAGTTTATTGATGGGTTTCGCTCGCAAGACGGGATATCCCTAGCTGTTCAGGTAGAGTCAGTTCGAGAGTGGACTATTAAAAAGGGCAAATCTAAGGGTTCGAAGATGGGATTTATAACAGTTAGTGATACCTCGTGCTCTATGGATAGCGTTACAGCCTTCTCAGAAGAGTGGGAAAAGTTTAAGAAAATTATATACGAGGGCAATACCGTGTTGATGAGAGGTATGAGAGATAGCAAGAGAGGAAGTTTTTTAATAAAAAAGGTGGAACAGCTAAGAACTTAGCTCGGAAAGGACGCTATAATAAATTGAGAATGAATGAATTGATAGAAGAGAATATGGGGCTCGTGATCTCCGTTGTAAACTCTTTTAAGCCGCAGAACCAAACTGAGCGCGAAGACTATGTTCAGGCTGGAAGAATAGGTCTGTGGAAAGCCATTAAAAATTACGACGCTAAAAGAGGTGCTGTTTTATCGACATACGCTTGGAATCCGATAAGGTGGGAAATAATCAAGGAAATAAAGTCGCTAAAAAAGAATCGCTACAAGCCACTGTCCTTTACAAACATACCCAGCTATTCAACAAAGGAAGGGTTTTGGGAGGTCTTGCCACCAAGCTTTTCGGAAGAAGAGGTTTTACTCTTGGACTTAAGAAGGATGGGCTATAAATTGGCGGAAATGGCAGAAATATCAGGAAGAAAGAACTCTTACGTAAAGAGAGTTTTTTACAAGGCAGTCAAAAAGCTAAAGGAATACAATGCGTAAAAGGAAAGTATTGTTCGTATCGGAATGTCACGACCTAGCTTCTGGGTTTGGCACCTATTCAAAACAAGTTTTACCAAGACTCGCTGCCACAGGGAAATATGAGTTGGCTGAGTTTGCCAGCTACGGAAAACCGGAGAGCGGCGATGTGGACTGGCTTTACTTTTACAACTCCCCGCAAAGTGAGGAGGAACAGAATGTATTTGGTCAGCACCATGCAAATCATTTCGGATACTGGAGATTTGATAAAGTTGTTTTAACATTCAAGCCAGATATAGTTTTGACCTATAGAGACCCTTGGATGGATGAATGGATAGAACACTCTCCTCTCAGACCCTTCTTTAACTGGGTATGGATGCCCACCGTAGACTCTGCTCCCCAAAAAAGGAAGTGGCTCGAAAGTTTTGCTAGTTGCGATGCTCTTCTGGCGTATTCGGAATTTGGGGAAAAGACACTAAGAGAACAGTCCAACGGAACGCTTAACGTTTTAGGGTGTGCTTCCCCAGCCATAGATCCGCAACTCTACACTCCTGTTCCGGATAAAAAGAAGCATAAGGAAAAGTTTAATCTACCTCCAGACATAAACATAGTTGGAACCGTTATGCGTAATCAAAGAAGAAAGCTTTTCTTTGAGCTAATGAAAGCGTTCAAAATTTTTCTTGACACAGCGCCCCCTGAGGTCGCAAAAAAAACCTTCTTATATCTCCATACGAGTTACCCCGAACCGCAAGGTTGGGATATAGCAGAAGGTGTGCTTGAGTTTGGCCTCTCCTCCAAGATTCTAACTACCTACGTATGCCGTAGCTGTCATAAGTTTCACGCCTCTATATTTCAAGACGCCATATGCGTATGCCCCGAATGCAACAATAGAAGTGCTGTAATGCCCAGCGTAGGACTAGGGCTTTCGATACCTGACCTGATCCAAGTTTACAACCTGTTTGACATGTACGTTCAGTATGCTATCTGTGAGGGCTTTGGTATGCCTCAGGTTGAAGCGGGGGCATGTGGTGTCCCTGTTGCCGCAGTAGATTATAGCGCTATGGAAGACGTGGTTAGATTCACCAATGGATATCCAATCAATGTAAAGTCCCTTTATCGAGAGCTTGAAACCGGAGCAGACAGGGCTCTTCCCGATAACGAGCATCTAGCAAAAATACTAACTGATCATTTCTCGCTTTCTGAAGACGAGCGTAATAAAAAATGCTACCAAACGAGAATGGGAACAATTAAAAGATATGATTGGGACAGAACGGCTAAGGTCTGGGAAGGTGCAATAGATAATGCTAATCTTGTCGGACTTCAGGGGAAGTGGGATACCCCACACCTGCCTGTCCGCCCGCTGCCCCCGTCCATGCCCGACATACACGATAATGAAGATTTTGTCAGGTGGTCTTATGCTGAGCTTCTTATGGAGCCGGAAAAAGCCTACTCCTATGAGGCCACGGAGTTTATTCAGTCTCTTAACTTTGGGAGCCCCATGAACGGACAGGGGCCTTTCAACAGAGAAATTTTCTGGGATATAATAAAACAAAAAATAACGAACAAGATGCAAGCCGAAGATGTGAGGACCGGAGTGAGAGGTCTCGTTAAAGAACAGTTTCTAGAAGATGCATATAGGAGGTTTCAAGAATGAATGTATTATTTATAGGTCCCTATAGACAGCCAGACGAATGGGGGGAAATGAGCAGAAGCATAATGAAATCAATGCTATCTGTAGATGACATAAGTCTAACGGCAAGACCAATATTCTTGTCTCAAGCAATATTAAATCCAGAGTCATGCGATCCAGACATATTTAGGTGTGAAGCAAATAAACAAAGCGACTATGACGTTGTTGTACAGCACTGCCTGCCAAATTTCATGCTTCAGGATGGTAGGTTTAAAATAAACGTAGGTATAACAAGTATGGAAACAAAAGGAAACAAGGAGTGGACCAATAATCTTGAGCTAATGGATAAAATCCTTGTTTGTACCGAAGCGGAAAAAGACTGCGTGCCAAAAAAGCTAAGGGATAAAGTGCATGTTATAGGGGCCTCTGTGGACTTGGTTGAAACTTCTGTCGTTGCGCCTAATCCGAGATTTAGCTTCTATGCTCTGGCTGGTAATTTAGAAACAAAGGTAGGTATTTTACCATTACTGCAAGCATATTTCTCAGAATTCCACCTGAATGAAACAGTGTCCTTGGTGATACAGACCCCAAAAGTAGAGTTTGCTCAACAAATGGTACAAGAGACAGCTCAGACCCTTGGTATTTATGCCAAGTCTCTTTACCCCCATGTCCATATAGTTGAGAGTGATCCCGAAAACTCCCTTCACAAAAACTGCCATTGCCTTGTTGACGTTAGCGTTACAAGGGGATTTAAGAGGGATGTTGCTAAGGCTCTCCTTTATGGGAACACGCCTATTGTCTTACAGGGTTCGGGGATGGACGAGTATGTAAACTTAGAAAACGGGTGGGTTGTAGACTCCACCGAGAGCATACTGGTGTGTCCAGACAGGCCTCTAGTAAATGTCTTTACTGGAAAGGAGACGTGTATTATTCCTGACAAATTACACTTAAGAAAATGTATGCGCGATGCCTATGACAATAGGGCGTTTCGCAATAGCAAGTCCCTAAAGGGGAAGGAAACCGCTTCTCTATTCTCAATAAAGAAACAGGGGGAGTTGATTAGGGGGATACTGCAACTATGATAAGTAACGTTATTAGGTCTGCTACAAGAAATAGCAAAAAGGATAGAATTAGATGCTTAACATTCTGCCGAGAAAATGAAAAGTATCTTAATCTACTTTCAAAGTGCAATTGTGAGCTTTACGTTATACCAAAAGAAGGGTCTTCTGATTGGAAACCCGCAGTTTGTACAATCCCAGAGAATATTTTCCCCCTGAAAAACGAGAAGTTTATAAACCACCTTCCTTATGTGGACTGCATTATAATAAACGATAGGCTTCAGGAGTGGGATATGGGAAATCCTATTTCACAAGGACTTCACATTCCAATCATAGTGATAGATCACGTTACTAGGGAGTGTTTACAAAAGCTACCCCTTGCAGGCTCGGTAAGTGTTGACGCCCCTCTGGAGCTTAGAAATGGGAATATTAATGTTTCCTTGTCAGAAAAAGTTAAGGAGTCTTGGGCTGCTAACTCTCATGGGATTTCAATAACAATACCCCCATACATAAAAGAAGCCACAGGAGACAAGGAGAAGACTTTAATTGTCGTTGATAATAATTTACCTGCGCAAGCACTGGCGCCCATTGAACAATTTGTAAGTGGGCTTGGAGCTGTTTCTAGATTTCCCGAAGCAGACTTGGACAAACTTAAAAAGGCGAAGGTATATATCAATACTTGGAATAATATAGATATCAAAACCATGGAAGCTATGTCTTTGGGATGTATAACAATTTCACCCAGAACCTCCGAGAACAGCAAGTTTATAGAGCACGAAAAGAATGGGCTACTATTCTCAGATGTGTCAGAAATTCCAGAACTAATAAGATCATGCTTAGGTGGGAAGTACGATAGCATCGAGGAGAATGGAAAGAAAAGTGTTTTGAAAATGTCTTGTGACGAAGAGTCTTTTATTAAAAAGTGGAATCAGGTCTTTTCCTATATCTCAGAAAGTTTTTTTTTAAGGAATTAAGATGAAAGCAATTGTATATGTCGAGGGTAAAAGCTCCCCTCCCTTTGAGGATGGTGTTGTTGGGGTAGAAAATGTAGACAGCTTGTCTCTTGATTCTCTTCCTCCTGCCGTTTACGAAGACCTAGAGCTGCTAGATGTTGTTGAGTTTTCTGAAAACCCAAACGTAGTTTCTGTTGCTTCCAGCAAGATTAGGCACGGGGGTGTTCTCAGGATTTTTGGTACAGATGCTCTTGAGGTTATGAAAGGGTCTCAGTCGGGAAGGGTGGGGCTTAGCGAGGCATCAGAACAGCTTCTCAACGGTAGGGTTCGCATGACATCTGCTCATGATTTAAAAAATTCTCTTGCCGGATTAGGCATGGAAGTAACAACAGTGTCAATATTGGGTTCAAGGTATATCGTGGAGGCGAAAAGGAAATGAGCGAAGAAAAAAATCAAATAATAGAACAGGTTCACACAGCGTGTGGGGACTGCGTATTTTCGGAGAAAGTCGGACAGACACAAGTCGGGTGCAGTTTTGGCAGGCTAGACATATATCGAGAAAAGGGTGCTGATATAATAGACGCCTATGACGAGCATGGCAATGAATTTAGTGTTGTTAATGGTAAAATATGCCTATACAAGAGGACTAAAGAGTGGGGCGAAATGGTTTCAAAGAAAGGGTGGAAGAAGGCTGTACTTGAAAAGCTTAAAATGAGATACCAGACCATGGTTTCTTTTGGGTCAGAAAGCTCGCTAGAAGATCTACACAGAACAATGCTAAGTCTAAATGATCAGGAAAATCCCCCCTCTCTAGTAAGCGTTATGAATACCTCCAGCTTGGTTCCTACAGAAGTAATAAGCTTCCTTAATTCTAAAGACTATGATAATCTAGAATGGAGGTTTCAAACGTTTTTCGACAAGGACCTGCACGAGAGGCAGGCTATTGATCTCGTCATAGACACCACCAAGAATCAAGTTAAGTCCGTATTCTATATGGTATTTCAGGCAGGTTTTGAGGTTCCAAAAGAAGTAAGTAGTGAAATTCAACAGTATTTTATTGAAGACATGAAGCACGCCATTTTTGCTTCAGCTCGTGAGGATGGAAATGGTATGCTTGTAAGTTTCCCATTCCATATAAAGCATGCCGGAAATTCGTTTAATATAAAAATAGAAGATAAGCTCAGGGAGTTTGAAGAGGGGACTGAGCCCTACTTTAGAGAAATAGAAGAGATATGTCCAAGCTTAAAGATGTAGCTATTGTTATATCCGGTAAAAAGATACCTAGTCAGAGCTATGAAAATTTAATATCTTTTTTTGACCTGATGGGGGAGGGGGAAAAATTCTCGTCTCTCTTGGTGGCAAGGCAATACGATTTAGTGGGAACTATACCGTCAGGCTTTTCCTTCAAATTCAAAGATAGCATGCTGAGGATAGTAAATACTTTTAATCAAAGTCCGGAGTCTATAGCGCTTATTATGTTTCCCCCACCTGTCAATAACGAGTGTCCGTATTTTATTAATACAAAAATACTATCCATAGAAGAGCGTATAGATTCCTTGAGCGGCATGTTGTTGCTTATTGCTAAAAAGGAACTAGAAGCGAAACAATCCACTGAGGAATTATTTGCCTATGACTACTAGACACATTATAAAAAAAATACCCCTTTTAAAGGACTCTGAAGAAATTGGTATCATAATACCAGCAGCAGGACTTGGAAAAAGGATGAAGTCTAGAGGACCAAAGCCCCTAATTAAAATAAAGGGGGACACTACTATTTTAAAAAATCAACTTAGCAGCATTAGAAATAAGTTTACCAAGGCTTCAATAGCTCTGGTTTCTGGATTTGAATCAGACAAACTAATGTCAGAATCCCCCGCTGAAATAATAAAAGTGGAGAATGAGTTTTATGAGCAAACGAACGTTGCAAGAAGCTTGGGTATAGGATTGAGGGCTCTGGAATCATTCGATAGAATCCTTGTTGTATATGGGGACTTGGTTTTTAACGAAGATGCTTTAGAGGTTTTAGACTACAATAAGTCCGCTATTTTCTGTATAAATGACTTTATAGGAAATGACGAGGTGGGATGCATTGCAGACGGAGACCATAAGCTAGAGCATATGATGTACGACCTGCCTGACAAGTGGGGTCAAATAGCTTATTTCCAAGGGCTGGAATTGGGATACCTAAAGGAGATTGTCTGGAACAGAAATAATAGTAGACTGTTTGGCTTCGAGGTTATTAATAAAATTATAGAAAGAGGAGGCACCTTTGAGTGCCAAAAAACGGAGAAAATAAAATTGATTGATGTCGATACTTCTAAAGATATTGAAAGGGCAAGGCAGGTAATATGAGGGTTCTGATTGATTTTAAGTGCGGTAGGGCTGGAGAGGGCCTGTCCTCGTCATTTTTTTGGGTTCCAGAAGTTGAAGTAATTACTTGGATGTCAGACTCTAAGCCAGCGATGGATATGTTCGATGAGGCAAAGCCAGACATTCTAATCGTTAGTGCAGAACAGCTTGGTACACTAGGGCTAAAAATAGCATCCTCCAGATACCCAAATACTAAAATAGTGTCAGTCGGAGAAGTGGTAGGAAACGTCATGTCTCCGCATTTAAGCGTTGGGCATACCGGGAAACAGATGTCATTTCCCATGATACCATTCAGCGGTGGAGCCATGCTTGGGATAATAGGAAACCCTTCTGAAGAAGAATCCTTGAGCTGCGATGTCCTTTGTATGACAGACTATGTAGATATCTCCAATCAAGATAATATCTCTTATCTGGAGTTTGTTTGTGAAAATTACAACACGAAGATCTTTGGCCCAAGGAAGGTTGAGGTGCCCAACTATCTTGGGTTATTATCCCCACCCCAGAGGGCTTCGGCTTTGGCATCAGCTTCCGTCTATCTTGATCTGGACGGGGAGTCTTGGTATGATGCCGCTTGGCTCGGAAAAGAAATTGTTAGCATTTCAGACTCTTCTCTTAATTTTTTCAAAGACATTGACGGTCTAAAAGAAAGTATTGATTTCTGCCTCTCTAGAAAGGGCTCAGTTAAGCAGGAAATAAAAAGGTCTGTAGCTAATGCCACGTATTTTGATTTAACTTATGAGATCTTGAGCTTTCTTGGCCTACAAGACCACGGCAATGCCCTGCAACAAAAGAAAAAGGAGCTACTATGATAGGTTTACTTGTCGGAAATGAACCCCAAGACGTCGTAGAAAAGATATCTAGGCTCAGTGATGAAGGGGAAGACTACTGTGTCTTTAGCCTCTGGGCGTTGAATGAAAAAACCAAAAGAATACCGCAGATGCAACCTTTGCGAGCATACAATTTTAACGGCACCATGATAGCGACCAATATAAGAGCTGCGGAATTTATGAAAACCTTAGTGCTCCCTAAAAAGAAATACTTTTATATAACTTCCATGGAGTGGGCAAAAGCTGATCGTCTTCTGTACGATGACCTAAAGGGAATATATTTAAATGACGACATAGACCTTATAGTTTCAAATGAAAAAGACTACAAGAAAATATCTCAGCTATTCAAAGAACCGGTGTGTATAATAAAAGATTGGAAATTTCAGGAGTTAGAACATGACTAATAATAAATTTAAGAATTATTGGGGTGTCCCAGATGGTGAAAAAATTGAAATTTTAAGAGACGCCTACTGGGACGATGGAATGAGCTGGATTGAGATATCCAAAGAGCTAAAAACCTATCCCAACAAAATTAGAAGAGAGGCCAAGCGGCTTAATATTCCTTCTAGGGATAAAAGCTGCGCCCAGAAAGCAGCCTTGGGTTCAGGAAGGGCAGTTCATCCAACCGAAGGAAAGTCAATTCCAGAAGAGACAAAGCTTAAAATTAGCGAAAGTCAGGGTATCGTATGGGACTCTCTTACCGAAGAGGAAAGGGCTGTGCGGTCGCAGATAGGTAAGATGTCTTGGGATAAAAAAACAGAGGAAGAAAAAAGAGACCTGATCAGAAAAGGTGGAGATGCTATAAGGGAAGCTTCTAAAAAAGGATCTAAATTGGAAAGATTTTTACTTGAAGAGCTCTCACGAAGAAAGTATAGGGTACAATTCCATAAGGAGCATTGGTTAAGGAATCAAAATCTAGAGACTGATCTTTTCATAGAGGATCTAAACACGGTCATAGAAGTTGACGGCCCCTCCCACTTTTCTCCTGTGTGGGGAGAGAAGAATTTAGTGAAAAATGTAAAGTCTGATCTGGAAAAAACAGGACTCATTCTGGAACAAGGCTTGGTGTTAATTAGAATCAAGCAATCAAAAAGGATTTCTCAAAGGTATTTAAGGAACGTTTTAGAGGACTTGCTTAAAGTTTTAAGTGAAATAAAAGAAAAATTCCCTAGGAAAAATAAGAGGTATATAGAAATATGAGTGATAAAAACGACTTTGATGACATGGTAGCAGTTGTTGATGAGGTTGAGACGTTAGAGCAAGACCAAGATGGTAAAAAGGTCTATACTGATGCAGACCCAGAGTGGAGCGAATATGTCCTCGACAACATGCATGACAGCGAACTCAAGGAGGGGAACCCTACCGTTGATGGCCTCAGAAGGGTAACGGAGAAAGTATATGGTGAAATAATTGAATCGCGCAGCGACGTACTTGAGCTTCCCTCTAGGGGGAAGAGGTGTACAATAAAGCACACTTTGAAGATACGTAAATATGGAACAGACGCTACAATTACTGTAGACGGATGTGTTGATGTTAGATACGACAAGATACCTTTCCCCTTTAACGATCACTTAGTTGCCACAGCAGACACTAGAGCTGAAGGTAAGGCCCTAAGACGAGCGCTGAAGCTAAGGGTTGTTACTGCCGAGGAAATGAATAATTCGGCAGAAGACGATATTATGGCCTCGGAAGAGAATATAACCGATCAGCAAATTCTAGCAATCAACCAAATGTCTAAGCGACTAGATATCAATGTGGTTAATTTAATTAAAGAAGTTTGTGCTGGTGTCAAATCCATCAACTCTGTAAGTAACTTACAGGGAAGAATGGTTCTCGCTTCCGTATCTGAATATCAGAGAAAGCCAGAGTCCATTAAGAAAAAGTTGATAGGATATGATTCTAACTGGCGTAAAGAATTTGACTCTGGAGGTAAAAAGAAATGAAAGCTAGAATTAAAGCATCAAACGATTTGTGGTTTGAGGTAGATGCTGAGACAGAAGAAGACCTGTTTAAGCAAGTGGCTAGAGTTCAAGAGATTTTTCAACATGAGGAATGTGGAAGCTGTCGTTCTCAAAACATTAGGTTTGTGTGCAGGTTTGACAGCTTGGAGAACGATTGGATAGAAACAGTTTGTCAAGACTGTAGGGCCAAGCTTGTGTTCGGAAGGACCAAGAAGGGTGGTCAGATTTATCCAAAAATCAAATGGGACCAGCTTTCAGAAAAGCAAAAAGAGCAGCGTATAAATGAAAAGACTTATGCTGACAAGAACAGGGGCTATCTGCCTGACCGTGGGTGGTTCATATATAAGCCTGCTATAAAAAAGGATTAGCATTTAGGAATAAAGAAGGGGCCGAAAGGCCTCTTTTTTTATGGACTACGTATTTTTCTTCTTGTAAGGGAAGATTTTATTTAGCCAATCCTTCCTTTCGTTACACCCACACCCCTTCGATCCCATTATTTTTTCTACAAGCTTTGGGGTTATTCCAAACTTAGACAAGGTGTTCGTTATTGTATCTCCCAGTCCTTTTGATACGCCTACGCCTAGTATCTCCTCTATCTGTTCAAGGCTCACGCCTTGGCTCTTGAGACTCTCAATCGCTAAGTCTACCTTGTCTGCTTCGGCCTGTCTTTTTTTTCTAGCTTTTCTGGCCTCCAGAACTTTAGGGTCTGACTCCATTGCTTGCCTCATGCCATAATATGACTCCCTAAAGGCCTTATCAGACTGGCATTTTCTGTGAAGGGTGGGCCCCATCGTCACATTAAAAAGAGGACACCACCCAGCTTCTTCACATTCACAGCTATCAATATCCTTGATAGCCCTGTCTCTTGGATTGCATAGTTTTTTTCTGGACATAGTTCCTGCTTTCTTTTTTCCTAAATTAACAAACTAACATGGTAATTCTGCTGGTTCGGGTTGTTTTCTTTCACTCTCCGCGCACAACCCCGAAGGACCATCTCCTACCACAATGGTAAAGGTCATATCAACATCATCCTTGGGTTTTCCCGGGGGAGACGCTGCTGGACCGGGTGGAAAATATCCTCTCTGGCAGCAATCGCATTGCCAATATCTATCTTCAAAGGTATAGTGTAATATAAAAGGAGTGTCGTCATTGGTCCGCAAGGGGTTTCCAGTAGGACACTGTCCATCTTCAAAACCCATATTATGCGTCACCGAATCACAGCTTGCCGGAGGCGGTTCGCCGCCCATATTGCAAATGGGAACCAATCTTACCTCATCCCCACAGGGAGGGGGGCAGCTTGGGTCTGGACCATCCGGGCAAGTGCACCAAGTGTCGGGCTCCCAGTTGATCCAACTGAGGAATAGTTGATAATTGCATGTGTGGCAGTCCGAAGGGTTAGCTGCTGTGTTGAGAATGTCCTCTCCGCAGGTGTCACAACAACATAAAGTAATTTCTAGTCCTTCCCCTCTAGTTTTGCCGTTGTTTGCTCCGAGTCCCGGATCACCAGCACAGGTACTTCCATCAGCATTACCGCCGGGTGGTGGGTCCAGTCCTCGGCAAATCACACCTGTCCAAGCCCACTTTTCAAAAACATTGTTCGTTTCTTGAATTCCTGTTTTGAGAGTATGATTTTGTCCATTGTGGACGCTATCAATATAGCAGGGGACATTACTATTTGAAACAGGGACAAAGCCGCTACATAAGCACAGGCCCATGTCCTGACGAAGACTGAACTCCATTCCATCGACAATTGGGCACTGGGGGCAGCTAATGGTTAAACATAGATTCCCCGTAGGGGGACACGCACAGCAACTCGTAGGGCAATTTCCCGTATGGTTGCAGCACATATGTTTTCCCAAGTGATCACCAGCGCCGAAATACATTGCACCGCAATTATTATCCCAGCACTTATCGCAACAAGTACAGCAATCGTTATCGGTCTGCACCCCAACAGGAATGTCCTTACCGGCATCTGCGTTGTTCTTATTATGTGGCATAAATAATTTCCTTTTCTAAGCCGTTAAACATGCTCCCTCACCAGTTGCTCCCGTGAACAGTCCGCATGAGCTAAATCTCAAGTGTTTATAAATTACTTCTATTCCTGCTCCGCTACAGCAGATATCCTCAACATATCTAACGTCGGTTATTCCTCCGGGACATGCTAGGGGATTTATATGTAACTTTATCCCGCAAATACCAGTGGACTTATTGCTTGCATCCCCACCGCAGGAGTCGAGTGGTTCTCCGCTTAGGCCGCACATCAAGTTGATTGCTTCTACTCCCCTTACCATCGACTCGTAGCCATCGGTGCACCCGGACGTTATCGACAAAACGGTCTCCAGATAATGGTAGCCGGACTCAGGAGTATTTCCAGTAACCTTATACATAGCTAGTCCGGGCCCCGCTACAAGGCCAGACATGCAGACGTTTACAGCAGCATCTGAGCCGTCTAAATTAGCGCCCCCGCAATAGTTGGTTTTTGCATTCGCGCACGTTACGTTTGCTCCGGAAACACACAGGTCTCCTGATCCTCCAGAGCTAAATATGGGATAATACATGCACGCAATACTATCATATATAGCGTAAAAAGATGCTCCAGAAGGGATCTCTGGTTGAAAATCTGGGTTACATACCTTGATTTCGCCGTCATATAGATCTCCGTCTGCGTCGTATACTGGATTGTCAGACCCTCCCATTCGGGTTCCAACACCAGCTTTAACGGTTTTACAGTTTGAAACGCATGCTCCCGGAGCTATCGCACCGCTAGGAGTTTTTGCTTTAATAATTTTAAACTCTGACGGAGTTGTCCATACCGCACGCTTTCTATCCCACCTTAGGTCAACCGGACCAACTGGCCAAGTATGGGGCTTTCTTAGGTAGTGACTTAGAAATTTATCCTCCAGACCTGCATCTTCAAATGTGCCGCCAGAGGCAGCAGTCTCGGTGTCTGCTTTATTTGGAATAGGCTTTCCGTCTATGTCATATCCCCACCCGTGCAACAGTAGAGGACCCTTATTTGCCATTCCCCTTAAGCTTGTAGGGTAGGAATCTCCGCCCGCAACATACTCATACATATTTATCTTGGCAACAGCCGCAGCCCCGTGAGAAAAAATGTTTATGTCATTGTGGTTTGTTGTAGCGCTTGCATTTTCATCGTGCTTTGGCGTGCTTGGGGTAGCCCAAGGGTCTAGATAGTCTCTGTCAATGATGCAAGGAACATACTTTTGAGCACCATTGAATGGCGGATTACTCTCTCTTCGAGTGTGAGGAATATCTCCACAAGTATCTTTAGGGTTTGTAGCGTTTTTACTAGCGTATTTCGGAAGGGCTCCTGCTTTATTCGACACCGCCCTATGAAGCCCATCTTGGCTCATAAACCCTTGCTCTGCCCATACCTTGGGATTTCCAAAAAGTAATGTTCTCGGAGTCGGTGAAGATGAATTAGGGATAGCGTATGCGTTTCCAGCACCGATGTGCGTAATCTCACTGTTTGTACCAGCCACAATTGAGGATGGCCCATCAGGAGCCTGTTTTGTTGGCTTTCTCCCCTTGAGATTTTTTATCTGTGCGGAAGCCCTTCCTTGGGCTGTCATGAGTGCTTTTCTGAGCTTGTTCTGCTCTCTTTGCATTCTTTGTTGGCCAGCTCGCAGATTCCCTGCCTGCTTAAGTTTATTAGCGTTGTACTTTGCAAACCTACCAAAAGAAGCTGTATAGGTGCTTAGTGTGTAGTTTGTTGTAAATCCGTCAGCACCAATATTAACTGTTATGTTAGTGATGTTGGGGCCAAACCCTCCGTCCCATCCACCAAGATTCATAAGCTTTAGGCTCTCACTACCACCCTCTAGCATATTGAAGGTTTTGCTCTGAAGGTTTAGAAATTCCATCATTTTTTGGGAAGATCTCAGCTCTTCTCCAAGTCTTCTGACTGGATATCCGGGGAAATTAAGAGATCCCCTTTCACCGACCTGCATGTAGGTCAGGGTGTCTTTTGCTTGCTCAACCATTGCTGGCCAAAGTGTTGTATAGCCACCATACTCCCAAGGAACCAACCCATCATCTGCGTGAAAAGCTACCGGTCCGGGAGGTCCAGCCCAGCTAAACGGCCCGTAACGAGTTGTATTGCTCTTCATGGGAACGGCAACTTCATTAGGCTGTCTTCTACGTGGGGCTATTGTCATGGCGGAGCCATCTGCTCTGCCTCCGTCAGGCTGAAATTTAACAGCAAACTTTAGCTTATTTATTTGTTCAATAGTGAAATCGTCTTTACCCGCAGCAATCTTTACTATGCCATTGTATATCTCGTCAAACTTGCTTCCTGCGCCGCTCGTTTCTATAGGATTGTCTGTTTTAAACAGTGCTGTCGCGTATGTTCCCCACGCAGTCTGAAAAGGGATCGGCTCCTCTACCACACTTCCCTTGGTATATACGGAATTTGTTTCTATTCTACAACACCCCACTTTTGCTATCCACTCCCCTTCTCTCGGGTAAGCGCCCGTGTGATTCACAAAGTATCTTGCGAAAGGTAATATCTTATTAGATTCATCTGAGAAAAAGTCCAGCGGTGCTGGGGTTGCCCCTTCGGTCCAAGGAAGGTCAATAACATTTGTCGCATTCTCAGCGGGGTATCCTCCGTCATTGGTTGGCGTATCTGAGTATAGGGTTTGAGCTGAATCACTTTCGTCATGCCAGCACACATAGGGCAGCTGAACTAAAAACTGTTTTCCATAGAAGGTATCAGACCAGTTTTGAATATACTCATGAATCTTTTTAAGGTCTAAATTAGCTGTGCTCTCTGGGTCTTGAGGTGAAAAGCTGACTGCAAATCCTCCGGCCATAAGGTTCTCAAAAGCGTTGGCCAATGCCTTATCCGGTATTCCGGCATCTATTAATGCTTTTGGAAATTCTATGTTTTGCTGAGCCCCATACCTACTTCTCAGAAGTTTTCCCATGGGAGTTCCCACGAATTGCTTATATATTAAACAATAGTTATACCAAGCATCAAAGTCCCCCAGAGCAAGCCGCATCTCGTTTTCACTTGTCCAGATGAAGTTTACTCCTAGGGTCGTAGATAAGTTTAGATTAAGAGGCCTTACATCTAGCAGGACCGCCCAGTCACCAACTTCTGAATTAGAACCACCACTATTAAAGTCGCCATCTACGGTACTATAGCCCAGTCCTATCTTAGTGTATGTGTGATGTACCCCTTCAGCGTTTTTACCCCAATATTGAAGAATTCCACTTTCATAGACTTGCTGATAGACCGTCTGCACGTAGCCCCCATAGATAAACGTGGAGGTGTTTTCGTTCCTTAGTTCTCGACTAAGATTTTTTGAGGTTACATTTTCCTGATCTAAAACAAATTGTTCGATTCCGTACTGACCGCCAACCTCCGGCTGAGCTGCCCTATTAACTGTACGCACTTTGATAACTTTATTTTCTTGTTTGTCAACCAAAAGCTCTATATAGAAATCAGAACCACACTGATTGCATATTTGAGTGATCATATCCAATAGGCTCATGTTTGGTCCGGCAAGCCTAAACCATCTTGGTGCGAAGGGTATCTCTGTAATGTCTATATAGTAGTCTGCTATGTATGGAAGCCCGTGAGCGTTATTCGCATTGTTGGTGAGGCCCATATTTGTATCATCATGATTCAGAATGCCCATTCCCTGAAAGCCATGACGGTCGCTGCTATTGCTGGAACTATTGGTTTGAACAAAGTCTCCGGGGTTTGACGCAGCATCAAAAGCCTGAGGGCGAGATCCTCTGAATTTAGCGAAACCATAGGGGGAAAACCTGCCTTCGGGATGGGCTGCACCTTGCCCAACGGGTTGTCCGGTTCTTCCCGACAGCAAATACTGTATGGCATTCTTAAGCTCGTGCCAAGGCGTTCCCTCGTTGTTGTTCTTTGATCCTCCAAAGCCGTTTGCAGGAGATCCAAAATTGGCTCCCTGAACAAAAGTCTGTGGGCACGAAGGAAGACTCCCTCCCTTTCCTGCGGCTGCGGTAGTTGCCCACTCCAGCCAGCCGTAAGCGTTTATTAGGTTATAAATCGCCGGTCCGCTACCACCATAAACTGACCCCGCATAGTCGCTTAATATAATCTGAAGATTATTAAGAAGCATCCTTGGGTCAACTATCGTTACGGTATAGACAGGGTTTCCACTAGGGCTGAAATCCTTAGTCCACGACTGTATTATTCCAGCAAACTCAAAACCTCCTCCTTCAGCCTTATCGTTCTGATTTATAGGCCAAGCAGGGTCTGATCCTATTCTAAAATAAACCGGGGCTCCTATGGTTGGGTTAGTAAATCCGGGATCTGGGTCGTGCCAGCAATACTTTTTTCCGGGTCCGGGATAATATACTTTCGGGTGGTCTGCCGTAGCCGCACAGGTATCCTCAACTAAAGTAACTGTTACTGTACTTTGCTGTTCGTTCCAACCTAAGGACGTACTGACAGATTGAATAGAGCACCCCAAGAAGAGCGTCTGCTCAAAAGGGCCTGTCATTGCAGGGGGTCCACACGAAGTTGATGGATGAACCATTTTACCTTCCTTCTTTCCTTAGCATAGGCTGTGAATCCATGCCTTTGATCTTGTATATCTACCTGTCTTGGGGTCGTAAGTTTCTGAGTCGGTCGTTACGAAATATTGACCGTACTCCCCAGAAATTCCTTTTTCTACGTTCGTCATAAATCCTGAATAAAAATTCCTAGTGTTACCAGCATTTGCAAAGACCCATCCAGAACACAATCCCGAAACATTGTTTCCGGGGTCCCACTCTGCTGCTATATCCGGAACAATGACTGCCTCGACATTGACCTCTGTGGTTCCGGCTGTTATTGTTGCTATATCTTGGAGTATGGGGCCCTTTGCTCGACCAAGTATTGTTAGGTTTGCGTGAACTTGAGAAGGGTTGCCCCTACTTATACTAATCTGCTCAACAAGTGCTCCTGAGTAGCAGTTTTGAGGTCTATTGGTATAGGTAAAGGAATAGCCAATAGTTCCCTCTCTTGTATTATAACTAATGCTTTGAGTAATTGGCTCAACTTGCAGCTTTAAAAGTAGAACTGAGGGGAAATTTAACCCGCTATATACATTACAGGCCCAATTATAGTATAGGTGCTCGTTGTCTTGTCGTCCCGTCTCAGAACCTTGGTAGGCCGCAAAGTCCAAATACCTCTGGGCATTAGCTAATGCAGTAGATAAAACCATTCCTTCCTTATGGGGGCCAACGTCCTTAACTTGGGAAGCTAGGCTAACTCCAGCAGCCTTACCTATAGCTCCGCTGTTTGTTGCACCATAGAAATTGCTAAGGCCCCTTAGCTCCCCCTGAATAGTTACAGAGACTATAGCGTCTTCAAGGGCTCCTTCGACAGACACTGAGGGAGTGTCTATTACAGGGTGACTCTGGAGTAGTTGGGGCTGAAAACCATTGTGTCCGCTAGGAGCAAAGGCCCCTGTTGTCATATAGGCGACTACTGTATCGTTATAGCTATAGGTTCCACCCGCCTGATTTAAACTGTAGCTACTGTCCGTATGAACACCTGTCAATCCACTGAAAGGTATTGTTCCGAGATAGCCAGACATAACCTCGGAAAGGCTTCCGGCCCCTGTCCATTTAATGTCCCCCCCTTTATATGCCCCTAGAGAAACCCCATTGTATCCGTCCACAAAAGCGGGTCTGATTACATTGTGAGTTCCCCTGCTGTCTCCAGTTCCCCAAGGCGCTCCTGTCCCCTCTAGTGTCTGGGCCTGCGTGCTAATTCCTATTTGGAAGAAGGTGGGAAGGTATCCCGATCCTATTTGGGCGCCCTTTGCCATAACCTCTACACTGTATTCTCTTGAATAGCTTTGTAGGTTCCCCTCTATATATTCAAAAGAACCTAGATTTCCACTAAGGATACCCGTAAGATTTTTATAGTACGGATTTGTATTAAAGTCCCCTATTCCATATATTCCCGTTCCCGTAGACATGCTGTTATTGAAGAAAAGTTCTACGGAATAATCTAGCTTTCGAGTCCACTGGTCTTCGCTGGTGAATTCAGCGGAAATTACACGGGGAGCTCCATAGATGGGGTAGCCCGTGCAGGCGGCTCCAGCACCTTTGTATGCAACAGTAAAAAGGCGGCGGTCTTGATTGAAGGCTTTGAGAAAATCATCTTTAGCCCGAAAGACTGACATGGAGTTGTCGGGACCATCTAGGTTATGTCCAACTAGGCCTGAGCGTTCTGGGGGGATACTGCTCAGGTCTTTTGCATCGGCGGCGCTGAGTCCTGTGCCGACTATCATGTGAGGCAGAAGGGTTCCATTGAGCGTAACTCTATACCCTCCTCCTAATATAGTACCGTCATGCTGCTTATACAGCTCACGACCTACCGTTACTATGGGCGCAGGTTTAAGCTGATATGCTCCGTAATGCATTTCAACGCCAGTAATTGCCATCTTTTATTTCCTTTTAATTGATATTAATATCTCTGTTGCCACCGCCCATTGGGTCCATATTACCTTTTATACCATCTATCTGTTCCTGAAGTTTATCTGTGACTTGCGTGAACACTTCAACTGTTATGATATTCTGAAGCTTATTCATTACTTCATTCATTCCTGTAATGTGGACGTTGACAGGGATTGCTTTGTCTGGGGAAACAATAGACAAAGTTATATTAGTCGCCAAAACCTGAGAAAGTTTATCAACTGAGGCTTGGAAGCTTGGAATGGAGTTCGCTAAAGACTCGTTACTGGAGGCAAAGATCTTTATTGTTTCGTCGTTTACCAAAGGCCCAGCAGCAGTTAGCTTGTCAATACTTGTCTTGAGCCCTCCAAATACGTTGCCAGCAGCACCAGCAGAACCTGCCGCTCCAGCAGCCCCCTCGGGGCCCACCGGTTTCTGGCCGACAAGGCTCGCAGGGTAATCAAACCCACGGAACGGCCCCGGAGGGGTCAAACCCGCCGCCACATTTTGCGCACGGTTAGGGTTACGCGTTGGGGGTGGGGTGATTTGGCCAATAGGTTGTGAGCCCAGTGGGAGCGTCTTGAAACCGGCAATCCCTTTATCGAGAGGCCCACGTCTCGCCGGACCCACTCTCCCACTTCCGCTCTTATAGTCCGGATCAAACGAGTCTCGACCAAACTCATCTGGGCTCTGGAATCTAGGATTATGCTCAATTCTTTTTTCTCGTTCCCTCCTTTGTTCTTCAG